>OFIS01000042.1_pt1 | contig 175018 bp, 146 predicted proteins | sample 1775071 | NCBI WGS metagenome assembly OFIS01 (sample SAMN08195774, study PRJEB24354) | sludge metagenome | isolation source: sludge from phenol fed wastewater aerobic bioreactor C | place: India: Nagpur | collected 2016-09-17 | reverse complement strand
GGAAATGAATATGGTGGCAGAGGGATATAACGCCAGCAAATTTATGTACCAGATCAACCAAACCGTACAGGCCGATATGCCGATTGCCGGTACCCTGTACCGCATTTTATGGGAAAATGTAAAACCGGCAGAAGGTTTCAGGCAAATTGAACAGGTATTGGTATAAAAGGCTGATATAATAGCCATTGTAATTTTAACAATGTATACCTGGCGATACTGCATCAAAAGGTGTATCTTACAATTGAATTATGCCCTTTTCTATTCAATCATATGGCCCCACTGCAATCTTTGTAATGATTGCGATCTTGACAGTTGCAGAAGCTGTAAAGTACTTACGCAAGCGGATGCATCACAACAGCGGGCATTAACCTGCTAATGTAACCGGCAACGAAAAATTTCATCAGTCTTTCGTGATCTGATAGTAACCTTTAAACAGGTTATTGTTTTACAAAGCGGATAATGTTTTGTACAAAAGCAGGTATTAGCGGTAAAGTGGGATTGTTGTATGCCTGCTGGTTTTGTTCTCGTGTTTCTACAGCTTTCAGTACATGATTCATTTTATCAATAATGACAGCTTTTTGATGAACTGATGCCGCCAGCAGATCTGCCTGGTCTGTACCTACCTGCAGGTCATTACTACCCTGGATCACTAAAACAGGAATGGTAAGTTTAGCGATCTCTGCTGCAGGATCATAAGCAAACCAGGATATCAGGTAAGGTTGAACACTGGGGCGTAAAAGAGCGCCCAGCGATGGCGGTGTAGCGTGTTGTAACAAATGTCCTTCTGCAAGACTGTCAAGAGATATAAAGGCCTCTTCTTTTAATGTGCCGGGCAGGTTGGCAAGTTGCTTTTTCAACAATACGCTGGCTCTTAACCCTGACCCTGCTACGGAAATAAATTTTGCTGCACCTGCCTGCCTGGCGGCTACCATACCTATTAATGATCCTTCACTATGCCCCAGGAAGGAAGTAGATGAAAACCTTTTATCTGCCTGAAATAATGCGAACCAGGCTGTTGCATCTTTAATATACTTATCAATGCTTATCTCGCGCTCATCCGAAAGGGTGTTGTTACTTTCTCCTACGCCTCTTTTATCATACCGCAGTGTGGCAATGCCTGCCTGGGCAAGACTATCAGCCAGCATTTTCAGGCTGTTGTTCTGAAAACCTGGTCCATTGCCATTCCTGTCAGTAGCACCCGATCCTGAAATAAATATAACTAATGGGACCTTTTGTTTACTAACGGGGTATAACAATGTGCCTTTGACCTTTCCTTCAGGAATGGACAGAGATACGGTATCTTCTTTTATTACTATACTTCTCTGACCAAAGATGCCGGAAATAAACAGGCTGCAAATGAGGGTGAATATAAATCGCATAGAAACGGGGTGCTTTAATATTTTGTGATGGCGTGTCTGGTAATATACAAAGAATGCTCTAACGCTTTAATACCATATGCATAAAAAATATGCATACACGCATTTACATATCTTCTTCCAAGAACAGGTCAGCGGCGATACCGTCTGCCAGCAGTTTTCCTTCCCGTGTTAATACCAGATGGCCATTTTCGTTAGTTAGTGTTCCCTGGCTGATAAAACGCAGGCTTTCGCGTTCCAGTTGTTGAGTAACGGCTGTACTGAAATGTGCTGCGGTAAAAGAAAGGTCTATTCCTTCCGACGTTCGTAGTGCCGTCATAATATATTCATTCACTCTTTGAACAGGCGTCAGTAGCTCCTTTTCAAAAGGAATGTTATCTTTTTCCAGTGCCTGTGCATACAAGGCATTGTTGGCAATATTCCATTGCCGTTCTGTACCGTTAAAAGAATGGGCTGATGGGCCCAGGCCCAGGTATTTTTTCCGCTGCCAGTATGCGCTGTTGTGTTTGCTGCGCATACCCGGTTGTGCAAAATTAGAAATTTCATAATGTTCATACCCGGCCTGCTGCATCCAGTCCATCAGCAATAAAAACTGGCGTGCCTGGGCATCAGGATCCACCGGCTGCATTTTGTGTTTGCGGATCAGGGTATCCAGGGCTGTCTGTGGCTCCACGGTCAGCGCATAGCAGGAAAGATGGGGAATACCCAGGCTGATAGCATGCTGAACATTGTAGTGCCAATTTTCGTCCGGCAGCGTAGGAGTGCCATAGATCAGGTCAATGGTAAGATTGTTGAAGCCGGCATCCTGTACACTTTGTATGCAGGCGGTAGCCTGTGTTGCAGTGTGCGCACGGTGCATCCATAGCAGATCTTCTTCAAAAAAAGATTGTACCCCGATGCTGAGCCGGTTAATGCCGGTTTGTTTCCAGTGCGCAATGATCTCGTTGCTGATATCATCCGGGTTGGCTTCCAGTGTTATTTCTGCTGCCGGTTGAATGGAGAAATGCTGGTGTAGTTGGTCAAGTATGCTGTTCAGCTCACCGGCGGTAAGCAGCGAGGGGGTGCCGCCCCCAAAATAGATGGTAGATACTTCTTCGCTGGCAAGATAATCTTTCTGCAGGGCGATCTCTTTCAATAAAGCAGCCAGAAAAGCGTTTTTACCTTTCAGCGATGTAGAAAAATGGAAATTGCAGTAATAACAGGCCTGTTTACAAAAAGGAACGTGTATGTAAATGCCTGCCATTGTATTCCGTATTTTTTTATCGAATATTACATCGCAATTGATGAAAATCTGGTATGACAAAGGTAGAAGTATATGACCATAATAAAATGTGGATGCTGCTGGTCATGTTGCTGCTGCCTGTTACCATGCTTGCACAGTATCGTTTACGCATTATCCCCGTTGACAAAGATTCAGCTTTCATTTACGGCACATTAAAACTGCAGAACAGTTTCAACAACCAGTTTACCTGTGCCCAGTATGTAAGTAAACTGCCTGCTATGTTGCAGGCCAGTGGATACGACGCTGCTTCTGTAGACAGCGTGCGCTATGATTCCCTTTCGGCAGTAATGGAGCTGTATGTGGGTGAACAATTGCGGTGGATACAACTACACATAGATTCAGCCGACAGGGCACTGGTGAGTATGCTGATGCGTGAAAAAAAGAATGTAGAAATGCAGGCTATGAGCTATCAGCAGATGCAGGATATGCAAACAAGCCTGCTGGATTATTTTGAAAACAACGGTTATCCTTTTGCTCATATTGAACTGGACAGTTTACAGGAAAGCAAAGAAGTATTGCATGCCAGGTTAAAGATTGACCGGGGGCCGCTGTATAAAATTGACAGTATCCGTAACACAGGTACAGCCAGTCTTTCAACAGGTTTTCTGCAGCGCTACCTGGGCATTATGAACGGTAGTATTTATAAAAAGGAAAAGTTGCAGACTGTCAGTAAAAAACTGAACGATCTGCCCTATGTGTATGAAAAAAGACCCTGGAGTCTTGAAATGCTGGGAACCGGCTCTGTACTCAATCTTGACCTGGAATCCAGGAAAAGCAGCCAGGTAAACGTATTGGTAGGTTTTCTGCCGGACAGCTCTTCTACCGGAACCAAACTGAAAGTGATCGGGGAGGCTACTATCAACTTAAAAAATGCACTGGGGGGCGGTGAAACCATTGGGTTGAACTGGCAACAGTTGCAGAATAAATCACCGCGCCTGGACATCAATTTTCAACAGCCTTACCTGTTTGGATCACCTTTTGGAGTGTTGTTCAATTTCAACCTGTTCAAAAAAGATTCTTCGTTCCTCAATATAGATATGCAGATGGGTGCACAATACACGGTATCTGCCGACCAGTCGGGAAGCGTTTATTTGCAGAATTTCCGCACCAACCTGCTCACGATAGATACCATTGGTATCAAGCTTTCGCGCAAACTGCCCGATGCAGCAGACCTCAGTTCTGTAAACCTGGGTGTCAACTATCAGTGGTTCCATACCGATTACCGCATCAATCCCCGTAAAGGAACTGAATGGCAGATCAATGCCGCTGTAGGTACCAAAACGATCCGTAAAAACAATGCCATCGTAAAGCTGGTAGATGATAATGATCCGTCATTCCACTTCAACAGCCTGTACGATACAGTCAAGCTCAGTTCATACCAGTTCAGGATAAAAGCGATCATTGCGCACTATTTTAAGCTGGGTGTTTCCACCATCAAAACAGGCGCCAATATAGGCTGGTACGAAAGCCCGAAAATATTCAGGAATGAATTATTCCAGATAGGTGGTTACCGCCTGCTGCGTGGTTTTGACGAAGAGAGCATTTATGCGTCACAGTATGCTGCCGGTACTGTAGAATACCGTTACCTGATAGGCCGCAATTCCTATCTGTTCACATTTATAGACGGTGCGTGGGTGAGGAATAATTCTACTATTGCCAACACACAGAATGTGTTCCTGGGGGCGGGCCTGGGCATGGCGCTCGAAACCAAAGCGGGTATTTTTAATATATCGTACGCTGCCGGTAAAAGAGACGATGCAAAACTGAACCTGCGCCAGTCGAAGATCCATATTGGATATGTAAACTATTTTTAAACCGGCAGGATATTCATTTCTTTTCCACTTCCGGAAAAAAAGCGCTTCTGCGGTACACACAAATACAAATAAATCCGTTTACTACAATACTTTTGCACATCCAATCAAAGCCGGTGAAGAAAATTCTATCACTTTTATGGTGTTGTTTTATTTCAGTTGTTGTGTTTGCCCAAAGCGAAACAGACAGTGCTGTACGGCAAAAAGATACTACACCCGTACAGGATACCATTACCCGGAAAATATCATTACCGGATAGCCTCAGGCCGGTAAGAAAGAAAACAGTGCCCGTAGTAACTGATTCCACAGTATTACAGGTAAAAGATTCTGCGGCCGTAAAGGATTCCGTACCGGTTATACAAACTGTAACACAGGCTCCGCAAACAATTACACGGCATTATTCAATAGCTGTATTTCAACATGTATTGAGAGATCATCCGTATTATAATTTTTTCGGCACTCCGCTTAATTCGCGTATGCTGGAAAAAAAGGTCAACGATAAAGATGGCCTGTTCTATTTTCTGCTGGGGTTGTTACTGTATATGGGACTTATCAGGCTGTTGTTTGAAAAGTACCTGGCAAACGTCATTACACTCTTTTTCAGGGCTACGCTGCGGCAGCAGCAGATCCGTGAACAGTTGTTGCAATCGCCGCTTCCGTCATTGTTGCTGAATATTCTTTTCCTGCTGAGTGGTGGACTGTTCCTGAGTTTCGTATGCCTGCATTATAAAATAGTACCGGGTAGTATTAACATTTGGTTGCTGCAGTTGTACTGTACAGCTTTATTGTTACTGATCTATCTTGGCAAATTCCTGTTGCTGAAAATAACGGGATGGATATTTAATATAAGCCATGCCACCGATACCTACATCTTTATCGTCTTTCTTGTCAATAAGATCATTGGTATATTTCTGTTACCGGTAACGGTGTTATTGGCATTTCCATATCAGCCTTTATACCCGGTGGTATTTACCCTTGCTTTCATGATATTGTTCATATTATACATTTATAGATTTATAATATCGTATAAGCCAGTGCGAAATGAAATAAAGGTGAATAGATTGCATTTTTTTGTTTACCTTTGCGCCTTCGAAATAGCACCCCTTTTATTGATTTACAAGGTGTTATTGATCTTTGTGGAAAGAAGTTATTAATTTAGTGAATCCATACTTAACAAATATGGTTAAAAACGGGGCTAAAAACGTGGCGACAGCTACCAGTACAATTAAAAAGATTTTAATAACTCAACCCAGGCCGGAAACCGACAAGTCTCCTTACTTCGAGCTGGCAAAGAAGTATAGTGTTGAACTTGACTTCCATCCTTTTATTCGCCTGGAAGGTATACCTGCCAAGGATTTCCGGAAGCAAAAAATTGAAATAGCACAGTTCACCGCGGTTGTCTTCACCAGCCGTAATGCTATTGATCACTTTTTCCGCATCTGCGAGGAAATGAAAGTAAGCGTTTCGCAGGATACCAAGTATTTCTGTATCACCGAAGCGGTGGCATTATACCTGCAAAAGTTCATCCTCTATCGTAAACGCAAAGTTTTCTATGGAGCAGATGGTACCAACAAAAGCATGTTTGATGTTATTAACAAGCACAAGGAAAATGAAAAGTTCCTGTACCCTTGTTCGGAGAATCAGCAGGACAACGAGATCATCAACTGGCTTAAACACCACAATTGCGGGTTTGCCACGCCATTTATGTACCGCACAGCCAGCAATGATGTAAAAGAGATTCTTAATAAAAATGGCTACGATATCATCTGTTTCTTCACTCCCAGCGGCGTAAAAAGTTTGTTCGACAACATTCCTGCTTACAAACAAAATGGTACCCGTATCGGCGCATTTGGAAGCAATACATCAAAAGCTGTTGAAGAAGCCGGTTTAACATTGGATATTAAAGCGCCACAGCCTCAGGCGCCTTCTATGGTAGCTGCGCTGGAGCAATACCTGTCAGCTATTATGAAGAAGAAATAGGAGGACATTAGACTGGCAGATTTGCGATAGCGGAAAATAAATCCGCGCAATAACATTGCCTGCTTTATAGAATCGTTATCTTTCTGTTGTATTTCCACCCGTTGAAAGCTGCTTTCATGCAGATCGGACTCATATTCTCCCCCGGCAGGGAACAGATCATGTTTTCTTCTGCTATAAACTCAATACCTTCATTACCTGTACTGCCCGGATTCCGTACTGTATATACCTTTTCCTGTCCCTTTTCCTGCAATGTAAATAACAATGACGCATACCAACAGGCTGGCGAAAGAAACCAGTCCATATCTTTTACAGCATGCTCACAATCCCGTGGATTGGTATCCATGGGGCGACGAGGCTTTTGAAAAAGCCCGCCAGGAAGATAAGCCTGTACTTGTCAGCATTGGCTATGCTGCCTGCCACTGGTGCCATGTAATGGAGAAAGAGAGCTTTGAGGATGAGGCTACAGCTACCGTAATGAACGAACGTTTTGTAAACATCAAGATCGACCGGGAAGAAAGACCGGATCTTGATCATATTTATATGGATGCTGTACAGGCCATGACGGGTAGTGGTGGCTGGCCGCTAAATGTATTTCTTACCCCTGAAGGCAAGCCTTTTTACGGAGGTACCTATTTCCCGCCCCGCCCGGCATTTAACCGCGCCTCGTGGGTTGATACATTGCAGGGAGTGTGGCGTGCTTTCAACGAAAAACGTGAGGAGGTCAATACTCAGGCTGAAAATCTTACCCGGCATATTGATCAGTCAAACGGCTTTGGCCAGCAGGCAGTAAAGGACCTGTTGCCGGCTGAGCAAATGTTTACAAAGGACAAGGTGCACCTGATGTTTGCCAATATCATGCGCAATGCTGATAAGGAAGATGGCGGGTTTGGTAAAGCACCCAAGTTTCCGCAAACCTTTGTTATCCGCTACCTGCTGCACTACCATTATCACACCGGAAATGAGGAAGCGTTGCAACAGGCCTGTCTCAGCCTGGATAGAATGATCCGGGGAGGTATTTATGATCAGGTAGGAGGGGGCTTTGCCCGCTATGCCACGGATAATGAATGGCTGATACCGCATTTTGAAAAAATGCTGTACGATAATGCGTTGCTGGTATCGGTAATGAGCGAAGCGTATCAGCTTACCGGAAAGCCGTTGTACCGGCAGGCAATTGAGCAAACCATGGAGTTTATAGAGCGTGAGTTATTGTTGCCCGACGGTGGTTTTTATTCTGCACTGGATGCAGACAGCGAAGGTGTAGAGGGTAAATTTTATGTGTGGAATAAAACAGAGGTAGATGCACTGCTGCAGGAAGATGCGCCGGTATTTACTGCATTTTTTGACATTAGCCCAACCGGTAACTGGGAACATACGAATATATTACAGGTGAAGGAAGACCCCGAAACATTTGCCGTCCGCCGGGGAATGCCTGTTGATGAATTACTGCGTATAATCAATGAGGGACGCGTAAAGTTGCTGCAAGCCCGCAGCAAACGCATACGCCCTTTGCTGGACGATAAGTTATTGCTAGGATGGAACGCACTGATGAATATAGCCTGCTGTAATGCCTGTACAGCAACCGGAAATGAACATTACCTGAAACTGGCCGAAAGGAACATGCATTTTATGCTTACCCGGTTCGATGCCGGCCCGGAAGGCTTTTACCACACTACCAAAAACGGAACTGCCCGTTACCCTGCATTCCTGGACGATTACAGCTACCTGATCCAGGCACTGCTGCAATTGCAGGAGGTAACCGGCAATACGGATTACCTGCACCGCGCACGTGCCCTGACCGAATGGGTGACAGAGCGGTTCAGCGAGGAAGAAACGGGCTATTTCTATTATACGCACAAAGACCAGCAGGACGTTATTGTACGCAAAAAAGAGCTGTACGACGGGGCTGTGCCGTCTGGTAATGCAATGATGGCGGTAAACCTGTATAGTTTAGGTGTGATTTTTGATATTTCTGCATGGCGTGAGCGGTCCATGAAAATGACCGGTTTATTGCACCAGGCAGTGAACAGGTATCCATCGTCATTTGGCTTGTGGGCAACCCTGCTGATGTCACTAACGTATGGTATTCCTGAGATAGTAATAACCGGTAGTAATGCTACTGAAGTAAGGAAGGAACTTTTACGTGCTTTTCTGCCATTAAAAGTGTTACAATCAGCCGAAAAGGAGGTTCAGGGTTTCCCGTTACTGGCTCAAAAAAACAATACTTCCGGCACATGGCTTTTTCTATGCCGTCAGTATGCATGTCAACGGCCTGTAAATGAGGTACATAGCCTGTTACAGCAGTTAAAGAATGTGTAAAACTTAAAATTTTGCTGTATACAATAATTTGATTTCCGGTACCGTTTAAATCTGAGCTTGTATCGCTTGGATTGCGTTTCAAAAAATAAATTCTAAACTTGTGATGAAGTCGGTAAAACATTATTTTTGCCCAATACCCTTTAATATTATGAAAATGAAGAACCTATCCGCCATGACAGCCCTGGTGGCAATGACTGTTGCTGCAGGTTGCGGCATGGGCAAATCTAAAGGTTTGCCTAATGACGGACAGCTACACGGAGTTGCTCCCGGAGCTAAGTATAATCTTACAAAGCCGCCCGGAATGGTGTATATCCCACCTGGAACCTTCCATATGGGTGCAAGCGATGAAGATGTAAACTATTCTTACAACGCCAGAAATAAACAGGTGTCCATCAACGGATTCTGGATGGATGCAACTGAAATAACAAATAACGAATACCGTCAGTTTGTAAACTGGGTACGCGATTCTACCGCCGCTACCTTATTACAATATGGTAAAGAAGTGGACGGTGTATTTGTTATCGACTGGAAAAAGGCATCTACCATCAAGTACGGCGATAAAGCTACTATCGAAAAGATCGATCAGTTGATCCTGTCTCCTGAGAACAGGGTGTTTGGAAAGAAAGAGATCGATCCTTACAAGTTAGAATTCCATTCAGAAATATTCGACCTCAAAGAAGCTGCTAAAAGAGAAAATACCGGCAAACCACGCTCACAGTTCATCGTTAAGAAAAATGTACGTGTTTATCCCGACACACTGGTATGGATACGCGACTTCAGCTATTCTTACAATGAGCCGATGACCAAACGTTATTTCTCTCATCCGTCTTTTGGAAACTATCCCGTTGTAGGTGTAAACTGGAAACAGGCTACAGCCTTCTGCGAATGGAGAACGCACTACCTGAACGCCTTCCTGGAATCTAAGAACAGGGCTACAGAATCTGATTTCCGTCTGCCAACAGAAGCAGAATGGGAATATGCAGCCCGCGGTGGTCGTTCACAGTCAATGTTCCCCTGGGGTAACCCATACCTGCGTAACCGTAAAGGTTGCTTACTGGCCAACTTTAAACCCGGCCGTGGTAACTATCCTGAAGACGGTGCCTTTTACACTGCCCGTGCCGATGCTTACTGGCCCAACGACTTTGGCCTGTACTGTATGGCAGGTAACGTAGCAGAATGGACTTCATCGCTGTTCTACGAAGGTGCTTATAACTTCCAGCACGATATGAACCCTGATATCAGGTTCAATGCCAATGACGCAGATCCTCCCCGTATGAAACGTAAAGTTCTTCGTGGCGGTAGCTGGAAAGATGTAGGCTTTTACCTGCAAACCAGTGCACGTAACTATGAGTACATGGATACTGCTAAATCTTACATCGGCTTCCGCTGTGTAATTGATTTGCCTCCCATGAAGAAGTAGTAAAATCTTTCTGCTTACGAGTAAAATTTCCGGCGGGAATTCCCGTTAATAGAATTGATTTCATTTAAAAATCAAAATAGGCTTGTATTCTCTTAACCCCAAATTAAAATCCGTTTTCCTAACTATTTAAAAATTAAACCTATGGCTGGAGCTTCCAAATCAACAGAACGTATTGTAAACATAGTGGTGTGTATGGGCGCCGCAATTGTAATCTTTGGTGCATGGCAAAAAATCACACACCAGGCATTAGCTGACTTTTTCTTAACTGCCGGTTTGTTAACCGAGGCATTGATCTTCGTTGTATATGCAATTTTACCTCCTCCCGGATCTGAAATGCATGCTATTGCTGAAGCACTGCCCAAATTAGCCGGTGGAGCTTCTGCAGGAAATCCGGCTGTAGAAAAATTGGATAAAATGCTGCACGATGCAGACATTACTCCTGCAAATCTTGAAAAACTGAGCGCCGGTTTCAAAAAATTAGGCACTTCTGTAGATAAAATTGCTGATGTTTCTGACGCAGTAAAAGCTACCAGCGATTACTCTGCCAAAACAAAAGAAGCTGCAACTGCACTGGATGCAATGAAAAATGCTTACCAGGGTGCTACCAGCACTATCTCTCAGTTCAATGCAGCTGCAGATAGTACTAAACAATTCCATGAGCAGGTACAGGTGCTGACTAAAAACTTAGGTTCACTGAACGCTATTTATGAACTGGAACTGCAGGATACCAATAACCATCTGAAAGCAATGAACAGCTTCTATGGTAATCTGGCGCAGGCTTCTCAGACAATGCAGAGCAGCGTTGATGATGCTAAGAAAGCACATGAGCAGATCGCTAAACTGGCCGGCAACCTCAGCAGCCTGAACACCGTTTATGGTAACATGCTGACTGCAATGCAGGGCCGTTAATCTGTAATGTTCAATTAACGCCAATATCCGGTACCCCTTGAATAGTGTGAATTTTATTTAGTTTAACTGAAAAACCTACATCCATGGCTTTACCTAAGGAGCCCAGGCAGAAGATGGTTAACATGATGTACCTCGTGTTAACAGCCATGCTGGCACTGAACGTGTCTGCAGAGGTGTTAAATGCCTTCAAAACCGTTAATACAAGTATCACGGCCTCTAACAATCTGATTGGAGATAAAAATAACGCCACTTACGCTTCCTTTACAGCAGCGAAAGAAGATCCTCAGACAAAAGCAAATGCAATGATCTGGGGTCCTAAAGCCGAAGAGGCCAAGGGCTTATCTGCAGAAATGTTTACTTACATTGAAAATCTTAAGCAGGACATGAAAAAAGCTTCTGACTTAAGAGTTGAAAATGGTAAAGAAAACTTTAAGGAAGATAACCTGGACGCACCTACGCGTCTGATGGACAAAGAAGGTAAGGGCAAAGAACTGTACGACAGACTGAATGCTTTCAAACAAAAGATCGTAGCAGTTATCAATCCTGAAGATCCTGCTTTTGCCGGCAACCCCAAATTACACGATCAACTGGTAGCAGACATCGCTGCTTTGCAGAAAGCGCTGCCACTGGACATGAGCGTGCCTAAAAGCCAGAGCGGTAAAGATCAGCCAAATGATGCGAAAGGTTGGACCACCAACTATTTCCATATGACGCCTACTATTGCTGCCCTGACCATTCTGAGCAAATTTCAGAATGACGTTAAGAATTCTGAAGCCCAGGTAATTGATTATTGCCTTAAACAGATCGGTTCTGTAAAAGTGATCTTCGACAAATTCCAGGCTATCGCTCAGTCAAACACTACTTATGCTATGCCTGGTGATGCTATTGAAATCACTGCAGGTATCGGCGCTTTCAGCGCACAGGCTCAGCCTAAAGTTTACATCGGTGGTCAGTTACAACCGCTCACTCCGGAAGGTACTGCTATCTGGAAAACAACTGCCAATGGCGTTGGTGACAAAGCAGTGGATGTAAAAATTGAATATGCTAAACCTGATGGAACTATTGCAACTGTAAACAAAGTAGTTAAATATACTGTAGGTGTTCCTTCCGGTGCATCCGTGTTCCTCGAAAAGATGAACGTAATGTATGTTGGTGTTGATAACCCTATTACCATCTCTGGTGGTAGTGTAGGTGCTGAAAAAGTGAAAGTAAGCTTACCCGCAGGTGATGGTTCTATTACCAAAGCAAGCGGCGACAAATACATCGCCAAGCCTTCGCACGCAGGTCTTTCAAAAGTAATTGTAGTTGCTGACGGAAAAACTTTCGAGTTCCCGATGCGTCTCAAAAACCTGCCTCCTCCTACAGCATTTGTAGGTACCAAGAAAAGCGGCGCGTCTATCTCTTCAGCTGAGTTCAAAGCAATGGGTGGTGTAATTGCCCGTTATGATGAATCTGACTTTGAAGCTGGTTTCCGCGTAGTAAGCTATTCTGTTTCTGCAGTGGGTGGTCCTATCGCTATTTATAGCATGGAAACCAACGAAGGAAACAGGTGGGGTGGTAAAGCTGCTGCATTGATTGGCCGTGCAGGCCCAGGCACTACCGTATTTTTTGATGATATCAAAGTTGTGGGCCCTGATGGAAAAGAAAGGGATATTGCCCCAATGAAATTCACGCTTAAATAATTTTTTAAACAGGGAATAATGAGAAACCGTATCGTTAAGTTGTGTTTGTTGCTGGCTGTATTAACAGTTTCTGCAGAAGCGGTGAACGCACAGGCAAAAAAGCCTTCGCGCTCTTCACAGAAGAGACCCACGCCTGCTAAAAAAGGTGCAACTACCAATAAGAACAACAATGCTGCAGCCGCAGCAATTGCTCCACCTGTTGATACAGTAAAACCAGCTCCGGTAGAGGCTAAACTGGAAATAGCGCCGGTTAAAAAATCATTGAGAAATGATAACGCTATTGAGCGTAACCTGGTGAAAGACAGAACGCCACTGGCTTACGAACACATCCGCGAAGATGATGCGGCCTACGTACAGCGTGTATGGCGCGAAATAGATGTACATGAAAAACTGAACCTGCCTTTTGTTTACAGAGCAGATGGCGACCAGGGTAACCAGCGTTTTATTTACATTCTGTTGAATGCTATTAAAAATGACAGCATCACTGCTTTCAGCGCTGAAGACGACAGGTTCACTACTCCCATTACGTTTAAAGATATAGCTGAAAAGCTGGTAGGTAAACCTAAAATCATTACTGTACCTGACCTGGCAAAAGATCCGGATGGTTCAAAAGGAATATTCAAGGATACTACCATTTCCGAAGAATTTAATCCTGACAAAGTTGAACGTTACTGGGTTAAAGAAGACTGGGTGTTCGACAAAGAATCTTCCAGGATTTATGTACGCATTCTTGGTATAGCTCCGCTCAAAACTATCACTAACGATGATGGTTCATTCAGGGACGTAACTCCCGTATTTTGGGTGTATTACCCCGATCTGCGTCCGGTATTTGCCAAACACGAAGTGTACAATGGCAAAAACTATGGTGCACGTATGAGCTGGGAAGAGCTGTTTGAAAGCCGCATGTTTGCCAGCAGGATCATTAAATCCACCATCAATAACCCGAACGATATCTTCATTAAAACGTTCATTAAAGATCCTATCCTCGCCCTGTTAGAAGGTGAGAACATTAAAGAGCGCATCTTTAATTATGAGCAGGATCTCTGGTCTTACTAAGCAATTGACTATTTACAATAAAAGGGCATCGTATTTTTACGATGCCCTTTGTTTTTGGGGTATATAAAGCCTTCTGAATGAAAGCGATTGGTGGTTAGCGATACCTGATAAATTTTATAAAATACCCATAAACAGGTATTGTTTTATGGGTTTGTTTCACTATTTTTACAATGGTTTTTCATAGGATATTGGATTTTAAAAACGGGGCTGGATTTCTATCCTGGCCCCTTTTTCTTTTTATACGTTTCTGCGTTAGTGTTTTTAGTCTGCAAACATTACTATCTACTGCATCCGCTTTTCCTGATCAGTTGTTTTCTACCGGCACTTCATTGCTATGATTATTGTTATCATGTGTGCTATGGAAAAAGTTCCATACCAGCAATGCTTTTGATGCGCCTATAGCAGTGGTTAACTCTGCTTCATTCAATTCTTTGATGCGCTTTACAGATTTGTATTGACGCAATAACTGATCAGCAGTGCTTTTTCCAATACCTTTTATTGATTCCAATTCATTTTTAAAAGTGCCTTTACTTCTTTTCTGTCTGTGAAAAGTAATACCAAAGCGATGCACTTCATCGCGTATACGACGAATCAGTTTAAGGCTTTCACTGCTATATGGAAGCTTCAGTGATTCCTGGTCGCCGGGAAAAAATATTTCTTCTTCATTCTTTGCCAGGCCTACTACTGTCATAGCGCCTGTTAAATTCAATTCGCGTATACTTTCCAGTGCTGCACCCAACTGACCTTTACCTCCGTCAATGATCACCAGTTGAGGTAATGGCTGTTGTTCCTGCTGCAAACGTTTATAACGCCTGTATACCACTTCTTTCATAGTGGCAAAGTCATTGATGCCTTCTACTGTTTTTACATTGAAATGACGATAATCTTTTTTACTGGGCATACCATCTTTAAAACACACCATGGCCGATACAGGATAACTACCCTGGAAGTTGGAATTATCAAAACATTCAATATGCACCGGTACCAGTGGTAACTGCAGGTCCTGTTGCAACTGGTACAATACTTTTTTACGCTCCATATCATCACGTCCTTCCAGTTGCAGCATCTTACGTTTCCTGATCTCTTCACGGAAGTAGTTCACATTGGTTTCAGAAAGATCCAGCAGCTTTTTCTTATCACCACTTTTAGGAATGATAATGGTTACTTCCTTATCAGGATACTCTATTTCAAATGGCAATACAATTTCAGTAGACAAACTGTTGAATGTGGCGCGTAGTTGCGCTACTGCAAATGCAAGGATCTCTTCATCTGTTTCATCAAGGTGCCTTTCCAGTTGCGAAGTATGTGTTTGTACGATAGAGCCATTCTGCACCATCAGGTAATTGACATACGCAATATCACCATCGCGAAGCATAGAAAATACATCTGCATTGATGAACCTGCTGCCTACTACTACCGACCGGGCCTGGTACTGCTCAAGGTGTTCTATTTTCTTTTTAACGATCTCTGCTTTTTCAAACAGCAATGATTCAGCTGCTGCACGCATTTCTGTTTTAAAATGCTGTATTACAGGCGTAAGGTTGCCTTTGAGTATATCGCGGATCTGTTGTAGTCCATCCTGGTAATCTTCGGGTGTCTGCAATCCTTCACAGGGGCCTTTACAATTGCCCAGGTGATATTCCAGGCACACTTTAAACTTCCCTTTTCGTATGTTGTTGTCTGTTAAATTGAGCTTGCATGTACGTAAAGGAATATTATGCCGTACAAAATCGATCAGCTCACGTACTTTGGCAACAGAAGTAAAAGGTCCAAGGTATTCAGAACCATCAGCAATTTTACGCCTGGTAAGAAAAATGCGCGGAAAGGGTTCTTTTTTGATAACGATATAGGGATAGGTCTTATCATCCTTCAGGTTGATATTGTACTTGGGCTGGTATTGTTTGATCAGAGAGTTTTCCAGTAAAAAAGCATCCTGCTCTGAATTGACAATGGTAAACTCGATGCGGCGGATCCGTTGCACCAGCTCATGCGTTTTGTAGGATGTGAATGTTTTGGTGAAATAAGAGCTTACGCGTTTGCGGAGGCTTTTGGCTTTTCCTACATACACCAGTTCGTCCTGGCTGTCATAATATTTATAAATACCCGGGTTTACGGGTATGGTATGTGCAATCTGTTGAAATTCCTGTGCGGTCATAATACTCTCCTAATCTTCCCGGAATTTTTCAGGATTCCAGATAACTTTTTCGTTGGTAATTACAGCGTCGCCTGTTGCCGGCTGCCTGATGGTAAGTATGTAAAAGTACTGTTTAAGTTTCCAGGTCAGTTTTTGTTGTACCAGTGTATCTCCCTGTTTAAATGCACGCTCCATGTACACCCTGTTGGTCTGATCGGTGGTTTGTGTGGGCGAAATATAAACCACCACCTGGTGCAGGGAGTCAGATACATCTTTGGCAGTATAAATAAAATTCAGCAGACCGGTAGTTTCATCCATAATAGATGATTCATTGTAATGTTGCCGGAAGGCAGCTGAATCCATCAGTACCGACGGAAAAAAGGCCATGCTGAGCCGGTTGAACTCGGCAGGATTAATGAAAGCAGAGTCTTTATGACTACCGGTTTCAACACGTTTCAGAAAAGCGGTAGCAAACGTATCGGCCAGTTTTTTATCGTTATTTAAAATGGCGCCCACTGGCAAAAAAGGCGAAGATTGTGCTGTGGTATCCTGAACATCGCTGTTGCCGGCTGTCTGTTGGTTGTTTTTGCAGGATAAGAAGGTTGTAAGTAAAATGGTCGATAAAAGTAAAACGGCAGATTTCATGACGTAAAATTAACTGAAACGCAGATAACAATGATATTCTCATAATGTGGTAAAATACCGCACACGTTTTTAAATGAAAAAGCTGCCATGTGTTTCAACGGCAGCTTTATAAGATTGATGCTAAAATACTAGCGGATAGTCTTGGCTACTCCGATCCGGATACCATATTCCATCAGGTATTCACGAATGGGATATTTGTTTACATAACTGGAAAACAGTTGATAACGGAATTGTGGACCCACCTGCCACTGAAGATCGCCGGTTTTGTAGGCGATAAATGCTTCTGCACTGGCATTCAGGTTCCATTTCCTTACCAGTGATGGTTCACGGGTATAATTGGTGTAATCGTTGGTAATAAGGTATGAATTACGGTTCAGCAGGTAAGTGGGCTGTAAAGTACCGCCTACTTTCAATTGTAATTTTTCATTACCCAATACGCGGTATTCAAGTCCTACCGGAACAGATAGCTGGAAATACTGGTTTTGTAATTGCTCAGCCTGGTCGCCACCAAAATTGTGAATGCGGGTATAGCTGGTAATGGATTCCGGACGATAGCCCGATGAATTGCTGAGTGTAATAGTTGCCACATCAGCAGTACGGGAACTATAGGCCTGTATATTGTATCGTGAATAGTTGAATTGCAATCCTGCGCGTACAGCCAGGTTTTTGTTCAATGCGTATAAAGCATGCGTACCGATCTCAAAACCCATAGCCGGTTTGTGATTGACCAGCTTATCAGGATCTCCTTCAATATTTAAAGCCAGTGGTACATTGTTCAGGTTGGATTTGATATTAGCATTGGGATCACCTGTCAGCTTACGGTAATTCATGGTAGGTGTGAATGACCATTGCCAGCTTAAACGTTTGGTGCGTGGCAACGCATATTCATAAGCAACTTCTACCGGCAAGCGGTCCAGTTTCTGCTGTTTTTCTGCCTCTGCCAGATTCATCAGTTGCTGCTGATCCGGAACCCGTGAAGCAATGGATGTATTGACAGCGTGATCGGCGGTTTTATCTGAATCAGCATCTGCCAGCATATTCTGTTCTGAAGTTTCACTGGTATGTTGTGTTATACCCGATGAATGATTGGTAATAGCAGTAGCTTCACCGGCAATAATTGTTTTGGCTTCTGCTTTACGCATGCCCGTAAGCAGATCGTATACCGGGGCAGTAGATGGTGCGTCAGCTGCATTGGTATGTTCTTCAACTATGCTGGTCACTACAGTATTATTCAGCGCAGGGCTATCTACATGGTCGGGACTGATAACAAAAGAATGTGTGCGGCTGGAATTGCCGGTTGTATGTTGACTTTGTCGGCTGTTGTTGGTAAATGGAACAATGATCGCTTTTTCGGCTGCTGCAGAAGAGGCGGCAGTCATTGCAGAAGGATCTTTGGTAGCAAGTGGTTTGTGTGAAGAAGGAGTGATGAGTTCAATAATCGTGTAATATGCAAGACCGGCGAAGAAAAGCACAAACCCTACAAGGTACCATTTTTTACGGGTGTGAAGTGCTTTATAAATTTTTTTCCATACCTGATCTGAAGGGTACATTTTGTACTGGTCTGCCTTTTCTTTAAGGAGATCTTCAAAATCATCATGGTAGAAACCTCGCTGCATAACGGCTAATGATTTGTACGGGTATAATTTTCAAAGGATAGAATCTTCTCAATATGGTCTTTATAACAATTCATTATCGTCCGGTAACTACTTTCAGCCAACTGATTTTTTCTTTTGGCTTCTGGATAATTTTTTTCTTAATTAATATTTCTTCCAGCATTTGTTTCGCGCGGGTATACTGTGAACGACTGGTACTTTCTTCAATATCCAGCATCACGGCAATCTCCTTGTGCGAATATCCTTCTACAGCATACAGGTTCAATACAGTTCTATACCCAATAGGCAATAGCCTTATGCACTCTACCACCTGTTTTGCCTGAACAATGGACGGTACTGACTCTTCACGGACCTGGATACTGCTGGCGTGTATAAGGTCCACGCTTTCATTGAACTTGCGGTTCTTTTTCAGGTGATTGATACAGGTGTGTACTATAATTCTCCTGATCCATCCCTCAAAAGCGCCTTTATTCTGGAAGGTATGTATCTGTGAAAATACTTTGATAAAACCTTCCTGCAGCATATCCTCAGCATCTTCTCTGTTATGGGCAAAACGGTAGCAGACAGACAGCATTTTGGCGCTATACCGTTGGTATAACTCCTTTTGGGCAGTCGCGCTATTCTGTAAACAGCCTTGTAAAATGGCGTCTTCGGTCATATTAACCGTTTGGTTGCCCTGTAATTTAGACAATTTTCAGATGCAATTGCTGCTTTATAAGTAAAAAAGACGCCCGGTTGTAGAAAAAAAACTTAGGAAAAACACGTGAATGGGATGAGCAAATGAATGAATATGTCAATGTGCGGATTTGAAATCCCCAGTCTTAAAGCAGTAAAATAAAAGCAAAAAGCGGCTGAAGATTCTATTCTTCAGCCGCTTTTTGTATTGTATATGAAAATCTTATATCAGCACATTGCCGGTCATTTCGGCCGGAATGGGTAGATGCATAAAGGTGAGAATAGTAGGAGCTATATCGCCCAGCTTACCGGGTTTAATAGTGCCTTTCCAGTCTTTATCAATAATAAAGAAAGGTACCAGGTTCAGGGTATGGGCAGTGTTGGGGGTACCGTCTGCATTTATCATGAAATCAGCATTACCGTGGTCTGCCGTCAGAAATACGGCATATCCGTGTGCCAGGGCGGTTGTAACCACTCTTTCCACGCATTTGTCTACAGTTTCTACTGCTTTGATAGCAGCCGAAAAAATGCCGGTATGGCCTACCATATCAGCATTGGCATAGTTGAGACAAATAAAATCGGCAGTTTCCTGCTCCAGTTCGGGAACAATAGCGTCTGTAAGTTCTACTGCGCTCATCTCCGGTTTGAGATCGTATGTAGCTACTTTGGGTGAAGGCACCATGATCCTGCGTTCGCCTTCAAATGGTACTTCACGTCCGCCACTGAAAAAGAAAGATACGTGCGGATATTTTTCCGTTTCCGCAATACGGATCTGTTTTTTATGATTGGCGGCAATGATCTCGCCCAGTGTATTATTCAGGTTATCGTTTTCAAAAACGATGTGTACGTTTTTGAAGGTCTTATCGTACTCTGTCATGGTAGTATAATGCAATGACAGATGTTTCATGTTCTGTTCAGGAAAATCAGTTTGTGTCAGTACCTGTGTTATTTCACGGCAACGGTCTGTACGGAAGTTGAAGCAAATGGCAACATCGCCATCTTTGATGGTGGCAATGGGCAGTTGATCGGCGCCAATGATCACGGTGGGTTTAATAAACTCATCGGTGATGTTATGTGCATAAGATTGTTCTACTGCAGCCAGTCCGTCGGTTGCTTTTTCACCAATGCCATTTACCAGAGCGTCGTAAGCAAGTTTTACACGCTCCCAGCGTTTATCACGATCCATAGCATAGTAGCGACCGCTTACTGTAGCAATTTTACCGGTAGTGGCATTGAGGTGTTGTTGCAATGAAGTCAGAAAACCCAGTCCGCTTTTCGGGTCGGTATCACGTCCATCAGTAAAAGCATGTATAAACACATCTTTTAACCCTTCTTTATAACAAAGCGAAACGATGGCTTTCAGGTGATTGGTATGTGAGTGAACACCGCCATCGCTTACCAGGCCCAGCAGGTGTAAAGGTTTTTTATTTTCAATAGCGTAGTGAATGGCATTGAGCAACGCAGGATTTTTATAAAACGATTCATCGCGGATAGCTACGTTAATGCGTTGCAGTTCCTGGTACACAATGCGGCCGGCGCCAAGATTCAGGTGGCCTACTTCGCTGTTGCCCATCTGCCCGTCAGGTAAGCCTACCTGTTCGCCACAGGTAACCAGCGTGCTGTTGGGATATTTGGCATATAAAGAGCTTACAAACGGAGTTTTTGCATGTTGGATAGCATCTGCAGACTGTACTTTTCCAAGTCCCCAACCATCCATGATAACAAGAATGACTTTTGAAGCAGGCATATAACGATGTGATTGTGTTGAATTTATTATTAGAAGTGTTACAAAGGTAAGGCAATAGGTGGTTGATAGTATTTTTTCAACGCAATCTTACTTTGGCATGTTTTTCGCAACTTTGAGAGCAGAAAAAAAATATATATGAAAAAATCCCTGGGATTTGCGATCCTCTTTCTCTCGCTTTTCCTGGTGTCATTTACTCCGGATTTTTATTCGATTGATGACGTGATAACTGCCATGAAAAGCGGCAACGCCAGCCAGTTGTCAAAATACTTTGATGCCCGTGTGGACATTTCATTACCCGGCAAGAATGACAATTACAGTAAAAGCCAGGCTGAAATGATTCTGAAAGATTTTTTCTCCACCAACGAGGTAAAGAGTTTCCAGGTTAAACACAAGGGAGAACAAAGCGGTTCTCAATTCTGCATTGGCGTACTGCTAACCCGTAATGGCAGCTACCGCACCAAGTTTTTTATGAAACAGAAAGGTGATACGCAGGTGGTGCAGGAACTGGTCTTTGAACTGGTAGAATAAACATATTATCCCTGAAAACGCAACAGACCCTTAACAGCAATGTTGAGGGTCTTTTATTTACGCAGATTATAACACAGGTTTAGAGATTTAATAAGATCGTACTGACCAGGGTTATTATTGATATCTGCGCATTTGCTGATCTGCACATTTTTCTGACTTTCTTCATTAGTTTTGCTACATGCTTACGTTCGACGAACAATTACAGATACTGATCAACGCTGCATTGCGTGAGGATATTGGCGATGGTGATCATTCAACATTGTCTGCCATACCTGCCGATGCCAAAGGGAAAGCTGTGTTAAAAATTAAACAGACAGGCATACTGGCTGGTGTGGAAGTGGCTGAAAAAATATTTCGTTACCAGCAACCCGATATACAGTTTATAGCTTTTAAAAAAGATGGTGATGTAATGCACCCGGGCGAAATTGCCTTTGAAGTCTCTGCATCTGTATATACTATTTTGCAATGTGAACGCCTGGTGCTGAACTGTATGCAGCGTATGAGTGGTATTGCCACACTTACCCATCAGTATGCTGATAAGATCAAAAACTATCATACACGGGTGCTGGATACGCGTAAAACAACGCCCAACTTCAGGTTGCTGGAAAAAGAAGCAGTGCGTATTGGTGGTGGTTTAAATCATCGTATGGGGCTTTACGATATGATCATGCTGAAGGATAATCATATTGACTATGCCGGTGGGCTGGAAAACGCTATTGAACGTGCATGGCGATATGTACAGCAGGTTAAACCCGGCTTAAAGATTGAGGTAGAGACACGTAACCTGGACGAAGTAAAAAGGGTAATGGTTATTGGTAAAGTAAACCGTATTATGCTGGATAATTTTACACCCGAACAGATCAGCGAAGCATTGCAGTTGATCAATGGTAAATATGAAACGGAAGCCAGTGGTGGCATCAATATGGATACTATAGAAGCATACGCTGCTACCGGTGTTGATTTTGTGAGTGTGGGTGCATTGATACACCAGGCACATAGCCTGGACCTGAGCCTGAAAGCAGTAGTGGTTTAACGGAAGCTGTTCAACTTTGTATAGCCGGTGGTCATTATGTATATTAATCGTAAGTTTTAAAGTATGTCAAAGAAAAATAAACCCGATAACAGGGGATTTGTATATAGCACAGACCCTGATTTTAAGTTTGAAGAAAACCAGGAAAATATAGAAACATTGCCGCCGGCGCAGCAAAAACTGCGTGTTAAACTGGAGACGAAGAACCGTGGCGGTAAAGCCGTAACACTGGTGGATGGTTTTATTGGTACAGCCGATGACCTGGAAGACCTGGGAAAGAAACTAAAGAATTTTTGCGGAACAGGTGGTTCTGCCAAGGATAGTGAAATTATTGTTCAGGGCGATCAGCGTGAAAAAGTATTGCAATGGTTGCTGAAAAACGGGTATAAACAAACGAAGAAGGTCTAATATCCACATGAGAGGAAATGTAGATGAATGTTGCTGATTTATCACTGATCATCTATAGCATTTATCATGTTTGATTATTTGTTTGGTGGTTTTACGCTTGTGGCAGTAACGGTTATTTTATTGATACCGTTTGGCATTTGTATATTCTATATAGTACTAGGTCTTCGTGCGCATAGCATTGGAATGAAGGAGCAAAATGAATTGAAGCGGCGCTCCGCCCTGAAAACAATCCTGATAGCTTCTCTTATTGCCGTCCTTATCTTTCTGCTCTGGATTGTATTACTGATCTATTTTGGTTAAATATGCATACAGCAAATAAAAAAGCGGAATACAATGAATGCATCCCGCTTTGTATTTTATGAGTAAGCGAATTTTAAGTCTACAGTTATAAACCCAAAACTCCAAACCCGGAACAGTTTACTGTCCTTGTGCCAGGGAGTAAGCCTTTTTATCACCCCACATATTCAGCAGTTCAGAAGAACAGATCTTGAAGTTGCCGCTTAAGCTCACGTACAGGCCAATGATATCCTGTTGGTTCAATGGCTCGCCATCCAGGCTTTCAAAACGTACGTTATACTGGTTTACCAGGTTAGTAAATACAGAGCCTGTAGGCCATACCTGTGTACCGCGGTTGCTGATATTTACCAGGTTGAATTTAACACCTGCATGACGCTGACATTTTTTTGCAATTGCAGCAGGTTGTTCTTCGCTTTCGATAAACATATCCACACCGATGATCTTTTCGGTTGTCAGTTCCTGTGATACCAGCATGGGGTTTTTGTCCAGCTTGAATACAGTTTGGGTAACCGGTTTATTGGGCAGCAGCGGTTTGGCATTGACCTGTGGCGTTTTGCCAAAGTTGTCAATAATAGCATCTGCAAACTCAGTAGTGTTTAAAGATGGTTTGGATTTATCACCAAAATCGCCGGTATGAATGCCCTGCTCCAGTGTGTACAGCAGTGCATTTTCAATGATTGCAGCGTTTTCCATCAATCCCAGGTGACGCAGCATAGCAATACCGCTTAACAGCAATGCTGTGGGGTTGGCAATATTTTTACCGGCAATGTCAGGAGCGGTGCCGTGAACAGCTTCAAAAATACAGATATGGTCACCAATGTTGGCAGAAGGGGCAAAGCCCAATCCACCTACCAGACCTGCGCAAAGATCAGATACAATATCACCCTGCAGGTTGGTCAGTACCACTACATCAAATGCATCGGGACGGGTAACCAGTTTCATACACAGATCGTCCACAATTACATCATCAGCTTTCAGTTCGGGATAATCTTTAGCTACTTCGTAAAAGCATTCCAGGAACAGGCCATCCGTAATTTTCATGATGTTGGCCTTATGTCCGCAGGTAATACGGCGTGAATGGTTTTTGCGGGCCATTTCAAACGCGTATTTAATTACCTGGATACTACCGGGGCGTGTAATAAAGCGACGGCTCAGTGCCACGTCGTGGGTAAGCATGTGTTCCACACCACCATATGTGTCCTCGATGTTCTCACGCACTACTGTAATATCAATGGGAATACCGGCTTTTGAAAAAACAGTGTCTACACCATGTAGTGTCTGGAAAACGCGTTTGTTAGCGTATGTGTTCCAGGTTTTGCGGGCAGTAACGTTTACGCTTTTTACGCCTTTTCCTTTGGGGGTTTCCATGGGGCCTTTGAACAGGATACCCAGAGATTCAATGGTTTTCTGGGCATCGGGGGTCATACCATTGGAAAAACCTTTGTCAAACACCCATTTGCCCATTTCTACTGTTTCATACTCTACAGGAACTTTATTGGCATTGAAGATCTTAAGTACAGCATCCATAATTTCCGGGCCTATTCCATCTCCTTTTGCTACGGCTATTTTCATATAAAAAATGATTTATTTGAGTGGTACGAGTTGCTGAGAATTGCGCAAAATTAGCATCATTCCTGTCAAATCCCCCTTTTTTACAGTGAAAGGGCAGTTATTTTTAATTAACTTTAAATTCCAAACAGTAGCGCATGGTATCGAAAATCTCTGAAGGAATTGAAGTAAGCGTGGAAACGTTTTACCAGCCGGATTATTCAAATCCCGTTTCCGGGGAATACATGTTTGCCTACCGCATAACAATTGAAAATCATAATAATTTCCCTGTAAAACTGCACCGCCGCCATTGGTTTATTGCTGATAGCAATGGTAGTAACCGTGAAGTAGAAGGGGAAGGGGTTGTAGGCGTACAACCTTCATTGCAACCGGGCGAACGCTACCAATATGTAAGCGGTTGCAATCTGCGTAGTGAAATGGGGAAAATGTATGGTACCTACCTGATGGAAAACCTGAATAATAAGCTCACCTTTGAGGTGAATATCCCTGTTTTTGAAATGATTGTGCCGTTTAAGATGAATTAAATGTACACTGGTCTTCCATTTCTCTTTACCACCGTCTTCATTGTTCTGAAAATAAAAAGCCATGAGCAGGGTAACTCCACCACTCATGGCCTTCTTGTTTATAACAGGATAACTTTATTCCGTCTTTTCTTTATTCATACCTACTTTATACAACATGAATCCCATTAAAGCAAAGAGGATGATTCCCAGCAGGTAATATCCATTTATGCCAAGGCTGTTTGTTCCGGACAAAAACTCTTCAATACTCAATTTTTGTAACCCAGCCTTTATAGAGCCTCTGGCGGATAGGAATGCAACAATAACCCCTGCAATAGCACCACCTGCTACAAGACCGGTTGCAAAGAGATTACCTTTACTTAAATCCTCTTCTTCTTCCACTTCACCTTTTTTCTTCTTTTTTCTGTCAACCAGACCTCTGATTGCACCACCAATAAAAATGGGAAGAGTAGTAGCCAGCGGCAGGTAAATGCCAATAGCGAAAGATAATGCTTTAATGCCGCACAGCTCCATAGTGATGGCAATACAAACGCCAACCAGAACATACTGCCAGTCAAGATTGGATGATTGTATTCCTTTAATAAGGGTTGCCATTAAAGTGGCTTGCGGAGCAGAATAGGTTTCAGTTCCGATTGCATGATTAATACCTTGTTTAACCATTTCTGCTGTAGGGGTATCCAACACTTTTATAGTGAAGCCAATGGCAATAGAGGATACGATAGCTCCGATAAACAATGCGTATTGCTGATATTTAGGTGTTGCGCCAACTATATACCCGGTTTTAAGATCTTGTGAAGTACCGCCTGCATTGGCTGCCGCTATACAGATAATCCCACCGACTACCAATGCCATTGGTTCATATGTTTTTCCGGTCCATCCTACTGCAACAAATACGAGACAGGTGCCCATAATCGTAGCAATGGTCATACCGCTTATAGGGTTGTTGGAAGAACCGATCAAACCTACAATGCGTGATGATACGGTAACAAAGAACGCTCCGAAAATTACTATCAATAAACTCAGTAATAATTTGCTGCCAATACCTTCACCGGGAATCTGTGGCATAATGGCAATCAATAAAACCAGAACAAGACTGCCTATACCAACAATTTTTATTGAAAGATCTTTTTCTGTACGGGATACGGATTCTGTTGTTCCGTCTTCTTTTTTGAGAGATCCAAGGCTACCTTTAAATGAAGAAATGATCGTTGGAATTGTTTTAATCAGTGTAATGAAGCCTCCGGCAGCAACAGCTCCCGCACCTATCTGGCGGACATAAGCCTTATAAATAGCAGTTGAGTAATCACTAAATGTATGATTTACAGCATCCCAACCTGCACCAGATTCTGTAATTGAGTGCAAATATCCCAGTTTTACAAGTTGGGTAGCAATCATATCCGCGGGAACCAATGTAGCCAGTAATGGTATAAATACAAACCAGCACAACACACTACCTGCTACCAAAATGCCTCCGATCTTAGGGCCTACAATATAACCCACGCCGAGATATTCAGGGGTAATCTCTCCACTGAGGCGTGCAGAGGGAAAATATTTGTTGGCTTGCTTGGTCATATAGTAAGGAGTTTCTGCAATCAGATGTAATACTTTTTGCAGAAAAGCATAAATCATTGCTACTCCTAAGCCCCAGAAGGCTGTTTTTGCCACATCTCCGCCTTTTTCACCCGCCTTTAATACAGAGGCACAGGCGGTTCCTTCCGGATAAGGAAGTGTTTCATGCTCTTTTACTATCAATGCACGGCGCAGCGGTATCATCATCAACGTACCTAGGATACCACCAAAGATGGCCAGAATGAGGATGGTAATGTAATTGAAGTTATCCGCGCTTGAAGGATTGCTCAGAAAAAGAAATCCGGGCAATGTAAATACCACACCGGCTGCAATACTTTCACCGGCGCTGCCTGTTGTCTGGATGATATTGTTTTCCAGGATGGTGGTACGCAAAAACAAACGGCTGAGTGTAATGGCCATTACAGCAATGGGGATAGATGCGGAAACTGTTAACCCCGCTTTTAATGCGAGATACACAGTGGATGCACCAAAAATGATCCCGAAGATGGAACCTACTACTACTGACTTGATCGTAAACTCGGCCATCCTGGTTTCAGGAGCTATAAAAGGCTGGAAGTTCTTTCCTGACATAGCAATTATATTGGGTTTAAACAGAAAGATAAATAAAATACAGTCCGGTTGTTGTTCCGGCCTGCTCTATGGCTATTTTAAACCTTTGCAGGCAGCATTTTTTGCAATCTGCGGGTTAATGCAAACAAGATTAATGCTGTAATGCCCGACATGAATACAAATAGCATGAAGAAGTCGTACAGCGAACTCATGTGGTATCCCAGGAAAGAAGTGGTTTTACCGTTTTCAGGGTACAGGGCGCTTAATGAACCGGCCAGTTTGTTGCCAAAAGCATTGGCTGTAAACCATACGGCCATTAATAAGGACGCAAATTTAACGGGAGATAATTTATTTACCAGCGATAAACCGATGGGCGATAAGCACATTTCACCGCAGGTATGCAATGCATACAGTACCACCAGCCACATCATACTTACTTTAAGACCTGGTTGTATATTATTTACACCCCAGGCGATCCAGAGATAGCCGATGCCCATCAATAGCAGGCCCCAGGCCATTTTGGTGATAGAGGAAGGTTCATACTTACCCAACTTTAACCAGAACCAGGCAAAGAAAGGAGCAAAGGTTACAATGAATACGGAGTTTAGCGACTGGAACCAACTGGTAGGAATCTCATCCAATACAACGACAGATTGACCTTTTGAAAGTAGGGAAATATTGCCGGCTACAATGCCTACCACTGCCAGTCCCATCAACGCATAAATGGTTAACCGGAGTTCTTTATGAAATTCACCGGCCAGGTTGGCAGCTGCTTTTTTGAACAGGGTAACCAGGTATACGACCAAGCCCACTGAAATGGCCACAATAAGCCACACAGGTGTATGCAGGTTCAATACGCGGTTGGTTTGCTCATCTGCAAAAAAGGTTAGTGAGGCCCCCGTTTGTTCGTAGGCGCTCCAAAAGAAGATTACAAAAAAGCATACTACAATAATAACTGCCACTTGTCTTTTTTCAGTAGCGGTCAATGTTTTGTCTGTATATATAATGGTAGGAATAATAACACAGCAGGCTATCAGCAGGTAAAAAAGATAGCTGAATTGCTTTACATCAATATAAAAAAGACCAATAACAGCAGCAGACAGGATACCTAAACCCAGAATGGTTACCACCGGCGATAACAATGATTTAGGGGTATTGGCAGGAACAAGTCCCAGTACTTTACCGTTTGGATCAGTAACATATTTATGGTGGAAGGTCATTTGTACAATTACACTGATGATAATAGCAACGGCCGATACCAGAAAGGCCCACTTAAAATCGGCCGGATTACCGGTATTGCCCACCCAACCACAAACAAAGGGGCCGATAGCCCCACCCAGGTTGATACCCATGTAGAATATGGTATAGGCAGAATCTTTACGTTTGTCGTTATCTGCATATAAATGTCCCACCATGGCGGAGATATTGGGTTTGAAAAAACCGTTGCCGGCAATCATGGTACCCAATCCGCAATAAAAAAGAATGGAAGCCAGCCCCGGGTCGCTATTATACCAGGAAGCGCAGAAGAACAGGATCAGTTCAGCAATGGCCATCACAATACCACCGGCAATAATAGAGCGTTGGTTGCCCCAGTAACGATCGGCCACGTAACCGCCAACAAGCCCGGAAAGGTAGATCATGCTGATATAGCTGCCGTAAAGGTTGGATGCAAATACTTTGTCAAATAACAGGGCCTGCGTCATGAACAGCACCAATATGGCACGCATACCATAATAGTTGAAACGCTCCCACATTTCCGTAGCAAAAAGAATGTATAAACCTTTAGGGTGACTTTTGCCGGGGTGTTGACTCATACGTTGATTGGTTATGTTTTCAGTATGGAATATCGGCGTAAAATACAGATAAATAAACATCGAAAACGCAGATTAAAACTAAAATTGGTTAATGCCACACTGAATCCCGAAATTCGCGACTGCTAAAACGCTCCATTTACACTATGAATATTCTACTTCTGGGTTCAGGCGGCCGCGAACATGCACTGGCATGGAAAGTGGCTCAAAGCAAACTTTGTGGTCAACTGTACATAGCGCCTGGTAATGCCGGCACAGCACTTTGCGGAACGAATGTGAACATTGCCGCCACCGACATTGCAGCTGTTAAACAATTTGCGCTTGATAAACAGGTAGAGCTGGTAGTGGTAGGGCCTGAAGAACCACTGGTAAAAGGTATTGTAGATGCATTCAGGAATGATAAGCAGTTGCAACATATTGCTATCATTGGTCCTTCCCTATATGGCGCACAACTGGAAGGCAGTAAGGCATTTGCTAAACAGTTTATGATGCGTCACAACATTCCTACGGCAAAATACCGCGAGTTCAATACCGAAAATTATGAAGAAGGTATTCCATACCTGCAACAACACAGTCTGCCTATTGTACTGAAAGCCGATGGGCTGGCTGCCGGAAAGGGTGTACTGATCTGTCATTCGCATGTAGAGGCTATGGCAGAGTTTGAACTGATGTTGCAGCAAAGCAAATTTGGCGATGCCGGTAAAAAAGTGGTGGTAGAAGAGTTCCTGGATGGAATTGAAATGAGCGTGTTTGTGTTGACAGACGGCAGAAATTATGTGGAACTACCTTCTGCAAAGGATTATAAACGCGTGGGAGAAGGCGATAAAGGATTAAATACCGGCGGTATGGGTGCGGTAAGCCCTGTTCCTTTTGCTGATGCTGCTTTCATGGCCAAAGTGGAAAGCAAAATAGTTAAACCTACTATTGAAGGACTAAAAGCTGAAAATATCGATTATAAAGGTTTCGTATTCATTGGTCTTATTAAGGTTGGAGATGAACCGCTGGTAATAGAATACAATTGCCGCATGGGCGACCCGGAAACAGAAGTGGTAATGCCACGTTTGCAGAGCGACCTGGTGGAACTGCTGATAGCAACGGCTGCCGGCAAGCTGGATACTGCAACAGTTCAGCAGGATCCGCGTACAGCCTGCACCATTATGGCAGTAAGCGGCGGCTATCCTGGTTCGTACGAAAAAGGGTTCCCTGTTTCTGGCCTGGATGCTGCATTTGCTGCCGATAGCCTGGTGTTCCATGCAGGCACTACATTGAAAGATGGAGCCGTAGTAACCAGTGGTGGTAGGGTTTTGTGTGTTACTTCCTTTGGCAATACGGTAACAGATGCCGTGGCTAAATCGCGCAAAGTATTACAGGATATAGATTTTGAAGGAATGTACTACAGAAGGGATATCGGGTACGAATTTGAATAAGGTCTGAAAGCCATAGAAAAAGTTGATATGTTGATAGGTGAACAGAGTATTCTAATAGTTACTGCTGACCACTTACACCAAAAACCAACACCCGCAACGCGAAACTGTTTTATTATGCACTACAGCGATTACTTGCAACTGGATAAAATATTGAATGCGCAATTTCCCGAAAGCGATAAACGGGAGCAGCATGCACATGACGAAATGCTGTTTATTGTTATTCACCAGGCATATGAACTATGGTTTAAACAATTGATGTATGAAGCAGATTCGGTGATTGCCATTATGCAAAAACCTTCTGTGAACGATAATTCGCCCGAGCTGCAAACCGTGGTACACCGGCTTTCGCGGATGGTTACCATATTAAAAGTACTGGTGCACCAGATTGATGTAATGGAGACCATGACTGCCATGGATTTTCTTGATTTCCGGGATATGCTGCGTCCGGCTTCCGGTTTCCAGAGCTGGCAGTTCAAACTGCTGGAAGCAAGGCTGGGATTAAAATACGAGCATCGCTACGGACAGGAATATTACATCTCACAACTAAGAAAAGAGGAAGTTGATACCATTAAAAAGGGCGAACAACAACCTTCTTTACTGGAACTGCTGAACACCTGGCTGGAAAGAATGCCATTTTTTGATGAGCCTGCCAACTGGAAAAATTATCGTCCGGTAAGCAATATAGACCTGTCTGCTGCCAATACGTCTTATGGGCCTTTCTGGACTGATTACCGGCAGGTATATATTAACAGCCTGGCCGATGCGGAACAGGCCAACCGCCAGTATTTTGAAGCTGTATTTATGGATGCTGCGGCAAACGATCATAGCAGGCAGCTCTCGCCCAAAGCCTGCAGGGCTGCATTGTTCATTATGTTATACCGGGGTTACCCCATGCTGCAATTACCCTTCCAACTGCTGAATAATTTACTTGAAATAGACGAACAACTGAGCACCTGGCGCTACCGGCACATGAATATGGTGCATCGTACAATAGGCAGCCGTGTAGGAACCGGTGGCAGTACAGGGCGTGACTATCTGAAAGGCGCGTTGGATAAACACTACATCTTTGCAGAAATAGCCCGTTTGACCAGTTTCCTTTTTGAGCGGAGAAAGTTGCCGGTACTGAGCCCAGAAATGGAGCACAGGCTTGGTTTTGTACAATAAGTATGTAGTGTGTCAACCAGCTATGGTATCCTGGTGCCTGTTGCAGCGCATGTTTTCCCCATTCCGGCAGTTTATTGAATTCTGGCATAAAAATTCGTCTTTTGTTGCCTGCATCATTGATGAATGATTACAGCGTGTACGACAATATCTTACTACTGCCGTATTTTAAACCTTATCTGCGATCCTTTATTTGTAATAAACATACGTAGTACAGCAGAACAATGCTATATTACAGAATGGTGTATGCAGCATTACAGGCTCAGTAAAAAGTGCAGTATTGTTGGCGGTAAAAGTACTACCGGGCTTTTGTTGGACGGGCATTGTGCAGGCTGCAAAAAATATTGCAAATTGCAGTACTGAACAACAATTAATGCATATTGGTTGCGTTAGTGCTTCAATAGTCAATACCAAAACAATCAACGAGGATCGTTGGCGGCAACAGTAACAAGGTGTGAAACAACGTTAGCAATTCACACTTGTTGAAAAAATACTGTACCGGCGGCTCCTGTAGCAGGATTTCGCTTTGTATATTCGGATTATTACATCAATTTTGCAGGCATTATATTTATATCTCCAAAATCTGAGATTTTAAGATGGGCTTATTCAACTTTTTCACCCAAGAGATTGCGATAGATTTGGGAACAGCCAATACCCTCATTATCCATAATGATGAAGTAGTAGTGAATGAACCGAGCATTGTGGCGCTGGATCGGAACAACCCCAAGAATGTACTGGCGGTGGGAAAGCGTGCCCTGATGATGCACGAAAAAACGCATGAAAGTATACGCACCATTCGTCCGTTGAAAGACGGTGTAATTGCCGACTTCAACGCCGCGGAACTGATGTTGCGCGAAATGATCAAAATGGTATATCCTAAAAAGCCGCTGTTTCCGCCAAGCTGGAGAATGATGATCTGCATCCCATCCAGCATTACCGAGGTGGAAAAACGTGCGGTGCGCGACAGTGCTGAACAAGCCGGTGCCAAAGAGGTATATCTGTTGCACGAGCCTATGGCTGCGGCACTGGGTATTGGTATTGATGTAGAAGAGCCTGTTGGTAACATGATCATTGATATCGGTGGTGGTACTACCGGTATTACCGTAATAGCCCTGGCGGGTATTGTGTGCGACCAGAGTATTCGTATTGCCGGTGACGAGTTCACTGCCGACATTATGGAAGCTCTTCGCCGCTACCACAGCTTATTGATTGGCGAACGTACTGCAGAGCAGATCAAAATTAACATCGGCGCTGCCATGAAAGACCTGGATAATCCACCCGATGATATTCCTGTAAATGGTCGTGACTTGGTAACCGGTATTCCCAAACAGATCATGGTGAGCTACCAGGAAATTGCCGAAGCATTGGACAAAAGCATTTTCAAAATAGAAGAAGCTATCCTGAAAGCATTGGAAATGACGCCGCCCGAGCTGGCAGCGGACATTTACAGACGTGGTTTGTACCTGACAGGTGGTGGCGCATTGTTGCGTGGGCTGGATAAACGTTTAAGCCAGAAGATCAAATTACCTGTGCACGTAGCAGACGATCCGCTGAAAAGCGTGGTACGCGGAACCGGCCTTGCCCTGAAGAGCTACGACAGGTATCCTTTTGTGATGCGTTAAAATTTAATATCCGGTAGCGAAACAGTATGCTCTGGCAGCACAGTTTTGATATCGTCAATCTAAACTTATTGGCAGGTGCGTAATATATTTCTCTTCATCAGAAGGTACTTCCACTTCCTGCTTTTCCTGGTGTTGCAGATATTGTCCCTTACATTCCTTTTTCGCTATAACAGGTTTCACGAAGCTGTTTTTCAGGATGTTGCCGGCGAAATTACGGGCAAACTGAACTCCCGGTACAGCTCTGTTGAAGAATATTTCAGTCTTAAAAAAACAAACCAGGAACTGGCAAAACAGAATACAGAACTGATACGCCAGCTGAAGTTAAATTTTGAAGGTCCTGACAGCACCGGTAAAGTAATAAAAGACACCGTGGTGATCGATTCTGTAAAAACACCCCGGCGTTATGATTATTACGATGCCAAAGTAATAAGCGATAATGTTTCTTCCGCAGGCAATATTATTATGATACACCGCGGTACCGCACAGGGAGTAGAAGAAGGTATGGGGGTAATTGGTCCCAGTGGCGTGGTTGGTACGGTAGTAAACGCCGGTCGTAATTATTCTGATGTAATGAGCGTGCTGCACAAATTTCATAAGATCAGCTCTATGCTCAAAAAGACCGGCGAAACCGGTATGGTGCGCTGGGATGGTGTTGACCCGCAATACATCACCCTGGAAGGTATTCCCAAAAGTGCGCCTATTGCCAAAGGCGATTCTGTTGTTACCAGCTATGTGGCTGGTGCATTTCCCCCGGGTATTATGGTAGGTACCATACATGACATTGTAGAAAACAAGGCCAGTAACTTTTATACGTTGCGTTTAAAAACAGCCACCAACTTTTTCAACCTGCATTATGTAATGCTGATTAAAGATTTTGAGCGGGCAGAAAGAAAACAACTGGCCGATTCAACCAGAAAAAAAGTACCGGATGAGTGATTTGGTCAGAAATACGATCCGTTTCATATTGTTTATCCTGATCCAGGTATATGTACTGTTCCAGGTACCGCCATTACATCGTTTTGTGGTGCCTTACTGGTATTTCCTGTATATTCTCTGGCTGCCCTTTAATATTTCACGTGGCTGGCTGTGCTTTATCGGCTTTATGTTTGGCCTGTGCCTGGATTATTTTACCAAAACTCCGGGTTTGCACGCAGCCGCCTGTACCATGATTGCCTATGTGCGTCCGCTGCTGGTAAACATGCTGATTCCACAGGAAGGAGCCGATCAGAACTATAAATCGCCTTCCGTAACCAGTATGGGATTGGCACCGTATGCAACCTATGTATTTGTTTTAACGTTATTACATAACCTATACCTGGTATTTCTGGAATGGCTGCAGTTTGGCTCTTTTCTTGATTTCCTGGGTAAGGTACTCTCTACTACAGGTATCAGCCTGGCTTTGATTCTTGTAACAGAATTGTTATTTTTCAGAAAAGAAAAGTTCAAAACCAATACAGCACGCTGATAAGTGCAGAAAGAGGTGTAAATTTTATCCTGGTTGATAGCGTACCTGTATATTTATAAGCACGCGCTGTTCAACTTTTTTTGTACAGACCTAAATCGTTTTGACTAATCATATCAGAAACAGCAGGGGTGATCTGACCGATCACATTATCCTATGGCTTTATTTAACCAATCGCGCAGTAATATCATTCGGCTTATCTTCCTAAGTGTTTTTATCATTATTGTAGCGCAGTTATTTAACCTTCAGATCATTTCCGGTAAATACCGTCAGCTGGCATTCAACAATGCTGTTTTCCCGAAAGTAAAATACCCTGACCGCGGAATTATTTTTGATCGCAAAGGCAAAGCCATCCTCAATAATACCATCATGTTCGACCTGGTGGTAACTCCCAAAGAAGTAAAACATATTGATACCGTTGGTCTTTGTAAACTGCTGGGTATTGATACAGATGAGTTCAATAAACGTATCAGAGATGCACGTTTTAAAAATGGTTCCTATCGTCCTTCTGTATTTGAAGCATTGTTGCCGGTAGAGCTTCATGCGCGACTGGAAGAAAATATCTGGAAGTTTCCCGGTTTTACATTGGTGGAACGTCCGGTGCGTGTATATCCTTATAATGTAGCAGCCCATATTCTTGGTTATATCGGTGAGGCCGATTCCAATATCATCAAACGTTCCGGAGGTTTTTACCGCATGGGCGATTATGTAGGACGCAGTGGCCTGGAAAATACCTATGAAAGTGTATTGATGGGGCAACGCGGTGTGGAGTATCTTATAAAGGATAACATGAACCGCCTGGTGGGCAGCTATGAAAAAGGTGTGTTTGATACGGCTGCTATTGCCGGCCGTAACCTGCGTACTTATGTTGATATTGAGCTGCAGCAAATGGCAGAAAAAATGCTGGCAAATAAAGTAGGAGCTATTGTGGCACTGGATCCCAAAACAGGTGGTATACTGGCAATGGCTTCAGGACCCAATTACAATCCCAACGATCTGACGGGCCCCAGTAAACAAAAAAATTATGCAAAGCTGCAATTGGATGTGTCTGCACCTTTGTTTAACCGTGCTATCAAAGGACAATACCCGCCGGGTTCTACTTACAAACCGTTGGGTGCATTGATTGCACTGGAAGAAGGACTGATCACACCTGCCAGCGGATATGATTGTCATGGTGCTTATTATGGTTGTCCGCACGTAGTAAAATGTACGGAGAAATGGGCAGGCCATGCTGCAAATCTACGTCTTGCTATTGCATGGTCCTGTAACTCATTCTTCTCTGATGTGATCAGGAAAACAATTGACAATCCCCAGTTCCGCAACTCGCGTAAGGGATTGACCAAATGGAAAGAGTATATGTCTGCCTTTGGTATGGGGCATCGCATTGGTGTGGATCTGCCCAGTGAAGATGGTGGTAATATTCCTGATACCAGTCAGTACGATAAAGAATATCGTGGTTCATGGAACTCCTGTACCATGACGGGTGGTGGTTTAGGTATTGGCCAGGATAAAATGACAGCAACACCTTTACAAATAGCCAATGCCATGTGTGTAGTGGCCAATCATGGTTACTACTATATTCCGCACCTGGTAGAAAAAATTGATGGCGAAACTGCTGAAGATACTTTGCTGAATAAGTATCGGGTAAAACATGAAGTACTGACTCATATTTCCAGCGATGTATATGATGTAGTAACAGCCGGTATGCAGGATGTGGTAGAGCAGGGTACTGCCCGTTCTGCCAAAATACCGGGCATTAATATGTGTGCCAAAACAGGTACAGCACAGAATAAGATCGTGCTGGATGGAAAAGTGATAGAGTTGAAAGACAACTCGATGTTTGTATGTTTTGCACCGCGCGAGAATCCAAAAATCGCAGTAGCTGTAGTAGTACAGAACGCCGGTTATGGAGCTACCTGGGCGGGTCCTATGGCATCTATACTGGTTGAAAAATATCTTACCGATTCACTGCGTCCGGAACGTGTTAAGAAAATGGAAGAAGTAGCTGCTGCCAACCTGATGCCCGGTTACCTTGCAAGAGTGCAATACAAAGAAGATTCCACGCGTGCTTACAAATGGTTCCAGATCACCAAAGACAGTAACTATATCAAAAATTACCTGAAGCCAGGCAAGCCATACATACCACCGCCATCTAAACAAAAAGCGCCTGCTGCACCTGCCAAGCCGGTAACGCCAGTAACTGAAACCGGTGCGATATTACCAGATGAAAAATATTTTACAGTACCCAAAAGAAACCCGCTGTCATGAATCAACGTAACCCTGCTATATCGAAAGGCATTGACTGGGTGTTGATCTGGTTATACCTTGCATTTGTTACCATCGGGATCATCAGCATTTTTTCTGTTGCCTATCGTGAAGGCGATAATGTGCTGCAAAGCTTTATCGGGTTTAAAACGGTATACAGCAAACAGTTGTATTACTTTATAGTAGCACTGGTGCTGGGATTGTTCATATTACTGACAGACAGTAAATTCTTTACCGCTACTGCCAATATCTGGTACATGGTGGGTATCGGGTTACTGCTATTGGTATTTCCTTTTCATACCAATGTAAAAGGTACTGAATCTATTATCCGTTTTGGTGGTGCCATACAGTTGCAGCCTGCTGAAACGTGTAAAATATTTGTGTGTCTTGCATTGGCCAAATATCTCTCGAGAGTAGAAACAGATTTCAATAAACCCAAATCGCATTTAACTGCGGCGGGCATTGTACTATTGCCGGCTATTATTACCATTGCGCAGAAAGAAACCGGTCTTGCGCTGGTGTTCTTTGCATTCTTTCTGGTAATGTTTCGTGAAGGTTTGCCTGCCGGTTACCTGATCGTTGGTTTTTCACTGGCAGTACTGGTTGTGGCAACGCTACTGGTTGAAAAAAACCTGCTGGCCATTATACTAACAGCTATTGCTGCACTTACCATTTATTTCAGCAGAAGACAGATCAAACGCCAGCGTGGTTTGCTGGTAGCGATCGTACTTATTTGGGCTGCGTGTGTAGGTATACAACGTTTTGCAGTTCCTTTCATATTTACCAAAGTGCTGAAAAGCTACCAGGTAGAACGTATCTTCTCGCTGATAGGACGTGAGAATCCGTATGCCCAGTTGAATACTGTGGAAGATGAAGAGCCCGCAACTGTTAAGAAAAAGGACGTGGACTACAACGTGCGCCAGAGTAAAATTGCCATTGGTAGTGGCGGCGTACTGGGACGTGGTTTTTTGAAAGGAACACAAACCCGTTTTGATTTTGTACCTGAACAACAAACAGACTTCATATTTTGTACCATTGGGGAAGGTTTTGGATTTGTGGGCAGTATTGTTGTGCTGGGCATTTATCTTTTCTTTTTACTGAAAGTGATCAACGTGGCAGAAAGACAACGAAGCGTGTTCAGCCGGTGTTATGCATACGGTGTGGCAGCGGTGTTCTTTTTCCATATTGCCATCAATGTCTGTATGACGATCGGTCTGGCCCCGGTAATTGGTATTCCATTGCCCTTTATTAGTTATGGTGGTACCTCTTTGTTAACCTTTTCTGTAATGTTATTCATCCTGGTACGACTGGATGCCGACAGGCAGATGATCCTGCGATAGTGTTTTAAGTTGTAGGTTATAAGTTGTAAGTAAATGCGGCTCGGGTGCATTATAGTGAGCTAACGGCTAATTCCTGATACCTAACTACCTGACTCCTATTCCCTACCTTTGCAGCATGAATATCATTCCGCTGAGTGAAGGCAGTTTTACGATAGATAAAAGCAAGTTATTTGTTCCCTTTGATACCAGTGCTGATGATCTGCAGCAGCGGCCTGTAGGCAGCCTGCTTGTAGAAGTGCAGCCTTTTGTTGTGATCACTTCCGAAGATATTTTATTACTGGATACCGGGCTGGGTTTTGCAGAAACAGATGGCACCCTGCAGATCCATAAAAACCTGGCACAACATGGCATTAATGCAGGTGATATTACCAAAGTGCTGATGTCGCATTTGCACAAAGACCATGCAGGTGGTGTAAGCTATACCAATGTAGCAGGTAAAAAGCAACTCAGTTTTCCCAATGCCAAATATTATGTGCAGCGAAAAGAGCTGGAATTTGCCATAGAAAAAGGAACGCCCTCCTATATTCCTGAGGAAGTAGATTGCCTGCAATCATCACCACAGGTAGAGTGGCTGAATGGTGATGGTGTAATAGACGGGTACATCAAATATGAGCTAACAGGAGCACATTGTCCGTTTCACCAGGTATTCTGGATTGTAGATGGTGGTGAGAAAATATTTTTTGGTGCAGATGATGCTCCGCAACTGCAACAGATGCGCAGCCGTTTTGTGGCTAAATATGATTATGACGGAAAGAAGTGTATGGAGCTGCGGCAGCAATGGTGGCAACAGGGCAATGCTGAAGGATGGACATTCCTGTTTTATCATGATATCAAAGCTCCTGTATATCCTGAAAACAGGTAATACTTTGCAGTAAGTAATGTATTATACGCGAAAGGCCTGCTCTGAACAGAGCCGGCCGTTGCTAACCTATGAAAAACACCTAATATGAAAAAGGTCTTCTAATTCCGCAGGTTACGCCGGCGATTGTCTACACGTTGCAAACGGCGCTCCTGTAATTCTTTCTGGATATAGCTGCCAAATTCTTTTTCTGCTTTAAAGAATGAATTCACTTTTTCGGTAGATAGTGCTTTGGCAAACTCGCCATCATACTTTTTACGTACTGCAAGTATTTTATCTTCTGTATCAATTTCTTTCTCGTTGTTTAAACGGGCATCACTTCTGGTTTTGCGCACTTCTGCCATGTACTGGTTGTATATAGGCCAGAATTTCTGTGCTTCTTCCGTTGAAAGATTCAGCTTCTTCGTGAGATAGGCAATCTTCAGTGCCTCCAGTTTACTTCCATCATTTTTAGCATCTCCACCTTCCTGAGCCACAACAACAGTTGTGATGCAGGAAAAGAAAACAGCTAATATGAAAAACAGCTTACGCATGACGGGTAAAATTAATTCGTATAAGTGTTGTTATTACTTGTGTTTAAAGCAGTGTACTGCTCCAGGTATTGTTGCAGTTCTGCGTCCGATACATCGCCCAGCATATCCTGTACATCAGCGGCTTTGATCTCATTACCGGCAATGGCCGTATTTTCAGGTGATGCACCACCCTGTGTTTCAAGATAATTCTGCAGGTCCTGGTCTTCAAAACTATGCAAACTGTCACTTACAGCTTGTTTTACTGCATCGTGCATTGCCACCTGAACAGGGTAAGGATTATCTGTTTGCTGTGCAGGCTTATTCATGTACAACCGGCCGGCAGTGATGATAACAGCCGCTATTGCTGCCGCAGCTGCATAACGCAACAATTTCCTGGTAAAGCTAATAGATACAATTTTAGCTGATTGTAGTTGTGTTACTTTATCTAAAACCTGCTGCGGTAATTGTTCAAAGTAACCTGCTGGTACCTGATATGCCTGTTTTTGTTGCAAACTGCTCATCAGCGGCGACAGATTTTCCAGTTCCTCATTTACAAAATCAATAGCCTGTGCTCCAGCAGAGGCATTGCCGGGTAATTCAGTAAAATAATCAGCCGGCATACTGAATGGCATTTTTTTACCAATAGAACCCAGCAAGGGAGAAAGTGCCTGCAACTCTTCTGTTGCATTGACAGCATTTCCTGCTTTTGCTTTGTTCAGTAACAGATCCGGTAGTGTATTAAAATAACCGTTGGGAACCTGGTAGGGGTTGTTGCGGGCCTGTTCTGTTAAAACAGAAGAAGCAGGTTCTATTTGCTGTACACGTTCTAATAAAAGATCGGGCAGAGTATCAAAATATCCTTGGGGAACAATGTAGGGATTGTTACCAGCCTGTGATGTCAGCACAGCAGAAACCTCCTGTTCCTGCCGCACAAGTTGCAAAACATCTGTTGCCAGGTTTTCAAAATAACCGGCCGGAACTGTATAAGGTGCTCTTGCACTGATACCAGCTACTTCCGGGCTGATCTGCTGCAACTCATTCTGTATGTTGATCCTGCTATCCATGTGCACATTATGAGACTTGATTTGTTAATTAAAGTTTAATGGTTCAGGATATAATCTTCTATTTTTTTCACTGCATGGTGATAGGATGCTTTTAATGCACCTTCTGAAGTTTCCAGAACCCTGCTCATTTCTTCATACGGCATTTCATCATAATACCTAAGGGTAAATACAATTCTTTGCTTTTCAGGCAGTTGTTGTATAGCAAGCTGAAGTTTCCACTCCAGTTTATTTGGGTCAAAATCTTTGTCTGCCCGTATCTTGTTTTCAAGTCCGCTTTCCACTTCGCTCAGCGAAACAGCCGAACGTTTTTTCTGCTGTTCCAGGAATGTAAGACATTCGTTGGTGGCTACCCTGTACAACCAGGTGTACAACTGGGCATCTTCACGAAAATTTTCAAGCCCGTTCCACACACGTATAAATACATTCTGTAATACATCGTTGGCGTCTTCGTGTTCAACCACCATACGGCGTACATGCCAGTACAATTTTTCCTGGTATTTACGGATAATGGACGTATAGGCTTTTTCTTTGGTGGCGGGGTCGCGGAACTGGATAAGCAATTCGCTATCGGGAATGGTGACCGACATAGGTTAGCTGTTTACAATTACGATCCTTATTGGATTAGAATAAAATTACATGATTTAGTTTAAAACGCTGAAACACGATAATTATGTGCTGTCTGTTTGTGTCACAGGCTCAGTATTTTATCGGGTAAAATAATATGTTCTTTAAAAAGCAAAAGCTGTTTCATATGAAACAGCTTTTGTATATGGATTATACCTATTTTTTGTGTACTACCGGTTAGCCTTTCCGCGCTATTACTTTTTCAACGGCATCTACCACGTTGGGGGTATCCAGCCCATATTTCTGTAATAACTGGTTAGGAGTACCACTTTCACCAAAAGTATCTTTGGTACCTACATATTCAATGGGAATAGGAAACTGTTTGGCGGCTACCTGTGCTATAGCATCACCCAATCCACCGATAATGTTGTGTTCTTCAACAGTTACCGCGCATTTTGTTTTCCTGATAGAATTCAGTACCGCTTCAGTATCCAGCGGTTTAATGGTGTGAATATTCACTACCTCTACACTGATGCCTTTATCTTCCAGAATGCGGCCGGCTTCAATAGCTTTCCACACCATGTGTCCGCAGGCGAAGATGGAAACATCTTTTCCTTCAGAGAAGAACTGTGCTTTACCAATTTCAAATTTCTGGTCAGCAGCTGTAAAAATGGGCCATGAAGGACGTCCGAAACGCAGGTATACAGGACCTTCATATTCTGCTACAGCAATAGTGGCAGCTTTTGTCTGGTTGTAATCGCAGGGAACGATTACTGTCATACCAGGCAGCATTTTCATCAGACCAATATCTTCCAGGATCTGGTGGGTAGCACCGTCTTCACCCAGTGTTAAACCTGCGTGTGATGCACATATTTTAACATTCTTGCCGGCGTATGCTACGGACTGACGGATCTGGTCGTATACACGGCCGGTAGAAAAGTTGGCAAATGTTGTAGTGAAGGGAATTTTACCACCGATGGTTAAACCGGCGGCAATGCCAATCATATTGGCTTCTGCAATACCGCACTGAACATAACGCTCAGGAAATTCTTTGATAAACTGGTTCAGCTTCATAGAGCCTGCCAGGTCAGCAGTTAATGCTACCACGTTTGCATTTTTGCGGGCAACTTCTACAATGCCATCTCCAAATCCACTGCGGGTGTCTTTCTGGCCGGTAACCTGTATTTCTTTAAGCATGGTGAATAAAATTGGTGTTGCGAAAGTAAGGAATAGTTGGCAACTACAATGTAGCAGTGCCTGTTAATCTGCACATTGCTGTGGGTGTTTGCTAATTCAGATCAGCTGGTTTGCTTTGATAGAATTTAGCATCTACTTTCAGGCGTTGTTCCCATTTCCATGCTGTAGCCATCATATCTTCCAGTGAATACCGGGTTTCCCAACCAAGTGCATTGCGGGCGTAATCATTATTGGCATAAATAGCAATAACATCTCCTGCACGGCGTGGACCTGTAACATAGTTCAGTTTGGTACCACTTACTTTTTCAAATGCACGGATGGCTTCCAGCACTGTAACGCCATTACCGGTACCCAGGTTAAACACTTCGCAACGTTTGTTGGTTTTGCCTTCCTGCAAAAAGCGGATAGCCAGTGTATGTGCGTGTGCAATATCGCTTACATGTATAAAGTCGCGTATGCAGGAACCATCGCGTGTAGGATAGTCTGTACCAAACACGGTCATCTGCGGTAGTTTACCAATAGCTGTTTGGGTAATGGCTGGTACCAGGTTGGCTGGTTTACCAATCGGCAATTCACCAATGGCTATGGAAGGATGTGCGCCTACAGGATTAAAGTATCTCAACAGTACGCATTGTGCAGGATTGGCCTTTGAAAATTCGTTGATGATCTGCTCGCCCATCTGTTTGGTGTAACCGTAAGGAGATTCCGCAGGTTTGGGTGGTGTGGCTTCTGTAACCGGTATACTGTCAGGATTACCATATACTGTACAGGAAGAAGAGAATACAAAATGCGGTATGGAAAACTCCTGTACACATTTCAGCAGGTTGATGAGTGATACCAGGTTGTTTTCAAAATACATCAATGGCTGACCAACAGATTCACCCACGGCTTTATAGGCAGCGAAGTGAATGATGCCGTCAATATCAGTATTTTCCTGGAAGATGGCATAAGTATCATCAAAATTGCACAGATCAACTTTATAGTTCTTGATTTTTTTTCCTGTAATTTTTTCAATGCCTTCCAGGATACGTGCGCTTGAGCGGGAGTTGTTATCAACGGAAATAACATCGAAGCCGTTTTCAACAAGGTCAACGATGGTATGTGAACCGATATAACCACATCCGCCTGTAACCAGAATTTTGCTCATTGTATTTTAGGTGGTTGAGTCGTTTTGGAATAAGGTTGTTATCTGGTGCCGGTTTACCTGATGTCTTCTTTTAATACATTGATCAGGTACTGACCATACCCGCTTTTTAAAAGCGGCTGTGCCATGGTTTCCAGTTGTTCAGTAGTGATAAAACGTTTGCGCCATGCTATTTCTTCAATACAGGCGATCTTAATACCCTGCCGTTGTTCAATGACCTGTACAAATTGCGAAGCCTGCATCAGCGAGTCGAAAGTACCGGTATCCAGCCAGGCTGTTCCCCTGTCCAGGATAGAAACCTGTAGTTTCCCTCTGCGAAGATATTCCTTATTTACGTCAGTAATTTCGTATTCGCCGCGTGGGCTGGGTTGCAGGTTTTTGGATATATCCACTACTGCATTATCATAAAAGTATAAACCGGGTACCGCATAATTGCTTTTGGGTTTGGCCGGTTTTTCTTCAATGGAGATCACTTTGTTGGCTTTGTCAAATTCCACCACGCCATAACGTTCGGGGTCGCTTACATGGTATGCATATACAATACCTCCGTCCGGAGTGGTATTTTTTTCCAGTTGCGCACCCAGTCCGGCCCCGTAAAAAATATTATCGCCCAGTACCAATGCTATGTTGTCGTTGCCGATAAAATCAGCACCAATTACAAATGCCTGTGCAAGGCCATTGGGTACAGCTTGTTCTGCATAAGAAAAGTTGAGCCCCAGTTTGGCGCCGTCGCCCAATAAACGTTGGAACTGTGGCAGATCGTAGGGCGTGGAAATGATCAGGATATCGCGGATACCGGCCAGCATAAGGGTAGAGAGCGGATAGTAGATCATGGGTTTGTCGTAAATAGGCATGATCTGTTTGCTGATACCGTACGTAATGGGGTGCAGGCGTGTACCGGATCCGCCCGCCAGTATGATTCCTTTCATGGGGAAAAATGGTTATTTTTTGTAAAGCCGGCTTAAAACGATGTTGTTCCTGACAAGCTGCTATCAGCTTCGCAGAACCTGTAATGAGCCTGGTTGTGTGCAATACATCGTCCTGAACGGACAAAAGAGCTTCAAATTTTTGCCAAAATAATGATAAAGCGGCGTAAAATAAAAAAAGCAACCTCTGCAGGGGTTGCTTTTCAATATTATTCTATTGTTCTGTATTAACGGAACAGTCTTACAACATAGTAAACAATAGCGGCCAGTACGGCACTTACCGGGATGGTAAGGATCCAGGCCCATAACAGGTTAATGGTAACACCCCAGCGTACTGCTGATAAGCGTTTGGTGGCACCCACACCCATAATAGCACCTGTAAGGGTATGGGTGGTACTTACAGGAATACTGAGGTGCTCTGTAAGGAATAAAGTGGCGGCTCCGGCAGTTTCTGCTGCCACACCTTCCAGCGGAGTTACTTTGGTAATTCTGCTGCCCATGGTCTTTACAATTTTCCAGCCACCGCTCATGGTTCCTAAGCCCATGGCTGTAAAACAGGAAAGTGGTATCCAGATAGGAACATTGTGTACATTATCCAGTTTTCCGCCGGCAACCATTGCCGCTGCAATAAGACCCAGTACTTTCTGGGCATCGTTACTACCATGACCTATACTGAACAGCGCCGATGACAGCAGTTGTAAGCGGCGAAACCAGCTTTCTGCTTTATAGGGATTTGCCTTCCGGCAAACATTTACAATGATGAGTGTAATAATAAGTGACATTACCATACCGATCAGCGGGGCTCCGAAAATGAACAGGAAGATGGGAAGCACCACTTCATAGTTGATAACAGTAAAGCCGTTTTGAGAAAGGGCACCTACGTGTGCAAGGGCTGCACCCATAAAGCCACCCAGCAGTGTGTGTGATGAGGATGAGGGGATACCGAACCACCATGTAAGGAGGTTCCATGCTATAGCGGCTATCAATGCAGAGAAGATCACTTCCAGGGTAATGAAGTGTTCGTTGATAGATTTGGCAAATGACATCCCGATCTTGAATTCACCAATCCAGTATTTGGCAATAAAGAATGCGAGGAAGTTGAAGAACGCTGCCCACAGCACAGCCTGAAACGGCGTAAGAACTTTAGTGGAAACAATAGTGGCTATGGAGTTGGCGGCATCGTGAAAACCATTGATATAGTCAAAAGCGAGCGCCAGTATAATGATAATAACCAGAAATGTCATACTCTTAATTTGAAAATTAGAGAATTTTAAAATCTGAAAATGGTTGGAGTATAGCTATTGAAATTTTATATGCAGGCAGCGTAAATTTCTGCATCGTACATTTTCAAATCAGTACACTTTCAAATTTTCAAATTAATTAGGCGTACTTGATAATGATAGACTCAATAACGTTGGCGGCGTCTTCGCACTTGTCTGTAACAGTTTCCATTACCTGGTAGATCTCTCTTTTTTTGATCACTTCCTTGGCGTCGGGTTCTGTTTCAAAAAGGCGGTCGATGCTCATATCAAAAATATCATCAGCCTGGTTTTCGATGCTGTTCACCTTTACCAGCGCATCAGTAATCTGCCGCATGTTTTTCATATTGCGCAGTTCCAGCACGGCACTTTTGATATGGATACAACCCTGTTCAATCAGGTCGGCCATTTTCTGGATACCCTGATCATTGGGATTTACTTTGTAGAAATTGATTTTTTTGGCAGAAGCAAAAATAAAGTCGGCAATATCATCCAGGGCAGAGGCCAGGTAGTGAATATCTTCACGGTCAAAAGGAGTGATGAAGTTGCGACCGAGTTCAGTAAAAATTTTATGGGTGAAATCATCATTTACATGTTCCAGGTCCTCAATCTGGGCAATCAGGGCGGCCCTTTTATCAAAATCAGGCTCAGTCACCACGTCTTTCATCATCTTGCCCATCTTTTCAACTGTGTATGCAACCTGTTCAAACAGAGAATAGAAGACCTTGTCTTTCGGCATAAAAATCTTCATAATTGAATTCAATCCCATGTAGCAAAATTTGAAGCAAAAATAGAGTTAATCACCTTGTATCTTAGTACGGGTAAATTGGTAATAATTTCTTAACACGCTCCTTATATAGCCAGTTATCATTGCAGCAATATTACCAGAATATGAAATTATCGTTATTTCTCAAAAGAATCATACCCATTTTTGGCCTCTCTTTGATTTTGTAAAAAACTAATAATCAGTGTTTTAGTGGAAATGGCTTGTCCTGGCACTGAATTTCCGGCTTTGTTTCCCTTCCGCAAACAGGCTTTGCAAAACAGCAGCTTGTACGCTGTGGCAAAATTTAACTCAAAGACGTGCTGCCGGTTGCAGGAGTATTTTTATCCGATATTAAATAGCTATAGCAGCAGCAGAATTTATAAGATGGGTTTGAATAGGGCAGGGCCTGGTCGCTGTTAAAATGCAGCGTTTGGGCTGGTTCGGAGCGTTAACAAAGCGTTACAAACGCGGAACAGAAAAACGAAACGAGGTTCAGTTGGAAGCACTTGGACAATGTTCAACAGTTACAGAAAACGATACAGTCATCAGGCCGTCTAACGGAGTTCTGTGAGTGTTTTTAGCGTGTTTTCAAATTGGTAACAATTCGGTAACATTGCAAACATGCTACTGGTAAGCGTTTTAGAGCCAGTTAATGATTCCTTAACATTGGCGTAATTCTGTGATAACATAATGGTGGTTTTTTTGCGCAAATTTTAACAAAATGCGTTATTTCACCTGGCTGCTTATTTTATGTACAGCAGTAGTATGTTCACAGAGAGCTTTTGCGCAGGAAACCACTGCTACTCTTAGCGGTCTCGTTACTGATTCAAAAGGATCACCTGTGGATGGAGCTTCTGTTATTGTGAAACATGAGCCCACCGGATACAGTACCGGTATTCAAACCAACTCTAAAGGAATTTTTGTTATCCCCAACCTGAAACCAGGTGGCCCTTATACAATCCGCATCTCTTTCACCGGCTTTAAAGAGCAGGTTCTTGAAAATGTAAATCTTACTTTAGGTAACAATCCCGATTTTAAACTGAGCCTGGGTGCAGACGACAATAACCTGAAAGAAGTGGTTGTAACTGGCAACAGAAAAGTTGGAAGCTCTGGCTTTAATGTTGGTAAAGCACAGCTTACCACGCTGCCTACATTGGGAAGAAGCTTACAGGATTTCACCCGTCTTACTCCCCAGTCAAACAACAACTCATTTGCCGGAACGAACTTCCGTTATAACAATATTACCCTGGATGGTGCTGTAAACAATGACGCTATTGGTTTCAGTAACTCGTTTGGTGGAGTAAGTGGTGGTGGCCAGTCTGGTACTGCCGGTTCTGGTACACGTACCAACCCTTATAGCCTGGATGTGATCCAGGAAGTACAGGTGCAACTGAGCCCGTACGATGTAAAGCTGGGTAACTTCACTGGTGGTAGCGTAAATGCCGTTACCAAAAGCGGAGGCAATACTTTCCATGGTTCACTGTATGCTTACGGACGTAACCAGACCCTGGTAGGTAAAAGCCCGGATGGTGCAAAATCAAAGATCGGTTCTGATTTTTACGATTATCAATATGGTGGTACGCTGAGTGGTCCCATCATCAAAAACAAACTGTTCTTTATTGTAAACGGTGAGATTACACGTCGCCAGGAGCCTACTTTCTACAATGCAGGTGATCCAGGTTCTATCAGCATTGCTGATGCACAACGTGTAGCTACTGCTTTCAAAGCTGCCGGTTTTGATCCTGGTTCTTATGACAGATACAAGATCTTCTCTAATAGCGATAAGTTTTTTGGTCGTATCGACTATAACATCGATCAGAACAACAGCTTAATGGTAAGAGCGATCTATACTTACGGCAGAGGTAACAACCTGGAGCGTACCAATACTACTTTCCAGTTCTCTTCTACTGACTTTACCCAGCACACCAAAAATCTGAACCTGGTTGCTGAACTGAAAAGCAAACTGAGCAACAGTGTAAGCAATAACCTGGTACTGAGCTATATCAATGTTCACGATTACAGAGATTTTCCCAATGCTACACCTTCTCCGTATGCTGATATCACTGCTGGTTCTACCAACATCTGGGTAGGTACCTGGAGAGAAGCTTCTATCTACAACACCAAACAGAAAACATTTGAAATTACAGACAACGTTACCTGGACAAAAGGGATCAACAAATTCACTTTTGGTACGCACAACGAGTTCTATGATTTCACATACGGTTTTATCAACTCATGGAATGGTCGCTGGCAGTATAGCAGCTTAGCCAACTTTGAGCAGAATAAACCCAGCCGTATCCGTGGTACATTTGCCATTGATAATGCCAAGAACAATTTCAACGATTTACAGAATAATACACCCGGTGCCAAATACAATGTTGGTTTGCTGAGTGCTTATGTACAGGATGAAATTGCTGTAACCCCACGTTTTAAAGTAACTCCAGGTGTACGTTTCGATTATTCTTATGTTGGCAGCCAGCCTCCTATGGATAATGCTATCAACGCTGTTCCGGAATATACATCAGCTAATCCTACTTACACACACACTCCTTTTGCACAACTGAACAACAAATGGTTTGGTAAAGGAACTATTTCTCCCCGTTTAGGTTTTAACTGGGATATTAACGGTAACCAGTCTGTAGTACTGCGTGGCGGAACTGGTATCTTCACCGGAAGAATACCGTTTGCATGGCTGGGTTATGCATATACCCTCAATGGGCATGACTACGGTAATATCGACTGGAACAGCATTCCCAGCGGTACTGTGGTTCCCCTGGCAAAACCTGAAGATCTGAAAACTGTTGTAGATGCAGCCAGCGGTAACAACAACAACACTAAAACAAGAGAGCTGGATCTGATCGACAACAATTTCAAACTGCCTACTATCTGGCGTTCAAGCCTGGCAGTTGACTTCAAATTTGGTAATGGTTACAAACTGACTGTTGACGGATTGTATACCAAAACCATCTATGATGTTAAATTCCAGCAGATCAACGTAAAAGATCAGACTGCTTACTATACCAGTGGCCCTACACAGTCTCCTGTGTACACCGGTGGAAAAATGAGCAGCGATTATTCTGCAATTTTCTTCCTGACCAATACCAAAGAAGGATATCGTTACAACCTGACTGCTCAATTGTCTAAAGTAACCAACAACCTGCGTTTGGGTAAAACGGCAACATTGAACTTTAACTGGTCAGTAGCTTATACTTATGGTATGTCAAAAGACGTGAGCAACGGTATCCGTAACTCATTCGGCAGCAACTACGAGTATAACCCTGCAATCACCCCCAACAACTCTATGCTGGGTTATTCTAACTTCGACCTGAGACACCGCATCGTGGCGTTTGCAGGAACAAGCTGGAACTGGAATGAGACCAACACTACTTCACTGAGCTTTGTATACTCTGGTCAGTCAGGAAGCCCTTACAGCCTTGTTTATACTTCAGTTCCTTACGGAACCGGTTCAAGTGCTGCAATTCCTTATATTCCTAAAGATCAGTCAGACATCAATCTGCGCGACAACGGTACTTATACCGCTGCCCAACAGTGGACTGACCTGAATGCACTGATCGAAGGCGATAGCTACCTGAAAACCAGAAGAGGTAAGTATGCTGAAAGAAATGCTCTGCGCACTCCCTGGAACCATACACTGGATCTGAAACTGATGCATGAGTTCAGACTGAGCAAAACCAACAGGCAGCATACACTGGCCATCAGCCTGGATATCTTCAACGTGCTGAACCTGCTGAACAACGATTGGGGACATATTACATTCGTGACCAATACTAACAACTATACTGTTAACTTCCTGAAGTTTGTAGCAGACGCATCTGGCAAAAACCCAGGCGCTCCTTCTACAGGTTATACCCCTAGCTTCCAATACCTGAAACCTACAGGTGTTGATAACAAGTACTACACTGTAGATCCTATCAACTCACGCTGGCAAGGTCAGTTAGGTATTAAATATACCTTCTAATTTTTTGTTCTGACATTTATACAAACCGTTCTGCTTCTGCAGAGCGGTTTTTTTATTGGTTTACCGTACCGTTTATTAACGGTAGCATAAACTTCCGTTAAGCTGCAGATAACCTGTTGCGCATAATTTAGCGAACCGAATTGAACATAAGATTCCATACATTCTTACTTGATCACCTCGGGTAAATATTATAACACTATCCGATCTGTTTGCAATACTTTCAGTAATTAACCGGCTTTTTATATAATTAACTCTTTCAAGGCAGAATTTTCTCATGTGACTGTAGCCGTGCGATTTCTATCGTGACGGCTTTTTTGTGTGTATACAGGAGTGTACAATACAGTCAGGCAGGCTGATATTAATAGCGCAATAATGTGAGAATGATCAACGACTATAAAGCAAAAGCGGCAGGTATTACCCTGCCGCTTTTGGCTGTTGTATGTGTGTTGTTGTAATGGATTAATTGAATACCAGGTCCGGGTAAGGAATTTCAAGTTCATATTGCAGATTGGTGCAACGGTACATCAGCATGTTTACAATAGCTTCTGTGGAATACTGGTATGATACAGAAGGCGTTTCCGGATCATTTACCCAGTTATTGAAATTATCTGTAAAGTCATCATCCAGCTTATCAAGCGTACGGATACCGATCTTTTCCAGTGCAGCGGCATTGCACTGCTGTTCGTACTGTCCTTTGATAGGAATAGCGATCATTTTTTTCTTCAGGTGCAATGCTTCGGCAGGCGTTTCAAAACCGGCGCCACAAACAATACCGTGGCAACTGATAAGGCTTTCGTTAAAGTCATGTTTGTTAACCGGTATAAAAGTAATATGCCCTTCCGTTTTTCTTTCTTTAGCATCTTTTGAGAATACCTGGAAACGATGATCTTTCAATGGCTGCAGGAAACGTGTCAACTGGTTGTCGCAATAAGAAGGCAGGTATACAGTAATATGACCGTCGTTGCGTGGAGTAGCCTGCAGAATATCTTCTTTGATAACGGGGGAGAAGATGAAATCATCGTAGCATTCAAAATGCAGTCCGATATATTGAGAAGCGCGGGCGTAGTTTTTCAGAATCCATTCACCGGTTTTATTCATTTTTTCAGGACGCGGTGTTTTGTCGGATAAAAAACTTGCCTGGTGACCGAAGTTCACGGAAGGTACTTTTTTGCGTGCGCAGGCAAGCGAGGTGATACATTCAAAATCGTTGATCACAAGATCGTATTTCTCTACCGGCAGGTCCTGCACTTCTTTACGGATACGCAGGGGAGAGATATTGCGCATCATTTTCCAGTAATTGAGAGAACCTTCGCAGGTGTAATAAAGGCTAAGCCCTTTACTTCTGTAAGTGATCGGGGCATCAAGTGACAGAGTGCTGTTAGCGCCGCTAAGAAAAATATCGATTTTGCCGAATTTCTCAAGGTAGGGCAGCAGCTCCATTGCACGACTGATGTGCCCGTTGCCGGTGGCCTGGATGGAATATAAGATGTTCATGGTAGCAGTTAAATAAGTTGTTAAATCGCTAAGGAATTGATGTAAAAGTTGATCTCGTCTGTCAACACGTTGGGTGTTGCACGCATATCAATTGTTGTATGTTGAAACTTCTTCTCGTCGTACTCAAAAATGGTCCATTTATTCTGGTGGTATTCCAGTGAGGTCAGGTGCTCAACCCAATCGCCAGAGTTGAGATAGGTAACTTTTCCTTTTTCGGTTTCAACAACACGATGCTGCGGCTGGTGAATATGTCCGCAGATAACATAATCGTATTTTTTTTCAATGGCCAGTTCTGCAGCGATCATTTCAAAATCATTGATCTTGCTTACTGCTTTATTAACTCCTGCCATTACCCTTTTGGAAATAGATAGTTTTTCCTGACCGAAGGCTTTCAGGATAAAGTTTACAAAACGGTTGAAAAGGATCAGCATTTCGTAGCCGCTGCTGCCCATCTTGGCCAGCAGACGTGCACTGCCTTTGGTGGTATTGTCAAACACATCACCATGGAATATCCAGGTCATTTTATTGTCTATCTCCAACACCAGTTTATCCGTAAGTGTAAAATTGCTTAACTGGAAATCTACATACTTGCGCAGCAGTTCATCATGATTGCCTGTAATGTAAAACACGCGTGTGCCTCTCATCATCAGGTTCAGTAATTCTTTGATAACAGCCATGTGCGAGGAAGGGAAGTAGCGTTTGGAGAACTGCCAACCGTCAATAATGTCACCGTTGAGGATAAGAATATTGGGCTCAATGCTTTTGAGATATGCCACCAGTTCTTTTGCCCTGCATCCGTAGGTGCCAAGGTGTACATCTGAGATTACTACTACGTCTACTGAACGCTTTTCCATGTAGTTGCCGTTTGTCAAAGCTCCGTAAATACGATTACCCTTGTTTTATCGCACGGTTAAGGAATTGTAGTGTTAATGTGAAGACAATGTTACGTGTTGGTGGATTTTCCAGGTGTACTGAAACGGTTAGATATTTACGGTAGGTTGCTGGTAATGATATTGTCCTTTTTTGTATTACTTAATAGTTTATTAAGATGGAGCTAACATTGGTTTCAAAAAACATTGATAGCTTAGTATCATCATCCGTGATAAACTCAGATACTGACTTTGGTATTAGGTAAGATTTAGATAAAGGAATAAAGAGCTTTAGCAATCGTAGCAGTTTCTTAATGTTGACTCGGCGAGACTTTTCCAGGTTTCGCCCTTTTTATTTTATACAGGCCTTGTTATAAAAGCAATAGGGCTGATGATCTCCACCAACCCTGTTACATATTCAAAACATCAAGATTTATTGTACTGCCAGCCTGCTGGTAAGTATTTCCTGGGTAAGGATATTTATTGCTTTTACCATATAAATGCCCCGTTTGAGGGTAGCTTCAGCATTGATCTTGCCCGTCAATGCATTGTTGAATTGGTAGCGTTGTATAATATTGCCCGAAACATCATAAATACATACCTGCCAGCTACCTCTGATGGTATTACTGAACATTAAAGTGGTAGCAGCACTACTTACCGGATTGGGATATATAAGCAGCCTGTTGTCAGCAGCATTGTCTGCATCAACAATACGCAGGGGTGAATATTTTACGGTGCCGTCTTTATCGGTTTGCTGTACACGAAAGATCACTTTACGGGTGTCAGACGTCTGGAACCTGTATTGGTGGGTATAGGTACCGGTTTCAGCGGCGCCGGCTTTAGCAGCGAACTGAGCCACTGCAGTATAGGAGAGCCCGTCATTACTTTTCTGAAGTTCATATTTCCTTGTATTGGTTTCATTTTGAGTGATCCATTTTAAGTCAACCATTGCATCCTGCCCTCTACGTGCTGTGAAAGTGGTAATATTAGCCGGCAACATGGTTACCTGGCAATATTTATAGGTTATTTTAAAACCGATGGTGTCCACAGCCGAGCCATTGAACAGGTTGTTGATACTTCCCAGTACAGCAGATGAAGTGGTACTGGTGTAATCAAACTTAACTGTACCCGAACCGATGAAATCTGCCACATTGTACACTGTATAATTCACCTTTACATGATTCATTACATAGGTAAGTGGCTGGGAAAAAAAATCGAGTCCTGCACCCAGTAAGCCATCTGCTGCCAGTAGCAGGTAAGGACCGTATGTTTTCTGGTAGTTGTTGGTTAGAGGCGTTAACAGGCTTGCACTGCTGATCTCATCATCGCGATATGTTTTTACGCGGTAATTCGATATGGGTATCAGTTCCTTGTTCTCCAGTTGAAAACTATAATTTAATGTTATCTCGGGAGCAATGTTGACCTCGAGCAGCGTTCCCAGTGCTGCATTGAATTTTGGAAATGTAAAAGCATGCTCCGCATTTCCATAACCATAAACAGTAGTATCGTATGAGATCGTTTTGGTAGTGGCAGCTGAACACTGTGCACGCACTACAGAAGGGGTATACAACAACAACACCGCAAGGGTTGCCTGCCACAAAATGGATTTCATAGTTACCGGATATTAGATGTAACCAAATATAACAGTGCAGGATATACTTTTGATACATTACCGATTCCGTTTGTAGCCGGAATAGTAATTTTTGCATAGCCCTACAAAGGGTGATTATGTACCGGCCCTAAATATTATCTGTATTCGATGCTCGGATGCGGTCAAATGAAGTGCGGGGCAGAATGTGTGTGGGAAAGAGAACTATTATACATAGTTACAAATTCCCTGCCGGAAATGCAAACGCCGGCATTTGCGGCGCCGGCGTTTGTGCTGAGTATGGAAACAAAACAATATGTTATTGTACAATGAGTCTTTGTGTATACTGACGTTGTGTTTGCTGGTCTGTTATCTTCAGGAAATAAACGCCGCTTGATAAACTACGATCGCCGTTCAGATCTGCCTTTACTGCATTTTTGAACTGTAATTTTCTGATCACCTGGCCTGGTAATGAAATGATATCTACACTCCAGTTGCCAGGTTGCGTGCCGAACAACAACGTAGCTGAATTGGCAGTAGGGTTGGGATATAGTGTCAGTGATCTGTTGTTGATTACAGTACTGCCTATTTCAACTGAGCGTACGGGTGAGTAAGATATTCCTCCGTCTGCATCTTTTTGTTTTACACGGAAATACAGTTTGCCGGTTTCATTTACGGGTTTGTAACTGTATTGATAATCGCCGGTCTGGTTATTGTCTGCTACTGATGCAAAATCTTTTATAGGAGTAAATACAGAACCGTCTTTGCTTTTCTGCAAAGTATAAATACGGCCTGGGGTTTCATTGGTAGTGAACCAGCGGGTATCAACCTGTTCATCACTTTTTTTGGTGACGGTAAATGCTTTGATATTTTCAGCAAGAGCTGTGTTGGTATTGCAATAAGTATAAGTCAGTACGATCTTTATTCTTTCAGAGGTGGAGCTGGTATACGCGTAATCATCGGGCGTATTGTTCAGCAATGGTGATGTAGTGGGCGAATATTCAAAAGATACGGTGCCAACGCCTAAATAGTCTGCAGTATTGCTATATGTTTTGTTGAAGAATACGAAATCTGTACTATATACAGGCAATGCACCTGCATAGTAATCCGGACCGCTGCCGGTAACTCCATCAGTGCCTGCCAAAGCATAAGGCCCGTAATACGAAGGGGGATTGGGGCTGGTTGCAAGCCTGTATTCATACACAGGAGAGACGAAAGATGAGGTACTGTATAACTCAACTTCATAGTTTACTCTTAACCTTGGGTTGCCTGCTGTGGCAGTTCTGTTTTCTATTGAAAAATTGTAGGTAAGTGTAACCAACGCCTGCAGGTTAACACTTAACAGCGTACCCTTGTTGGCATCAAATTTAGGAAAGGTAGCAGGTATTACCGTTTTACCATTGCTGATAAAAGTTAATGTGTCGGATATGGATTCAATAGTTCCCGTGCATTGGGCCCGGGCTTGTATAAATGGTGTTAGTAATAGCATGAAACATGCTATCAATGGTTCCCTGATTTTCATAGAATTGAATTAGTACAACAGGATATAACTATTTTTTATGGCAATTCGTATGTTTCCCTGTATGTTTTTTTTAGAATGCGATAGGTAAATATCCTTATCGGTACCGTAAAATATGCATAAGTTACTTAGGATGAGTTCGTATAGATTTTTCTGCTAATCTCTTTTCGATTCCAGGGTAAATCCAATAGTGGTACCAACGTCGGGTGTGCTGCGTACATGAATACTCTGACCATGGGCCTCTACAATGTGTTTGCAGATGGCAAGGCCCAGGCCTGTACCTCCTTTGTCGCGGCTGCGGGCTGTATCGGTGCGGTAAAAACGTTCAAAAATGCGGTGCAGGTGTTCTGTTTCAATACCAATACCATCATCGCTGATCTCTACCAGCACATGCTGATCATCAGTGGTGTAAATACTGGCGGTAATATGACCATTCTGTCTGCCATATTTACTGGCATTTTCAATGAGGTTGATCAGTACCTGTTTTATTTTTTCTTTATCTGCAAAAACGGTTAGTGGAGCTTCGCATCCTTTTTTGATGCTTGTTTTAATATCTTTTTCCTGTGTTTTGATAGACAGTGAATCGTATACTTCGCGAATAAGATCCTGTATGATGAAGTTTTGTTTGTACAGCAATTGTTCACCGCTTTCCAGCCGTGAAATTTCATCCAGGTCATTTACCAGGTTTACCAGTCTGTCTACGTTCTTAGCGGTATTTTCAAGAAATTTTTTACGTACCCTTTCTTCGTCCATGGCACCGCCCAGCAGCGTATCTACATAGCCCTGTATGGCAAAAATGGGCGTTTTGAATTCATGGGCCAGGTTCTGAAGAAATTCTTTGCGGTAGGCTTCGTTTTTGCGCAGCAGTTCAATTTCGCGATTCCTGCGTTCGCCCCAGGCCTGTACGTCTTCCCTTACTTCATCAATACTTTTCTGTGGCAGAATGTACTTGAAGTATACTTCTTCTTTTTTGGTAGCCTTTGTTTCGTAAATGAGTTTATAAATGAGCTTGATCTTGCGGTAGATAAACTTTTCCAGGGTAAACAGGATCAGCCCGTAGCTGCCGGCAAAAACCATTACTAATGAGCCGGCACCCACCAGCCAATCGCCGGTAAGCACCGTAATGCCGAGGGCAATGGGTACAGACAAAATACCTGCAGTAAAGGCCGCCAACTGGCGGGGAGAAAGATTTTTGATTGAAAACATATCTCCACTTATCCCGCGTTTGCGGGAAGATTTATGAGCCACTAAATTATTTAATAGGTTCTGAAATAGTTCAATGTAGTGGCTAACACTTACATAGTGAACTTATACCCAACGCCTTTTACCGTAGTGATGCAGTCAATGCCCAGTTTCTGACGCACTTTACGGATGTGTACGTCAATGGTACGGTCGCCTACAATCACGTCATTGCCCCATACCTGGTTCAGTATTTCATTGCGCAGAAATACACGGCCGGGTTTGGAAGCCAGCAAATACAACAGTTCAAACTCTTTTTTGGCCAGGGTTACAGGTTTGCCATCTACACTGGCTTCAAATTTTACCGGGTCAATTTCCAGGTTGTCGATCCGGATGGTTTGTTCGGCAGGTTCGTTGTTGATGCGGCGAAACAGTGCATTTACTCTGCTAACCAGCACTTTAGGGCTAATTGGTTTGCTTACATAGTCGTCTGCACCAATTTCAAGTCCCTTGATGTGCGAGCCTTCATCGCTCAGGGCAGTCAGAAAAAGGATCAGGGTATTTTTAAACGCAGGTTGTGAACGTAGTATTTCACACACCTCCACGCCGTTCTTTTTGGGCATCATAATGTCCAGAACGATCAGGGAGGGGTGGGTGTTTTTGGCCTTCACCAGTGCTTCGTCGCCGTCTTTTGCTGTTATCACTTCATACCCTTCTTTCGACAGGTTATACTGTATAATTTCCAGTATATCCGGTTCATCATCAGCAATCAGAATTCGCTTGCTTTTCGTCTCCATCTTAACAATAAATTTACGCAAAATTAATCTGCTCCCCTGGCATGGGCAGCACAAACTGATTATGAAATTGTTAATAGATAAACAGGCTTAAAGCTTGATTTTCCGCTTTTTCCGGCCAATTGGTCGTATTTTTGCATAGCTTCGGTTGTTGTGCACCTGATATATATGAAACCATTTATACCTTTTTGTGCATTATTTGCTTTTTGTGCTATCCTATGGCAAACCAGCCAGGGGCAAACTAACAATTACCCCTTCAAGGTAGCCATGGAAAGAATGCTGTGGCATGATAACGTTGATAAACAACAGAAGCGGTTGCTAACAGCAAATGGCACAGTAAAAATTTCTTCAGACGAATCTATCAATCTGCAGATTGCCGACGCTATGATTGGCAAGGTAGATGAATTACAGGAGCAAATCGAGTTGGATTCTACCCTTAACGGGCAGGATAAGATCAAGTACCTGCGCAACCTCGATTATGTATTGCAGGGATATAATAACAATCTTAATAAACCTGACTTTCCGGCTACCATTGCTCCTGATGTGGTAAAAGCATTTAGAGAATGTATGGCGTTGGATAGAAAGCGTGAAAGCATTCTGCCGGTTATCCATGCTTATAGTTACGGAGTAGGGCGCATTATTGTAGACGGGCTGCGGTATTCAACTGATAATCCCGGCATGGAGCCATCGCGGCTGGAACTGCTGCGAAAATACTGCGGGTTACATCCGGCAGAGATACTGACCGAACTGCGTCGTGAATTGACCAGGAACCCGAATATTCCCTTTGCAGATAGCCTGATCACCATTGCTGCACACCTGGATATCCGTAAGTTTTACGATTATGCACAGGCACGTAATGCATTGGGCAACCGCATCCGCAGTCACCAGGATTCATTTGTGCAGATCATTTCCAAAATGGCCAACAGCCGCAGCGGACAATTGTATTATCCTTTTCTTGATAACCTGATACATAATAAGATCACCTTTGGCCAGATCGATAGTGTGAAAGATAACCCGGTGAATTACTTCAGGCTGATGGTGCAAACCCGTATTGACTATGCACGCCGTTTGTTGCCACCTAACAGGGACACTGCTCTTGAGATGAAAGCATTGACCGAAAGGATGGCACGCACCGGTAAAGAATATTTTATCCGCGAGATCAATGGTCTGCATACAGTGGAAGATGATAATGTGCGTTTTAAAAGACTGGAAGGACTTACTGCGCAGGAACTGTATTACCTGGCTGTACTGAGTGAGGATGAGATCTATACTTCCAGCTATGTACGTGGGGTGTATCCGCGTATATTGAAACAAATGGGCAGTACACCGCATGGTGACAGCCTCATTTTAAGCGTGTATGGCGATTATTTCCGAAAATTTATCAAGATAGCCGCCGGTTATAATACCCTCAACGATTTTCTGGGTACTATGAGTAAGGATAATGCTGCCACCCTGATGCAGTCGTTTGTAATCGGACTGGAAAAAACAACCGGTCTGGAAGATGCCGTGGATGTGGCTGACTCCTACAGCAGCATCATGGACAAAAACAAAGAGCTGGCAAATTATATCCTGGATGAGGTAAGATGGAGCTTTAATAAAAACAAGCGTGACAATAATAAGCGTGGTGTTGTTATTTACGACCTGATGCGCATATTGTTTGAGTCTGCAGACACTACCCGCAAGATGGATTTGTCTGCTTTGCTGGGCATACCCTCTATCTATGGCCAGAGCTATGCTTCGCTGCGCGATGATAGCGGCAGGATCGTACAGCAGGTATTTTTCTATGGTGATGAAGATAAGGACGGACAGAACTCTTTTATCAACTTCATGACCATGTTCCGCAATAAGGCGGAGTGGAAAATTGATGATAAAAATCCCGACTGGGTAACAATTACCTCGGTGAAGGGCAAGCCTATCTGGATCTTTGCCAACCGTCCGCTGTATGGTGACGATGATCCGGATGAAAAGGCCCAGATAAAACTGATGGATTACCTGTTTGATCACAAGTTGAAACCAACTGTAGTGATCCACAGGGGACATAGTTACCATTTGTCTTCCACGCTGACCAAGTTGCCAGCTTCAGCCAAAATTGTGGTATTGGGTTCCTGTGGAGGTTATAATAACCTGAATGAAGTATTGACTATTTGCGAAGATGCACATATCATTTCTTCCAAACAGGTGGGAACTAAAACCGTGAATGAGCCTATTCTGCAGGCTATCAATGCCAATTTGCTGAATGGTGTTGATATTGACTGGATAGCTATGTGGAAAGAACTGAGCGCACGTTTCCAGAACGATGCGGCCGCGCGCGAAAAGTTTGAAGACTACATTCCGCCTTACAAAAACCTGGGCGCTATTTTTATCAAGGCTTACAGAAAGAAAATGGACGACGAGTAGTAGCAACTGCTGCTACTTAACATTTACAGCTTATCACCTCCGGAAAATTACCGCTGGTGTAGCGTGATGTTATGTTCTTGCAACCGGTCGGTATATTCACACATTAATCTCTATCTTTGCAGCTTCGTTATGTCAGAACAGGGAACGGGGAAAAAAATATTCAACTTTGGCTTGTTGAGGAGGGTGTTTCAGTACGCTGCTCCATATAAACGCAGATTTTATATCTCTCTGGCGCTGGCTATCCTGCTGGCTGTAATATCTCCACTACGTCCTTACCTGGTACAGCTTACTATTAATGACTACGTACATAAAGGAACTACTGGTACAGCCGATGTAAAGCTTACCATGGAGCAGGCCATTATCTGGATAACGATCATACAGATTGGACTACTGCTGATAGAGACCGCTTTCCGTTTTTATTTTTCTTTTCTTACTGCATGGCTGGGACAAACCGTAGTGAAAGACCTTCGTGTACGTGTTTACAAAAAAATACTGGGGCTTAATTTATCGCAGTTTGATAAAACACCCATCGGTACATTGACCACGCGCACCATCAATGATATTGAAGCCATTAACGATATTTTCTCTGACGGTCTGATCCCGATCATTGCTGACCTGTTGTCCATTATTGCCATCCTGCTGTTTATGCTGGTGGTAGACTGGCGGCTGACACTGATCAGCCTGGCGCCTTTTCCTTTCCTGATCGTTGCAACTTATTTCTTTAAGGAAAGCGTAAACAAATCTTTTATCCGTGTGCGCAATGCCATTGCTGCGCTGAATGCGTTTGTGCAGGAACATATTACGGGTATGGCTGTTGTGCAGGCATTTGCAGCAGAACAACAGGAATTTGATAAGTTCAAAAAGATCAATAAGGATCATCGTAACGCCAATATCAAAGCAATTTTTGCCTATTCTGTATTTTTTCCGGTAGTGGAAATTGTATTGGCTGTAGGCACCGGCCTAATGGTTTGGTGGGCTGCCGGACATGCCACTGGTTTGCAGGATAAAGAAGCACGCGACCTCATAGGGGAGATGATATCTTTTTATCTCTGTCTGAACTTACTTTTCAGACCCCTGCGTGTTATTGCAGATAAGTTCAACGTGCTGCAGATGGGAATGGTGGCCAGCGAGCGGGTGTTTAAAGTGCTGGATAATGATGATTACATTAAAACAGAGGGTACGTATGCTCCTCAGCAGGTAAAAGGCCGCATTGAATTTAAGGATGTGAGCTTTGCCTACGTGGAGAACAGGTATGTACTAAAAAATATTTCATTTACTGCCCTTCCGGGCGAAACGATTGCCATTGTAGGGCATACCGGCAGCGGTAAAACATCTATCATCAGCCTGATGAACAGGTTGTATCATATTCAGCACGGCAGTATTAAGCTGGATGATGTTTCCATTGATGATTACCAACTGGATACGCTGCGCAGGAATATAGGTGTAGTGTTACAGGACGTGTTCCTGTTTTCCGGTTCCATTATGGACAACATTACATTGCGCAATCCAAACATTCCCCGGGAGCAGGTAATTGCAGCAGCTAAACTGATCGATATGCATGATTTCATCATGCAGTTGCCCGGTGGGTACGATTACAATGTGATGGAGCGGGGAAGTTCCCTGTCGCTGGGGCAGCGGCAATTACTGTCGTTTATCCGTGCGCTGCTTTACAATCCGTCTATTCTTATTCTGGATGAAGCCACCTCTTCTGTTGATACCGAAAGCGAACAACTGATACAGAATGCTATCGATAAACTGATTGCCGGCAGAACTTCCATTGTTATTGCACACAGGCTATCAACCATCCGTAAGGCCAGCAAGATCATTGTACTGGATAAAGGCGAGATCAAGGAAATGGGCAATCATGAAGAACTGATGAAGCATCAGGGCTTTTATTATAAGCTGCATCTGATGCAGTTTGAAAAGCAGGCAATAGCTCCTTAATTGACTTTCTTTTAGGCTTTTCCCGTTAAAAAAATCAGTAATTAGGTATGAAATCGTATCCTCAGAACGGATTTTATGACCCACCTAAAAAGAGCAGATCTATCATTTGATGAATGCCTGCAAAAGCACCCGTTGCAGTTATCGAAGACATACAGGTTGCCTTTTTACATATCAATCACTTATTTGACAATAAAAAAGCTGTCCGGAGGCCTAAAGATCTGCTAGATGTGCTTGAATTAGAGCGGATTAAGCGTATCCGGGAGGAAGATGGTAACAGAACTGCCTGAAACTGTTGCCGATATATGCAAAATATTTTACCTGCCCGTATGTTTTACCCCTGCGCGTCCTTATCTTTGCGCCAAATTTCAGGAAAGTATGGTTTCCAAACGTTTCAAATGCTTGCTGGTAGCGGCTTTCAGCCTTTTTGTATTGTTGTTTAGTAATGCGTCTTATGCCCAGGGCCATGATGAGGCCGGACATAAAGAGCCTGCCAAGGAAGGAGCATTTGATCCGGCTAAGGTAATTATGGAGCATATTATGGATGCCCATGAGTTTCATTTTCTTTCTTACAAAGGAAGTGATGGCGAAGAGCATGAAGTGGCTATTCCCCTGCCGGTAATTCTTTATTCTCCCCAGAAAGGTCTTTCTGTTTTCTCTTACAGCCATTTGCACCATGGTCATGTGCACGAAGGTTATAAATCTGAAGAAGGTAAAATTGTAGCAGTAAATGAAGCCGGTGAACCGGATGAAACTGTTAAAGTATACGACCTCAGCCTTACACGCAACGTAGTGCAGATGATCATTTCACTGACACTGCTGGTGATCCTGATGGTGCGTGTGGCTAAAAAATACAAAACCGTTGATGGTCAGCACAAAGCGCCTACCGGTTTCCAGAATGCAGTAGAGCCTGTTATCACTTTTGTACGTGATGAAGTAGGTAAACCCAACCTGGGCCACGCCTATGAAAAATACATGCCTTACCTGCTGACTGTATTCTTCTTTATTCTTATCAACAACATCATTGGCCTTATTCCGGGCAGCGCCAACGTTACCGGTAATATAGCCTTTACCATGATCCTGGCAGTTGTTTCACTGCTGGTGATCCTGTTCAGCAGTAATGCACATTTCTGGGGTCATATCTTCTGGCCTCCCGGAGTGCCTTTCCTGGTAAAACTGATCCTGATCCCTGTGGAGTTGGCTGGTGTACTGCTGATCAAACCAGGCGCCCTCATGATTCGTCTTTTTGCCAACATGGTGGCTGGTCACATTGTAATTACCTGTTTCATTTTATTGATATTCATTTTCGGGGCTATGAATACAGTGGCAGGATACGGTTTCTCGCCTGTATCCATCGCGTTCACAATATTCATTTACCTGATTGAAATTCTGGTGGCATTTATCCAGGCATTCATTTTCACCAACCTTACTGCAGTATTTATCGGTCAGTCAATGGAAGGTGCACATCACCCGGATGCCAATGGTGGCCACGACGACGCTGTGATCATCTAAAACTTTTTCATAAAAACAAAACACGATCATTTATGGCATTAATGAACATTTTACTGGATGTAAGCATCAGCCACCTGGGTGGTGCAATTGGTGCTGGTTTAGCTGCTATCGGTGCCGGTATCGGTATCGGACAGATTGGTAAAGGCGCTGTAGAAAGCATCGCCCGCCAACCAGAAGCATCTAACGACATCCGTGCTAACATGATCCTGACCGCTGCATTCGTAGAGGGTGTTGCCCTGTTTGCGGTTATCGCAGGTATCCTGGCTGTACTGAAACAGTAATTAGCCTGTTGTTAGCTCAACATTTTTTTACTGCATCCAACGCACAGGGCAGCGGATGCAGTAAATTAAAACTTCAAATTTTCAAATAATAATATGGATCTGTTATTACCTGGTTTCGGTTTATTAATCTGGACGCTGCTGGCGTTTCTGATTGTGTTTTTTATCCTGAAAAAATTTGCGTGGAAACCTATCCTGAAAGGATTGAAAGACAGGGAAACCACCATTGCTGATGCTATTTCTTCTGCTGAGAAAGTAAAAGCTGAAATGGCACAGCTGAAAAGCGAAAACGAAGCACTGCTGGCCAAAGCCCGTGAAGAAAGAGCGCAGATGCTGAAAGAAGCACGCGATACCAAAGACAAGATCATTAACGAAGCAAAAGAGCAGGCTAAAGTTGAAGCCAATAAAATCATTGCCGATGCCAATCAGGCTATTCAGCAACAGAAAATGGCTGCTTTGACCGATGTTAAAAATCAGGTGGGTGCATTGGTGATCGAAGTATCTGAAAAGATCCTGCGTCGTGAACTGAGCAACAAAGGTGACCAGGAAAAATACATCAAGCAACTGGCTGAAGAAGTGAAGCTCAATTAATTTGAGAATTTGAAAATGTGCTGATTTGAAAATGGTCGGCACAGACTATGTCTATCTATTTTCAAGTTTTCAAATTCACCAATTTTCAAATTAGTTTATGCCCAATCCACGTTTAGCAGGAAGATACGCCAAAAGTTTGCTGGGGCTGGCCCTTGAAAAGGATCAGTTGGAATCAGTGTATAAGGATATACTGTTACTGAAGGATCTATGCCGCCAGAGCCGTGACTTTGTGAACCTGCTGAGAAGTCCCATTATCAAGGCTGATAAAAAAGCAGCTATTCTGAAAGCTGTTACTGATGGTAAAATAAGCGAACTGACTGCTGCCTTCAATAACCTGCTGGTGAATAAAGGCCGCGAATCTAATCTGCCGGAGATCATCATTGCTTTTATTGAGCAATACAAACAATATAAAGATATCTATACCATTAAACTCACCACAGCTTCTCCGGTTAGCGAAGAACTGAAAAATCAGATCATTACCAAGGTGCAAACACAGACTGCCATGAAACAGGTAGAATTGGAAACCGCGGTAAAAGAAGACCTGATCGGTGGTTTTGTACTGGAACTGGGTAACACCCTGGTAGATGCCAGCATTGCCTATGATCTGAATAAGATCAAATCACAGTTCCTGAACAACGATTTCATTTACAAAATAAGATAGTGAGCGGTAATAGCGAATGGTGCGTATGCGTCATGACCTGTAACCTGCACTTACAACCTAAAAAACGATAAACAGTAATATATGGCAGAGATTAAACCTGATGAGATATCCGCGATATTGCGCCAGCAATTGAGCAATTTTAATGCGGCGGCCGACCTCGAAGAAGTTGGTACCGTATTGCAGGTGGGCGATGGTATTGCCCGTGTTTATGGTCTGAACAATGTACGTTCCGGTGAACTGGTAGAGTTTGAGAACGGCGTTCAGGCAATTGCGCTGAACCTTGAAGAAGACAACGTGGGTGTGGTATTGATGGGTGAAAGCGGAGATCTGAAAGAAGGCGCTAAAGTTCGCCGTACCGGCAAAATTGCTTCTATTGAAGTAGGCGAAGGCATGCTGGGCCGCGTTGTAAATACACTGGGATTACCTATTGATGGTAAAGGTCCCCTTACTGGCGAAAAATATGAAATGCCCCTGGAGCGTAAAGCGCCTGGTGTAATTTTCCGTGAGCCGGTAAAAGAGCCGCTGCAAACTGGTTTGAAAGCTGTTGACGCGATGATCCCCATCGGCCGTGGACAGCGTGAGTTGATCATTGGTGACCGCCAGACCGGTAAAACCGCGATTGCGATTGACACCATCATCAACCAGAAAGAATTTTATGAAGCAGGTAAACCTGTTTATTGTATATATGTAGCCATTGGTCAGAAAGCTTCTACCATTGCCGGTGTAATGAACACACTGGAAGAAAATGGTGCCATGGCATACACTACCATCGTAGCAGCTTCTGCATCAGATCCTGCTCCGCTGCAGTTCTATGCTCCGTTTGCCGGTGCTGCTATCGGTGAGTTTTTCCGTGATACCGGTCGTCCCGCACTGATTGTATATGATGACTTGTCTAAACAGGCGGTTGCTTACCGTGAAGTATCGCTGCTGCTGCGTCGCCCGCCCGGTCGTGAGGCTTATCCTGGTGACGTATTCTACCTGCATAGTCGTTTGCTGGAGCGTGCTGCTAAGGTGATCAACGATGACGGTGTTGCTAAAAACATGAACGACTTACCCGAGTCTATCAAGCACCTGGTAAAAGGTGGTGGTTCATTAACCGCATTGCCGATCATTGAAACACAGGCTGGCGACGTATCTGCATACATCCCTACAAACGTAATCTCTATCACCGACGGACAGATCTTCCTGGAAGGTAACCTGTTCAACGCCGGTATTCGTCCAGCTATCAACGTAGGTATCTCTGTAAGCCGTGTGGGTGGTAGTGCGCAGATCAAATCCATGAAAAAGGTATCTGGTACACTGAAGCTTGACCAGGCCCTGTATCGTGAGATGGAGGCATTCTCTAAATTCGGTGGTGACCTGGATGCTTCTACCAAACTGGTACTGGATAAAGGTGCCCGTAACGTAGAGATCCTGAAACAACCTCAGTACACTCCGTTCTCTGTGGAAAAACAGGTAGCCATCATTTACCTGGGTACACAGGGTCTGCTGCGCGAAGTGGCTGTTAAAAAAGTAAGAGAGTTTGAAGATCATTTCCTGCTGGAAATGGAAAACAAACTGCCTGATGTATTGGCTCAATTCAAAAAAGGTAACCTGCCTGATGATGGCATTCAGAAAATGGTGAACCTGGCAAAAGAACTGATGCCCCAGTACAAATAAGCATAGATTATTGCATTATCGTTATATCATCCCTCCGCATTTGCGGAGGGATTTTTTATTTATAAATTTAGTGCAGGACATATGATAGCTGAAGTAGTTGTACCCTTATTAACTTATTAACCGGCAATTTTCAATAACAATGCAATCAATTGAAAAACAGCCTCAAATTAAATTCTCATAAAAAAAGTTGACAGTCCCTATTGCATAAATGAAATATTGTTTCTTTCTTTGACCTCGCGTTCAACACGAACATACTCCTCCAATTTCCGGTAATAACCGTGCTCAGCATCTCATCCAATTTCCCGGTAACACATCAATTCACCACGTGTGATCATTTTGCGATTTCCAATTTACCCTGTGAGGCCAGGTTACGCTGTCCCTTTAAATCGTACATTATGAAAACAAGGTCAATTTCCTTTACCGGAATTTTATCTAAAAAATCTGTTTGTCGTATCTCCTCCCTTGCATTAGCGCTGGCGGTGTCTTGTACCGGTTCTTCAGCATATGCAAATCAACACAATAAACTTTCAGATACCTATACAGCAGTTGATACAGTCATTGTTACGGGTAGTAATCAGACCTCGCAGTTCAACTTACCCCTTGTATTAACCGCATTTTCAGCTTCGCTTATCAATCAGAATGTTGTACTGAACTGGACAGCCGGTCAGGAGAAACAATTAAGTCACTTTGTAATTGAGCGCAGTACTAACGGACGTGACTATTCTGAAATAGCAATGGTTATGACGGAAGGTACCGACAATGTAAAGCAGCAATATCAGTATAAGGATGCTGTAAAGCCGCAGTCTTCAGGCATATTGTATTACCGCTTGAGACTGGTGGATCTGCAGGGACGGTATCAGAATTCCTCTGTACGTATTGTGAAACCCGGCGATATGGCTGCTGAAAAGGAAATTAATATCAGCGTATACCCCAACCCGGTATCAACAGCATTGCGTATTACTATTCCGTATGACTGGCAAAATAAACCTGTAAAATATGATGTATACAACAGTAAAGGACAATTGGTAAAACATACATCAAATAGTCAGTCAGGGCAAACCGAGATAGTAAGTATGCAGGATCTGGGTGCAGGACTTTATGTAGTGAAAGCGTATACAGAATCTGCCATTGCTACAAAGTGTGTGGTAAAGCAATAGACAATCACTTCTCAAAATATTCACGTTACCAGAACAGGCATAACAAAAATTTTTAAAGGGTACGATCAACAACAGTCATCTTGTGTCTACAGGAAGACTTATTTTAAAGCCTTAAGTAAGTTAGTAACGGTAATGAATAGTTGTAGAAGTAAAAAAAATATTAGTTCTTATAACATACATTTTTTTAAAGGGTACGATCAACAACAGTCACCTTGTTTCTACAGGGAGACATTTTTTCAAACCCTGTTATTCTCCGGCAGTGCAACGATAGCCGGAAGAACCAAGAGATTATTCGCTTTGCGAAAAGCGTTTTTTTAAAGGGTACGATCAACAACAAGCCGTTCCGTTTCTACGGAGTGGCTTTTTATTTTACCTGGTAATCTTCTGCCATTATCTCCGTTTTTACCGACTGCTGAACGTCATTCACCGACCAATTTTTGAGCATACCGTTTTAAATTGTTGATTATCAATATGTCAATAATTGTCCTAATATCATTCCTATTAATGGAAGATTAAAATAATTTGGTTTATAAAATAAACTACTTTAGGTTTGTGACAAATTTACGAACGATGTTCAAGTTGATCCCAATACTGATGCTGCTTTTATCCTGTTTTTTCTCCAAAGCACAGACCACTGTTTCGGGAAAGATAAAAGACAATAAAGGGCGCGCTATCCATGGCGCCAGTATAGCCATAAAAAACACTTATGATGGAGGTACTTCTGATTCACTGGGACATTACCAGTTTAAAACTACAGAGAAAGGGGAGCAGACCTTGCTGGTAACATCAATAGGATATAAACTATATGAGCAAAAGGTAAATATTGCCGGTGCTGCTGTTTCACTGGATATTACCATGAAAGAAGAGCCCAATGAACTGACAGCCGTGGTGATCACTGCCGGTTCTTTTGAAGCCAGTGATACCAAAAGAGCTACAGTATTGAATCCCATTGATATTGTAACCACTGCAGGTGCCAATGCGGATGTAACCAGTGCTTTAAAAACATTACCCGGTGCACAACAGGTAGGTGAAAGTGAAGGACTGTATGTGCGTGGTGGTACCGCAGCGGAAACAAAGGTGTTTATTGATGGTACATTAGTAAATAATTTCTTTTTCAGTAGTGTGCCTGGTATTGCACAACGTGGCCGTTTTAATCCGTTTATTTTTAAAGGAACGGTTTTCAGTTCCGGCGGCTATTCTGCGCTATACGGACAGGCATTGTCTTCTGCAGTTATATTGGAGTCCGTGGACCTGCCGGAAGAAACCTCTGCCACTCTTGGTGTTAGTACAGTGGGAGTAAGTGGCGGTTATCAGCAACTGGCAAAAAACAAAAAATCAAGCTGGGGTGTAAATTACAGCTACACCAACCTGGCTGCATACTTTGCAGTAGTAAAACAACGCCCTGACAATTTCCATATTCCTGAATTTCACAATGGTGAATTTAATTTCAGGTTCAAAACATCTAAAACCGGCATCATTAAGTATTACGGTTATTTCAATTACAACCAGTTGGGTGTTCGCAGACCCGATATTGATTCGATTGATCTGAAAGATGCTTTCAGTCTGACCAACTTTAACGTATACAATAATCTTTCGTGGAAAGAAAAGCTGGGTAAAAAATGGAAACTGAACATGGGACTTTCTTACAGCAATAACGTAGACAAGATCCGGAACGAGTTGCAGGATCAGTCAAATCAATTGGTAGATCTGCCCATGGTACCTTATAATACCAAGAGCTTTCACGTAAAAGCTAATGGTGACCTGGCACAGGTTAAAGCAGTATTGGAAAGAAATCTGTATGGATTGAGTGCTATCAGGTTTGGTGGTGAATACATGTATTTTAAGGATAAAAGTAATTATTCTGACCGCTATAATTCCAATGTAGTCACCAATGCAACAGATCATTTCAAAGCGGCTTTTGCAGAAGCGGATGTGTATGTAACCAATGATATTGCTGCCAAGATCGGTGGTCGCCTGGAACAATCTTCTTTACTGGATAAAGCGAATATAGCACCAAGGGTTTCACTGGCATACAAACTGAACCGTCAGTCGCAGGTATCACTGGCTTACGGCATATTTTACCAGAAACCGGAGAAAGATTTTTTCCTGCGTAATTATGCTTATAACGATCTGCGATATACCAAAGCCTCTCACTACATTGCCAATTATCAAAAGATCAGCAGTGGCCATACCTTGCGTGTAGAGGCTTTTTACAAAAAATATAATGACCTGGTTAAAACCTATACAGACTTCAATAATATCACTGACAGTATTGGTAGTGCAGGATTTGGCGAGGCAAAAGGTATAGAGCTGTTCTGGCGTGATAAAAAAACATTCAAAGATGTTGATTACTGGATCTCTTATTCTTACCTGAATACCAAACGTGATTACCTGAATTATCCTTATGCGCTGCAACCCAATTTTGCTGCAGATCATACTGCCAACCTGGTGGTGAAAAAGTTTATTACGAAACTGAAAACACAATTGGGTGCTACTTATTCATTTGCTACCGGACGTCCGTATTATAATATCCGTTATGATGCAGCCAGTGATAAATACAACGTGGCAGACCAGGGTAAAACCATTACGTATAACAATTTAAGTCTTAGCGTAAACTACCTGCCGAAGATCGGCAAAAAGGATTCCAAGAACTTTATTGTATTTGTATTCCTGGCCAATAACATACTGGGAAGTTCGCAGGTATTTGGTTACAACTATTCTTATAACGGAATGCGTAAAGATCCTATTCTGCCTACAGCCAGGAGGTTTTTCTTCCTGGGATGTTTCATGAGCTTTGGCGTTGACAGAACAGATGATGTTATCAATAGCAATCTTTAATATTCATTAATAATAAGCTTAATTATATGCAAAACGAAAAAGATCCTCACATGTGGGAACTGGCGCAAAGCCGGGTTAGCGTTAAATATCATATAGGAACATACATCCTTGTAATCAGTTTCCTGTGGGTAATGTGGTTCCTGAATGGAAAGCATTATACGGGCAACGGATTTCCCTGGCCGGTATGGCCCATGATGGGATGGGGTATTGGTATGCTGTTCCATTTCCTGGGTGCGTATGTATTTCCCAAACAACGAATTGTGGAACAGGAGTATCAACGACTGACCAGGAATAGATCATAATTCATTATTTTAAACTTTACATACACAATCAAATACATGTTTATGAAGAATATTATTGTTGCCGCAATACTGATGGCTTTCACTGTTACCGGGTTTGCACAGAATGAGAAATATACAAAAGCAATGACCAGTGCTATTACGCTGATTGATTCTGCCAAAACTGTTGATGATATGCTGGCCGCTTCTGCCACATTTGAGCGTATTGGCGATGCCGAGAAAACCCAATGGTTGCCTTATTACTATGCCTCTTATACACAAACCATTGCTGCTTTTATGAAGAATAAAGCAGATCAGTACGATAGCTATGGCGATAAGGCTACTTCGTTGCTGACAAAGGCTGAGGCACTGGAAAAGAATAATTCAGAAGTTTCCTGTCTTAAATCGCTGATTGCAACTCTGCACATGCTGGTAGATCCTGCACAACGCTGGATGCAGTATTCAAAAGATATTGATGCGGCATTGGAGCTGTCTAAAAAGCAGGACCCAACCAATCCTCGCCCCTATTACCTGCAGGGACAGAACCTGCGTAGTACCCCGGAACAGTTTGGTGGTGGCTGTGCTAATGCAAAACCCCTGCTGCAGGAAGCCATGAAAAGATATGAAGCATTTAAACCTGCATCGCCATTATATCCTAGTTGGGGCAGAAAGCAGACGGAAGAAATACTGGCAGCGTGCAAATAATGTGAATTGTGTGCGGTATTTCTATCGCTTACAATTCTATATTTGACCACTCAAACGTAAGAGCTGTCACGTTTGCAGCGTGACAGCCCTTTTAACGTGTTAATACTTTCAATATGCAACACGATTCAGAATTTACGCAGCAGGAAAGTCTGGCTGTGATCCAGGAAATGATCAATAAGGCAAAAAACCGCTTCAGTGAAGGCGGACATTTGTATTTATTATGGGGCTGGGTGGTTTTTATTTGCAGCCTGGCTGAATTTGTATTGTTGCGTTTTGTACACTATCAGCAACATGGAATGATCTGGTTGCTGACCTGGGTGGCATTTATTTACCAGCTATTTTACCTGGCGCGCAAACGGCGTCAGAGTAAAGTTCGTACCTATACCCATGATATTATTAAATATGTGTGGCTGGTATTTGTGATCTCGATGGCACTGCTGATGTTCCTGTTTGCTATGATTGTAGGGCCGGACACTTATAAGATCATCGGGCCGGTTTTTTTAGTGTTATATGGAATGCCTTCTTTTTTGTCTGGCATTATCCTGAAATTCAAACCCCTGGTAATAGGCGGCATCTGCTGCTGGGCACTTGCTGTAATAGCTGCTTTTGTGCCCGAAGATTACAGGCTGCTGCTGCTGGCATTGTCAATGTTACTGGCATGGATCATTCCGGGGTATATGCTTAATTCGAAATATAAAAAAGATAATGCCTGATATGGAAGATAATAAGATCACGGAAAGGGAAAGTCTGCAGATCATTCAGCAGATGATACAGACTGCCAAGAATGAGCAGAAGGATAATGGTGTGAGCTGGATTATATGGGGGTGGCTATTGTTTGCTGTTTCTGTACTTACCTATTTCAACCTGCATTTTACCTGGTTTGAAGACCGCTATGTTTTCTGGAATTATTTCGGCATACTTACATTGCTGATGTTGTGCTTTAGCGTAGTAAAATATTTCTTCTCTCCCAAAACCGGTAAGGCAGATACTTATACTTCAGCAATATTCAGAAAGCTGAATGTTGGCTTCTTTATTGTTATTATGCTAGTTATCATTGCTATGAACAGGAACCTGCCTGCCATACTGGGATTTACCATTATGATTGGCTTATATGGTTTCTGGATGCTGATATATGGCACCTTGATCAATTTTAAGCCATCTGTAGTAGCGGCTTTTATTACCTGGGCAATTGCCTTTGCCAGTCTGTACCTGTCCAACGATCTTGCTACTGTAATGTTATTTCATGCAGCAGCTATTCTGTGCGGGTATATTATTCCCGGTCATATTGCCTATTATGAGTTCAGGAAAATTAACACGCCTGCAATGGCATAAATGAAGCGATTTTGTTTAAAGAGCTAGATCCCATATTGCATTCACAGCTACGGCTTGCTGTAGTATCTCTTCTTATTGGATTGAAAGAAGCTGAGTTCACTTTCATTAAAGAGAAGACCAACGCAACGGCGGGCAATCTCAGTGTGCAGATCAACAAGCTGAAAGAAGCAGGATATATTGAAGTGGTGAAGCAGTTTAAAGACAATTATCCGCAAACCATCTGTAAAATAACACCTGTAGGTGTCAAGGCTTTTGAAGAATATGTAAACAATCTGCAATCTTACCTGGGACTTAACAAATAGCGTGAAATGTATTTGTTTGTGAAATGTAAATTTCTGTATTGCTTTCACAATGCCCAATTCCTGACCCCCCAGCATTTTAACTTATAATCAATTTTCATACTGAGTATTTCGCGCCAGGTACAAAATAAAAGATCCCCGGCCTGCGCAGTGGCAAACCGGGGCATGCTTTTATTACCTCTGATGAAACCCTGGAACTATTCTTTGATCAATTTTACAATCATTCTTTCTTTACTGTTGATGGTCACTTCCAGCACATACATGCCGGGTGTTAATTTACTGGAGTTCTCTACTACAAATGTATTTGAGCCATCACCGCATTTTATTGTTTTGCGCAATGTTTCCATACCCTGCAGGTTGAAGATACGCGTGGTCACCATCGCCGACTCGTTCAGTTGAACAGTAACACCGATATCGTTTTTGGCAGGGTTAGGTGTTACACTCACCATTTTCAACGTGCGGGTGTTGTATACGCGCACAATCAGTACACGGCTATAAGCTGCTTTGCCATCCAGGTCAACCTGTTTAAGACGATAGTAAAGATCTTTTTTATTAGCAGTATTGCGTCCGGCATTATCAATAACGCTGTAAGTATGTGCTACTCCGGAAACACCCAGTGCTTTTTCAGTACCTACCGTTTGCCAGTTTACGCCATCAGTACTTCTCTGGATATCAAAATGCGAACTGTTCTGTTCAAAATTGGTTACCCAGCTTAACTCTACATTGCCATCATTTTTATACAGACCTTTAAAGTCAACAAGACTTACGGGCAATGTGCCATTTACGGGGAACATCAATACTACGCTGGTTTCGCCCGAACATTGTGAAGGATAGCCAAAGTCACAAATCCTGTACGTAAAAATGCTGGTTTCACCTTTAAAGCCAGCATTGGGTGTAAAAGTAAATGTGCCGTCTTCATTCAGTATTACGTTGCCATCTGGTGAGTTGGAAACCAGGTACGCTACAAACCCTTCATTGTTGGGATCACGATCGTTGGTAGTTACTTTGCCACTGGCTTTACGATCGGCACCACCGGTTATAACATCATATACGGCTATAGGCGCATCATTACAGCTATTGCGATAATATAAAGGAGGAGAAACTGTAAACTGGTCAATGGCTATTCGGGTATCGCCGCCGATGCCACGGTAGTTCATGAATAACCTGTAGGGGCCTGAACCAACACCATAAAATGTTTTGCTATAGGTATAAACAGTGTTAGCAGCAGTACCGGTAAACTCAATGCTGTCCAGCAGATCTCCCGCCATTATGCCTTCAGCATTGGTAAGATATATTTTCAACCAGCGGCGCGCTCCGACACTTATAGCATTATTGAACTTGTATTTGAAATTAACGGTTATTTCACCCCATACATCCAGTACGGGTGTGTACATACCTGTATTCTGAGTGGCTGTAGCAGTAGCAGAGGATACCATGGCACCATCGCCTTCAATAGCGGGTGTCCAGTGATCGTTTACATCAAAATCGTTGAAGATCCAGCATTTGTTCTGCAGGTAAGATCTTACATCGGTTACAGATACACCAGTACGGGAGTTGAAATTATCGCCATTCTGAGCAATGGCAGTAGAGGCAATCAGTATCCATGCGGATACCAGCAGGGTAAAGTTCCGTTTCATTTTTGTAGGTTTCAGAAAATGATCAAATAGCACATTTGCACATGATGACAATAGTCATCCCGGTCATTCAAAGGAGGGAGAATAACTTTTATAAAGGGTGTACACGGCGCAATACCGTTGATCGGAACTTACATAGCTATTGGAAAAACTATAAATAACAGGAGGTAAGCCTGGTAAAAAAATCAAATTTGTTTGAGGAGATTGGGCACAACGAAGATCCCGTTGCGTTTACGGATTGTCAGAGGATGTGAAGGACTGTACAAATGTAACAGGCGTTTTTAGTTTATGCAAGTTTTGGCGATTTTTAATTTTGAATCCCATGTTAAAAAAGCACATAAAGAACTCAAAAACAGTTTTTTACTGTTATAAGAAAATTTTGCATCGTAATTTGCACAGAAGCAGGCTGCAAATACCGGCTCACTCAGAAATGGTATTTATCGGGCAGGCCCATCTGCCACATCGCCTGTATCCTGTAACTCCAAAAATGGTTTTCAATGCCCATAGTTATACAGGTTGAGCAACTCAGCAAACAGTATGGCGACATGAAAGCGGTAGATAATCTCTCTTTCTCAGTATATACCGGTGATGTATATGGTTTTCTTGGCCAGAATGGTGCAGGCAAATCTACTACCATCCGCATGCTGCTGACACTGATCAAACCTTCATCCGGCAACATACAGATGTTTGGTATGGACCTGGAATCCAAAAGAAAAGAAATACTGCAGCAGGTAGGTGCCGTTATTGAACGTCCTGATCTGTACAAATATCTGACAGCGTACGAAAACCTGAAATTATTTGCCAGGATGAGTGGCTTGTACCCGGAAAAAAAAATGCTGGAAGCACAACTGGACCAGGTAGGGTTGCTGACACGTGCACACAGTAAAGTGCATACTTTTTCGCAGGGTATGAAACAGCGTTTTGGTATAGCTGTGGCCCTGGTACACGATCCGCAACTGATTATACTGGATGAACCAACCAATGGTCTAGATCCGCAGGGCATTGCCGATATCAGGAACCTGATACTGGATCTTAGCAGGAACCGTGGTAAAACGGTACTGATATCATCGCACCTGCTGAATGAAATAGAAATGGTGGCCAGCCGCATGATTATTATTGATAAAGGCCGCAAAATTGTAGAAGGTACTGTGGGCGAACTATTCGATAACCGAAGCATGCTGGTATCGCTGCAGTTGAATAATCCTGAAACTGTAAAAATTGCACTGGCAAACACCCGCTGGCAGGCATTTGTGAAAGAACAACACCAGCAGATCATCATATTCCAACTGGACAAAGAGTTGCTGCCTTTGCTGACCCGCGATCTTGTAAATATGGGCGCGGAGATCACTGCGTTGCAACCGCAACATTCACTGGAAGCTTATTTTTTATCACTAACAACCGCCAACCGGCATGTGGACACTTTTGCAAATTGAGTTGTTTAAAATATTCAAACGGCCACGTACCTATATTGCCTTTGTTGCAATCAGTGTAATTGTATTACTGATCCAACTGGCTTTTTATATTGATGGTGAAACGTACGTGCAGTTTATGCTGCAGAACATAAAGGATATGTTTGAAATAAAAGGCAGGATCCTGAACGGTTACCTGATCTGTTATGTAATATTACAAACCCTGCTGATCCATGTGCCATTGCTGATTGCTTTGATCGGCGGGGATATGATAGCCGGGGAGGCCAATATGGGTACACTGAGATTACTGGCAGGCAAACCGGTAAGCCGTACAGCTATCATCACCAGTAAGTTCATTGCTACTACTATTTATACATTAATGCTGTTGTTGTGGATGGCGTTGCTGGCATTGTTTGTATCATTGCTGGTATTTGGTCGTGGAGACCTGCTGATATTCAAAAGTGAGCAGGTGGTGATGCTAGAGAGTGCAGATATTATGTGGCGCTATATTGCGGCATTTGTATTTGCAGCCATTGCAATGACAGCAGTTGCTGCGTTGTCTTTTCTCTTATCATTGTTTGCAGAGAATGCTATTGGTCCAATTGTAACTACCATGAGCATTGTGATTGTATGCACCATTCTTACTTCCATGGATCTTCCCTTGTTTAATCTGGTAAAACCTTACCTGTTCACATCACACATGCTGGGGTGGAAAGCGTTTTTTGATGATCCCGTTCCGTATACCAGTGTGTTCCGTTCGGCTGGTATATTACTGCTGCACATTGTGGGTTTTCTATGGCTGTCTGTGGTAATCTTTAAACGCAAGGATATATTGTCATAATAAATAAGGCTGGCATCCTTCTGAAAGGATGCCAGCTTTGCTGAAATAAAAAAAGAGAATTATTTTAACAGGTTCAGTGCGCTCAGCCAGCCACTGCGTTGTGTACTCCATGCAGAAGTTAAGGCTTCAGGTTTCAGGCCACCTTCCAGGTTTTTCAGTAAACCGGCTGCACTGGCCATGGTTTTTACAGTACCTGCAGTCTGGATCAGGTTGCTTACATTGAAACCGCTTTTAAACATATCAGGTTTAATAGCACCAGCCAGTGATGAAACGCTTTGTGCCACGCCAATAGCATCGGTTACTTTAGATGCTTTGCCGAGCCAGGATGATTTTTCACCAGCCCATGAGCTCAGGAATGATGTAGGTTTAATAGCACCTGCAAACTGGCTCAGTAATTTTCCTGCTGTACTTTCTGTAGCAGAAGTGGCAGTTTTTTTCAATGCATCCAGTTGTGCGTTTGCTGAAACCGTAACAACAGTTAAAGCAGTAACGAAAAGAAATCCCGTAACGAACTTTTTCATAAAACAGTTTTTTATAGTGATTCAAATAAAAGGACAACAATACAGCAGCCGTTCGCTAAACTGTTTTCATAAGGGGGAGTGGGTATTACAGCACAATGCCCGAAAGTGCCGGTAACATGCTGATAATATGGGACAAATGTATTATTATATTGAATAGTTTATTGAAAAATTATCGTTAACAGGATGTTGTGAACCGGGTACTAAGGAGATAAAGCGACGTTTATATGTTCCGGTAGCAATGATGTGCTAAGTTTGTAACAGTAATGTTCACCTATGGATACAAGAATTTTCAGGAAAGCCCGACTGATGATCGGTTTGATGATGATAACGGCTATCTGTTCTGCTCAGCAGGCCGATAGTCTCGTAAAACGGGTAAAAAACAGACTGGCAGCAGTGAAAGATTACCAGGCTGATGCTACCATGAAAACGGATGTGAGCTTTATGAAAATACCCGATTCAAAAATCACTGTGTATTATCGTAATCCTGACCAGTTTAAGATCGCCAAGAAAGACGGTATTTCCATTGTGCCGAAAGGCGGGGTAAGCATTAACCTGAGCTCCTTATTTGCAGGCGATAATTTTACTGCTGTGGCCGCAGGTAAAAGCACTGTGAATGGTATGGCTGTAAGTGTAATAAAGCTGTTGCCTATGGACGAGAAAAGCGATGTGGTCATTGCCTCCTTGTACATTGATGAAAAAGAAGCACTGATCCGTAAGGCGGTTACCACTACGCGCAGCAATGGCACCTATGAAATAGAAATGAGCTATGGAAAGTATGCCAGCTGGGGCCTGCCTGATAAAGTGAAATTCGCATTTGCCCTGAAAGATTACAAACTGCCAAAAGGATTGGCATTTGATTATGATACCGGAGAAAAACCGGTAAAACCTGCAGAGAAAGATCAGAAAGGAAATGTGGAAATAACCTATGCCGGTTATACCATCAATAAAGGCATTCCTGACTCAGTATTTCAATCCAAATAAACGGTGGAGATATAAGGAGTAATTCCGCAGATGAGGCTAGCTGCATTATACCAATTCCCGATTCCTGATACCTGGATTATTCTTCGCCCGCATCTTCAATCTTCTCGTCTTCCACGTTCGCCAGTATGGCAGGCGTCATTTTCTTCATCGGGTTTCGACGGTTCTCTGCGTAAACTGCCCTGCGTTCAATAATGTCCAGGCATTCATAAATGGCAGACAGGAAAGATGAATGATCTGCTTTGTTTTTGCCGGCAATATCAAATGCGGTACCATGGTCGGGCGATGTACGAACTACAGGCAGCCCCGCAGTATAGTTTACGCCTTCGCCAACAGCCAGCGATTTGAAAGGAATAAGTCCCTGGTCGTGGTACATAGCCAGTACTGCATCAAATTTTTCATGATGACGGCGGGCAAAAAATGCATCGGCACTGTAAGGGCCTACTACCAGCATTGAGTGTTTGGCATCTTTAATGGCCGGTTTGATGATTTCTTCTTCTTCGCGGCCGATCAATCCTTCATCGCCAGCATGTGGATTCAATCCCAACACGGCAATTTTAGGTTTATCAATGCCAAAATCCTTTATCAGTGAATTGTTGATGAGCGATAGTTTGGACAGGATGTTTTCGCGGGTTACGTATTTCGCGGCATCCTGCAGGGGCACGTGTTCGGTAAGCAGTCCAACCCTGAAATTACCCGCTACCATCAGCATGGCTACATCCTGGGCTCCGAATACATGTTTCAGGTACGGAGTATGACCTGTAAAATTGAATTCGGGTGAATGCGTGTTTTTTTTATGGATAGGAGCTGTTACCAAACCCTGTATCTTATTTTCCTTCAGTGCCTGTACCGCAGCAGTAAGAGACTTAATGGCATATTTACCGCCAATATCAGTAAGCTGACCGGGGGTAATGTTCACTTCTTCTTCCCAGCAGTTAAAGATGTTGATCTGCTTATAGTTAATTCGGGTAAAATCCTTAATGCTCTGGTAGTTGAAATTGGTTTCCGGAATAGATTTCCGGTAAAAGTTCATCAGTTTGTTGGAGGCAAAGATGATGGGGGTGCACAGTTCCAGCATGCGGTGATCTGAGAACGTTTTAATCACCAGCTCAGTACCAATCCCATTCAGATCTCCTATAGATATCCCGATAACGGGCTTATGTTGCGATACATTCATAGTACTAAATTACTAAAGAAGTAGCAAAGAATGGCAGTTTTCGGTGGCAGGTCCGAAACCAGGCTGCCAGTTGATGGCTGCTACGGCCAAAACCTGGCTTCTGATCTCCTGAACCTTCTTACTTTTGTACTACATGTATACGTTAAAGAAATCATTAGGACAGCATTTTCTGAAAGACGAAAACGTCTGTCACGATATTGTAGCTGCATTGCAGAAGTACCCTTTTGAACGGTTGCTGGAAGTAGGTCCCGGAGGCGGTGCGCTGACTAAATACCTGTTGCAGATACCAGGTATTGAGCTGACCTGTGTGGAGCTGGACGAAGAGAAAGTGACCTGGTTGCTGAAAAATTATTCCGCTTTACAGGGACATATTATCCATAACAGTATACTGGATATTGATCAGCCATTTACCGAGCCTTTTACGGTAGTTGGTAATTTCCCTTACAACATATCGTCGCAGATTTTATTTAAGATGCTGGACTGGAAAGAAAGTGTGCAACAGGTGGTGGGTATGTTCCAGAAAGAAGTGGCACAACGTGTAGCTTCTAAAGAAGGCAGTAAGGTGTATGGAGTGATCAGCGTATTGATGCAGGCTTTTTTTTCTGTAGAATACCTGTTTGAAGTACATGAAAATTGTTTCAACCCACCGCCAAAAGTGAAAAGTGCTGTGATCCGGCTGATGCCATTGGAAAAACCGGTTAACATGAAAAGCGAACGGCAGTTCTTTGTATTGGTAAAAACAGCATTTAACCAGCGACGTAAAACATTGCGCAATGCTGTGAAAAGTCTGTTTGATACTGAAACCCTGCAGGATACCCTTTTTGATAAACGTGCAGAACAGCTATCTGTAGAAGATTTTGCAAAACTTACTTTCCTGATGAAGTAGTAGACACTGAATGGTGAATAATCAATACAATCCGGAAGCTTCCATTGACTATTCGCTATTGACCAATCAACGCACTATATAGAAACCATGAACAAAGTTATTATAACAGCCAAAGTACACAGCTATCTAATAGAGCAGTTACAGGCAAAAGGATTTACCGTACAATATGAACCACAGCTATCGTACGATGATCTGCTGAACACTGTTAGCGAAGCTGAAGGTCTGATTGTTACCACCAGGTTGAAAATTGATAAAGCTATACTGGACAATGCCACACAGCTTAAATGGATCGGTCGGTTAGGTAGTGGCATGGAGCTGATAGATGTGCCGTATGCAGCAGCAAAGGGCATACGTTGTGTAAGCAGCCCGGAAGGCAACCGTAATGCCGTGGCCGAACAGGTGCTGGGTATGTTGCTGAGCCTGATGAATAAGATCGGTAGTAGTATGCAGGAGATCAAAGAGGGTAAATGGATCCGCGATGCCAACCGTGGTTTGGAATTGACCGGCAAAACAGTAGGGATTATTGGTTTTGGTAATACCGGTAGCGCATTTGCAAAGCTGCTGTCATCCTTTGATGTAACGGTGCTGGCGCATGATAAGTTCCGTTACGGATTTGCCAAGGGATATATAAAAGAAGCCAATGCAGAACAGGTAGAGCGTTATGCTGATGTGATCAGTATGCATTTGCCATTGACAGAAGATACCTATCATTATGCCAATGATAATTTCTTTAACAACTTACAGCAAAAGCCATTTTTTATCAATGCATCGCGTGGTAAGGTGCATGATACAGGGGCTGTAATACGTGCTTTGCAGAATGGCAAAATAGCCGGGGCGGCACTGGATGTACTGGAAAATGAAAAGCTGGATACCTATACAGAGTCTGCCAGAAAAGAGCTGGATTGGTTATTGGCACAGCCCAATGTAATTATCACGCCTCATATAGCAGGCTATACACACGAAGCATTTTTTAAAATGGCTAAAGTGGTGCTGGACAAGCTGGCCCTGTAAAAACGTGTATATATTGTAGTATTAAATGATTGAGCGGCATTAAAGGATTGCTATAAGGGAAAAAGAAGAAACCCGCTACAAAGAGCTGAGAATTAACATTTATGCTGTTATGCCTGGGTCATTAAAACCTGATTATAACAGATTGTTGATGATTTTCATTTGAAAAAAAACTTTATTTTTGTTTCCATACAAATAGTGCAACGCTTCAGCACCTGGTTCTGAGGCGTTGTTCTTTTTTTCTGTTTAATGAAGGCCGTAAGGCTTTCAGAAAAAATATAAGGAGGTTTTTTTATGAGCAACGTTCTGTACGTAACCAAAGAAACGCTGGAGCAAATGAAAGAAGAATTGCTCCGCCTGCGTACCGTTGATCGTCCCGCTGCTGCCAGAGCAATTGCTGAGGCAAGAGAAAAAGGCGATTTACGAGAGAACGCCGAGTACGATGCTGCCAAAGAAGCACAGGGTATTTTAGAGGCAAAGATCAAAAAACATGAAGACGATATTGCCAATGCCCGTATTATTGACACACAGGATATTGATACCAGCAAAGTATCTATTCTGACCAAGGTGACTGTAACCAACCTCAATACCAAGAAAAAATTCAGTTACCACATTGTTTCTGAAAAAGAAGCCGACCTCAAGCTGGGGAAGATCTCTGTTACTTCTCCCATTGGTAAAGGATTGCTGGGCAAAGTAGTAGGCGAAATTGCCGAAGTACAGGTTCCTGCCGGAATTGTAAAATTCAAGATAGAAGACATTACGGTATAAGTGCGCAGCGCCTCCATGCAGCGTGTTGCTTATTTAAGTACATTCACATACAGATTTTCAAAGCGTATGTGGTGGAGGCGCTTGCGTTATTACCTGTTTTCCATACAATCAAAATTAACCGGTAACATGACTATTTTTTCCAAAATCATTGCCGGGGAAATTCCCGCGTATAAAATTGCAGAGAACGATAAATTCTTTGCATTCCTGGATATTTTTCCATTGGCCGACGGGCATGTACTGGTAGTTCCCAAAATTGAGGTAGACAAGTTTTTTGATGTACCCGATGATTATCTGGCCGAAATGCTATTGTTTGCCAAACCCATTGCCAAAGCCGTTGAACAGTCTTTTGCCTGTAATCGTTGTGGAATGGCCGTGGTAGGATTGGAAGTGCCGCACGCACATATGCACCTGGTTCCCATCAGTAATGTGGATGATCTGAATTTTACCCGCGGTAAACTGAAACGCACACCAGAGCAGTTGAAACAAGCGCAGGAGAAGATCGTGGCGAAACTGAAAGGGTGATGTGCTATGCTGAACGCTCAACGCAAAATGCAAATACGGGTTGTAGATGATAAGTTGTAAGGTATAGGTAAGCTGAATGCAAAATGCCCACCTGACCAGTCCGCTGGCTGCCATAGCGTTGTATCTTATACGCCTTTGCGAGAAATCGGGGACTATTAATAAGCAAAGCTGAACTTAAAGAACCTTAAACCCAACACCTGAAACCCAGGATTGTCATCTCGTAATTTTTTCCGGGTTTTTATTGATAAAGTCTTCCCAGCCTTTTAATTTTTTACCGGCGGTTTTCAATAACGCATTGTCCTGGAAATGGTGGCATACGGCAACTGCCAGGGCATCTGAAGCATCGAAATGCTGAATGTCGTCGTGTTGAAGGGCTAAGAGGCGTTGCAGCATCTGCCACACCTGTTCTTTATCGGCATTACCATTGCCTGTAATAGATTGTTTTACTTTTTTGGGAGAGTATTCTGATACTTCCAGTCCTGCACCCATGGCTGCGGCAATGGCCACACCCTGTGCACGTCCCAGCTTCAGCATACTCTGTACGTTTTTGCCAAAAAACGGTGCTTCAATAGCAAAACTATGCGGTTTGAACCCTGTGATCAGTTCTGTAATTTTAAGGTGAATCAGTTGCAGTCTTTCGTAGTGATCTTTTTTGGCGCTTAATTTCAGTACATCCAGCTCCATTACGCGCACCTGCTGCCCGTTAATGGCAATAACACTGTATCCCATCAGTAAGGTACCGGGGTCAACACCCAGAATTATTTTAGAAGACTTTTGCAATGAGTGGGTAGATTCAAGTTATTTTGTAATACTATTTTGCTGCCGCTGAACAAAAATATCAAAATAATCCTCAACTACGTGGTAGGACCGTTGGTGTTTTGCCTGCTGGCGTGGTCCATTTACAGACAACTGCAACAACAACCCAACTGGTGGCAGTCCTTGAAACAGATCCGCGAAGTGTTATACAACGGTGGCTGGTGGAAGATTGGGCTGACAGTATTGCTGATGCTGCTGAACTGGGGGCTGGAGGCTGCCAAATGGCAGGTAGCGATCAAACGGCTGCAAAAGATCAGCTTTATACATTGTGTGCGGGCCATTTTTACAGGTACTACTATGGGGTTCTTTACGCCCAATCGTATGGGCGAGTACATGGGCAGGATTTTGTACATTGAAGAAGGAAAACGTACAAAAGCCATTTCGCTCACCATTGTGTGCAGTATATCACAGTTAATGATCACACTATGGACAGGATTGGCCGGTATTGTGTACCTGAAAAGTGCAGTGCAGCATGGAGCAGTGCCGGAGTCGTCTTCTTTTTTATTCTGGATCAATACGGTGATGTATGTTACCCTGATCATGGCGCTCGGACTCACCCTGTTTTATTTCAGATTGTCGTGGCTGGTGCGCTGGGTTGAAAAAATACCGCGTATTGAAAAATTCCTGGAGCCGGTGAAGGTTTTAGATTCTTTTAACGCAACCATCCTGGGCCGGATATTGTCATTATCATTAATCAGGTATTTTGTTTTTATAGCGCAATATTACCTGCTGTTCAGTGCGTTTAATGTACAGCTTACGGGCATTGAAGTATTCGGATGTATAAGTGTTGTGTTCCTGGTGCTGGCAGTAGTACCCACCATTGCGGTGATTACAGAATTGGGAGTACGATGGAAGACCAGTATGGAACTGGTACAGTTTTTTAGCAGTAACAGCATTGGCATACTGGCTACATCACTGGCAGTATGGGTAATAAACCTGGTAATACCGGCGCTGTTGGGAAGTTTAATGATGCTGGGTGTCCGGATTTTCAAGAACAAATAACAGACTGTTCCGTTTTATAGTTTAAGAACATTCCTTATACATGAAAATATACCGACCATTTATTGTAGCCCTGCTCATTGTTACCAGTTTCCCGCTCAGGGCAGGAGAAGGATTCTGCGATGTACGTAATACTGCATTCAAGGCTGGCGAATTTATTACCTATAAAGTTTTTTATTCAGTAGTAGGAGCTGCTATTGGAGCCGGTGAAGCTACTTTTTCCACTTCCCTGGAAATGATGAACAATAAGCCGGTATACCATGTAGTGGGTGAGGGCAAAACATACAGTTTTTACGATAAGTTTTTCAAGGTGCGTGATAAGTATGAAACTTATATTGATACAGCTACCCTGCAACCCTATCGTTTTATCAGGAATATTGACGAGGGCGGGTATAAAAAATACCAGAATGTTACTTTCAATAACATTACGCATACTGCTGTTACCAATGACGGAGTGTTTAAGGTGCCTGTTTGCGTGCAGGATGTGCTGAGTGCTATTTTTTATGCACGCAATATTGATTTTGACAAATACAAACCAGAAGATAAGATCTCCTTCTCTCTGTTTCTGGATGATGAAGTATTCAATATGTATATTCGTTACCTTGGCAAAGAAAAAATTAAGACCAAGTACGGTAAGTTCAACGCCGTTAAATTTAAACCGTTGCTGGTAAAAGGAACCATTTTTGAAGGTGGTGAAAAAATGACCGTTTGGGTAAGCGACGATCACAATCACGTTCCCCTGCGCGTGGAAAGCCCTATAACCGTTGGCAGCGTAAAAGTAGATATGATTTCTTATAGAAACCTGCGCTATCCGTTAACCTCACTGCTCGACGTGCGATAGCATGGAGCATGCTGATATATTGACTTCCCGGTTACAAACTTTCCAGTGTAAAAATATCCTTGTGACGGATACCCTTTTCTGTCATCTGTAATGTACAGCATTCATGAACGGGATCATGTTCAAAAAACAGGAGGTATTGTTTGTCTGTTGCTTCCTGCAGGAATTGCTTTTTTTCATGCAGCGTGGTAAGCGGAAACATATCATACGCCATTACATACGGGATCGGAATATGACCTATGGAAGGTAACAGGTCGGCCATAAAAACGATCGTATGACCTTTATAGCTGATCTGCGGCAGCATCATGGCATCTGTATGACCATTGGCAAAACGAACAGAAATATTATCGATAAATGCAACGCCATTAGTAGGCTCAATAAACTTCAACTGACCGCTTTGCTCTATCGGTAAAATGTTTTCTTTCAGAAAGGATGCTTTTTCCCGGTCATTGGGTTCTGTAGCCCATTCCCAGTGACGCAGGTTGCTCCAGAAAGTAGCATTTTTAAATGCAGGAACCAGCTTATCTCCATCACGTTCAATACTACCGCCACAATGGTCAAAATGCAGGTGTGTCAGAAAAACGTCTGTAATATCATTGCGGTGAAATCCCAGCTTTTGCAGGGAACTGTCCAGTGAGTCATCGCCATGCAGATAATAATGCCCAAAGAATTTTTCATCCTGTTTATTACCGATGCCGTTATCAACCAGTATCAGCCTGTCCCCGTCTTCAATCAGTAAACAACGCATGGCCCAGGAACACAGGTTATTGCTGTCAGCCGGGTTCAGTTTGTTCCAGATGGTTTTGGGTACTACACCAAACATGGCGCCACCATCCAATTTAAAATAACCGGTATTAACAGAATACAGTTTCATACGCACAATGATTTTAAAATTTACTGATAGTTACGCTGTAACAATATTGCCTTTTCTTTTTTGTGTCCATATAGTCCAGCCCAGCAATACAAAACTGATAATAAAAAATAACATCAGCGTAAGTACAGAGTAACGCATAGAGCTGGTAAGCTCTTCTACAATACCAAAACTGAACATACCAATTACAAGCGCGATTTTTTCCGTTACATCATAAAAACTGAAAAAAGAAGCAGTGTCTTTGGTTTCGGGCATCAGGTTGGAGTATGTAGAGCGGCTGAGCGATTGTATACCCCCCATCACCAGGCCCACAACAGCACCCAGAATATAGAACTGTATATCGTTATACGTAAAATAAGCGCCGATACACAAGCCGATCCATACTGTAACTACTACCAGCAGGGTTTTAAGGTTGCCAAATCTTTCAGAAGCTCTTGATATCAGGATGGCTCCCGGAATAGCAACCAGTTGTATGATCATGATGGTGATGATCAGCTTATCGGTAGGCAGGTGTAATTCCTTTGCACCAAATTGGGTGGCAGCAAGGAATACTGTCTGAATACCTGCACTATACCAGAAAAATGAATACAGGAAGCGTTTCAGTACCGGCATTTTCTTTACCTGGCTCCATACTTTCTTCAGTTCCAGGAACCCATTGCTGAAAACATTTTTCTTTTCGTGTCGCTCTTTGGCGCTGCTGATGGGCAGTAATCGCAATGGAATCTGTGCAAAACCAAACCACCAGATTCCTACCAGTACAAAAGAAACCCTTGCCGGCATGTGGTCTTTTTCAAAAGGTGTATTAAAGCCGAATTTTTCCGGAAAGAATACAATGATGAAACAGATGATCTGCAATAGTACGCTACCGATATAACCCCAGGTGTAGCCACGGGCACTGATACGGTCGCGTTGCGATTCTTCTACCAGGTCGGGCAGGTATGAATTGTAAAACACCAGGCTTGACCAGAAGCCGATACATGACAATAACATACACGCTACCCCGATATTGACGGCCCCGGCTGTTAGTACGGTACTGCCATCGTTTTGCAGATCGGGTGCAAAAAAATAGAGCCCTGCACAGGCAATGCTGCCCAGCGTGCAGAAAAAAGCCATGAAGTTTTTCTTATTACCCTTGTAATCTGAAATAGATGTAAGAATGGGGGAGATCAATGCCACTACAATAAACGCTGTACCCAGTATGTATGTGTATAATGCTGTATTAACAAACCTGCGCCCCATGAACAGGATCTCATTGTTGGGTAACCTGTTTTTAGTAATGCCTTCAAAATAAGCCGGGAAAATGGTGGAAGTAATAACGAGGTTATAGGCAGAGTTTGCCCAGTCGTACATACACCAGGCATTGATTACTTTTTTAGAAGCAGGTTGCATGGCAGCAGCGTATTGGGTGATGTGATAATCGGGTTAATGATAACGTAGCAACTGTGTGCTGTTAGCTTTTAATGATGCCGGCAAAAATAAGCACCAGTAAAACAATACCCAGTATAATGCGATACCAGCCAAACAGGCGGAAACCATGTTTTTGCAGGTAGCCAATAAAGAAACGAACTGCCAGCAAGGCCACAATAAAAGCAATGGCGCTGCCGATCAGCAGGGTGCTGAGGTTGTCTGTATTGAGCACTTCAGGTGTTTCTTTATACACATCGTACAAGCTTTTTACAGTGGCAGCCATCATAGTAGGCACCGCCAGGAAGAAAGAGAATTCGGCCGCTACCTTGCGGGTAAGCTTCTGCTGCATACCACCAATGATGGTGGCCGCACTGCGGCTAAGACCGGGAAAAAGAATGGACAATACCTGGTAGCAACCGATAATAAATGCTTTTTTATTGCTCACCTGTTCTTGTGTATCAATTTCGGCTTTGTTGGCAAACCACTTATCTACAAACAACAGTACAATACCACCCAGCAACATGATAATGGCAATGATCATAGGCTTTTCCAGCATGCTGTCAATATGCTTTTTAAACAATGCACCGAATGCCAGCGCGGGTATAATAGCAATGATCAGTTTGATGTAAAAGGAGATCTTTTTAAAATCGAAAAAACGGCGCCAGTACAATAGTACTACAGAAAGAATGGCACCAAACTGTATCACGATCTCGTACAGCTTCGTAAATGAATCGGAACCGATACCCATAATGGCAGAGGCCACGGCCATGTGTCCGGTAGAGGAAATGGGTAAAAACTCCGTAATGCCTTCAATAATAGCAATGATGATAGATTCAAAAAGTGTCATGCCGGGGGAGTTGGATGTTTGACAGGGTAATATAGAACTAATGAAAAAGGCTGTCTCAGTAAATAGTGACAGCCTTTCGTAAACTTTTTAATTATAATGCATTTCCGCCGTTTTTCAGCTTTCCTTCGGTTTTTTGAAGATCGCATATACTTCAATAGCCAGTCCCAGTAAGATCACGATGGGTGCTATGGTAATGCGGCGGAAACTATATACTTCGTTTTGGGCAAAGATGTTGGGGTCTTTACTGTTACCACCTGACATCAGGGCCAGTCCCAGCAACATGACTACGATACCTGCAACGATCCAGATATAATTCTGCTTACCAAACAGTTCATTAGCAGCAGCAACTTGTTTCTTATCGCTCATAGCAAATAATTAGAGCTGCAATATAGGCAAAGTTTTGATTTTGCTCTGGATATGCAGCAGTATGTAAAAAATTTTTAATAGAGGTCGTCCAGTTTCATTTTCAGGTATTTCAGCACACTGCGGTAGGTACTGAACAGCGAAATGGAAATACCCAGTAAAAACAGGAATGCGAACAGGATGAACAGGCGGCCGTTATCGCGCAGATCGCGGAGGTAAGGCAGAAAATACTCAAACAGCGTCATCAGGCCGTAGATCAGCACAATGGCAATGGCGGCGGCCGTGGCCCCGTTGATAATGGCCCTCAGCGTCATGGGCTTGGCAATAAAGCTGCGGGTAGCGCCCACCATCTGCATGGTTTTGATCAGGAAACGGTTGCTGTACATGGCCAGGCGGATGGTATTATCAATCAGTACAATAGACAGGATAGAGAAGATACCGGCCAGGATAGCAAAAATGATCAGCACAATCCGTACGGAAGCGCCCATTTTTTCTACCAGTGATGCCGGGTATTTTACGCTTTCCACCACCACATTGCGTTTTTCCAGGTCGGCTTTAATGGCTGCCATGGTGTCTTTCTGCACATAATTATTCTTCAGGTTAAAGTCGATGGACGCGGGCAGCGGATTTTCATCCAGCAGTTCTTTAAAATCGTTTTCGCCGCCATCCAGCCACTTCTTTTTGGCAGTTTCCTTGTCAATATATTCCAGTGATTTGGTATAAGGTTGTGCCGAAATGTAATTTTTCAGTGAATCGACATCTGTATTGGTAACGTTATTTCTGAGATATACCTGCATTTTTACGTCCTCTTTCAGTTCTTCCGTATAACGGCTTGCATTCAGCAATACCCATCCGAAAATGCCTACAAAAAAGAGTACGATAGTAACCCCCAGAATAGCCATAAAATACGAGGGTTTTGACCGTTTGGCCGATGCTTTTCCAAATTGCGCCATGAAACACGTTTTTTTCCGGGTTAGTAAACATTACAAAAATAACGGTTTTATCCTGCTTAAACGGGATAATCCGTATTTTTGACACCCCCTTTGTAAACGATAATGGAGCAGAAAAATTTCGGGGCATCAGGGCTTTTTAACGTTTCCTCAACTTTTAGTGTTCTCTGTAGCTGATGGCACAAAGTACAGCTAACGACAAAGCCGGTGTGTATAACAGGGGCAAATATTTTCAATCATTCAACTGAACAACAGCGAATCGTTTTTATGGAATACAATTTCAGGCAGCTTGAAAAAAAATGGCAGGAGCAATGGAAAAAAGATGGTGCCTATACGGTAAGTAATGACAGCACTAAACCCAAATTCTATGTGCTGGACATGTTTCCTTACCCCAGTGGTGCAGGTTTGCATGTAGGACATCCGCTGGGATATATTGCCAGTGATATTTTTGCCCGTTTCAAAAGATTACAGGGCTTCAATGTGCTGCATCCTATGGGATATGATGCTTTTGGCTTACCTGCAGAACAATACGCTATTGAGCATGGTGTGCACCCGGCTGTAAGTACCGAACAGAACATTGATAATTTCCGCAAACAACTGGATAATGTTGGTTTTTGTTTCGACTGGAGCCGCGAAGTACGCACCAGCGATCCTAAATATTATAAATGGACACAGTGGATATTTTTACAGTTGTTCAATGCATGGTATAACCGTAAACTGGATAAGGCTGACAGCATCAGCAACCTGGTGGCCATTTTTGAAAAAGAAGGAAATGCCCATCATCCTTGTCCCGGTGAACCTTCCATCCAGTTCAATGCTGCCGAATGGAAAGCGCTGGGCAACAAACACAGGGCAGATATCCTGATGAATTACCGCCTGGCTTATTGCGGTTATGGTGAAGTGAACTGGTGTGAGGCATTGGGTACTGTACTGGCCAACGACGAAGTGATCAACGGTGTAAGTGAGCGCGGTGGTCATCCGGTAGTAAAGAAAAAACTGCGTCAATGGTACCTGCGTATTACAGAATATGCAGACCGTTTACTGGAAGGCCTGGAGCGGATTGATTTCAGTGATGCCATGAAAGAAATGCAGACCAACTGGATCGGCAAAAGCTATGGTGCTGAAATTGATTTTAAAATAGTCGGTAATAACAAACAATTACGTGTGTATACCACGCGTCCTGATACTATTTTCGGTGTAGACTTTATGGTAATAGCACCGGAACATGAGTTGATTGCATCTATTACACCGGCTGCGCAGCAGCAGGCAGTGGAAGAATACATCACGTATGTAAAAAGCCGTAGTGAGCGTGAGCGCATGGCAGAAAAAAAGATCACCGGTGTGTTTACAGGAGCTTATGCGGTGAATCTTTTCAATGGCCGTGAAATTCCTATCTGGATCAGTGAATATGTACTGGCCGGGTATGGCACCGGCGCTATTATGGCAGTTCCCTGTGGCGATGAGCGTGATTTTAAATTTGCCCGTCATTTCAGTATTCCCATTACCAATATCATCGGCGATCAGTTTGATGGTACAGATGCCAATCCTACCAAGGATGCAAAGCTGGAAAATTCAGACTTCTTGAACGGTATGATCATGCGTGATGCGATTGAAGTAGCGATCAGCAAACTGGAATCAATGGGTATCGGTACCCGAAAAGTGAATTTCCGTATGCGCGATGCTGCATTCAGCCGTCAGCGTTACTGGGGTGAGCCATTCCCGATTACCTGGGAAAATGGCATTGCCATACCACTGGATGAAGAAGAACTGCCGCTTGAATTACCCACGGTAGATTCCTACAGTCCCGGTCCGGAAGGAGAAGGCCCGCTGGCCAATATTCCTGAATGGGTGGCCCGTCACCTGGAAACGAATACCATGCCCGGCTATGCCGGCAGCAGCTGGTACTTTTTGCGGTATATGGATCCGCACAATGACAAAGCGTTCTGCGATCGTAAAGCATCTGACTATTGGGGACAGGTAGACCTGTATATCGGTGGAACGGAGCACGCCGTAGGCCATTTGTTGTATAGCCGTATGTGGACAAAAGCTTTGTATGATCTTGGTCATATTGGTCATGATGAGCCTTATAAAAAACTGGTGAACCAGGGTATGATACAGGGTAGCAGCCGTTTTGTGTATCGTATAAAGGGCACTACCAACAAATATGTTTCTTTCGGATTGAAAGACCAATATGAAACAGATGCTTTGCATGTGGATGTGAATATTGTAGACGGCACAGAGCTGGATACAGAAGCATTCAAAAAGTGGAAACCTGACTATGCGGATGCCGAATTTATACTGGAAGACGGGAAGTACATCTGCGGCTCGGAAGTTGAAAAGATGAGTAAGAGTAAGTTTAACACTGTGAATCCTGATGTATTGGTAGATAAATACGGTGCTGATACTTTTCGCATGTACGAGATGTTCCTTGGGCCTGTGGAGATCAGCAAGCCGTGGGACACAAAAGGTATTGAAGGTGTTCACCGCTTCCTGAAAAAACTCTGGCGTTTGTTTTATGATGAAGTAAAAGGACAGGTGTGGAAAGATGAAAAAGCAACAAACCAGGAATGGAAAGTATTGCACAAAACCATCAAAAAGATACAGGACGATACAGAACGCTTCTCATTCAATACAGCAGTGAGCGCATTTATGATCTGTATCAATGATCTGGCTGATCTGAAATGTAATAAAAAAGAGATACTGCAGCCATTGCTGATATTGCTTACACCCTATGCACCGCATGTGTGTGAAGAGTTGTGGCATTTGCTGGGCAATACTACTTCGGTACTGGATGCAGCCTATCCGAAACTGGAAGAGAAATACCTGGTAGAAAGCAGTAAGGAGTACCCTGTTTCAGTAAATGGTAAAATGCGAACCACCATCAACATATCACTGGATGCCACACAGGAAACAGTAGAAGGGATTGTGCTGGCCAACGATGTGATCCAGAAATGGCTGGAAGGAAAACAGCCAAAGAAAGTGATTTATGTAAAAGGCAAGATGGTGAACGTGGTAATATAAGATTGTTGAATATTGAGCATTGTCTATTGCGTATTGAATATTCCTGCATGGTTGACGCAGCAACTGCTTAATTATCGATACCCAGTATTCATTTTCAATAAATATTCCTATTCTACTGGCGGGTGTCTCCCCCGCCGTTAAACACTTTTCAATGAAACACCTGCATTTACCTGTTGCGCTTTTGTTGACGTGTTGTACAGCTTTTGCCCAAAACGCAGAAGAATGGAAAGAACCCAGTAAAGAAAGCTATGCCTATCACGATATCCGCATGACCATTTCTGAGCCGCCGTACAGTCTGAAAAAAATCAAAGCGTTAATTTCCAAAATAGAAATGAAAGGAGAAGAAGGTGAACCTGACAATGACCGGCTGAGCCCTTCCGTTTACAAGGCATTCTCTTTTCGTGAAAAATTTACCTACAACATGCTGCATGGCGATTCTTACAGCCAGAATTGTGATGCTTCATTTCCGATACAGGACGAGCACAAAAAAATATTCGGACAATTGCCGGATGTTTTTGACGAAAATGCATGGAGCGAAAGACAACTGGCATTTTTCAGAAGCAACCGGGATTCTGTAGTGAAACTGCTGAAAGAGAATATCACCCGGGATGGAAATATCGGGTTGAATTATAAACACATTCTTGTTGAGATCAATGCAAAAGAACTGGTACCGCTGATCATTGAAACGTACAATAAGAAAAAAAATGACCGCGATGTACTGACGGTATTGCTGCTGTTGATGCGCAACAATAAATACAGTGAACTGTTAACCTCCCAGACATATAAAAAGCTGTATGCTGTAAAAGACCAGTACAGCGCCTTTATCAACTTCAACACTGCCAACGAAGAACTGATCATTAAAAGAGCTACCGATTTTTACAATGGCCTGGCTAAGTAAACTGTTATGCTGTATACTATGGCTTGTACCCACGGTGTCTGTACAGGCACAACTGCATAAGTTTGTACTGGTGCCAGCCAGTACGTATACCATTGGTAAAAAGGGGCATCCTGTAAATCCGCTCCGTACAGTAACCATTGATAGTTTTCGTATAGCAACCACAGAAACTACCAATGCACAGTTTGCCGCTTTTATAGCCGCAACAGGTTATCGTACCGATGCAGAACGTATGCACAATGCCATGGTGTTTGAACCGGGACTGGATGAATTTGAGTGGCTGGAAGATTCTACTGCTTATTGGCGTTTTCCCAACGGCATTACAAGAGGTGGTATCGACAACAAAATGGATCATCCTGTTACCTGTATCAGCTACAGTGATATTATGGCTTATTGCCGCTGGGCAAAACTGCGTTTGCCAACACTGGAAGAGTGGGAGGTAGCTTGCCGGGCCGGTTCATCAACCGATTTTTTCTTTGGAAATGACGATAAAAAGATCAGTGAATATGCCAACATCTGGCGTGGACATGATCACCGGGTAGCTGATAGTACCGATGGATATATGTACACAGCACCGGTAGCCAGTTTTGCATCCAATGCCTGGGGCCTGTATGATATGTATGGTAACGTATTTGAATTTTGTACGGGAAAGCTGCAACCGGATGAAAGTGCATCAGTGGCACATGCACGCGGAGGATCGTGGTGGTGCAGCAGTTATGCATGTCATTACTTCAACTCATACGATATTGGTCGGGTGAACATCCATGCTTCTTTCAGCAACCAGGGCTTCAGAACGGTATTGTTAAGTACGAAATAAAAAATACGAAGTACGGGTATGTTGAAACCCGAAAAAGTTCTGTAATCTTACCTGCTTAGGGATTTGTTATGCCGAACGAGCGACAGTGAAATATGAAGTATGAGCGGACATAAAAATCACAGCAGCAAACCTATCAACTGCAATTCATCACTTACAACTTTACTCATCGTTCCACCTGTTTTACCAACCTCACCAGCGCGCTGCTACCTTCATTGGCAAACAATCTCGCCTCATATCTTTTATTACCCACAATGGCTACCATAAATGCCGTGTTGGGAGGAATAGAGCCAAGATTCTCAGCCACCATTACCAATTCATTATCGTCTTGCAGATCGTCGGCCTGCAAATAAATGGTATAAGGCTGTTCGGTAAGACGAATGTTTTTATAGATCATCCTGTTATTCAGGAACAAGGCAATAGAATCGCCATCCACTTGAGCGTTGTCATAAAAACGTAGCTCTATCTTTTTAGCTGTGATGGGAATGACCGTTTGCAGCTTTTTAGTACGTGAAGTGAATTTCTGCTCAATAGAAGGATCAGCAGGCTTTGTAGTAGTAGTGACTGGTGAAGGCGCTTTAATAGCTACAGATGGCGCAACCGGGGGACTGGTTTTTACAGGAGCAGGTGCGGGCGTTGATTTCTCCGCCATTTCAATGGGCGGTGGCGCAAATGATAAATGTGCTATACTGTCAATGACAGAAGGCGTATTGGCGCCTACAAAGTAATTTTCCAGTACATAGTCCCATTCATCAGAAAAAGCTGAACGGCTGATTTTTTGTAATTGCACAATACCCTTTTCCTGTTCTCTATCATCACGCTCTGTACTGTTACCTTCCAGCTTCATAACATTTTCACCGGGGCAATTAAAATCTGCAACTGACAACAAGGCATCTTTATTGGAAGCAAAAAAATTGTCAGAACCTTTTCCATCCAGCAATACATCATCCCACCACACCACTGCATTCGTAACATCGTCAAAATAACCACGCACCGCAAACCGGCGATAATGATTTTTAGAAGTGTAATAGTAAGAAGTCCCTAACAGGCTATCGCCTTTTTTTACCAGTTTCAGCTCAGCTTTGACATTGCCTATTTTGCCTCTCCAGGCGCCTGTAATGGTTTGGGCCTGTAATGCATAAAACGAAGCAATAAAAAGCAGTATGGCAGCGGCGAACAGGCGATATAGTGTCAAGTGATTGATTTTAAATAAAGAGTATGCACTTAAACGCAAAAATGAACCGGCTATTTTGCCCCTGCCCGTTTTTAACGGATCGTTACACAAAATTTACCCGCAAAGCTTGTCTGCCTGCTGTTTTTATAGGAAATTCATGGTATGGCATATCCTACTGTTGAATTGATTGAGGGGCTGCGCAATGCCGCTGCCAACCTGAGGAATGGAGCATTTTATGCATGGGGACATCATGGTGCCTGCAATTGCGGACAATTGTTGCAGGCTACCACTGCATGGAGTAAGGAAGAGATACTGACCTGTGCACATACTGGTGCAGGTGAGTGGACAGAAATAGCTTCCGAAGCCTGCCCGGTAACCGGAGCTCCTTTAGAAATACTACTTACCAAATTACAGCAACTGGGACTTACGCCCGTGGATATTCATTACCTGGAATACCTGCAGGACAAAGAAGTGCTGAATCATCTGCCCGGAGGTTTTCGCTGGCTGAAACGGAATGTACGGGAAGATGTAATAGCCTATTTTGACGCCATGGCCAACCTGCTGGAGCACCGATTGACGACTGCCAGGAAGCCATCTGTACAGCAGGCAGAAATTCCCAGACAAAACCTTGCGCAAAGAACAACAGCCCGGCCCGCTCTTGTTGCTATATTATAACCTGCTATCGGTTACAATTCCCGTTGTGTATTATTGCTGGGCTTATTGACAAACGGTGCCTGCATTTACTGCATTCATTGTAATTTCAGGCATAAACTATTTGTTGATGAAGCGTTTATTATACTCCTTCCTGTTACTGGCTGCAACCCCTGTGGTGGCACAGAAAAGTGAAGCCGGTTTTCTGACGGGACCCGCTATTACGCCCGACGGGCAAACCGTAATTTTTTCATTTGAGGGTGATCTGTGGAAAGTGCCTGCTGCCGGCGGACAGGCCGTGCGTATTACCGCCATGCAGGGCTATGAAACCAGTCCACGTGTTTCGCCGGATGGTAAATGGATCGCCTTCACCGGGCGCCAGTATGGTAATGCCGATGTTTTTATCATTCCTGCCGAAGGTGGTGAAGTAAAACAGCTAACCTGGCATAGTGCCAATGATGAAGTGAACAGTTGGAGCTGGGATTCCAAAAGCATTTACTTTACATCAGGCCGTATGGGGCAGATCACCGGTTTTACCGTAAATCTGCAGGGCAGCACACCGCAGCGTGTATTGGGTGATTATTTCTTCCAGTTCGATCACAACCTGTTTGAGCATCCGTCAACCGGCGAAATATTCTTCAACGATACCTGGGAAAGTAGTAACCAGGTACAGCGCAAACGTTATAAGGGGCCTTTCAATCCCGAAATTCAGTCATACAATCCCAAAACAAAAAAGTATACCAAGTATACGGACTGGAAAGGAAAAGATTTTGGCGCTACGCTTGACAGAAAAGGCAATATCTATTTCATTTCAGATGAGGCCAATGGCGAGTACAACCTGTACACCTTTGTAAATGGTAAAAAAACGGCGCTCACTTCTTTTACTTCATCCATCAAAAGCCCGGTAGTAAGTGCAGATGGCAGCAAAGTGGTATTTGAAAAAGATTACCAGTTATGGATATACGATGTTGCTTCAAAGAAAAGCAGTAAACTGGAAGTAAATATTCTGCGCAATAATGTATTACCAAAAGAAAAAGACTTTGAGGTAAGGAACAACATTTCCAATTTCGATGTTTCGCCCGACGGCAAAAAGATGGCCTTTGTATCACGCGGTGAAATTTTTGTAAGTGATGTGGAAGGCAAGTTCATCCGCCAGTTGGTACGTGGCAGTGCAGAGCGCGTAAAAGAAGTCAAATGGATGAGCGATAACAAAACCCTGTTGTTCAACCAGACTGCCGATGGTTATTTCAACCTGTTTACCGCAGCAGCCGATAACAGCGCTCCGCTGAAACAACTGACCACCGATAAAAGAAATAACCGCGCTATTGTATTGAACAAAGCAAAAACCAAAGCGGTTTACCTAAGCGGACGTGATGAAGTACGTTTACTGGATCTGAAAACATGGGACAATAAAACCATTGTAAAAGATGAGATCTGGGCATTCCAGAATAGCAATCCAGGTTTTTCTCCCAATGATGAATATGTATTGTTCACTGCTATCCGCAATTTTGAGCAGGACATTTTTGTATACAACATCAAAGAAAATAAAACTACCAACCTTACCAAAACCGGTGTAACAGAAGCTAGTCCCCTATGGTCACCGGATGGTAAATACATCTATTTTGTTTCTTCACGCTTACGGCCAAGCTATCCGCTGGGTATGCAGAACCCGAGGGTATACCGTATGGCACTGGAAAAAATAGATGAGCCTTACCGTGCTGATAAATTTGATGAATTATTCAAGGAAGAAAAGAAAGACACCAGTAAAAAAGTGCCTCCTGCAGTACCTGCTGTTGCAACTATTTCTATTGATACCGACAAGATCATAGAAAGAGTGGAAACGGTTGGCGCGTCCGGCGGATCACAATCACTGGTTGGTGTATATAAAAGCGGAGAAAAGACCATTGTGCTGTATGGCAGCAATCATGAAGGCAGGCCTGCGTTGTTCAAAACAGTACTGGAGCCATTTGAAGTTCCTAAAACAGAAAAGATAACCGGGGCCGATGGGTTTAACTTCAGTGTTGTAGAAAATAGTGGCAAATACTATGTATTACTAAATGGCAATATTTCCAAACTAAGCCTGGATGCCAATAAAACTGATCTCATCAATGTCAGCTTCACTTTCCGCCGTAACCTGGCACAGGAATTCAGCCAGTTGTTCAATGAAGCATGGGCTTATATGGAAGAAGGTTATTATGATGAAAAATTTCATGGTCTTGACTGGAAGAAGACCAGGGAATATTATAGTAAGTTTATTCCTGCTATCAACAACAGGTCTGACCTGCGGATATTACTCAATGATATGTTAGGTGAGCTTAATTCATCACACCAGGGATTCTCAACGTTTGGAGATGATGAAACTATTGCATTGGCCAATCGTACCATGGAAACAGGTATTATGTTTGAAAATGCCAGTCCCTACACAGTAAAATATGTACTGAAACGTTCTGCAGCCGATAAAAAAGGTATTGATGTGCAGGCCGGTGATGTACTGGAAAAAGTAAATGGTGAAGTAGTGGATAAGAATATCGATCGCAGCTACTATTTTACGAAGCCATCTATTGACAGGGAGATCAAACTTACCTTTAGCCGTAAAGGGCAGCCTTATGAAGTCAAGATCCATCCACAGACTTCGCTGGGTGGGAACCTGTACGATGAATGGGTGGATAAAAACCAGCAGCGTGTAGATGAAAAAAGCAAGGGCCGCATTGCTTATGGGTATATGAAAGATATGGGTCAGGGTGAACTGGAGCAGTTCATTGTAGATATGACACAGGAGCTGAATGGTAAAGATGCTTTGATATTCGACCTGCGTTACAATACAGGCGGTAATGTTCACGATGAAGTATTGCGTTTCCTGAGCCAGCGTTCTTACCTGAACTGGAAGTACCGTGAAGGAAAACTGACACAGCAATCCAACTTCAGCCCCAGTGATAAACCGATCGTATTACTGATCAACGAACAGTCACTGAGTGATGCTGAAATGACCTCTGCCGGCTTCAAAGCACTGAAACTGGGTAAGATTATTGGTAACGAAACGTATCACTGGATCATCTTTACCAGCGGCGTAGGATTGGTGGATGGTTCATTTGTACGTATGCCGGCCTGGGGATGCTATACCCTGGATGGTAAAGACCTGGAACAGACAGGCGTACAACCCGATATACTGGTGATCAATACGTTTGAGGACAAGATCAATGGTCGCGATCCGCAACTGGACAGGGCAATTGAAGAAATACTGAAGCAATTGAAATAGAAAACACTGCATTTTCAAAAAAGGTCATGCTGCAAAACGGCATGGCCTTTTTTAATGTATAAAACGGTGTAATTTGTGGAACGAACAGCGCATGAATCCTCTAAGCACCATATTATACAGGAACAGGGAAAGCTTTCACCCCGTAGTAGCTTTCAATCCGGCAACCGACAAATTGCTGCCGCTTGATTTTACGGCCGCCAATACAACCCTGACAGCGGAGATCATTAACGATACTTCCCGGTTCGGTCAATACATTCAACAGCAATTGCAGATAGCAGGTGCACGTTATGGCATTGGTGGTTATGATGAGCACCGCACTATTTACAACAGAAGTACGGTGTTTGATGGAAAACCGGGAGAAGAACCGCGCAGGCTGCACCTGGGTATTGATATCTGGGGAGCGGCAGGTACACCGGCTTATGCTTTTATGGGTGGCATGGTGCACAGTGTTGCTTTTAATGACCAATTTGGTGATTATGGCGCCACCATGGTATTGCTGCATCAGTTAGACGGCATGCCGTTTTATACTTTATATGGACACATCAGTCTGGCCGATATCCAGGGCATGTCTGCAGGACAGTATGTTATCCGTGGACAGGAAATTGCCCATTTCGGACAGCCTCATGAAAACGGGCAATGGCCGCCGCACCTGCATTTCCAGGTAATTATAAACATGGAGTTGAAGCAGGGCGATTATCCCGGTGTGTGCAAGTATTCTGAAAGAGAAAAATATCTTGATAATTGTCCTGATCCCGACGCTATCCTGCATCTCAACCGGTATATCAGGTAAAGAGCTGCATAGAAAATGCTATTGCCTGGTTAAGCAAAAATCCACTATTGTTTTCCATTCTTCTGCAAGTGTACAGGCCGGACGTTTGCGTTCGGCGCGACGGTACCAGTAATCTGCATTCCAGGTATCGCCTTCTTTACGATGCAGGTAAGCATGTATCCATGCTGCAATGGTATTCGTTTTGAGGTCCTGTATCAGTGAATGCGCCTGTTCCCAGTTGTTATTGGCATCATACCACAATGCCTGCAGGTAAATGCTGCTGTCTGCGGGAGGTTTACCCTGTGCAAAACTGGCTTCAAATGTTTCTATGGTCATAGTAAAATTTCAAAGGCCTGTAGCATTAAAGGTAAACACTTTCCCCGCCACAACCGGCTAAACCGGTTCACAACAGTGATTGCTCTATATATTGAAATGTGATTGTATGCAGGCTACTGGTTAGCATTGTATACGGCGGCAAACACTTTTGCAAAATCTGCAGGTTGTACATTGTCTGTGGCAACAGAAGGATGACGGTAATAATCTTCTGTCATGCTGCCTGCCTGCAATACATTACCAAGATCAACATATCCCTGGGCCATAATAGCAGGTAAACCCGCTTGCAGTAAGGCATCTGCCAGTTGTTCATTGGTAAATTGTACCCATTGCAGATCCGGTTTGCCAATAGCAGCGCCGATGGCAGCAGCAATTTCACCGGTACCGGTTTCTGCACTTACAACATACTGTACGGCATGACCAGTGAAGGTTGGATGCAGCAATTGTGATGCTGCAGCGGCAGCAATATCGGTTGTATCTGCAATCGGGAACTTACCTGCCGGCAAATCGAAATTGCTGCCTATAATACCCGCTTGTTTTACCAGGCCAACACTACCCAACAAATTGTAATAGAAATAAGCAGGACGCAGGAACAGGATATTGGTCTCTGTTAATGTTTTCAGTATTGTTTCTGCATGGTATAACCCGGACACAGGACCCGCTCCTTCGGGCAAATGAGCGCCCATGCTGCTGAGTACTACTGCCTGTTTAACGGCATTGGTTTTAATGGCCGTAGCATAATTGGTAGCAATAGCATCAAAATAATCATACAGATTTTTTACGGCAGAGAAGTCGGGTGGAAACATCAGGTATACGCCATCAGCACCGGCAAAAGCAGTGGTTAAGAATTGTACATCACTAACAGATCCGACAGCTGTTTTGGCTCCTGCAGCAGCAAGTTCAGCAAGATTATTTTCATTGCGGCCAATAACGGTTACTGAATGTCCTGCTTTTAATAATTGCAGCGCAAGTGGTTTTGAAATGTGACCGGCGCCACCGGTAATTATGTAATTCATAATGTGTATTTGGTTTTCATTTTTGTATATACAAATATTAATGCAAAAAAAATTAACCTTTTAGTTTATCGGCTATTTTCACCATGTTATCTACCATTGTTCTGCATTCTCTTTCACCCAGTATCTTTTCGTAGGTAGTATAAAATTCATCCCGGCATGCCAGCAAAGTTGGATGCAGACCTTTGCTTTTGGCAGTAGGATATACATTGGTGGTTTTACCTTCCATTACCCGCACTACCATTTTTTTATCTTCCAGTTTTTCAATCAAACGGGTAATGGTAGAGGGAGATAGGTGTAATTGTTCGCTCAATGCACCGGGCTGAATACCGGGATTGTCAATCACCAGCATCAGCAGATAAGCGTGACTGGGCGAAAGATCAACCCGTTTCCAGCTTTCACTGGCCAGCTTTTCTACTTTACGTGCCAGCGCACTGGTTACAAAGTACAGACATTGATGATATGTGCTGTCTGAAGTTTTCATTTACAGGACAAAGGTAAGATTATTTTGTTTGTATATACAAATAAAATGTAAAAATTATCCCAAAGCCAAAAACCGGCCGGTTGTATAAAATGTACATGCATGGTTTTACTCACTTACTTTTGTGTAGCTTTACAAAGCTCCGAATAAGAATGTCGAATCCTAATTTACATACAGGCAAAGAAACAATCAGTGCAGCGGATAAAGAGTTTGAGAACAATATCCGGCCGCGTGAAATTGCAGACTTTGCAGGACAGCCACAGATCATTGAAAACATCAGGATCTTTATCAAGGCTGCCAGAATGCGCGGTGAAGCGCTGGACCATATCCTTTTTCACGGCCCTCCTGGTTTGGGTAAAACAACCCTTAGCCGTATAGTTGCCAATGAACTGGGTGTGAATATCAAAGAAACTTCCGGACCGGTAATTGAAAAACCCGGTGATCTTGCAGGCTTACTGACCAACCTGGAACCTAATGATGTGTTGTTTATTGATGAGATACACCGGTTGAGTACAGTGGTGGAAGAATACCTGTATGCCGCTATGGAAGATTATCGCATTGACATTATGATCGATAGCGGTCCCAACGCACGGAGCATCCAGATCAGTCTTAATCCTTTTACACTGATAGGTGCCACCACGCGCAGTGGCTTGCTTACAGCACCACTCTTATCGCGCTTTGCCATCAAATCGCGCCTGGAATATTATAATGCCGATACGTTGCAGAAGATCGTAACACGTTCGTCTTCCATCCTGGGCACAAAGATCACCTCAGATGCAGCCGGTGAAATAGCCCGCCGCAGTCGCGGAACGCCGCGTATTGCCAATGGATTGTTGCGCCGTGTACGCGATTTTGCACAGGTGTTGGGCAATGGCATCATTGACCTGGGCATTACACAACACGCGTTGCGCGCACTGAATGTGGATGAACATGGACTGGATGAAATGGACAACCGCATATTGCTGACCATCATTGATAAATTCAAAGGCGGTCCTGTAGGCATTACTACCATTGCAACAGCAGTAGGTGAGGAAACCGGTACGCTGGAAGAGGTATATGAGCCGTTCCTGATACAGGAAGGGTTTATCAAAAGAACACCCCGTGGACGTGAAGCAACCCTGAAAGCGTATGAACACCTGGGTAAAAGTCCCGGAGGAAGTGCCGCAGCAGGTAATACACTTTTCTGATAATAACTTATTGCAATAAAAAAAACAGGCAGCTCAGTTATACTGGCTGCCTGTTTACATTATGACTTACTTTACCCAGAATCGGATTACTGATGCAGCAATTGCAGATCTTCGGAATGTATTACATTCTATGGTCAGCAATTGCTATATGGTGGTAGGCACTACCAGGCGGAAACCGTTGCCGTGGATATTTACGATCTCAATATTGCTGTCATCTTTCAGGTACTTGCGCAGTTTGGCAATGTACACATCCATACTACGGCCATTGAAATACGTATCGCTGCCCCATATTTTTTTCAATGCCTGTTCCCTTGGTAACAGATCATTCATGTGTTCGCTCAGCATTTTCAGCAACTCATTCTCTTTGGGAGAAAGTGTCTGATTTTTGCCACTATGGCTCAGTTCACGCAATTTTGGATTGAAGTGATATTCGCCCAGGTCATACTCTTTGTTTTCCTGTTCTTTGGTTACTTCTTCATTGCGCTTCAGAATAGCTTTTATTTTCAGCAACAGCACTTCACTGTCGAAGGGCTTGGTAATATAGTCATCTGCACCCAGTTTATATCCCTGGATGATATCTTCCTTCATGGTTTTGGCACTCAGGAAGAATAAAGGAATATCCGGATCTACATCCCGGATCTCTTCGGCCAGTGTAAAGCCATCCATGTGTGGCATCATAATATCCAGCAGACAGAGATCAAATTTTTCGCGTTGAAACGCTGCCAGACCCAGGCGGCCGTCTCTTTCCAGTGTAACATCAAAATCATTCAACTCCAGGTAATTCTTCAGTACCATGCCTAAGTTCGGGTCATCCTCGCACAGGAGAATTTTCGGTTTCTTTCCTTCCATGTTAACGTAATTTGGTTCTATGGTGTAAATAAAGTTAATTCATTTACGAAACTTAGCAAGTTCCGTGTAATGTTTTGTTAATAATAACGGTGGTTACCATGCATTTTTTATGCCGCGGTAGCCCGTGTACAGCGGTTTGTGGCGCGGTAATGCCCGCAAAATACCTATGCTGATTTTTGTAGTATTTTTGATGTTTCAATAGTGTTATATGCGACTGACTACGGATAATAAATTCAGGAAACTCATTGTGATTGGCGACAGGGTACTGATTCGGCTTACCAGGCCCAATGAAAAAACAGAAAGCGGTCTATATCTGCCGCCCGGTGTACAGGAAAAAGAGAAGGTACAACAGGGATATGTGATCAGAACCGGTCCGGGCTACGCTATTCCCATGCCGGTGGAAGATGAACCCTGGAAAAATGAGGACGACAAGGTAAAATATGTACCTCTGCAGGCAAAAGAAGGCGACCTGGCCATTTTTTTACTGAGCGGAGCTACAGAAGTATTGTATGAAGGAGAAAAATACTATATCGTTCCGCAAAGTGCCATACTGATGCTGGAACGCGAAGAGACCATTTAACCTGTTCAGCAGGATCAATAATAGAGAAAGAGGTTGTCATCATTGTACATGAGACAACCTCTTTTTGATACCGGTAAACAATCATTGACCTGTAACCGGGATGCTTCCCGGAAAGCAGGCGGTGTTATTAAATAACAACCTGATTCAATTGTTGTGTTACCGGAGGTCAGCACGCCTTGCCTATCCGCTTTTCACGATATTTTTGGTTCCACTTTACCGGTGGCAATGGTTATAAAAATTCATGGCTATACCAACGGTATGATGCTGACAGCTATAGGCCATTAACATGAAATGAAAATGCAGTTGCCGTTCGTTAGTGCATCTGGTGTATCCGGATAGCAGGTGCTATAGTCGGAACGGTTATGTTTCGATAAAATACGGTGGCAAAAGGACGGGGTAGTAGCCGGTGCAATATCCGGCGTAAAAAAGGTACGGAATTCATAGTGCAAAGGTTAATGGTAAATGGTCTTTGATTCCGGTGCAAAGATAAACACCGGTATTACCTGTTCAAATACCACATTGTGGTAATTCTTTGTAATGCTTATCCTGATCAGTAACAACCATGTGATATAAAGTAAACCTGTTGTTGCGGCAAAACACCCAATTACCCTGGTTGCTTTTTAGGTGTGACTGTTAACGGGTATCAAGGCAGCAGGGCAACATACCAAAAGCTTTATAAAAGCCTGCTGTTTTTTATCTCTGCCTGCCACGAAATTTTTCTTTTTCAATACTTTAATCCTGTAACTTTCGCATATAAATTTTACTTATGGCAGCTACGGATAAATTTTTACAAACTATTCAGGAAGGATATTCTTTTAAAGGCGAAGCGGCTGTTCTGGGTATTGGTATGCTTGACGGGCAGGTAGTAAGCGGAGCTTCGGTAAAACTGCCACTCAAAACCATGAACCGTCATGGTCTCATTGCAGGTGCAACCGGTACCGGTAAAACCAAAACATTGCAGGTCATTGCAGAAGCGCTGAGTGATGCCAGTGTGCCGGTGTTGCTGATGGACATAAAAGGAGACCTGAGTGGTATTGCTGCTGCCGGTACTGTGAACGATAAGATCACGGACCGCATGGGTAAAATAGGACAGGAGTGGAAACCCGCAGCTTTTCCGGTAGAACTGCTTACGCTGAGTAATGAGAAAGGTGTAAGGCTGCGCGCCACCGTAAGTGAATTTGGCCCCATCCTGCTATCTAAGATCCTTGACCTGAACGACACGCAGCAGGGACTGGTTGCCATGATCTTCAAGTATTGCGATGATCATAAAATGCCTTTGCTGGACCTGAAAGATTTTATTAAAGTATTGCAGTACATCAGCAATGAAGGCAAAGCAGAGATAGAAAAAGAGTATGGCAAAATAGCCACTACCAGTACTGGTACTATTTTACGAAAAGTAATAGAACTGCAACAGCAGGGTGCCGATGTCTTTTTTGGTGAACCTTCTTTTGAAGTAGATGACCTGATGCGTATTGCAGATGATGGTCGTGGTATGGTGAGTATACTGCGTGTAACAGATATGCAGAACAGACCCAAGCTGTTCTCGACTTTTATGTTGCAGATGCTGGCCGAATTGTATTCAGTATTACCAGAGGCCGGTGATCTTGATAAGCCCAAACTGGTGATGTTTATTGATGAGGCGCATCTTGTTTTCCAGGAAGCAACCGATGCTTTGTTGCAGCAGATTGAAACGGTGATCAAACTGATCCGTTCAAAAGGTGTAGGCATCTTCTTCTGTACACAAAATCCACAGGATATACCTGCCGCAGTATTGAGCCAACTGGGTTTAAAAGTGCAGCATGCATTGCGTGCATTTACTGCTGCTGACAGAAAGACCATTAAGCAGGCTGCAGACAATTATCCGGTAACGGAGTTTTATAAAACTGATGAACTGATAACGCAGATGGGTATCGGTGAAGCGCTCATAACCATGCTGAATGAAAAAGGTATTCCTACGCCGCTGGTACATATCATGCTGGTGTCACCACGTTCAAGAATGGATGTGTTGATCGATAGTGAAATTGATGGCCTGGTAAGCCGTTCAAAACTGGTAAAGAAGTATATTGATTCAATAGACAATCAAAGTGCGTATGAAATACTGACTGCCAAGCTGGAAACAGCAGCACAGCAATCTGAAGAAGCGGCTAAGCCGGCCTCACGCAAACAAGAGAAGCCATGGTGGGAAACAATGCTGAACAGTTCAGCCGGCAAACAGCTGCAACGTTCTGCCATCAGGGGTATATTCGATGTGTTGGGCCTGGGTGGTAAAAGCAGTAAAAAAAGCAGATAACAGCTACAAGATAACTATCAGCTACACAGGTAAGAACAGGGGAAAATGGCGGGTACAGGCAGTTACTTTTGTTAACCGCTTGTTACAGCATGCGCAAATCGTCATTATAACCGGTATTTAAGGCATTTTAATGTCTGTATCGGGGAAAAGAGCATAGGGGTAAGCCTGATTTAGGTATTTTCTCAATACCTATACCTAAACCAATGACTTCCGTAACGTGCAGTATGAAAGGTTTTCATAACTGCAATAAAACGGGTGTTATTACAACCAGGAAACGATATGCGTCGAGCTACGGTTTTGCTATTCTGTTTTTTATGGTGGTATGTTCCTGCTTTTTGCCAGGAAAATGAAACAGAAACAAGTGCTTTTGAGTCACAACCGGATACGGTGGTGGTACCTGTACAGCAGGTGCCCCATGTTTCTTTTATGAAGAAGACCGGTTTTAACGGCTCAGACTATATGCGTTTACTGACCAGTAACCTGGCTTACCAGGCTACTTCGCCTTTTAAAACGCGTCCATCTGCCAAAGCTCTGTTACCGCTTACCATTGCAGCAGTTTCTTTACTGGGTGAGGACAGGCGACTGAACCACGAAATGCGGGGGGTAAAAGACAGAAGCTGGCTGGTACATAAAGGCAGTCCGCTGATCACCAAAATGGGCGGCTTTCATGGCATTGTACTACTGGGGGGGCTGGGTGTGTTCGGAATTGCTTCGCACAACGAAAAACTGACCACCACCGTTATGCTGTCCTCTCAGGCATATATTACCTCCGGCATATGGGCGTTTGTGTTTAAAACAGCTCTTGGTCGTACAAGACCCAATGAATACAACCACTGGACCGGTCCAGGCAGAATATTTCGTCCCCAGGACCGTCACCTGGTGGGATGCAGCGAGTTCAATTCATTCCCCTCAGGCCATACTACTACAGCCTTTGCTATTGCAACCGTATTTGCCAAAAGGTACAAAGACGTTCCGGCCGTGGGTATTGCCGCATACAGCCTGGCCACACTGGTGGGCGTTAGCCGTATGACGGAAAACAGGCACTGGGGGTCTGATGTGCTGGCAGGTGGACTGCTGGGATACCTGTGTGGAAGCAGTGTTGTTAAAAACTATGAAAAAAGATTACTGAGTTCCGTAGCGCGCAATTCAAAAAAAGAAAAGATACTTTCGCGTATAGGCATAATGCCTGTATATAATTCGTACGCTACTTCTTTATTAATTAATTATGCATTGTAAGGTAAGGTTTAACATGCGCATTGTTTTGATAGCAGTTTTGTGGGTAACAGGTTTTGCAGCAAAGGCGCAGGATAGTGTAAATACAGTACCCCCGGTTTATAAAGACACCTCATGGCGTCATGTGATACACCAGGATGCGCAAAAAATACAGTACGACCGGCCTAAGAAATGGGGATTCATTACCAACGTACCCGGAGATCTTTGGCAAATTGCTAAAGTACCTTTTAAAAAAGAGAACCTGAAAGGCCTGGCACTCGTTGCTGTTTCTACCGCCGCTATTATTCCGTTTGACCAGAAAATACTGGATGGTGTTAAAAACGTTTCCGATAAAATTGACCTTCGCAGAGAAACTGATTACAAGATCGTTTTCAAAGTAGGCGATACCAAAATTCTGAAAGTTCCCAACAACATCAATTCCGCCCTGTACCAATTGGGCGAAGGTGGTACCAGCATGATGATTGCCGGCGGCTTATACCTGTATGGCAGGATCAATAAAGATTACCGTGCTTTGCAAACAGCCAGCGATATTACTGAAACCTTTATTACCATGGGCATTACTACGCAGATCGTTAAGCGCATATCAGGGCGACAAAGCCCTTTTATGAGTACGCAGAGTGGTGGCGCCTGGCATCCCTTTCCTTCATTTAAAGATTATCAGACCAATACTTCCAACTTCGATGCATTTCCGTCAGGACACCTGGCAACCATGATGGCTACAGTAACTGTACTGACCACCAATTACCCCGAAAAACAATGGATAAAGGTGGTAGGCTATGGTCTTATCGGGTTAACCGGCTGGGCTATGATCAATACCGATGTTCACTGGATGGGAGATTACCCGCTGGGATTGGCGCTGGGGTATATTTCAGGAAAGATCACCTGTCTGCGACACAAAAAAGTGATCCCCAAAAAACTGGTAGTTTGGTAAATGCCAGGTGTGTAATCAGGATTATTTAACTACACGCACAAATCCTTTTTCATCGATCTGAACCTTGTTTTCAGCCTGTAGAAAGTTTATGACTTTCCAGAACTTCTCTTTGCTGATATTTTTTATATGCTGCTGCAACTCATCACTCCGCACCGGTTGTGTATTGAGTGTTTGTATAATATGTTGGTGAATGCGTTCAAATTCATCCGCATTTAATTCCTGGTTCACCTGCCTGCGGCAGTTATCGCATATTCCGCAAGGCCTGGTATTATTATCACCAAAATAAGCAGCAAGGTACTGGCTGCGACAATCTGTAGTGTTGCGGATATATTGTACCTGTGCTGTAATACGTTCTATGTATTGTTGTTTTCTTTTTTCGTAGTCAGCTGTTTTGATCTGTAAGTGTTCTGCTTTTACACGGTTCCGCATCAGATACAATTGCGGTGTGTCTTTTACCGGCACATATTCAATAATGTTGTACACATGCAATTGTTTTAGCTGTGCAACAATTTCCGGTTCCGTTTTTTTCAACAGATAAGCCAGTGTTTTTTCATGTATACTTACCTGTTGATCAAAAATACCTTCATAAGTACGTAACAGTGCTTTGATCAATGGTTCAAGTGCAGGATTGCTGTTCTCAAATTCATATAACCACGATTTTCCGGTAATGAAGCCTGCTCTTGATGGAAGAAATACCTGTTCATTAAACGACAACCATCCTTCCTGCGCCAATGCCCGGATGGCATGGATAACGAGTTGTGAATCGAGTTGAAACTTTTTCAGGAAATCGTTGAGATCAAAATTGTAATATACTTCTTCTCCCGATCCCGATGGTATCTGCAGGTAATTCATCAATGCCTGGTACACCGTGCGTATATCCTGCAGTGATGGAAATCTGGCGTCCGGCAATTGCTGTAGTTCATACAGCTCCCGGTCATCGTACAACAGTACTGCATACGAACGTTTGCCATCGCGGCCAGCCCTTCCGGCTTCCTGGTAGTAGCTTTCCGGGCAGTCGGGTACATTCGCATGGATCACTACCCGCACATCAGGTTTGTCAATACCCATTCCAAAGGCATTGGTACAAACAATGGTGCGGATATTATTCTTTATCCAGCTTTCCTGTTTTTTATTGCGTTCTTCCTGGTTCAGCCCGGCATGATAAAAGTCGGCCCTGATACTATGCATATTCAGCAAATCGCTGATCTCTTTGGTTCTGCGCCGGCTTTTGCAATACACAATGCTGCTGCCATTCACCTTTTGCAATATCTCCACGATCTTATTGATCCTGGCATCGCTTTCAAATACACTGTAGGATAAATTGGGTCGTTCAAACGACTGACGGAATATAGCCGGAGATGAGAAACGCAGTTTATCACAGATGTCTTCCTGCACCAGTGGTGTTGCAGAGGCAGTAAGTGCCAGTACCGGAACATCCGGAAGTTCATCACGCAATGCAGCAATGCGCGTATAAGGTGGACGAAAATCATATCCCCATTGCGAGATACAATGTGCTTCATCCACAGCCACCAGGTTGATATTGAGTGAGGGCAGGTATTCTTTGAACAGTGATGTTTCAAGTCGCTCGGGAGATACATACAGGAATTTGCAGTTGCTATTACCTGCTACCCGCAACGTGTTCATCACCTCTTTGCGAGTCATGCCAGAGTAGATAGCAAATGCCGTAATACCTTTTTTACGCAGGTTCTCCACCTGGTCTTTCATTAAAGCAATCAACGGGCTGATCACCAGGCACAATCCTTCTTTTGCCATTGCCGGCACCTGGAAACAGATAGACTTTCCTCCACCTGTGGGCAGTAATGCCAGCGTATCTTTGCCTTCCAGTACAGCCATGATAATATCCTCCTGCATCGGCCGGAAGGAAGCATAGCCCCAGTAACGGGAGAGGATGGCGTGAAGGTTCATTTGTTTTTTTATCGTGAATCGGCAGACGTGAATCGGCAAATGAAATTACATTACAGAAGGCAACCTGCCTTTACTTTAAAAGATGAATTTAAGTTATTTGTGAATTAATCATTTTAATGAGTATTTGAACACAGCGTGTCATTAGTACGCCTGATTCGCTGATTTCTTCAGCAGTAATGTATTTTAATTCAATGGCAATATCCAATGCGGCATCTATTTCTATCAAGGAACCGCGTGCTATTTCAAAAAATCTTCTTCTTTCTGTGGCGGACCTTCTCGATGCTCCCTCTGCGCTCTTCCGGAAGAAAAGCATGAATCAGTTTATAACAGGCAATTACAAAACGTTTGGATGCCCGGTAGGTGTCCATCTTTTGATGAAACAATTGCAAAAACATGTCTGTTGATTTGGCTCAAGCTAGGGACTTTTATATAGGATCGGTACTCCTAGCGGCTATCAATGGTCAGTATCCAGCAGAAGTTTGATAATATTTATTGAAACACTTGAATTAAACGTATTTACAGCCGGTTGCCGCATGCCGATTCACGACTGACGTCTCACGTTACTCCCTGCCCCGTCATACCACCCGCTTCACAAACAACCTTATCGAATTTACTGCCAGTACTACATCACTAAGCCCCATTACCAATGCGGCAAAAGTAGGTGTCAGTAAACCAAAGGCTGCAATAGGAATGGCAACAATGTTATAAAGAAAAGCCCAGAAAAGATTTTGTTTGATGGTAAGAAAGGTATGCCTGCCCAAACCCAGTGACAAAGGCAGGTGTTGCAGACCATGATTCATCAGCACCACATCAGCAGTTTGCATGGCAACCTGTGAAGCGTCGCTCATAGAAATACCGATCGTGGCTTTGGCCAGTGCAGGAGCATCGTTGATACCATCACCTACCATAGCGGTGGCTCCCTGCAGGGTAAGATCTTCTACCACCTGTAGTTTTTCTTCCGGTGTTTTTTCAGCAATCACTTCATCAATACCTAAAAAGCCTGCAAGCTGTTTGCATTTTTCGAATCTGTCGCCGCTCAATAATATGGTACGTATATTTTTATGTCGCAGGTATTGCACCACACCAATCGCTTCAGGGCGGATCTCATCCTTAACATCTATCCAGCCGATCAGTTGATCATTTTTCAGGATGTAAACATTGTGGGTATCATCAGTAGTATGTTGCATGGCTATTTTCCAGGAACCAGCCTGGAATACATCTCCTTCTTTGGTAGTGCCACGCATGCCCAATCCTTTTACTTCTTCAATGCTGCTCCAGCGGATAGCATCTTTTCTTTTCCAGGCAGTGGCAATGCCATTGGCGATAGGGTGATTTGAGTACTTCTCCAATGAAAAAGTGATCTGCTGAAACTGATCTTCGGAAATATCAGCGGCAAGGATCTTTGAACTGGCCAATACAAAGTTGCCGGTAGTAAGTGTACCGGTTTTATCAAACACCACCTGCTTCACGGTTCTGAAAAGTTCCAGGCTTCTGGCATTGCGGAACAATATGCCTTTGCGTGCTGCGCGACCAAGACCTACGGCAATGGCTGCGGGTGTGGCAAGTCCCATAGCGCAGGGACAGGCAATGACCAATACTGCAATGCTGCGCATTAAAGAAGCAGTGAAATTGTGCAGGATAATAAGATTGGCAATAAAAGTAACAAGGGCAATACTTAACACCAGTGGTACAAAGATGGCACTGATCTTATCAGCCATTTGCTGCACGGGCGGCTTTTCACCCTGCGCTCTTTTTACCAGGTTAATGATATTGGCCAGTACTGAATCTTTGGCTTCAGACAATACCTGTGCTTTTACGGTACCATTGATGATGATACTGCCGCCAATCAGTTTGTCTTTAATGGTTTTGGTAACGGGTAAACTCTCACCGGTAATGATAGATTCATTGACAGTGGCATCGCCGGAAAGTATTTTACAATCTGCCGGAACCTGCTCACCGTTTTTGATCAGGATCAGGTCGCCGGAGCGGAGCGTAGTATTGTCTACGGGAAAAATGATCTCCTGGTGATTTTCATCAAAGGCGATCATGTTGGCTGTGACCTTCTGTGTTTTGGCCAGTTTATTCAGCGCCAGTTGAGTTGATTGAATAGTAGCATCTTCCAGGTAGTTTCCCAGGAATACCAGGGTAATAATAGAGGCTGTTGTTTCGTAGAACAGGTAGCCTTCACCCAATTGCAGTAATGTACCGGCCAGGCTATAGATAAAAGCCGCCGTGGCGCCCAGTGCTACCAGCACATTCATGTTGGGCATACGGTTGCGGATGCTTTTAATGGCACTGCGGCCAAAGAAATCCATGCCCACAATGTAAACGGGTAAACACAGTGCCAGTTGTATCCAGGGGTTCATCAGCCAGTGCAGGTGTATCCATTTGTTGAACATGTGCAGCATCAGCGGCAACGTAAACACCAGGCAAAGCAAAAAACGTTGCAGGTGGTTGGCCGGGAATTTTTTACGGCGTGTGGCAGATGGCATTGCCTCGTCGTGTACACGGTATCCCAGAGATTCAATGCCTTTCATCAATTGATCCCTGCTGTGCCCATTATTAATATTAAAGCTTACATCACCACCGATCAGGTTCACTTTCACAGAATCCATACCTTCCTTTTCCAGGTATTGATGCACGGTCAGGGCACAATTGGAGCAGGTCATGCCCTCCACTTTCCAGGTCACATTTTGCATAATTAGTGGGAGTTGTCCGGTGGCAAATTTACCAATGTATAAGCTGCATGCGCCGATTAATATCTATACCCTGTTGCAATTTTTGCTTTACGCGTGGCTGCTGCCTGTATCTTTGCAAGGATATGGAGTTACATTTTACCCTGGATACAATTGAAGAGGCGGCCCGGTGGGCCCTGAATATAATAGCACAGCGGAAAGTAGTGGCATTTCATGGCGAAATGGGAGCCGGTAAAACCACCTTTGTACATGCTTTGTGTATTGCAAAACAGGTAAAAGGAACTGTAAGCAGCCCTACGTTTGCCATTATTAACGAATACAGCGCACCGGAAGGACCCGTTTACCACATTGATCTGTACCGGCTGAACAGCGAGGAAGAGGCTATCAGGGCAGGTGTGGAAGACTGCCTGTATTCGGGAAATACCTGCCTGGTGGAATGGCCGGAAAGGGCGCCGGGTATTTTTCCCGATGATACGGTGCATGTTTACCTGCAGGTCCTTGATTCACAAACACGTCACATAAGGATAGCAGATAAATAAGTATATTTGGGAATATGAACAATAGTAGTAGAATGGAACTATTGCCCTGTTACTCCGCCAGGAAAACGCTCCGGCATTTACCCGACGAAAACGCCGAACGGTTATATCTGCCAGCCCATTCAATTGAAACATAAGTAACGGCAGTTAATACATACACTGCAGAATTTTTTAACTGTAAACCTGTCTGCCGTAATTATTGAAATAACGGCAGGCTGCAAATTGAAAACTGTTTCATGTCCCAGCAAAAGCCGATTATCAGCACGTCATTCAGTTACGAAACCCTGGAAGAAACGCTGGATATAAAACCCAAAGGATCATTATTGCATATTGGTATTCCCAAGGAAACAGCATTCCAGGAAAATCGTATTGCATTAACTCCCGAAGCGGTGGGTGTGCTGGTGAGCAATGGTCACCAGGTAGTAATAGAACGCAATGCCGGTGAGGCAGCGCATTTCCGCGATAAGGATTACAGTGAGGCCGGTGCACGGATAGTATACGATAAAAGTGAAGTATATAAAGCGCCGGTGCTGGTAAAAAGTGCGCCGGTGGTAGAAGAAGATCTGCCTTACCTGCAGATGAACCAGGTAATTATTTCGCCTATTCATTTGTCGGCCATGAAGGCAGAACTGTTGCAGAAGATGATGGAGAAACGCATCACTGCCATTTCATTTGAAAATTTAAAAGACGATAGCGATAGCCTGCCCATTGTACGCAGCATGAGTGAGATTGCGGGGAGCGCCGTGATGCTGATTGCTGGTCAGTATCTCAGTTCTGCCAATCATGGAAAGGGGGTATTGCTGGGTGGTATTTCGGGCATTCCGCCTACCAAGGTCATCATATTGGGTGCCGGTATAGTGGGCGAATTTGCTGCACGCGCTGCCCTGGCATTGGGTGCCTCTGTAAAAGTTTTTGACAGCAGCGTATATCGTTTAAAAAGACTGCAGAACAATATCGGTCAGCGCATGTGGACCTCGGTAATGGAGCCACGCATCCTGGCCAAGCAATTAAAAAGCTGTGAAGTGGCAGTAGGCTCACTGGGTTCGCAAAACGGGCGTACGCCTGTAGTGGCTACGGAAGAAATGGTGAGCAATATGCGCCCCGGTAGTGTGATTATTGATGTAAGCATTGACCGCGGAGGCTGTTTTGAAACCTCAGAAATTACCAGTCATGAACAACCCATTTTTATGAAATATGGGGTGATCCATTACTGTGTACCGAATATCCCCTCTGGTTTTGCACGTACTGCCTCGCAGGCCATCAGCAACGTACTGATGCCTTTGTTACTGGAAGCAGGCGAAGCCGGTAGTTTTGAAAATCTTGCCTGGCACAAAGTGCATTTGCGCAGTGGTATCTATCTTTTCAAAGGCGCATTGACCAATTTCCATCTCAGCCAGCGTTTTGATCTGAAATATACAGACCTGAACCTGTTGATTGCCAGTAGCAGATAATAACACTGCATTAGTAGTAATTATGTTTCATCAGTAACACTGATCTTTTCTGCGCGTAGTTTTTCTGCCAGTAGTTTCCATGTTTTGCTGCGCAGGCTGCCTGCGGCATATTTTTTCTGACTGAAATCATTGGTGATAATGGTCAGGGTGATAGATCTTTTATAAGGCGTTTCAATCACCACTTCTCTTATATTTTTCAACGGAAATACTTTCTGCTTCCACAAAAAGACATGATTCTTTACTACCAGATAATTGGCAGAAAGCAGGAAATAATGCAACTGGGTGCCCATTGCAAAAACAAGCAGTGCCCATACAAACAGCAATACCATTCCAGCCATTACAGGATGCCCGTTGGAAGGTGCCGGGTTGCGGAACATGGCAAAAGCCATCCATGCCCAGAAAATACTGGTGCTATAGATCATCAGGCCATTGATGTTGAAAAAATGGTTACCGGCAAATTTTTCCATGCTGCCCAGGTCGGTTGGCATTGGATGATCCTTTACAGATGTTTGTATTGGTGCCGATACCCGCGCAGAAGTAAGATAATGTTGCAAAGTTTGCTTCAGCATAGCACTGTTGCGGTACCACGCATCGGCAAATACAAGTTTTTCTCCGGTCTTTAACTCAATAATAATTGCACTGGTGGGTCTGTGATTACTAAAAAGACCCAGGTTAACACGGCCTGTTAGTATCACAGTACTGATATCAGTTTTGGAAATATATGCTGTTTTCAGCAGGCTGCTGACACTGATGCCTTCCTGCTCAATGCGAATGCGCCTGGTATGCTTCAATAGCAGGTAAATAAAAAAAATGGTTAAACCACAGACAAGTAATCCCAGTACCATACCGCTGGTCTTAATACCCAGTTTGCCTTTAAACTGTTGTTCGCCATGTATCATAAGGTAACAGCCTACGGCAAAACCACCCAGTATCAGGGCGTATACAAAGTAGATATTCCAGAAGCTGAATTTACTGGTGACCATTTTTATAGGAAAGAATATTGATGGTTTCGCTGCAAAAACCATACTCCTGTATGTCGTTGGAGCTTACAATCACCAAACGATCACTGCAATAGTCCTTTACCAGTTGCTGGTACAGGGCAATTCCTTCTGCGTCAAGATTGGTACAGGGCTCATCGAGTAACACACAGTGTACATTGCTGAATATTGCCTGCGCAAGTTTTACACGTTGCTTCATGCCACTGCTGTAAAACCTGATCTGTTTATGAGCTGCTTTTTCTAATCCTACCCGCGCAATGATGGCGGGAATACTAACACCGGGCAACAGTGTTTTAAACTGGCTGTGAAAAGTGAGAAATTCAGTTACGGTCATTTCTTCGATCACTTCCAGGTAAGGGGCAGCAATGGATAGGTAGCGAAATACCTCTGTATCCTCTATTATTTTAGGCTTTGTATCGTGTATCTCGTATTGCAGTTTTCCTTCACTGGCAGCAACAGCACCACCAATAACCTGTAACAGTGTTGATTTGCCCGACCCGTTAGGACCGGTAATGGCATAAGAAACGCCTGCAGTAAATTCGTACGTAACGTTACGGAATATCCAATCGCGGTTGAAACGCTTACCTGCTTTAGTCAGCGATATCTTCATCCACACTATTTTTTGAATAGCGTTTAATGATACCACGACCGCTTTCGCGGATGAAGGTTACAATTTCATCCCGCTCGTCAGTAGCCGGGAATTCTTCTTCCAGGTATTCCAGTGCCTGGCTGGTGTTCATTCCCTTGTTGTAGATAATGCGGTATATATCAAGAATGTGGTTGATCTTATCGAAAGTGAACCCCCTGCGTTTTAAACCAACGGAGTTAACGCCGGAGTAGCTCAGTGGCTGACGACCTGCTTTGATGTAAGGAGGAATGTCCTTACCTACCAGCGAACCGCCGCTTACAAAAGAGTGCTGACCTACTTTTACAAACTGGTGAATGGCACACATACCACCCAGAATAGCCCAATCGCCCACTTCTACGTGACCGGCAACCTGCGAATTGTTACTCAGCACACAGTAGTTGCCGATGATACAATCGTGCGCCAGGTGACTGTAGGCCATGATCAGGCAATTTTTGCCCACCTTGGTTTTCCAGCGGTCCTTGGTTCCCCTGTTGATGGTTACAAACTCGCGGATAGTAGTATTGTCACCAATTTCTACAATGGTGTCTTCACCCTCAAACTTAAGGTCCTGAGGAATGGCTGCAATAACAGCTCCGGGGAATATGCGGCAGTTTTTACCAATGCGCGCACCTTCCATAATGGTTACATTACTGCCAATCCAGGTACCCTCGCCAATTTCTACGTTCTGGTGAATTACGGTAAAAGGATCAACTTTTACATTAGTAGCAAGCTTGGCGTTAGGATGTATATAAGTGTGGGGATGAATCATTGTATTCAGGTTCTTAAGTACAGGCGTTTCTGCAATTGAAGACGCGCTGTCGTCTGCAACAGGATTTAACTTAGGACGATCTGGTTGATTATTGGGTTTCAAGAAAATATTTAAATAAAGAACGTCAGAATATTAAACTGACGTGCAAAAGTAATCTTAAATTATGGAAAATCTTCGTTTTAGCTCAAATCGCTTCTTTTTACCAACTGTGCCATCAGGTCACCTTCAGTGGCAATTTTGTTGCCAATATACACCGTACCCCTCATTTCACATATACCACGGCGTATTGGAGCCATCAGTTCCATCTTCAGGATCATGGTGTCACCCGGCACTACTTTTTGCTTGAATTTAACATTATCGATCTTGATAAAGTAGGTGTCGTACTTACCGGGAGGCATTGCGTTGATGCACAAAATACCGCCGGTCTGTGCCAGCGCTTCTACCTGCAACACGCCCGGCATTACCGGGTTGTTGGGAAAATGACCTCTGAAAAAAGGCTCGTCATAGGTCACATTTTTTATACCAACTATGTGTTTATCAGATAGTTCTATAATTTTATCTACCAACAGGAATGGATGACGGTGCGGAAGCACCTCTTCAATCTGTTGCAGGTTATAGATAGGCGTGGCGTTGGGATCGTATGCCGGTACACCCTTATTCTGTTTATTCTTTTTAATATACTGCTTGATCTTTTTGGCGAAGTCAACGTTGCTGCTGTGCCCCGGGCGATTGGCAATAATATGGGCTTTGATGGCGTAACCGCTTAATGCCAGGTCGCCAACAATGTCCAGCAATTTGTGACGGGCAGGCTCGTTGGGGAAGCGTAATTCCAGGTTATTGAGGTACCCTTCGCTTTTTACAGCCATTTTTTCACGGCCAAATGCTTTTGCCAGGCGGTTCATCTCTTCATCCGTTACCGGTTTGTCTACCACCACAATAGCGTTGTTGAGGTCGCCACCCTTGATCAGGTTGTGTTCCAGCAGCATTTCCAGTTCGTGCAGGAAGCAGAAAGTGCGGCAGGGCGCAATTTCCTGGTTAAATTCCTGCATGTTTTTGATGCTGGCATGCTGGGTGCCCAGTACCTGGCTGTTAAAATCAATCAGGGTAGTGATCTTATATTCGGAAGAAGGCATGGCGGTCATTTCCACGCGTTTCTTTTCGTCAAAATGGGTCAGGTTACTGTCCAGGGTATACCAGGTCTTGGCAGCATCCTGTTCTGCAACACCTGCAGCTTCAATAATTTTTACAAAAGGTGCTGAACTTCCGTCAATTATGGGAATTTCAGGGCCATTTACCTCAATCAGACAGTTGTCTACACCCATACCTACCAGTGCAGCCAGTATGTGTTCTACAGTGCTGATCTTAGCGCCATTTTCTTCCAGGGTAGTACCGCGTGAGGTGTCAGTAACGAGGTCACAATCAGCTTTAATGGTAGGCTGTCCGTCCAGGTCAACACGTTTAAACTGGAAACCAAATCCAGGATTGGCAGGCTTCAGCGTCATATCCACATTGATACCGGTATGTAATCCTGTACCGGAAATACTCGTTGCCTCTTTCAGTGTATGCTGCTTGTCCGGGTTAAAATGCTCGTTCATGAATCGACAGATTAGCTGATCATTAATGATTTAATAAAAAGATAAAGCGTGGCAAATATACAATTACGACGCTAAAGTGGAGCGATACGTAGCCGAACAACTGTAAAAAACGGGTTAACAGTTTTATTGTGTTGCAGGCAAAAGTATTTTTTTACATTTCAAACAGCTTCACACGCAATTCATCATATGTCAGGTTTCCCGGTTTTTGCCGCCTGGCTACCTTAGCCGCAGTTTAAACCTTAACCTGTATGATAAAGAAGATCCTGAAATGGACAGGCATTGTTTTTCTGTTATTGACCATAGTATTGGTAGTAACGGTGTCGTTGCGCCAGAACCTGCGTTATGATGCCCCTTATCCCGATCTGCATGCCTCAGCAGACAGTGCAGTGGTTGCACGCGGTAAAGAAATTGTATGGGGTGCCGGGCATTGCGCCGATTGCCATAGTGTAATGAATGTCGATTCAATGCTGAACCTGGGTATTGAACCGGCTTTAAGTGGCGCCAGAAAGTTTGCGTTGCCGTTTGGCGATATCTATTCCATGAACATTACGCCCGATAAGGAAACCGGCATTGGCGGGTTCACCGACAAAGAGATTGCACGTTCACTGCGTTATGGTGTTCATCCCGATGGTACGGCTGTATTTGATTTTATGGCCTTTCATGATGTGGCTGATGAAGACCTCACGGCAGTGATCTCATACCTGCGTAGCCGCCCCGCTGTACGCAATGAAGTACCTGAACATCGGCTGAATGCCATAGGAAAGACAATAAAGGCATTTATGGTAAAACCTGTAGGCCCTTCCGGACCTGTTCCGGAGCGTATGCAACGTGACACTTCAGCGGCTTATGGCAGATACCTGGCATTCAATGTGGCGGAATGTAATGGTTGTCATACCATGCGTGATATGACCGGTGGTTTTATTGGAGAACCTCTTGCCGGTGGCCGGCCGATGGAAAGCGAAGATGGCATTTCTCCGGCATTAACACCGCCCAACCTTACCACCGATTCATCCAGCCGTTTATTCGGATGGAGCCAGGAAACTTTCCTGAAACGTTTCCGCCAGGGAAAGATCATTCCTTACAGTCACATGCCCTGGAATTCGTACAGCCGTATGAGTGAAAATGATCTGAAGGCATTGTATAATTTTCTGAAGTCATTACCACCGTCAAAAACAGGAGCGTTGAAAAAGAAGTAGAGAAGTGGAGATTTTGTTATTGCGGATGCCGGGATTCAGATCAGAGCCAGGAGATTCTCCGGCTGGTGTCTCACCAGCCGGAATCAGCATTGCGGAATTTTCAAATCAATCTTTCAATTCCGCAATGCCAAAATCATTATATACTGTTGGTACGTTCTGCTACCAGTTGTTGTACCAGTTTCTCCAGTTCCTTAATGCGTTTTTCAAGATCGGGCAAACTTCTGCTGACTGCCTGGCTGCGCAATGCGCTGGTATAGTCGTACGCAGGTGAACCGGTTACTGCGGCCCTGGGGGTTTTGATGGATTTGCTTACACCGCTTTGTGCGTTGATGCGTGCACCATCAGCAATCTGTATGTGACCAACAATACCAGCCTGTCCGCCGATCATAACATTGTTCCCCAGTTTGGTACTGCCGCTAACGCCGGCCTGTGCTGCAATAACCGTGTTGCTGCCTACTTCTACGTTGTGAGCGATCTGCACCAGGTTATCGAGTTTGGCGCCTGCTTTAATAACAGTAGAACCCATAGTAGCGCGATCAATGGTAGCATTGGCGCCGATCTCTACAAAATCTTCTACTACCACATTGCCGATCTGCGGTACTTTCTTAAATGTGCCATCGGCCTGGGGTGCAAAACCAAAACCATCACTGCCTATAACACTGCCGGCATGAATGGTAACGTTTTTCCCAATCACACAGTCATGGTAAATTTTCACACCAGGGTGTATAGTTGTATTGTCCTGCACTTTCACATTGTTGCCGATAAAAGCACCGGGATAGATCTTCACATTGTTACCGATAACCACCTGTTCACCAATGTAGGCAAAGGCACCTACAAAAACCTGTTCGCCAATTTTGGCAGATTTGCTGATGTAGCTGGGTTCCTGTATGCCGGTTAATTGCTGTGCCGCAAATTCCTGGTATTTGGCCAGCAGGGTAGCAAAGGCCGTATAAGCATCTGCCACACGGATCAATGCGGCTGATACCGGTTGTTTCAGCGCTAAACTTTCATTGATGATGATGATAGAAGCCTGGGTGGTATACAGGTGATCTTCGTATTTGGGATTGGCCAGGAATGCCAGTTGACCGGCTTTGGCTTCTTCAATTTTACCAAAAGAATGTACGGCAGTATTGGCATCGCCTTCTACTTTACCGCTGATGAGCATGGCTATTTGTGCAGCAGTGAATTGCATGTTTTTTTGTTATAAGCTGTGAGCAACCAGTTGCGAGCAATAAAGCTGCCTGTTTTTCAGGCCGGGGCTTGTAGCTCAAAGCTGGCGGCTATTTAAGGTAACAAATGTAATATTTTTTTACAGGGCTTGCCAATGCCTGATGAATCAATGCATTATCTACCTGAGAAATACCTTTTACCGAACCGTCTTTGAACAGGATATTAATGCGCTCTTCATGGGGGTCATACGTGGTGTTCACCGCTTCCCCGCTGAACAGGAAATAATGGCAATCGGCTTCGCTGATGTTCAGTTGTGCGCAGATTCTGTTCCGCTGTTCCTGCACCCAGGCAGGATCAAAAGGCTCAGCCTGTAGTTTAACTTTCAGTAAACGGCGTTGTACCAGGCAACTGCACAGGGTAGATAATATCACATCTGAATGGAATACCCAGTTTTTGATGGCTGCCATCACATCCACATCATCCAGCAGACAGAATTTGTCCAGGTGCTGTTCTATGGGAACATGTTGTTGCAGAAAAAGATCCAGCACCGGCGATGCTGCTAATTTTTCACCCCGTGCAATGAGCTCTTTGGCACGTTCAATGATCTTTACAGTGAGTTTTTCTGCACCCAGCACCGTTTTGTGAAGATATACCTGCCAGTACATCAGGCGACGTGAAACCAGGAACTTCTCAATGGAATAAATACCTTTCTCTTCCACCATCAGTTCACCATTGTGCACGGTAAGCATTTTGATGATACGATCATACCCGATCACACCTTCCGATACACCGGTAAAAAAACTGTCGCGGGTGAGATAGTCCATACGGTCCACATCCAATTGACCTGAAATAAGCTGGTGCAGGAATGGTTTGTGATATTGATTGGTAAAAATGTCAATGGCCAGTTGCAGTTGTCCGTCAAGCTCCTTGTTCAGCGTATGCATGATAAGAATAGAAATAGACTCATGATGAACACCGCTGATCAGCTTGTTTTCGAGGGCATGGGAAAAAGGGCCATGACCTACATCGTGCAGCAGGATGGCAATTTTGGCAGCCACTTCTTCATCGGGGGTAATGTCCACACCCTTGCTTTTTAATTCGTACAGGGCATTGCACATCAGGTGGTAGGCGCCCAGTGAATGGTGCAGACGGGTATGTACTGCACCGGGATATACCAGGTGTGCAAAAGCCATCTGGTGAATGCGGCGCAAACGTTGGTAATAAGGATGGGCAATGATCTTTAACACCAGCGGATGATCAATGGTAATAAATCCGTACACGGGGTCGTTGATGATCTTTCTGAACCTTTCTGTCATACGCTGCTTGCTATTTTGTTAAAATTACTGCCAAAAACAGTAGACGAAAGTACAAAGGCTGGCTGATTAAATTACATTTGGCGAGGGTGGAATTTGTTGTAGGTGGTAAGTTTTAAGTTATAAGTAAGGCTTACAGGAAGTCTGAGGTCGGAAGTAAAAGGTCTGAGAAGCAACAAAATCAGTATTTGCAGTGAGTAAGAACAGCAGCAATCAACTGCCAACTGGTTACTATCCGGTATCCCGAATCCCGTATCTTGTAGCCGGTAACCAGTATGCGGCATCCTGAACATTAAACTTTACACTTTAAACCTTGCACATGGCATTAGGAAAAATACTCTGGGTTGATGATGAAATAGAAAGTCTGCAATCACAAATTCTTTTTTTACAGAACAAGGGATATGAGGTAGCTGCACTTACCAATGGATTTGATGCAGTGGATTTTGTGCGCGACAATCCTGTAGATGTAGTATTGATGGATGAGACCATGCCCGGTATTACAGGACTGGAAACCCTTGCCAAGATAAAAGAAGTGAACCAGCAGATCCCTATTGTGCTGATCACCAAAAATGAAACAGAGAACCTGATGGATGAGGCCATCGGCAGCCAGATAAGCGATTATCTTATCAAGCCTGTTAATCCCAACCAGGTATTGCTGAGTCTTAAAAAGATCATTGACAATAAACGACTGGTAGCAGAAAGAACTACTACGGCCTACCAGCAACAGTTCCGCAACCTGTTCATGGCGCTCAACAGCAACCCGGATCACAATGAGTGGATGGACATTTACAAAAAGCTGGTGTACTGGGAACTGGAGATGGAGAAAAGTGATAGCCCTGAAATGCAGGAAGTATTACAGACACAGAAAAGTGAGGCCAATACCGAGTTCTTTAAATTTGTATCGAAAAACTATGCCAAATGGGTAAACCCCAAAAGCGCGGAAGGCCCGGTAATGTCGCATTCACTGGTACAGTTCAAGGTATTGCCGCATGTAGAAAAAGGAGTGCCAACGTTTTTCCTGCTGATCGATAACCTGCGTTTTGATCAATGGAAAGCCATACAGCCTATTTTTGCAGAAAGCTTTCGCATACTGGAAGAAGATAGTTTTTACAGTATTCTGCCTACCGCCACGCAATATGCCCGCAACGCTATTTTCAGTGGGTTGTTACCGATAGATATTGAAAAGGCTTTTCCGCAGCAATGGAAAAATGATGATGATGAAGGTGGAAAGAACCTGTACGAAGAAGAGTTTTTCCGTGCACAGTTAAAGCGCCTGCGCAAAGACAACCTGCGTTTTTCCTATACCAAAATACTGAACAACCAGGCCGGGCAGGAGTTGGTGAACAATATCCATAACCTGCTGGTAAATGATCTCAATGTTATTGTATACAACTTTGTTGACATGCTGAGTCATGCACGTACAGAAATGGAAGTGCTGAAAGAGCTGGCAGGTGATGAGATCAGTTACCGTTCTGTAACACGTAGCTGGTTTGAGCATTCACCATTGCACCAGGCATTAAAAAAGATTGCTGATAAAAAGATCAATATCATCCTGGCAACAGACCACGGATCTGTACGTGTAAAAACGCCGGTGAAAGTAATTGGCGATAAGCAAACCACTACTAACCTGCGTTATAAACACGGTCGCAACCTGAATTATGAAGCCCGTGATGTATTGGCCTTCCGCGATCCGAAAGAAGCGGGGTTGCCGGTGCCAACCGTAAACTCATCATTCATTTTTGCACGGGAAGACAGTTTCCTGTGCTACCCCAATAACTACAACTACTACGTAAATTATTACCGCAATACCTTTCAGCATGGAGGTGTAAGCCTTGAAGAAATGATTGTACCGGTGATCAAGATGACGAATAAATAACTATTGCTGATTGTGGAATTTAGTGATTGGGTGATTTTGCAGTAAGCTGTATTTAGAGCAATTCCGAAATCACCCAATGTTCAAAATACCAAATCTGTAATTCACTGTTTGTGGATAACATTAAATGGCTCAATGCCCCTGTACGCTTACATTTGGTTACTTTTGCAGTGCTAAGTACCTGAAGAACAACTATGAAGTACACACAGACTACCCTTGATAAAATAGAACGCATACTGGACGAGGCCGAATACATCGTTCGGTATGAGCGGGGTACCTTCCAGAGCGGGTATTGTATCCTGGAGCAGAAAAAGGTGGTGGTACTGAACAAATTCCTCCAGATGGAAGGGCGTATAAACACCCTGATAGATATTATCCCCCAGTTAAAGATCAATCCTGACGCACTCACTCCCGAAGCGCGCAAAACCTATGATGATGTATTGCTGAAACATGCAGAGGAAGAGAAATAGTGTTGGGTTTGAAGTTTAGTGTTTCGGGTTAAAGGAAGCTGAAGTCGACAATTGGCAATTTGCAATTTTGTTCAACTTTACTTAAAATATATAACTCACAACCGGGTTTACATATTTTCAAATTACTACGTTTTCAAATTATCATTCCTTCGTAATTTTATCTTGTGAGTTTACACATTACATTTTTAGGTACCGGTACCAGCAGTGGTGTGCCGATGATTGGTTGTGATTGTATGGTTTGTACTTCCTCCAATAAAAAAGATAAACGTCTTCGTTCCAGTATCATGGTACAGTCGGTCAATACTACACTGGTAGTAGACGCGGGTCCTGATTTCCGTTACCAGATGTTGCGGGCAGGTGTAAAACACCTGGACGCGATCATCTTTACACACTCACACAAAGACCATGTAGCCGGATTGGATGATGTACGTGCTTTCAATTTCTTTTCCGGTAAGGGAATGCCTGTTTACTCAAGCGAAATGACACAGGAAGTGCTGATACGTGAATTTCCTTATGCTTTTGCAGATACCAAGTATCCGGGATTGCCGGAAATTCAGCTGAACAGTATGCCCTCCGAGTCATTTATGATCGGTGATATACCTGTTACGCCCATTGATGTATGGCATCTTAAAATGCCGGTACTGGGTTTCCGCTTTGGAAAGTTTACTTACATTACAGATGCAAACCGTATAGAACCATCAGAAAAAGAAAAGATCAAAGGTTCGGAAGTGCTGGTGCTGAATGCGCTTCGCAAGGATAAACATATCTCGCATTTCAGCCTGCCCGAAGCTATTGAACTGGCGCAGGAACTACAGGTGCCTACTACATACTTGACACACATCAGTCACCAGATGGGATTGCATGATGTAGTAGAGAAAGAATTGCCACCCGGTATTCATTTTGCCTACGATGGATTGCAGATCGATGTATAGCGTTTCTTCCGGGTTACTGCGAATGTAAGACTGCTGCTTTCAGATTATAATTTCCCGGCAGCCATCAGGCACAATGCGCCTTCTTTCATTGGCTGTATTATTCCTGCTGCAGATTGTTTATAAAATACAATACCGGTTGTGAGAATCATAACTTCACCACAGGCATTTTCCATAGAATGTTGTAGTGTAATAGTGCCTGTAGCTTTATTATTCAGGGGAAGTAATGCTGTTTGGCGGTGATCCATAGCTGCACAATTCTGCAGTAACATCAATACTGATGTACAGGATACTATTCTGAAATGCGTAGCTCCGGCAGGAGCGGTGACCTTTTTGTCCGGTACAAATGAAGGGATTGTTACAAAAAATTTTTTTTCAGGGATATTGCCGTCCACTGCGGGTGTTATATTCAGCGCATCATATAAACTATATCGGGTATTCCACTCAAACCCTTTTAATAGAGAAAGATCGCCATCAGCCAGTTGTCGCTCGCCTTTTACATGCAATGTGTCTGATTTTATTACCTTATCAAAAGCAGCACTCATTTTACCGGAAATCATCTGTGCGGGCAGTAGTTCATGTAGTGGTTCCAATGTCTGGCGTAGTAACCTGGCTGCGCTGCTGGCTCTTCCAAATTCAGCGGCATGCGCACGGCTGCCTGCAAAGGCCTTATCGTGCCGGAACCTGTTTGCAGTCAGGCTGCTCTTGCTCCGGACGATCTGTCCGGTACCGGTGGTGCAAAAAGTATACTTCCCCATGCTACCACTAAGCTGGTTGCGGTCATTTATTCTTGCCATACCGGTTCTGTTTAGTAAATATAATTTACTGAATAGTAGCTATACAATATGTTAAAGCCTGTTGCGGATATGGGTATTTTTTTAAAGCTGCATATTTTATATCCCTTTACTGTATATATGCAGCATAATGCCTGTTATGTTGCTGTATACTCTGGGTTTACTCCGGGTATACTCAGGGCTTACGCCGGATCTGTATGGAGTGATTCGTCTTGAAATGGCAGTAAGGACGGAATGAAGTAGCAGGGATGTACCGCAATGGGGTATATAGCTGGCAGCAACATTTTATAACTGAGATACTGTTGCTGAATAAGGATAATGATATAGATAAAAATTCCGGTCAGTTAAAGTTCGTTATTTTTTTGTTCTGAAAAATTTATAATACTACCACTACAGGTAAAAATAAAACTTCCTGGTCTGCCTGTTCGTATATGGATAACAGCTATAACAGTTATTTTCTATGGAAAACCAATGGAAAGATTATTTTACCTTCTCTAAAAAGGAAAGGACCGGTATTATTGTATTACTGGTATTGATCGCGACAGTGACCGTATTGCCCTATTGCTGGTCTGTACAGTTCGATACTATTGTTCAATCAGATGAACAATTGGTGGCACTGGTGCAGCAGTTAAACGATACTACACAGAATGTGGCAATAAACGAAAAACCGTTCTCATCTCAGGCCAATGATCATGTTGCTGCGGCTACACCCCCGGTTGTATTATTTGAATTTGACCCCAACACATTACCGGCTGATGACTGGAGAAAGCTGGGTTTGCAGGAGCGTACTATTCAAACCATTCAACGATACCTGGCGAAAGGCGGAAAGTTCCGCAAACCGGAAGATCTCGGGCGCATTTATGGAATGACTGCAATGCAGGCCCAACAACTGATGCCGTATGTACGTATCGTTGTTGACGGATCTCAACAGAATACGTTTGCTGCATCATCTGCACCGATCCGTACAGCAATTGCAAAACCTGTCATTGAAATAAACCAGGCTGATACAACAGCACTGATCGCTTTACCTGGTATTGGCAGTAAGCTGGCACAGCGCATTGTGAATTTCCGTGACCGCCTGGGTGGTTTTTATGCAGTAGAACAACTGGCAGAAACGTACGGCCTGCCCGATTCTGTTTTTCAGCGTATCCGCAACAGGCTTCAGTGTACGGATACCTCACTGCGAAAGATCAATATCAATACGGCTGTTGCTGAAGAACTGAAACAACATCCCTACATGCGCTGGAATATTGCCAATGCCATAGTACGCTACCGGCAGCAGCATGGGGCTTTTAAAACGCCCGATGAACTCCAGCAGGTTGACATTGTGACGCCTGATATGCTCCGTAAATTATTGCCGTATATTACTGTAGATTAAATAGCAGAAATATTAATAGCTATTCTGGTAGTAAAAAAACGCATTTATGAGTAAAATAGGTTAATAAAAAACGGCAAGGTAATCCTTGCCGCTTTTTATTTTAATTAATTAGGTTTACCATCCGCTTGCCTCTTTCATAGTTTGCTTCATAAAAAGGGTATTAAGGTATATATTATAACGTTTTGATACTGCAAGTATTGTCAATATTAATAGACTATTTATTACGCCATTTTGTTGCAAGGTCTGTAAATTTTATCCAAATATTAGCATTACTGTATTTCTTTCTGCGATAACTAATATAAAATTCGTAATCATTAAGATACGAAATAAAAATCCCTTTAAAAAATTTATTCATAAAATCTTCGTCGTGAAGACCTTCTGAAATTCCTAACGAAATACATTCTAAGTAATTGAAAATTGAGATTAAAGCAGCCCTGGCTTCTTCATTATCTTCTAAAAGTTCAGAGAACTCTTTTGACTTATTTTCATCAATTAAATGCTTATGCGCTTCGTATAGCTTTTTCGTGATTTTTAAATTTTTTACTATTGAATCCTTATGCCATTCCGATGCAATTTGAAACGAAGCACTTTTCTGGGCCAGCATTTTTTCTGTCTTATATTTATAATAGTTTATTTCGTAATTTAAGATAGCATAGAAAATTCCTATAACTACTGACCCACACGTAAATACCGCTGATATATTTTTAATTCTTTCAGTTTTTTCTGATGTACTCCAAACTGCAGTTCCCAACACAATAAGTGTTGAAATTGCAACTATAACAATAATCATTCTATAAAAAAAGATAAACTGGACAGCTCGATTAATAACTTTTTCAAATCCTGTTAAAGTAAAAGAATTGTTAACATGTGAATGGTGTGACATAATAAATTAAAACGGTTTGGTAATAGTATGATTTTAAAAAAGATGGATCAAACAATTGTAAAAAGAGTAAAACACTTTTTTCAGGAAAGTGATTAGATGAAAATAAAATTCTTACTAACGTTTGTTAGTTTTCAAAAAAACTGTTTACTTTGTCAAAGCCTTTGACGATACTTGCCGTAAACAGAATGTATGAATTTTGAGATTTCGGAACTAACACAACAGGTTACACAAACGGCGCGCGATTTTGCCCAGCAGCATATCCGGCCTTATGTTATGGACTGGGATGAAAGCCAGGAATTTCCCCTGCATGTATTTAAAGAAATGGGAAAACTGGGTTTGATGGGGGTGATGGTTCCGGAAGCATATGGAGGCGCGGGTCTAAGTTACCTCGAATACGTTGCCATAATACAGGAAATAGCCAAAGTTTGTGGATCTGTAGGATTAAGCCTTGCTGCTCACAATTCCTTATGCACCGGTCATATACTGGCTTTTGGTAATGAAGAGCAGAAAAAGAAATACCTGCCACTACTGGCCTCTGCCGAATGGCTGGGAGCATGGGGTCTTACAGAACCCAACACCGGCAGTGATGCCGGAAACATGAAAACCACCGCACGTAAAGAAGGTGATGAGTGGGTGCTGAATGGTACCAAATGCTGGATCACACATGGTAAAAGCGGTGATGTGGCAGTGGTGATAGCCAGAACAGGTGAACCAAGAACCAAAGACAATGCTACTGCATTTATTGTAGAACGTGGTACACCGGGTTTTGCGGCTGGCAAAAAAGAGAAAAAGCTGGGCATGCGTGCCAGTGAAACGGCTGAAATGATCTTTGATAATTGCAGGATACCTGATGCCAATCGTTTGGGTGAAGTGGGGGGCGGTTTTAAACAATCGCTGAAAGTGCTGGATGGCGGAAGAATCTCCATCGCTGCGCTTTCACTGGGTATTGCCAAAGGAGCATACGAAGCTGCCCTGCAATATTCAAAAGAGCGTCACCAGTTTGATCAGCCTATTTCCAATTTCCAGGGAATTTCATTCAAACTGGCTGATATGGCTACTACCATAGCTGCGGCAGAATTGCTTACGCTACAGGCCTGCGATATGAAGATACGCGGCGTTAAGATGACGAAAGAGGCGGCGATGGCCAAGTATTATGCCAGTGAAGTGGCAGTAAGGGTGGCAGATGATGCTGTACAGATATTCGGGGGATATGGTTACACCAAAGATTTCCCCGTTGAAAAATATTATCGCGATAGTAAACTATGTACCATCGGCGAAGGAACTTCAGAAATTCAGAAACTGGTTATATCCAGGGAAGTACTTCACCCGTAAAGATTCTCAGAGTTTAAGGTTGCTTGTCATGTCAGAGAAAGGCTCCGCACCCGCGGGGCCTTTTCGTTTATAGCAATGAGCTGATAGATTGTTTTACCAGAATTTCCACCAGGGTTTTGAAGAGGTGCCTGAAAGTGTTGCCGTAGCAGCATCTTTCTGAGGCTCCAGTAAAATATCTTCAGTCCACAAGGCATATACATTACCGGTAGCCCTGGCGTTCCCATCATCATCCAGCGGATAGGGAAGCTGTAGTTTCTTCATAAAATCAAGCAATTGCCAGTCTTCCTGCACAAAAGTATCACCTGCATACGCCTGAACGGGTTCTGTGTCTGTCTCCCAGCTTACCAGGTATTTTTCTATGGACTCTTTTTGCACACCAGGTACATATTGTTCAATAATAGCCGCATTGCCTTTCCAGGCTGCTTTTTCTTCATCAGTAATGTCGTCACTCCAGTAACCAGGTACAGGATTGAACTGGTCAATAATTTCACCTTTGTAATACAGGATGTACATCCATAGATCACTATCATGTATATGGAAAGAAAAGACAGGTGTATTCAGGTCCTGCGACAAAAAAGCAGAAGCTTCATCCCAGTTCAGAAAATCATCCGGGTAGAAGATAGAAGTATTGTTGTTGTCCTGTTCTATTACACTGAAATTTTTGTGATTGTTGCTGAGCAATTGTTGCTGTAATCCTCCGCCAACAGATTGTGCATATCTGCCAAGACTTTCGGCAACAGCGGCTTGGGGTTTTCCGATAATACCTGAAATAGCCAGGAACATTCCCATAAAAAAAGAATTGAGTTTACGGTTTGGTTTGACGAAAGATAATCCGGTTGTATCTATAAATCAATAGCATCCGGTAAATTCATCAGGTTCTATTTTTGGGGCGCGTTCCCGTATTGCAGTGGCAGGTTTATTCCTGTCATATTGATTAAATAAAAACATAATGCAATGCCGGCTTTGCAAATGCCGTTTTCCGTCAGCAACTTTATAGCCTGACCTGTATTCTCAAAAGAGTTTTGCTATCGCTTGTTTTGATGTAGTGGATCAGAAACAATACTGCAATTCTGAAAACCGGCAATAAATACTTTAACGAGCTCTATATTAAATGGAATAGAATACCGATGAACCTTTTTCCTGATCTGACAGATGATGAAACTGAAGCGATCCTATACTACTTAAATGATCGGGGAGAGGTCAATAAATGTTCTGCAGGCTTATTTTTTCTCAATACTATCCAGCACCCGCTGATAATAATCTTTTCTGTTCTTACCAGGTAATGTGTCCACTACAATAATACCATTAGCCTGTAACAGATCTATCTTTTCACGGGAGCCTTCTTTGTATTCTTTTGGTATGAAATAGTATATTTTGTTGGGGATGCTTTTGCCTGAATAATATTTCATTCTTGCCCGGTAAGTAAGCAGCCACCACAGATCAGTTTCTACAAAATCGAGCGACAGACCAAAGATGTAAATATCAATAGTAAAGAACAACTCGATCCATGAATATTCAGTGATAAAGTCTTTGTCAATCCGGCGGGTAAGCGGCAGCCTTGGTACTTTTTCGTTGGCATAATTAGTGCCCGTAGCCACATAGTTCCTGATCTGTTGTAACTGGCCGCCATAATGTTCAAAACCAAGATTGATACTGTTAGGCACACGACAGTCGCCATGTATATGCCAGTATCGTTTGCTGCCTATAATGTAATGTCTGAATACACTGTATAGTTTTTCTTCCACCAGCGCATTACTTTTTCCAGGAACCTGTCCTTCCAGCGTAAACTCATAATTGGTGGTCAGTATATGGCGTATCGGTAAACTTCTGATCCTGTCGTGGATCTCGTTGCCGGCAATCTGTAATACTTTGCTGCTGATGAATTTTTTCAGATCGCTTTCCTTAAACCGGTCTGCCTGTATGGATTTCAGAAAAATCTCTTCATACAGCAAGGGGAATGGTTTATTATCAAAATTCCTGATCAGTTGCCGCGCATTGCAGAAATCAACAATTTCATGCAGCAGATCCTTCCAGCTATTGTTGGGTACCAGGTTATTGATATCGTTGCCTACCAGTAGTGCGTATTTTTTCATGTAATAAGGTTGGTTTGCTTTGTAGCAACTACCCAAAATTACATCAATTGAAATACCTGTAAACAGTATACCCAATATAAAAAGGGCCACCCCAAAGGGGTAGCCCATCGCTATTGCCTGTATGAAAACCAGCTATGGAATAAAGACTTTATTTGATTTCACCAGCTCATTGCGGTCGTTGTATACATTCAACCAATACAGACCTGCAGATAATTTGCCGGTCTTATTAACCGTAATGACCTGTTGACTTTGTGATACCTGTACAACGCCCGACTGCTGTAACATGCCCGTTGTATTGTATACGGCAACACGGTAAGCGCCTTTTTCAAGACCATTGCAGCGCAGTACAAAATTTTCTTGTACCGGGTTGGTTACACTTATGCTGGTGGTGGCGGTATTGGTAGTGCGAATGGCTATAATGGCAGAATAAGTATAGGCACCATCTTTATCAACGATCTTCAAACGGTAAAAATTAGTACCGCTCAAAGGTTGTTTGTCTGTAAAAGAATAGGTATTGCGTAAACCACCTTCCTGGGGAAACACCATTCCGATAGTATTAAATCCTGAAGCAGGACTATTGCTTCTTTCCAGTTCGTAGGCATTGAGGTTTTCTTCCTGTGTTACTGTCCAGCTCAATGGGATGATATTGTTTTTCAGTTCGCCTGAAAAATCCAGCAAACGTGCAGGAAGCGCGTTGATCTGTGCATTGAATGTGTAGGCCTTTCCTACACCGTTATCACCGCTGGTAAAATTCATCAGTGTGTTGAGTGTGCCGCCAATGTTCAGCACGCTGCTGCCAAAATCAAGTGAACCGGAAGGTGAGCCGATCATAATACGGGGCGCTGTACCTGCACCACGTACATTGGGAACTCCTGCTACACTGAAACCGAACAAAGCTGCTGCATTTACGCTTAAAAATTCCGATCCGTAAGTAGCCTGTGCATCAAATGCGGGTACCGGCAGATAACCGCCATTACCATCGCCTTTAAACACATATACTGCACCACCGGCTGCATTGGCCTGTAGTCCGGCCAGGTTAGTTCCTGTAGACAAAGGTTCGCCAACTACCAGGTCGGGATTGTTATCGCCGTCAATGTCGTAGGCATTGTCAATGGCTGCACCAAACAGCACACTCAGGCTCAACGTATTCAGCACACCCAATATTGAAGATGGTTTGGGAGACTCCAATACCTGGTCTGAAGTAATGATGCCGGTAGGCGGAGAAGTTTTCTTTTTAAAGATATGTACGCTGCCGGTTTTGATAGAAAGACTCAGCAGGTTGGAAACAGCTCCGGCCAGCGGCGCACCAATAGCAATATTGCCATTGCGCACACCCGCTGCATTGCGGATACCTTTTACTTTGAAGCCAAAAAGATTTACCGCATTGCTGAGTAAGCCTGTAGTACTGGCTTGTAGTGTAACACCTATATTGGTATTAACGCCATTGGTGTTGCCGGTACCGAAATATACAAAAGCCTGTCCGCCCAGTATCTGTCCGCTTAATACGGCTGACAAACTGCCCAGGTTCACACCGGCAGGGGCACTTACAATCACATCCTTTTTTCCATCGTTATTATAATCACCCAGTCCGTCAACACTATAACCAAACAGTAAACCGCCGATGCGAAGATCTGCCAGGCCAAGCGAAGAGATCAGCGAACCCAATCCCAGCAGGTCTAGTGTGGGGGCCTGCAGGTATTTAGGAGCAGAAAATGTATTGTCACTGTTGCTCAGGTATACAAAAGCACCGCCGGTCTGTATTACCGGTTTGGCCAGCAGGATGCCTGCAATGCCTTCCACCGGAATTTCAGAATAGCCGGGAGCACCTACAATAATATCTTTTTTACCATCGCCATTCAGATCTTCTGTAACAGCTACAGAGAAACCGAATAAAGGTTTTATGGCTGCATTGGTCACCGCGCTGCTGAACAGGGGTTTGTACCCATTGATCAGTGTGCTGTTCAGTTGTATTGTAACGAATGATGCATTGCCGGTAGTACCCAGGTTGCTGCCGCCGGGAAATACATATACACGGCCAATCTGCGCGGTTAATGTACCCACGCCTGAAGTGCCGGTAGCAATGCTTACCTGGTCAAGCGGTGCACCGATAATAATATCATTAATGTTATCGCCGGTCACATCACCTGCATCAATACTAAAACCAAACAATGCACTCACAGTAGAGTTGGGTTGCAATATTTTGTTAGGTTTTTTGGAAAGACCAGTATCTGAACCATAAAAAAGATATACTGCGCCAACGCTCAGGATACTGCCACTGCCACTAAAAATATCTATTACAGCCGGTGCGCTGATAGCGGCATCTCCATAACCATCGCCATTTACATCACCTAGCCCGGTAACCGCATAGCCATACAGACCTGTCTTTAACTGCAGTTGTGACAGGGAAGTGGTCAATCCGTCCATGGATGTATTCCAGTCTGGTTTGCGGTTTACCGGGTCAATGGTAATGGGGTAAGTGGCATTTTCATCTTTTACCACGATGCTCAATACCTGTTGATCGTTCAGTACCATAGAAGCCTGCAGGGGTTGCATGTTAGCATCCCATACACGCAGGTCTTCATAGGTAATTTGTACCGCACCGGCCTGCTCAGGTGTATGCAGTACCATTTTATTATTGCTAAGCAGTGCGGGTTGCAGATCGCCGCTTACAGATAGCTGTAAGCGCAAAGAACCTTTCCCGGCAGGCTTTTGTTTAATAATAAAATTCTGCCGTAAACCAGCTTCGTTATTTACGTACTGTATATCCAGCGCATCGTATTGGTATTGCAATGCATTATTTTGTTGTGCAATGGTGTATTTATTGCCAGGACACCATGTGATGTGTTGTCTGCCCACACCCAGCAATTGCAGGGTACTTTTCCAGCGTTGATTATCCTGGTTAAGTGATTGTGCTGTATAAGCTGCAGGTTGAATACAGAATGCATTTTCCTGCGCATTGTTCTGCACCACATAACTGTTGTGATGCAGTGGTGTGGGATAAAAAGCATAAGCTTTTTGTTGCAGATCCGAAACAGCGGCCCGGTACCAGCCGGAAGTGGCGCCTTCCGGTAATGGTTTATCTGCTGCTGTGGCAGCGGGGTTTTGCTGCGCCTGCAAACGGGTGCCTGCAAGCAGTGATAAAGGAATAAATAGTGTGTAAAATTTTCTGGATTTCATAAAGGCACGGTGTTTTTGTGTGTTAAGAGGTAATAAGGTTCTGTGCCACAGCAATGGGTAGTTGCTGTAGCGTATAATTTTTTAACTGATATGGAAAACGGAAACTGCCGGAGTGATGCCTGGAATAATATCCGGGCAAACAATCGTTGACCAGGTTTTACATACAGATGACGTTACTGAAAACAGGTGATTGATTAGCGGGTGGGTAGATATTGGATGTGTTGACTAAAGTAGTGGTACAAATGTAGCAGCAGGAAAGGCCAGGTATTTACCTTACCAAGGTCAATGAATACCCTTATCCGTTCAGGTTATAAAAAACAGGTTGGAAAACAGCCTGGTAAACTAAATGGATAAACGTTTTTTGACTATAATCAATTTAATAAGTAGAAATATCTATGGCGTAATGATATTTTATATATAATTTTATCGTACACCACATCCATACTTTAGTGCTCTGATTGGTAAGCGGACGTTATAATCATTTGTATTGAATCTGCAAATTGCCCGACTTACTATGGAAAACAATATATACTATTCGTGCCTTCATACAGAAGAAGGATTTGGTGAACTGTCCCTCGCTTTAGGCGCATTGCCGCATACTACCAACAGCTACCAGTTTCCCCAGACAAACGGTGCAGGACTTTTGAAAAAAGTCAATCTGTATGCAGGTGTACAGGCCGTAGCCTTCAATTTTAGTTTAGAAAAGGAAATATTACTGTACAGGGAGCCCTGTAAGGGTGAATCGGCACGAACGTTTACGTTCACCTACATTCTTACGCCTGAGGCACTTGTATTACAGCATGTTAACAATCATGCCCAGGTGCAGGTACATGGCGCTACTGCGCTGTTGTTCAGTGCGGATGATGTGGGGATGATTTTTAAACTATTACCGAGAAGACTGGTAAAAGTGCTGACCATTACCACGCCTGCTGCCTGGTTATTGCGGCATGCAGAGGAAACGGCTGCTGCAACCGAAGAAAGTATGCGTTTGCTGACCCGTACAGATATGCCCGTGGTCATCCAGGAATCCTGTGGCGGTTCGGAACTGACCGAGGTAGCGCAAATACATGCTGCATTGGTAAACGGTAGTTTTGATCAGGCTGCCATGATGAATAAGATATTGGGCCTGATCAATGCATTCTGGAAAAAGCTGCACAACCATAAACGGATGCATGTGATCGAAAACAGGATCATGCACGCAGAGAAGATCATTGAGGCAGAATCTATCTTAATGGAACATCTTACCAAAGATCTTCCACGCCTGAGTGTGATTGCACAACGGGTAGCATTGAGTGAATCCACTCTCAAGCGTTACTTTAAAGTGATGTTTGGCAGAAGCGTATATGATTATTACCTGGAAAAGAAAATGCAGGTAGCGCGTAATATTCTCCAGGAAGATTGCCTGAGTGTGAACGAAGTGGCAGATATGGTGGGATACGAGAAGGTGAGTAATTTTATTAAAGTGTTCAAAAAATTTCATGGCTTTTCGCCAGGTACCATAAAAAAGAGAAGCCCTTTTAAAACTTCTCTCAGTATCTGATAAGTTATATGGTTATTAAGGCATAAAGTCATCGTCGTCTTTGGGGCCATACTTGCTGAACAGCTTGTCTATGGCTCCGCCAAAAACAGGGAATTTCTCTTTGGCAAAATCCTTAATGATCTCGATGGCTTTATATGCCTGTTGTTCCGTTAACCCTTCCGCCATCAGGCGTTGAATCAGTTCCTGCATATAGAATGTATTTATGGTTTTATGGATGTGTATGTAGATCAGGTATGCAGATGACGGATGTAGTAATAACAATGACCTGGTGACCCGTATCTTTCTTCACAGAATTTTTTGGCTACTCTCCGAAGATAGGAAATAAAAAAACGCCGGAGTCTCTCCGGCGTTTTTGATTATTTGAACATTGCGTTAAGCTACTTTCAGGATGCTCATTTTACTCTTGTCAAAATTCTTACGGGCGTACTCCAGTGTAAGATGGAATATACTTTGTTTGGAAGAAGGCAATTCAAACATGGCATCGGTAAGAATACTTTCACAGATGCTGCGTAAACCGCGGGCACCCAGTTTGTATTCAATTGCTTTTTCAACCATAAACTCCAGTACATCGTCATCAATGAGCAACTGGATATTTTCCAGCTCAAACAGGCGTTTGTACTGTTTGATGAGCGAGTTTTTGGGTTCTGTTAAAATAGAACGCAGTGTAGGCTGATCCAGCGGGTTCAGGTGTGTTACCACCGGTAAACGTCCCAGCAGTTCAGGTATAAGGCCAAATGTTTTCAGATCTGTTGCGTTCACATACTGCAGCAGGTTTTTCTTCATATTTTCCTGCAGCTCTTTGTTTACGTTGAAACCAATGGCATTGGTATTCACCCTGCGAGCAATAACACGGTCAATTCCATCAAATGCGCCACCGCAAATGAAGAGAATGTTCTGTGTGTTGATCTTGATAAGCTTTTGTTCGGGGTGTTTGCGACCGCCCTGTGGGGGTACCAGTACATCAGTACCTTCCAGCAGCTTCAGCAAACCCTGTTGTACACCCTCACCACTTACATCGCGTGTAATGGAAGGGTTATCGCCTTTGCGGGCTATTTTATCAATTTCGTCAATATATACAATACCTCTTTCGGCAGCAGCCACATCATAGTTGCACACCTGCAGCAGGCGGGTAAGAATGCTTTCCACGTCTTCACCTACATAACCAGCTTCTGTAAACACCGTAGCATCTACAATAGCAAATGGTACATTCAGCAGTTTAGCAATGGTTTTGGCCAGCAACGTTTTACCGGTACCAGTTTCGCCCACCATTACAATATTGCTCTTCTCAATGTCTACATCGTTTTCGCCGGGTTTCTGCTGTAATCTTTTATAGTGGTTGTACACTGCTACAGCCAGTACTTTTTTGGCATCATCCTGTCCTATTACGTATTCATCGAGGAAACGCTTGATCTCAATAGGCTTTTTAATACTGAGCTTGAATGAAGAAGATGAAGATGGCGTACTTTCGTTACGTGATATCAACTCCTGCTCAATAATCTCCCGCGCATGTTCCACGCAGTTTTCACAAATATGTCCTTCCTGGCCCGCAATCAGGATCTTTACTTCGTCCCGGCTACGGCCACAAAAAGAACAATGTAAGGTAGTTTTTGCCATTTTATTTGGTAAGTCGATATTTTACAAAGGTATCTAAATGGAATGCCAAATCCCAATAAAAAATCCCAAGCCCTAAGGTAAACGTAATTTACCTGGATTTGGGATTGCAATAAATGGGAAATATTTGTTATAATTTCTCAACTATTTGATCTACAATGCCATATTCAATGGCTTCCTTAGCATCCATCCAGTAATCACGGTCGAAATCCTTCATAATCTGTTCAAATTTCTTACCACAATTATCTGCCAGAATGCGGGCGCTTACCTCTTTTACGCGTTTGGTCTGTTTAGCCTGGATTTCCAGGTCTACACTTACGCCCTGGATATAACCGCCCAGGCTGGGTTGGTGAATCATCACCTCACCATGCGGGTAGATATAGCGTTTGCCCTTGGTGCCACCGCTCAGCAGGATGGATCCCATAGAAGCTGCCAGACCCATGCAGATGGTAGAAACGGGACTTTTCAGCATTTTCATGGTATCATAGATCACCAGGCCGCTGGTTACCACACCACCGGGGCTGTTGATGTAAAATTTGATCTCTTCGCCGGGTTTATCGGCATCCAGCAGCAGTAGTTTGGTAGTGATGTCTTTGGCAGATTTGTCGTCTACCACACCCCATAAATGCACGCTGCGGCTATCGAAAAAATAACGCTCCAGCTTTTTCATCAGCATACCGGCTTCCGGACCTTTTTCTTCCTTATTGTCATTCTGTGGTTCATCTTCATCTCCATCGTCCAGGCGGTAAGGTTTGTTGTTCCAATATTTTGAGTATTGTGCCATGTGTTTATATTTTGCTAAGAGGAAAAGAGATACAGAGCTTTTCTTTTTCTATCCTCTATATTGGTTTTTAATTTTTCGATTACAATCAGGAACCGGGAGATATTGAGCCAGGAGCAAGAAGCATTTCTCCTTTCCTCTTTATCTCTTATCATTTAGTCCCTTTTTTCCTTGCGTGGATTGATCAGCAGTACTTCATCTACCAGGCCATAGGTTTTGGCCTCTTCTGAAGTTAACCAGTAGTCGCGGTCGCAATCTTTCTCTACTGTTTTAACCGGTTTGCCGCTGTGGAAAGAGATCACATCGTACAGGTTCTTTTTGATCTTTTTGATCTCGTTTACGGTGATATCAATATCGCTGGCCTGTCCGCCGATGGCGCCACTGGGCTGGTGCAGCATTACACGGCTGTGTTTAAGCGCTGTACGTTTGCCTTTGGTACCGGCACACAGTAATACCGCTGCCATAGAAGCTGCCATACCGATACAGATGGTAGATACATCGGGAGTGATGTACTGCATGGTATCATACACACCCAGGCCAGAGTATACACTACCACCGGGAGAGTTAATGTACATCTGGATATCGCGTGTGCGATCTGTACTTTCCAGGAACAGTAACTGGGCAGTAACAATATTGGCTACTTCATCATTGATAGGATAACCCAGGAAAATGATCCTGTCCATCATCAGGCGACTATATACATCCATTACAGCGATGTTCATAGGGCGCTCTTCAATGATATTGGGGGTAAGATTGGTTACCTGGTATTTCTGAAAATCGTTTAACGTGTTGCTGGAAATGCCTCTGTGCTTCACAGCGTATTGCTCAAATTCTTTTCCGAGGTTCATAGATTCTTATTTCGGTTTAACGTATAATCACCTGTTTGGGTCAGCAATTTAGGTTTTTGTCATCATCCAAATACCATGCTACACAAAAAACCAGACATTTTGGCCTTTAAAAAGGCTTCAGGTACAGCGCCAACTGCTATTTGAGCAGATTGCCATACCAAATCCGGGCCAGCCCGGCATTTCTCCCGGTGTGACGTAGTGACGGATGCCGTAGAGTAGAGTAAAAAAAAGCCATCCCGCAGGATGGCCTTTTGTATTTCAAACTTCGTATCTATCTCTATTAATGGTGGTGGTGCTGGTGCTGGTGTTTTTCCAGCTCAGCTGTAAACTCTTCTACGCTTACAGGTTTTTCCACCGCGTTGATCTGTGTTTCTGCCAGTGCAAACACCTTATCGGTCTGGATACGGTGGTAAGCATCTTCCACAAACTTTTTGTCTTTCATCATGCGGTTGATGTAGTCAGCAATCCAGGGCTGTTCTTCACCCCCGGGATTCATGCCCATATAACCGAACAACTGTTGTTTGGCAAAGTTCTGAATGTCTTCAGGCAGCACTTCCAGGTTATTATCGCGTACTACTTTGTCAACGATCAGGGTCCATTTCAACTGGTTGGCAAAAGAAGGGAATTCCTGCTCTGCTTCAGCTTCAGTTTTGGGCTTTTCGCCACTTGTCTGGATCCAGCGTTTCAGGAATGAAGCGGGGAATTCAATATTGGTATGATCCAGTAAAACATGGTACAGCTCATGCTGCAAATGATTGCGTGACTGTGTATCCCAATAACCTTCGATCTCAGCTTTTACTACATCACGGAATTCAGCTTCCGTTTTAATGTTTTTGCCGGGGTATACTGCATTGAAGAATTCTTCATTCAGTTCAGCTTTTTCAATCAGACCAACTTTGGTGATGGTCATTTTGAAATATTTCTGTGCCGCGGCTGCATCGTGTTTATCCAGTCCCAGATCGCCCAGTACCCATTCTCTTTCACGCTCATCGAAAGCAGTTGCCAGTTGCAGCACCATACTGTCGTCTTTTTTCTTGCCAATCAGGCTGGGGCGGATAGATTCTGCAAAATATTTAACCAGTAAAGAATTGTCTTTGCTGATGCCACCTTCTACAGGATTGCCGTCTTTGTCGCTTTCAGTGAAAGTAACATTCAGTACATGCTCGTCGGTATCGGCAGTTTCAGGATCGGTCATTTTGCCGTGACGTACCTGCTGACGACCAATCTCTTCGTCGATCATAGCATCGGTTACAGTCACTTTATAGCGGGTAACTTTTTCTTTAGCAAGATCAGCTACTGCAAAATCAGGTTTCAGACCTACTTCAAAAGCGAAAGTGTAGTCGGCAGGTTTGTTCATGTCTAACTGGCGAACATCGTTGTCAGACATAGGCAGGGGCTGGGCAAAGATTTCCAGTTTTTCGTTCTGCATATAGTCAGTCAATGACTTTTCTACTGTGCGCAGTACTTCATCAGTAAATACAGACTGACCGTGCATTTTTTTAATCATGCCGGAGGGCACCATTCCTTTACGGAAGCCCGGTATATTAGCGTTTTTGCTATAACTCTTCAGCGCTTTTTCAAAAGAAGGCAGATAATCTTCACTGGCCACTTTAACGGTAATCTTATCATTGAGGAGCCCGATGTTCTCCCTGGTAACTATTGCCATAACAATTTTTTTAAATTGGGCTGCAAAGGTAGGATAAATCGTGGAAAAGAAAGTGCCGGGTTTAGAGTTTATAACCGGTAGGCCCGCTTTCAGGGCGAAGTAAGGGTATTCTTTCGGGCTTATTCAGGAATATTAAACAGTGATTGGCGAACAGATTAATGGATCTGTAACGAAGTGCTATAGCATGTCAGTTTGTTAGTATATAATTGTTTTTCAGGATTTTATATACTTTAAAGGTCGCGGTATTCTAAGTGGAGCAATGATTTTTTTGCATGAAGCGACTGCGATCTATATTTTATTCTGCAATACCAGTAAAGGAATATGCGTTTCGTACGCCATATCGGCAGTGTAGGTTTTGGAGAACAGGCGCTCAAAAAAACTGTGTTTGTGTGCCACCATTACCAGCAGCTCGCTGTTGTGCTGCTGCAGGTAGTCGTGAATGCTTTGTTTAATGGTAGTGCCTTCTACAGTAATATGCTCGTGTTGTATTTGCTGAAAAACCCCTTCGTATTTATTGCGGTTGATTACTGTTTTGTCTTTTTTGCGTTGCACGTATACAATTTGTGTATGGGCATTGAAGGCGGTAGCTATTTCCAGCAGGGGAGCAAATAATTGTGCGCTGGCGGGATAGCTGTAATCACTGGCGTAGGTGATATTTTTTACCGGCAGGTAAGCTGCGTCATTCGGAATGATCAGCACCGGTGTTTTTACTTTATACACAACATTGGTGGTGGTGCTGCCGATAATTTTATCCAATCCGCCGGCTCCTTTAATACCCATCACAATCAGGTCAGTGGTTTTTTCTGTGGTCAGTGCCCTGATCTCATCCGAAGGAATGCCAATGCGTACCAGCCACTCTACTTCAATACCGTACGTGGTATGCAGAAAGTCCGCTTCCTGTTTAATAAGGCGCTCATTTTCCTGTTGCTGTTCATCAATGGTGATCATATTGTAGGGTACCTCACTTACAGGAGCAGGGATCATGTAGGAGTGGAACAATAACAAACGTGCTTTGAATACACGGGCCAGCTCTGCGGCATATACAGCTGCATTCCGGGAAATAGCAGAAAAATCAACCGGAACAAGAATGTTTTGCATGACTATATGCTTTGGTACATATTAAAGTTAGTAAGTATTGAGTGATTATGGATGGTTGGTTGACTGTTGCAGGTTTCGGGGCCTGTTCGCGCAAAGTCGTATACGTTATCGCAAAGAAGGTAAAGGTTTTTCCTGCGTTCAGTACGTTACCCGGCCTATCATTCAGGACGTATAACCTGCAATCGTTTTTGTGTCAGCACTAAGCGTTGGACGGATTGCTCTACCTATCACTTACAACGTAAAATCTACAACAACACTTTCTTCAGCATTCATCCAGAAAAATATTTTGCTCTCCGATAAAAGTTAATATATTCGTATAGTAGGATAGAATAGGACAGGCTAATAACGATTGCCCACCTGTCACTTTCAGATTACCTTGCACGAATGCACAGGAGTTTGTCTATTGTATTCTAAACGAATTTGTTATGTACGACGTGTATCAACAGATCCATGAGCTGGAAAATATCAGCGGCTTGTCAAAACATGAACAACTGGTTCAGGGCATTATCAATGCCATTAACGGAAAGTTTCTGGGCAAGGGCGATATGTTGCCTTCCGTAAACAACCTCATTAAAGAATTTGGCTTTGCCCGAGAAACAGTAGCCAAAGCATACAAAGAACTTACCAACCGGGGCATTGTAGAACCCAAGAACAGGGTAGGTTTTTTTGTAGCCAATGACGATACTGATCAAACCCTGAAACTGGCATTGGTGATCTTTGCTTTCGACAGCTTCCAGGAAGTATTTTATAAAACACTCCGCGATCGTTTAGGCAGCGGCGTGCACATTGATGTGTTCTTTCATCATAACAATATTGATATGTTTGAAAGCATCATTTCCAATGTACGTGGCAAATACGGCATGTATGTAGTGGCGCCCATTCCGCATAAAAAAACAACTTCTATTCTAGAAACACTTCCGCTGGATAAGTTTCTGATGATAGACAGATATCATGATATGCCGGATGATTATTCGTATGTAACGCAGGAGTTTGAAAAATCATCTTACGATGCTTTTGCTGAACTGGCAGATACCATCCGCAGGTATAAAGGCATGATCTATTATCATCGCCCGGCTGCAGATACACCTATTGAAATACTGGATGCCTACAATAAGTTTATTAAAAACTTTAAGATCAATAGTACTATCCGCACCGAATATGTGCCCGGTACTATTGAAAAAGGGTATGTATACTTTACCATCAACAACACAGAACTGTGGGCAATGCTGAAAGACTGCATGGCAAAAGGGTACAGGCTGGGAAAAGATGTGGGCATTCTTTCGCACAACGATGACCTGGTGAAGGAGATCATTTGTGATGGCATTACTACTTATTCCACCGACTTCAGTAAGATGGCTGAAAAGTCGGCGGAGTTTGTACTGAACCGGAAAAAGATACAGGAAATTATACCTACCGTATTGATAAGAAGGAAATCGCTGTGATTGATAATTTATGAACACCGGCGTTATTATAAGTTTCTTTCTTTTTACCCTGCTGTCGGCAGGCATTGCGGTGTATAAAACAAGGAAACAGAAAAAGAACACGTCGGTTGATTTTTTTCTGGGAAGCCGTAGCCTGGGTTTCTGGATGATAGGCAGTTCGTTATTGCTGACGAATCTTAGTGCCAACCAGTTTATTGGCGAAAATGAATTTGTGTACACCACCAACATGTCTGTAATGGCATGGGGTATGAGTTCTGTGCTGGCTATGCTACTGGTAGCAGAATTTCTGATGCCGGTGTATCTGAAAATAGGTGCTATTACAACGGTAGATTTCCTGGAAAAACGGTTTGACAGCCAGACCAAAAAAATGGTGTCGGTGGTGTTCCTGCTAAGTTACCTGGTGAACCTGGTGCCTGCAGTATTGTATGGCAGTGCGGTAGCGATCAATGGCATTTTTCACATTGATGTGCATTTTGGACTTAGTTATTTTTCTGCCATCAGGTTGTTGGTATTGTTGGTAGGCACTGTGGGTGGCATGTATGTGTTGCTGGGTGGTTTAAAGGCCATTACAGTTTCAGATGTGGTGCAGGGAGCAGGCATGCTGGCGGGAGGACTGTTACTATGCTGGTTTGCTTTCAGTAAGCTGGGCGATGGCGATGTATGGGCAGGCGTGTATAAAACGGCCACAGAAAATAAAAGCCATCTGAATGCTATTGGCGGCCCGCATGATCCGCTGCCCTTCAGCACATTGTTTACCGGTATGCTGCTCATCAATATCTACTACTGGGGTATGGAGCAATATATTGTGCAGCAGGCGCTGGCATCTAAAAGTCTTGCAGATAGTCAGAAAGGAATTTCGCTGGCCTGTGTGGGTAAGCTGATCTCTCCATTATTGCTGAATATACCGGGTTTGATAGCATTGCAATTATACCCGGGTATAAAAAATACAGCTACGGTGTTCCCGGCACTGGTAGGGGATGTTTTGCCTCCATTGCTGGCAGGATTTATTGCGGCGGTTATATTTGGTGCAGCACTGAGCACATTCAATGCAGGCATGAATAGCCTGGGCACATTGTTCGTTATGAATTTTTATATGCCCTGGTCAAAACGCAATATTGTTTCGGATGATATAGAACGCAGGGCATTGCGGACCGGTAAAAAATTCCAGTTCCTGGTAATTGTGCTGGCAATATGCTGCTCGCCTTATATCATGTTCTTTAAAGGAGGATTTTATGACTTCCTGCAACGCGCCACCAGTTTTTTCAGTGTGCCTGTTTTTACAGTAATGGCAGTAGGATTGATAACGAAGCGTGTGCCTGCTATTGCAGCTAAGATCGGTCTGTTCTTTTTTACAGGAGTGTATTTTCTTACGCAGTTTGTATTTGATACAGGAATGCATTACCTGCATGTGCTGGCGGTATTGTTTGTAATTACCATGGTGCTGATGATGGCGATTGGAAAATTGAAGCCCCTGGCTGCACCCTTTGTACTGCCGTCGGCAGGTGCAGTAGATATACAGCCATGGAAACAACGGCACTGGTATTTTGGTATATTGATCATACTGATGATCCTTGTATTCGTATTGTTTTCACCGCTAGGGCTGGCCTCCTGATGTATGGTGAATGATTATAAATTTTTACACGTTTTTTATATGGAAGGATAAGCCTGTATGGGCTGACCTTAGAAAAAATTATCAAATGAAAAAGTATTTCATTTTCAGCACGCTATTGTTTGCACTGTTGATGGCAGGTAAAATATTGCAGGCACAAAGCCGTATTCCCATCCATACCAAAAATTCTACGTTGTTGTTTACAACAGGTAAGGATGGTAAACTGTACCAGAGTTATTTTGGAAAAAGGATTGCTGCAGAAACATCTTTAAACCAGGTGAGCACGCAGAATATTGAAAGCTACCAGGTGGCAGGTGGTGAAAATCTGTTTGAGCCCGCATTGCGTATGATCCATGCCGACGGCAATCCGTCTTTACTGCTGAAAGTAAAGGACTTTAAAGAAAACCGGGTTGATAATAACAATACGATGACCAGTATTACATTGGAAGATCCCGTGTATCCTGTAAGTGTGGTACTGAATTTTTCTGCCTATTATAATGAAGACGTTATTAAAGCGTGGGTTGAGATCGTGCAACGTGAAAAAGGAAATGTTACCATGACGGGATTTGCATCTTCCATGCTGCACTTTGTTTCAGACAGTTACTGGTTGTCACAATTTCATGGCGACTGGGCCGAAGAAGTACATCTGCAGGAATCGCAATTGACCAGTGGTATCAAGATCATTGACAGCAAACTGGGTAGTCGTGCGCACATGTACCAGACACCAGCTTTTCTGCTGGCGCTGAATGCAAAGGCTACAGAAGATGAAGGGGAACTGATTGCTGGTACATTGGCATGGTCTGGTAATTTCCGTTTCCTGTTTGAACTGGATGAAAAAAATCAGTTGAGGATCGTTTCCAGCATCAATCCATATGCATCAGAATATGTATTGGAGCCCAATAAGAAATTTATTACCCCTGAATTCATTTTTACATACTCTGATCAGGGTAAAGGAAAAGCCAGCAGAAGCCTGCACCAGTGGGCACGTAACTATGGCATTAAAGATGGCAATGGCCCGCGTATGACCCTGCTGAACAACTGGGAAGCTACACAGTTTGATTTTAACGAAGCAAAACTGGCCGGTTTATTTGGAGAAGCCAAGCAACTGGGCGTGGATATGTTCCTGCTGGATGATGGTTGGTTTGCGAATAAGTATCCACGTAATGATGATCATGCAGGATTGGGTGACTGGCAGGAGAATAAGCTGAAACTGCCCCATGGCATTGGGTACCTGGTAAAAGAGGCACAGAAAACAGGAGTGAAGTTTGGCATCTGGATAGAACCGGAAATGGTGAATCCCAAAAGTGAGTTGTATGAAAAACATCCAGATTGGATCCTGAAACTACCCAACCGTGAAGAGCACTATTTCAGAAACCAACTGGTGCTGGATATCATCAATCCCGAAGTGCAGGATTTTGTATTTGGGGTGCTGGATAAAATAATGACCGATAATCCGGGTGTTGCTTTTATTAAGTGGGATTGCAATCGGATGATCACCAATGCCTATTCACCCTACCTGAAAAACAAACAGACGCACCTGTATATTGAGTATGTAAAAAGCCTGTATGCCATATTGGACAGGGTACAGAAAAAATATCCTGCACTGCCTATGATGTTGTGCAGTGGCGGAGGCGGAAGAACTGACTATGGTGCATTAAAGTATTTTACTGAATTCTGGCCCAGCGATAATACAGATCCTGTGGAGCGTGTATTTATTCAATGGGGATACTCTTACTTCTTCCCGGCAAAATCCATTGCCTGTCACATTACATCCTGGGGAAAACAATCATTGAAATTCAGGACAGATGTAGCCATGATGGGACGCCTGGGATATGATCTGAATGTGGCACACATGACAGCCAATGACCTTAGTTTCAGTCAACAGGCAGTGGCTAACTACAAGCGTTTAAATCCTGTTATCCTGCAGGGTGATATGTATCGTTTGATCAATCCTTACAACAACGACAGAGCTGTAGTGATGTATACAGATCAGCACAAAGACAATGCCGTGTTGTTTGCATACAACCTGCATCCGCGGTATGGTACCAACTGGCCCACTGTAAAACTGAAAGGACTTGATGTAGCGAAGAATTATGTAGTAACAGAGATCAACCTGTATCCCGGTACACAATCGCAACTGGCAGAACAGGGAAAGAGCTACACCGGTGAATACCTGATGAATGTAGGACTTGCATTAACCAATTCTACAGAACTGACCAGCGCGGTTATTGAAATCAAAGCAAAATGAACAGGCTACCGATAATAAAATATTTCCGGCTGGCAATTGCTTGTACGCTATCATGTTTGTTGGTTGTAGCAACTGCTAAAGCACAACCGGGTCAGCTTTCTATCCCTTTTGGGAAGAACAATAAAATAGTATTCGATCTTACTGCTGGTATTTATACTGTTGACTTTGGTGGAAAGGTATATTTCAATAATGCATATGTAACTGCCGGGGGTACGGAAACTATTGACAGCAGAGCAATACATAGCTGGACATATAGTGTAACAACTTCTGGTATCGGGTTCGGTAAAGGAAAATTGTATACCCTTGCCTGCGATAATAGGACCATGCAGTTGATGTTTCATGTATTTCCGGATAAAACATACTTCGTAGCAGAAATGCGGGTAAAAGGAGCATGCAATTACATGTCGCCATTAACTACTGACCAGGTACAGTTGCATGAAAATGGTGATAACCGGGCATTATTTGTTCCTTTTGACAATGACATGTGGGTGCGTTATGATGCAAAACCGGTTAGCAAGGCCGATTTTACCGGGAGTGAAGTGCTCGCTGTGTATAACAATGATCATTACAAAGGTCTTGTGATGGGTTCACTGGAGCATACTACTTGGAAGTCGGGTATCCGGTTTAAAGGCAATGATAATAACCAGGATGGAAGTGTGGCACTATATGCCGGTTTTACCAGCACGGTCATTACCCATGATAGCCTGCCACATGGAACCGTGCAGCCCGTGGATGGCTATTGTAGATCACCCAGGATGCTGATTGGCCTGTTTTCTGACTGGCGTGATGGCATGGAACAATACGCAGCGATGAATGTGCAGGCAGAACCACGTGTAATAAACACCTGGAAAAAGGGTGTGCCTATGGGCTGGAACAGTTGGGGCGCTCTCCAAACAAAATTGAATGCCGATAATGCAGGTAAAATCATTGACTATTTCTATGATTCGTGCAAGGCTTTCCGCACCAGCAATAAAACATTGTATATCGACCTGGATTCTTACTGGGACAATATGACCTCCGGTGGTATTGATGGAGAAACTTCTCAATTAGCAGACTTTGTGAAACATTGTAAAGCAAAAGGATTCAAACCGGGTATATACTGGGCACCTTTTGTAGACTGGGGGAAATATGCACGTAAAGTGGAAGGCACTGATGTGGACTATACAGCAACATGGGTGCGGCAAAATGGTAAAGTAGTGGATGTGGATGGCGGCAGGGCAATGGATCCTACGCATCCGGCTACACGAAAAAGACTGGTGCATTATTTTGAGCGTTTCAAACAACTGGGATTTGAAATGGTAAAAATTGACTTCCTGGTACATGGCGCCTTTGAGGCAGATAGTTTTTTTGATACAAAAGTTACTACCGGTATGCAGGCATTCAGCAGTGGCATGCAGTTGCTGGATAGCGTGGTGAATGGAAAAATGTTGCTGTACGCTGCTATATCGCCCAATATTGCTACTGCACGCTATGTACATATGCGTCGTATTGCCTGTGATGCTTTCAGTGCCATTGACAATACGGAGTATACACTGAACAGTACAGGCTATGGCTGGTGGCAGGGAAAAATCTATGATTTTATTGACGGAGACCATGTGGTGTTTGGTCATGAATCACCCGGTTGCAACAGGGCAAGACTGGCCAGCGCATTGGTAACCGGAACGCTTATTACCGGTGATGACTACGCTTCCTATGGTCCCTGGAAACAGGCAGCCGCCACATTATTACAGAATCAATGCCTGTTACAACTGGCTCATTCCGGAAAAGCATTTCGCCCGTTGTTGGCAGATACCGGCAACAAAGGCGTTAATGTGCTGGTACAGCAAAGCGGTGGATACCGTTACCTGGCGGTATTCAATTTTTCCAACCAGGATACGGTATTCAGTATACCGGCTAATAAAACCGGTATAGTATCCGGTACTGCTGCGCTGGAGTTATTCAGTGGGAAGACCAGTGTATTGAATGGTTCGGTGAAAGTGCCTGCAACCGATGTGCTTCTTTTCCGTACAAAATAACAAAACACAATCCCTGTAATCGATAACAATTAAGTCCGGATATAGCTATCCGGCTGAGGCGTATCCTATTCATTTTCAAACCGTATAGCAACAACTTCAGAGTGTTCTTACAGACTTTCTGAAGCGGCTAAAATCGCAATGTGAGCAGTATTAGAGAGTGCTACAAGATGAATAATAAGCTTAATAAACGGATAACTTTTGCGCTGCGATAATTTTTTTGAAGTCTCCAAACTCGTTATACTTGATATGTAGTATAGTATAGGATAGAATAGAATTTCACAGAAACTAATTCACTTATTCATTATACACCAAAGATTGCTCGCTTATGAAAAGAAAACCTGGTTGCTCTGGTCGGGGATTACGTGCTCCGGGCAACAGACTGCTCAGTATGCCATTGGTGCTACTGTGTCTTCTTTCCTTTTTTAACACCCATTCTCAAACTCCCGCTAATGTTACTGTAACCGGTATTGTTACCGATTCGCTGGGGAGGGTATTGGATGGGGCCAGTGTGATAGCCAACACCAAAAAAACAACAGCTACCAGTACAGACAGGAATGGTCGTTTTATCCTGGAAGTACCGGCAGGGTCTGAGATCATCATTTCTTATGTAGGCTTTATTGAACAGCGGTTTGCCATTACTGCGGGTATCCGGGAACTGAAGGTGATACTGCTGCAAACTGCGCTGACGGGCGATGAAGTGGTGGTAACAGCCTATGGACGCAAACAACGTAAAGAAGCGGTGGTAGGCTCGGTTGCCAGTGTTAACCCTGAACAATTGCGCATACCTGCCAGTAACCTTACCAATGCTATGGCAGGCCAGGTGGCAGGGGTAATATCTTTCCAGCGTGGCGGACAACCGGGGCTGGACAACTCGCAGTTCTTTATACGTGGTGTTACCACTTTCGGATACAGTGCCAGTCCACTGATACTGGTAGATAATATAGAACTTTCTGCCAATGACCTTGCACGCTTGCAGGTAGATGATATCGCTAGTTTTTCCATTTTAAAAGATGCGAGTGCTGCTGCGCTGTATGGAGCCAGAGGCGCCAATGGTGTAATACTGGTTACAACTAAAGAAGGTAAAACAGGTAAGGCAAGGATCGGCGTGCGGTATGAATCTTCTATTTCACGACCTACGCAAACAGTAAAGCTGGCAGATCCTGTAACCTTTATGAAACTGTATAATGAAGCGCTTACCACACGTAATCCGCTGGCAAAGCCATTATACACTCCCAACCAGATCATCAGTACACAGGCTACTATGGACAAAGCACCGGGATATAACCCGTATGTATATCCTGCTGTGGACTGGATGGGCACATTGTTTAAAAAACAAACGACTACCCATCGTGCCAATTTCAATGTGTCTGGTGGCAACAATATTACCAAGTATTACATCGCCGGTTCGTATGACAGGGATAATGGTATTTTACAAACCAACCCTGTTAACAACTTCAACTCTGGCATGAAGTATGAAAATTACCAGTTGCGTTCCAATATCAATGTAAAAGCAACTAAAACCACAGAGGTGATTGTGCGGTTGTGGGGAAATTTCAATGAATATACCGGCCCTATCACCGGTGATCAGTCAGGGCTTGCCAGCGATCTGTACGACAGGGCACTGCATACCAGCCCGGTTGCTTTTCCTGCTTATTTTCCGGCAGATAGTGCCAATATACTGAGTAAACACATCCTGTTTGGCAATTCACTGTCTACCGGTGGTTCGTTGCAGGCAAATCCCTATGCTGACCTGATGTATGGATACAAAAGTTTTTCAGAATCGCGTTTGTCTGCACAATTTGAACTGAACCAGAACCTGAGTTTTATTACACAGGGTTTATCATTCCATGGTTTATTCAGTACCAACCGGTATGCATACTTTGATCTTACCCGTTCATACAAACCATTTTACTATAGTGTGCAGAACTATGATAAGGTCAACAACGCCTATACGTTGAAATGGCTGAACAATCAGCCGGGTGCAGCACAGGAATATCTTAGCTATTATCCCGGTTTCAAAAACATTAATACGTACCTGTATATGCTGGGTTCATTGGATTACAGTCGTTCTTTTGGTGATCACAGTGTCAACGCATCACTGGTAGGCACGCGTCAGCAGATCCTGAATGCAGAAGCCAATGACCCCAATACCGGCCAGCCTTCATTGCAATACTCGCTGCCTTACCGTAATCTTGGTGTATCAGGAAGAGCTACTTATTCTTATGGCAGCAAATATTTTCTTGAATTCAACTTTGGTTACAATGGTTCAGAACGTTTCTCTACACAAAACCGCTGGGGCTTTTTTCCAACTATAGGAGCCGGATGGGTTGTATCCAATGAAAAATTCTGGACAGGCAAAGTTGCAGATATCATTACCCGCCTGAAAGTGAGGGGAAGTTATGGTTTAGTGGGTAATGATAATATTGACAATACAAGATTCTATTATCTTTCCAACGTAACGCCCAACGATCCCTATGGCCCTTCGGCAACCTTTGGTAATACGAATGGATTTACCCTGCGTGGCACTACTATACAGAACTATCCCAATCCCAATGTAACCTGGGAAACATCACGCAAAAGCAATATTGCACTCGAATTGACCATTCTGAAGAACCTGAACATTATTGCAGAGTACTATCATGAATACAGGTACCATATTCTGCAGGCGCGCGGATACATTCCTGTTACTGCAGGTCTGGAAGCCACTATCAAATCGAATGTGGGAACTGCCTATGCAAAAGGCCTGGATCTGCACATTGATTACAAGCAAAATATTACAAAAGACCTGTGGGCTTCTGTGCTGGGTAATCTTACTGTTACTTCCAGCAGATATGGCCATTATGAAGAGCCTGAATATAAATATCCTTACAGGTTCTTATCAGGACAGCCTATTAACCAGCAGTTTGGATATATAGCAGAAAGACTGTTTGTGGATGATAAAGAAGCTGCCAATTCTCCCACGCAGTTGTTTGGAGCATCTCCTTTACCTAAAGGGGGCGATATTAAATACCGCGATGTGAATGGTGATGGAATTATAAACCAGGATGACCAGGTACCCATTGGTTTACCTATAACTCCTTCCGTCATCTATGGGTTTGGTTTTTCTGTAGGGTATAAAGGTTTTGACCTGAACGCATTTTTCCAGGGCCTGGGTCGTGAATCATTTTTTATCAATGCTACCTCGGAGGATGACAGGTATCATGGTTTATATGGAACGGCACCCTTTGTAAACAATGCGCAGATACTGGACGCTTACGCACAAAATCACTGGAGTGAAGAAAATCAGAACCTTTATGCATTATGGCCGCGCCTGGCAACTACTGATATTCTCAATAACCAGCAGAAGAGCAGCTGGTGGCTGCGCGACGGAAGTTTCCTGCGTTTAAAATCGATAGAAGCAGGCTATACGCTTCCTAAACGATTGACCAAACGCCTGTTTATTGAAAACATGCGCATCTACTTCAGCGGGTTGAACCTGTTCACCTTCAGTCATTTTAAACTGTGGGATCCGGAGCAGGCTGGGCAAGGATTTGCATATCCGATACAGAAAGTAGTGAATGTGGGTGTGAACCTAAATTTCTAAGTTTCAAAAACAGCTATATGAAAATCTTCATAAAAGCAATATTAACGATAGCATCAGTGGTTATATTAATGTCATCCTGTAAAAAATATCTTGATGTGGTGCCCGATGATGTAGCCACGCTGGAAAGTGCATTCAGCAATGCCAACGAAGCACAGGCATACCTGTTTGGCTGTTACTCTACCATGCAGTCGCTGTCTGATGTGCGGCGCAATGCTGGTTTCACCACATCGGGTGAAGTGATCTTTCCTTATCCGTTGCAGGATCAGACAACGCTGGGTGGCCAGGGTGGTGACGGTGCATTCCAGATACTGCGTGGCACTCAAAATAGCGCCAATCCTATTCTGAATTACTGGGATGGCTACAACATGGGATTGAACATGTGGCAGGCCATCAGGAAATGCAATATCTTTTTGGCCAATATAGACAGACCTATTGACCTGGCTGCATTCCAGAAAACAAGATGGATTGCCGAAGCGAAATTTCTGAAAGCTTACTTTCACTACTGGCTGATACGCATGTATGGTCCTATTCCTATTGCAGATGTTGAATTGCCGGTAAGTGCTACTACAGAAGAAGTCCGTTTAAAACAACAAACTGTTGATTCCTGTTTCAATTATGTAGTAAAACTGCTGGATGAGTCTATTGCTGATTTGCCCAATGCTATTCAGAATGTGGCAGCAGAAGCAGGCAGAGTTACTGCTACTATTGCGTTGGCAGTAAAAGCAGAAGTGCTGGCAACACAGGCCAGCCCGCTGTTCAACGGCAATCCTGATTATGTGGGTATGAAAGGAAAAGACGGGCAAAGTTTTTTTGCTGCTACAGCCGATCCTGCAAAATGGAAAAAAGCTGCTGATGCCTGTAAAGCAGCTATTGATGCTGCTACTGCTATAGGCGGAGATCTGTACCAGTTAAGACTGAGCGGCAATATCATTCACATGTCCGACACCACGCGCAGAATGCTTACCATACAGGGTGCATTTACCGATAGCTGGAACCCTGAACAGATCTGGACGTTGAATCCTTCTTTCGGATGGCAGTATATGGCATCGCCCAGGGTTACTGCCGATGCGGCTGCAAATGTATTTGCTGTATATTCCAATTTTTCTGTTCCTATCGGTCAGTCTGAGTTGTTTTACACCAACAACGGTGTACCCATCAATGAAGACAAAAACTGGGATTATACCAACCGTTACAAACTACAGCAGGGTGACGCAACACATCGCTATTACATAAAGCAGGGATACACCTGTGCCAAAGGGAATTTTGCACGCGAGCCCCGCTATTATGCTGATGTGGCATTTGATGGCAGCGTATGGTTTGGATCGGGCAATACAGATGATAACAATCCCAATTTTATAAATGCAGTAAATGGTTTTGCATCACCCCCTGACCAGTTGCGCTACAACGCTACCGGTTATTGGGCAAAGAAACTGGTACCTTATCAATCTACCGCTGGTCAGAACTCAATATGGCAGGCATACTCATGGCCCTTTATGCGTCTTACCAGTTTGTGGTTGCTGTATGCAGAATGTTTAAATGAAGTAAACGGTCCTTCTGCAGAAGCATATACATGGATTGACAAAGTACGCTCAAGAGCAGGGTTACCGGGAGTGCTCACCTCATGGTCGCAATATTCCAACAACCCTTCAAAACCCACCACTAAGGATGGACTGCGCCAGATCATACACCAGGAACGTCGAATAGAGCTGGCATTTGAAGGACAGGCAGGCTGGGACCTGAGAAGATGGAAAGAATTACAGAATGTATTAAGTACCCCGGTACAGGGATGGAACGTATTCAACAGAACCACTGCCGGGTATTACCAGTTGAGCAATGTATTTCAACCCATTTTCAGTCTGAAAAATTATCTCTATCCCATACAGGATTATGATCTGCTTACCAACCCTAACCTGGTGCAGACCCTGTACTGGTAAATCACGATTGTTACTTAATGCCTCAATTCTTTTTATGAAATATGTACAACACAATATAAGCAGATTGCTATGGCTGGTAGCGGTTATCGCAGTATCACAATGGTCGTGTAAAAAAATAGATGGCTACAATGAAGTTGTATCCAATGACAAGACCAAACCCGGACCGGTTACCAATATAAAAGTGGTGAATTTTAACGGTGGTGCATACATTACCTACACACTACCCGATTCAAAGAATATTTTGTATGTGCAGGCGGAATACAACATCAATAGTAAATCCACAAGACAAACCAAGTCTTCCTACTACTCCGATAGTATTACTGTAAGTGGTTTTGCCAAAAGCCAGGAATACCAGGTTACCCTGTATACAGTATCACGTGCAGAAGTAAAGTCAGACCCTGTAGTAGTAACGGTACACCCTGACACGCCGCCGTACCTGATGGTATTGCCTACCATAGTAATGAAAAATGATTTTGGCGGTGTGAACATTGCTGCACTGAACAAACTCAAGGCCGATATCGGTATCATAACCATTGGTCCTGATAATACCACCAAACAACTGGAGATCATTGACCAGAATTATACCAGCAGGGATACCATTGCATACAGTTTGCGTGGGTATGATACTGTTGTAAGGAAATTTGGTATTTATGTAACGGACAAATGGGGGAATATTTCTGACACGGTGTATGCTGATATAAAACCCATTTATGAAACCATGATGGATAAATCTAAATTTCAACCCTATGTGTTGAATAGTGATGCGCCTACCGGTTTCGGATGGATATTGCAGAACCTGTGGAATGGCGATATTGGTTCACCGGGATATCATACCACGCAACCGATCCAGCCACTTGTATGGCCTGCTGTTATTACGTTTGATATGGGACAAAGTGTAAGACTGAGCCGTTATACACTGTGGAACCGTGGTATAGATGGCAGCGGTAACTGGCTGTGGCAGGCGGGTGCACCTACGCAATGGGTATTGTGGGGAAGGTCAGATACTCCGGTAGATGAGACCATGCCGGATGAAAATAACCTGCCTGCAGTAGGAGCAACCAGTGCCAAAGGATGGATCAATCTTGGTGTATATACATTGCCGCCCAAACCATCGGGATTGCCCAACCCGCAATACACAACGGATGATCTGAATTTCTGGAATGCAGGTTTTGGCTTTAATTTCTCCCTGACATTACCTAAGATCCGTTACATCAGGTTTGAATGCCTGCACAATGCAGCGCATACAGATAATTTCTTCAACCTTACAGAAATCAGTTTCTGGGGCGATCCCCGGTAATACAGCAAGTGTGACCATCCATATTCAGCAACTGACAATAAAAACTATTCTTATGCGCAATCAATATACAACCATAACAATCTGGCTGATTGGCCTGCTCATTATTGCATCCTGCCAGAAAAAGCCCACGGATTACCGTTCTTTTCTTAATGGTGAAGAACGCACGTACCCGGGTATCGTTTCCGGTGCTACAGCATTGCCGGGCAACGGGCGACTGATGCTGACCTGGCATCCCAATCCCGATCCCAGTGTTGCCAGGTATGTAGTATACTGGAATAACTATGCTGACTCTATTGTAGTTAATGCCACAACACATAAACCGCAGGATACTGTTAAGACCATTATCAACAGCCTGGCGGAATATATTTACACCTTCTTTATCATTTCTTATGATGCTGTTGGGAATAAGTCCATTACCACAGAGATCAACAATGCTAAAGTATACGGCAATATTTATCGTGCCAATCTGCACAACCGTTTGCCGGATCAGAGCAACCCTTTTGTGGTAAAAGATGATGGTTCTGTAATACTGAATTTTTTACAACCGGATACTGTTAATATTACTACGGTGATAAAATACACCAATGCCGCAGGACAGGTTCAGCAGGTGAACCTGGCACCGGATGCACAAACGATCACCTTACCCAGTTATAAACCCGGAGCGTCAATTTTGTATCAATCATCGTATGTGCCACTCAGAAACGCAATAGATACCTTTAAAACACTTACAGCCGATACTTTTCCGCAAGTGTTCAGACTGGTGCAGTGTGATAAAAGTTTTTTCCGTGAAATGAAATTGTCGAATGACGTAGGGGCTTATGGTGAATCACCATTGAGTAAATTGTGGGATGGTAGTGTAGGGCCCCAGAGTTATCCCAATATTTTTCATAGTGATGGTTCAAAGGATATGCCGCAGACCTTCAGTTTTGATATGGGTAAAGTATACAACAATCTCAATACGGTGGAGATTACGGGTCGGGATTGTTGTCATAATCCGGATAATTTTGAAATATGGGGTATTGCAGATACCACAGGAGCTGTACAAACGTTGCCCAGTCAGAATGCAGGCTGGCGCAACGAAACCATTGCCAAAGGATGGACGTTGTTACTGGAAGCAGTGCGTACCGACGACCAGGCAAAGGCACCTATGAAATTTGTATTGAAAAATACCCCTGCACCTATCCGCTTTATCAGGATGCGGGTACTGCATGTAGCATCCGGTTCAACCAATTCCTCAAATCTTAGTGAAATAACATTCTGGGATAAACAGTAACAGTTTAAATAAAAGCGTTGTAAGATGATGGTAAGCTTGTTGATTAAAAAGATGAACAGATCATTATTGATAGGCGGACTGATGCTGCTGGTGCATGGAACAATGGCGCAGCAAAAAAATAACATTACAGTTCCTGCACAACCTTTACGGCTTTGGTACGATAAACCTGCGGTACAATGGGAGGAAACCCTGCCATTGGGAAATGGCCGTTTGGGTATGATGCCGGATGGTGGTGTAATGCATGAGAACATTACACTGAATGATATTACGCTTTGGTCCGGTGCTACGCAGGATGCCAATAATTATAACGCGTATAAAAAACTGCCACAGATACAGCAATTGTTACTGGAAGGAAAAAATGACCAGGCGCAAGCCCTGATCGACAAAGATTTTATATGCACGGGCAAAGGATCGGGTGCTGAGCCTTTTGGTTGTTTCCAGAACATGGGAAACCTGAAATTCAGTTTCCGGTATAACAACACTGGTGATGCAGAAGTGAAGTATGAAAATTATACAAGAGAACTTTCGCTTAGTAATGCCATTGCAAAGTGCACATATCGTGTAAACAGTGTCAACTATAAGCGTGAATATTTTACCAGCTTTGGAGATGATGCAGGCATTATCAAACTGAGTGCTGATAAAGCCGGGCAGATCAACATGCATATTGCTATTACACGTGAAGAAAAGGGTGCGGTATCGGTGAGCAACAATACGCTGGAAATGTACGGCCAGTTGGAAAATGGTACGGATGGCAAAGGCATGCAATACCTTGTCAAAGTAGCCGTACAACTGAAAGACGGTAGTCTGCAGGCTATAGACAATGAGCTGGTAATAAAAAACGCATCAGAAGTAACCGTGTTCTTTTCAGCCAAAACAGATTGGAAGGATATAGAGTTTCGTACGCATACACAACAATTGCTTGCCAAAGCAATGAGTGTGCCTTATGAAGTACAGAAGAAAAAACATGTTGCCGGTTACCAGCAGTTGTTCAACCGGTTAAAACTCTACCTGGGATCAGCAACAGACAATATCACTACCGATAAGCGACTGGATCATTTTTATAAAACACCCGACAATCACCTGGCAGCATTGTTTTACCAGTATAGCAGGTACCTGAGTATCAGCAGTACACGCGTAGGTCTGCTGCCACCGAACTTACAGGGATTATGGGCACACCAGATCCATACACCATGGAATGGCGACTATCACCTGGACGTTAATGTACAGATGAATCACTGGGGTGTAGAAGCTGGTAATCTTTCAGAACTGAACCTGCCACTGGCGCAACTGGTAAAGACACTGGTGCCACACGGTGAGCGTACCGCCAAAGCCTATTACAATGCTGATGGTTGGGTGGCACATGTGATCACCAATCCCTGGATGTTTACCGAACCCGGCGAAAGTGCTTCCTGGGGTATTACCAAATCCGGATCGGGATGGCTTTGTAATAATCTCTGGGATCATTATGTGTTTTCTAACGATAAAGCATATTTGAAAGAAATTTATCCGGTACTGAAAGGATCTGCACAGTTCTATGCCGGTATACTGGTAAAAGATCCCAAAACAGGCTGGCTGGTAACCTCACCTTCCTCTTCACCGGAAAATTCTTTTTATATGCCCGATGGCAGCGGTCATCATGCAAGTATCTGTATGGGTGCAACCATCGACAACCAGATCATCCGTGAATTGTTTGATAATGTTATTACAGCTTCCGAACAGTTGGGTATTGATGTCGGTTTCAGAAAAGCGTTGCAACAAAAGCTGCAACAGATCCCACCGGCAGGGCGTATTGCCCCGGATGGCAGGCTGATGGAATGGCTTGCAAACTATAAAGAAACCGACCCTCAGCACAGGCATATCTCGCATCTGTATGGTCTTTATCCTGCCAACCTGATCACGCCTTCCCAAACGCCTGATCTGGCAGAAGCCTGTAAAAAATCATTGGAAGTAAGAGGTGATGACGGACCCAGCTGGGCAATAGCCTACAAACAATTGTTCTGGGCACGTTTGCACGATGGCAATCGTGCTTATAAATTATTCAGGGAAATTATGAAACCCACACTGAAAACTGATATCAACTATGGTGCAGGTGGTGGTGTATATCCCAACCTGCTTTCAGCTGGTCCGCCATTTCAGATAGATGGCAATTTTGGTGCCGGAGCCGGTATTGCCGAAATGTTGTTGCAAAGTCACGAGGGATACATTAATTTACTACCCGCTATTCCTGATGTATGGAAAGCAGAAGGGGCTGTAACAGGCATGAAGGCAAGAGGAAATATAACAGTTGATTTTGCCTGGAAGAACGGAGTGATTACTGCTTATACCATCACAGCTCCGGCTGCCCGTAAAGTAAAGGTACTGGTGAATGGTAAAGTGCATGAAGTAACAGCATTGCCTTATAAAAAAGGTAAATAATTTAAATGTTGATCGTTGTATGAAATTTCGTGTTTTCATTGTTATTGCTATTGCCTGTTGCATGGGCCAGCAATCTTTTGCCCAGGTACAGATGCCGCGGATCTTTGGTGATAGTATGGTGTTGCAACGGGAAATTCCTTTGAAAATATGGGGATGGAGTACGGCTAGTGAACAGATCACGGTACAACTGCACAACCAGAAAAAAACAGTACAAGCCGATACAAAAGGTAACTGGCTGGCTGTGCTGGCACCTGAAAAGGCAGGTGGTCCGTATAGTTTACAGGTACAGGGAAAAAATATTGTTACACTCAATGGCATCCTGATAGGAGATGTATGGGTATGTTCCGGACAATCGAATATGGAGTTTCCTGTAAGCGGCTGGAGCAGTGTGTACAATGCGCCGGAAGAAATTGCCGCAGCTAATTATCCTGCTATTCGTCTTTTTACAGTAGATAAAAGTGTAGCAGCTTCACCGGCAGCAGATATAAAGGGCGGCTTGTGGCAAAGTTGCAACCCCGGCAGCATTAATCCTTTTTCAGCAGTAGGCTATTTTTTTGCAAGAGCATTACAGCAAAAACTTAGTATCCCTATCGGGCTTATCAATACCACATGGGGTGGCACCAATGTAGAGACCTGGATCAGCAGAACAGGATTTCAAAACGATCCGTATTTTAAAAATATTATCAACACAATTCCCGAAGTAAGTTTCGATTCATTATACGCACTGCGAAAACAGAAAATGGAAGCAATGATAAAAACATTGCAGCCTTATTTTATTGATACAGACCATCAGTTTCAGTGGAAAGAACTTACCTATGATGCTGCAAAATGGCCACAGATGAGGTTGCCGGGTTTGTGGGAGAACCAGCAACCCGGTCCTATGTTCGACGGGCTGATATGGTTCAGAAAAGAGATCAATATCAGTGTTGAAGATGCCGGTCAGCCGGCAGTATTGCGCCTGGAGATGATAGATGATAATGATGAGACCTATGTAAATGGCATCAGAGTGGGCGCTACCAATGGCTACTCACTGCAACGTATTTACAACCTGGCAGGCAGTGTATTGAAGAAAGGGAAAAACGTTATCGTGGTAAAAGTAGAAGATACCGGTGGTGGCGGTGGTATTTATGGTGATTCAGCTTTAATGAAGCTGGTGGTAAACAATCATACCTATCCTTTGGCAGGCAACTGGAGTTTCAGTATCCAGGAGGCACGGATGCCTTCCAGTGCTGTTAGTCCCAATGAGTATCCCTCGCTTTTGTACAATGCCATGATCCATCCTTTCATCAGGTTAGGTATCAAAGGCGCTATCTGGTACCAGGGTGAAAGCAATGCCGACCGTGCTTTTGAATACCGCAAGGCATTTCCGTTGCTGATAAAAGACTGGAGAACACACTGGCAGCAGGGTGATTTTCCTTTTTACTTTGTACAACTGGCCAGCTTTAATTCCAATAATGGCAATAGCAACAATGGCAGTAACTGGGCTGAACTGAGAGAGGCACAGGCCTTGACCTTGTCATTGCCCAATACCGGCATGGCTGTTACTACCGATATTGGAGATGCAAAAGACATACATCCACGTAATAAACAGGATGTGGGCCTCAGGCTTGCTGCCCTGGCTTTGCAACATACTTACCATATCAATGTACCAGCTTCCGGTCCGGTGTATAAAAAAATGCAGGTAACGGGTAACGCTATAGTGCTGGATTTTACGGTAAATGGTACTGCTATGGTGGCAAAGACTGATGGAGAGCTGCATGGATTTGAAATAGCCGGAAGCGATAAAAAATTCTATCCAGCCAAAGCAACTATAAAAGGTATGCAGATCATAGTCACTTCCAATGCAGTGACCAGTCCGGTAGCTGTACGGTATGCCTGGGCAGATGATGCAGGCAATGCCAACCTGTTCAATAATGCCGGTTTTCCGGCTGCTCCATTCCGCACCGATAGCTGGAAAGGTGTTACAGAAAGCAGAACTTACAAGGCTTCAATCAATTAAAAATTAATAAGTTATCAAGTAGCATTAATCATATTACGAATATCTTCGTATCAGATTAGATATTTATTTAATATTTTAAATAAGGTCGTATATTTTCGTACCTAATCGTATATTTTAATGTTGCATACTTTTGAAATAGCTCTTGATTGGAAGCTGGTAAATGAACTCAGTGCTATTGATCGTTTTGGTGGTGGGTGGTCAAGGTATAGTCAGGCGGGAAAGACCAAAGTCTAATACAATTAAAAACTATAGCCACTGTAAGAACTATGGGGGCTTCAACCCGTACAACGCCAGGCTCTTGAAATCCGTCTTATAATAATGACTCCAATAAAAAACGGGACCTGGAAGGTCCCGTTAAACAGTGTGCGGATGATAGGAATCGAACCTACATGGGTCACCCCGCTAGATCCTAAGTCTAGTGCGTCTGCCAGTTTCGCCACATCCGCTTGCTTTTTCAAAATCAAATATTCAGATTTGAATTTGAAAGGATTGCAAAAGTAGGAGTTTTGTGAGAAAGATAAAACACATTCTTTTCAGTAAATTCGTACGGTATGGATACAGTAGCTGCGATACCAAAATATAATCTTAGTGACGACCAGGAAAAGAAGCTGATTCTTAGGGAATACCGTGCACTTTTGCGTTCTCTCAAACCCAAACTGAAGCCCGGCGATAAGGAATTGGTGCGGCATGCTTTTGAAATGGCTGTAGATGCCCACAAAACCATGCGCCGTAAAAGCGGCGAACCCTATATTCTGCATCCCATAGCCGTAGCCCGCATCTGTATTGAAGAAATTGGTCTTGGCGTACGCTCAACCATCTGTGCGTTACTCCATGATACTGTTGAAGATACCGACATTACGCTGGAAGATATTGAACGCGAGTTTGGTAGCGAAATAGCCCGCATTGTAGATGGATTGACTAAAATTTCCAATGTCATAGATGTCAATGCGTCCCAGCAGGCAGAAAATTTTAAGAAGATACTGCTTACGCTTACTGACGACCCCCGTGTCATTCTCATCAAACTGGCCGATCGCCTGCACAACATGCGTACGCTGGACAGCATGAAACGTGAAAAGCAGTTGAAAATAGCTTCCGAAACCGTGTATGTATACGCCCCCCTTTCACACAGAATGGGATTGTATAACATCAAAACGGAAATGGAAGACCTGGCAATGAAGTACTTGGAGCCGGAAGCCTACCGTGAAATTGCCCGGAAACTGGCCGAAACCAAAAGAGAGCGTTCTCGCTATATCAACGAGTTTATTAAACCTATCAAAGAAAAGCTGGAAAAAAGCGGCTTTGTATTTGAAATATATGGTCGTCCGAAAAGTATTCACTCCATCTGGAATAAGATCAAGAAAAAAGGAGTGGCTTTTGAGGAAGTGTATGATCTGTTCGCCATCCGTGTTATCCTGAACATTCCACCCGAACAGGAAAAAGAAGCCTGCTGGAAAGTTTATTCATTCATTACAGACGAATACACTCCCTCGCCTGAGCGTTTGCGCGATTGGTTAAGCAATCCGAAATCGAACGGATACGAAGCCCTGCATACTACTGTAATGGGTCCGCAGGGTAAATGGGTGGAAGTACAGATTCGTACCAAGCGTATGAATGAAATTGCGGAAAAGGGTCTGGCTGCACACTGGAAATACAAAGAAGGAGCAGCTGATGAAAGCCGCTTTGACAAATGGTTCCAGCAGATCCGCGAAGTGCTGAACCAGGACAGCGATTCCATTGACTTTTTGCAGGATTTCAAAACCAGTTTTCTTGTTGAAGAGATCTATGTATACACCCCGAAAGGTGATGTGAAAATGTTGCCCACAGGGGCTACTGCACTGGATTTTGCCTTTGCCATTCACAGTATGGTAGGATCACAGTGTATTGGTGCTAAAGTGAACCACAAACTGGTTCCCATCAGTCATAAACTGCGTAGTGGCGACCAGGTGGAGATCATTACCTCTGCCAAACAAAAGCCTAATGAAGACTGGCTGAATATTGTGGTTACCGCCAAGGCAAAAAGTAAGATCAAAGATGCGCTGAAAGAAGAAAAACGCAAGGTGGCCGACGATGGCAAATACCTGTTGCAGCGCAAGCTGGAGCATATGGGTGCCGCGTTTAACCAATATAATGTAGATGTGCTCACTTCGTTCTATAAGCTGCCTTCACAGTTGGACCTCTTTTACCAGGTTGCCGTCAAAACGCTTGATCTGAAAGACCTGCAGGAGTTCAATATACTGGGAGATAAACTGGAGCCACCCAAACCTGCCAAGCCTGCTGTAGAGCTGAGGCAGGAAGGACTGGCGCCTGTGCTGCCTAAAAAAGATGCAGAACTGATCATCTTTGGAGAAAGCAGCGACAAGATTATGTACACACTGGCCAACTGTTGTAAACCCATTCCGGGCGATGACGTGTTTGGCTTTGTAACTACTGGTAAAGGACTTACCATTCACCGCACCAACTGCCCCAATGCTGCAAAGTTGCTGGCCAACTATGGTCACAGGGTGGTGAAAACCAAGTGGGCGAAAAATAAAGAGATTTCCTTCCTGACAGGTTTAAAAATTGTGGGTCTGGATGATGTGGGTGTTATTCATAAGATCACCAATCTTATTTCAGGTGAGATGAAGATCAACATTGCTGCTATGACCATTGAAGCCAGGGATGGATTGTTCTATGGCAATGTGAGAGTATACATTCATGATAAAGAAGAACTGGACGACCTGGTGAATAAACTCAAACGTCTTTCCGGTATTGAAACGGTAGAGCGGTATGACACGGAAGCAGTGTGATGAAAGTGGAGATTTTGAATTATAAGTGATAGTGCTTACACTCAATAAATCTTTGCCGCTTTTGCGTGAAACGTCTGCGGGTGGCAGGTTATAAGTTGTAAATGATAGGCAGCGTTCACAACGCAGTAAGTGTTCAACAAATCTTGCGCCTTTGCGCAACCTTATGCGTTTTTGCGTGAAATAACCCAATAGGCCGGAAACCTGCCTCTGCTAACCTGCTGTCTTACACCCTGCCAGGCATTGCTTTTAAACAGAAAAAATTCAAAATCTCTGAATCACGAAATTCACTCCTGTTTTTCTCCTATTTTTGCCGCCTCGTTCAGCTAATCACTCAAAATCTGTTCAATGGTTGATGTATTATTAGGTCTCCAGTGGGGCGATGAAGGAAAAGGGAAAATTGTAGATTACTTTGCTCCTGATTATGATATTATTGCCCGTTTCCAGGGCGGTCCCAACGCAGGTCACACACTGTATATCGGCGATAAAAAAGTAGTATTACACCAGATACCTTCCGGCATTTTTCATGAGAACACTACCAACCTGATAGGTAATGGTGTAGTGCTGGATGCAGTGACACTTCGCAAAGAATGCGAAAAAGTAGCGTCTTTTGGCATAGACTACCGCAAGAACCTGTATATTTCAGAAAGAACACATCTTATTCTGCCTACGCACCGGGCGCTGGATAAAGCTTCCGAGCTATCAAAAGGCACTGATAAGATCGGTTCTACACTCAAAGGTATCGGCCCTGCGTATATGGACAAAACAGGCCGTAATGGTCTGCGTGTAGGCGATCTGCTGGACAAGAGCTTTACCACTCAGTATATTAAATTGAGGCTGAAACACCAGAAAATGCTGGACAGTCTTAATTTCAATGAAGATATTTCAGCATGGGAAGAAGAGTTCTTTGATGCAATAGAATTCATGCGCCAGTTCAAAATTGTAAATGGTGAATATTTCATCAACGACAAAATAAAACAAGGCAAAAAAGTACTGGCAGAAGGTGCGCAGGGTAGTATGCTGGATGTTGATTTCGGTACATTTCCCTTTGTTACTTCTTCCAATACCATCTCTGCAGGTGTATGTACCGGTTTAGGTGTTGCGCCACAAAAAATTAAAGATGTGATTGGCGTTACCAAGGCCTATTGTACACGAGTGGGCAGTGGTCCTTTCCCCACAGAGCTGCATGATGAAACCGGCGAAGAGCTACGTCGTATAGGAAACGAATTTGGTGCTACTACCGGACGTCCACGCCGTTGTGGCTGGATTGACCTGGTGGCCCTGAATTTTGCCTGTATGGTGAACGGTGTTACCAAACTGGTAATGACCAAAGCCGATGTGCTGGATCCGTTTGAAAAGCTGAATGTATGCGATGCCTACCTTATCAATGGCGAAGCGGTAAAAGAGGTGCCTTTCCAGATGTCGAAGATTGCCATTGAACCACAATGGAAAACGTTTGATGGTTGGAAAACAGACACCAGCGGTATTAAAGCCCAGGCTGCTTTACCCGATACCATGGTGAAATATATAGATTTTATTAATGGGTATCTGGGCGTAAAAGTTGCATATATTTCCAATGGTCCCGGACGTGATCAATTGATAGAAATTAAGTAGTTTCAATAACTGTTTCAGACAATAAAAATTTTTTCAAAAAATTTGGCGAATTAAAAACTTCGCTGAAATTTTACAGTTCAATCTTACCAGGCTATGGCAGCAAAATCTGACAAGGAAAAAAAAGCCAACGAAGACTCTGCACCAAAGTCTTCTAAGGAGGCTCCAAAGAAAACAGCATCTAAGTCCAAGAAGCAATTAGAAGATGATGAGGACGATGAAGATCTGGGTGACGATGATATAGAAACTACCAAAGGAGCTAAGAAACCCGCTAAAGGTGTATCTAAAAAGAAAGATGAAGACGAGGAAGACGATGATGAAGATCTGGGTGAAGACGAGGTAGATGATTGGGATAAACCCGAAGAAGACGACAGCTGGGACCCCGACTTTGAAGAATTTGATTTACCCAAATCAAAAACCAAGAAGTCTGGCGGTGGAAGCAGTGGCAGCAGCACCGGTGCTAAAAAAGGCAAAGGTGATGATGATCTTGACTTTGAAGATGACTTCAAAGACATGGATCTTTTTAATGACTCCAACGGTTTCGATGACGAAGAAGATGATTTCTAATCGAAACGTTCGCTGTAGCTTTGCAGATTACCTCTCGCAAACGTGAACAGATACTTTACTTCATTTACTATAGCTGATTATCAGCAAGTCAAACAACAGATGTTGAGCTGGGCTAACCGGTTCAACATCTGTTGTTTTCTGGATAACCAACAGTATCACTTACCCCATCACCGGTATGAATGCCTGCTGGCCGCGGGAGCTGATGAGTATATTACAGCTTCAGCCGGTAATGCCTTTGGGCAACTGCAAGGGCTATACGAAAAACGAAAAGACTGGCTGTTTGGTCACCTGGCGTATGATCTTAAAAACGAACTGGAGCCGTTGCATAGTGAACATCATGATGGCATAAACTTTCCGGATCTTTTTTTCTTTGTGCCTGTAGTGGTAATACAGCTTTCTGAAAAAGAGCTACGGATAGGCAGCCTGCATACACCTGCTGAAACTATTTATCAGCAAATAACAGATACAGTTATTGCCCCGCATTACGAGCAACCGGAAAACATGATTGTACGCAGCCGCTTTGCGCGCAGTGAGTATATACATGCAGTACAGCAACTGCAACAACACATTCTGCGCGGCGATTGTTATGAAGTGAACTTCTGCCAGGAGTTCTTTGCAGAAAACGTTACATTAGATCCGCAGGCAACCTACCATGCATTGAGCAAGGCATCACCCAATCCTTTTGCGGCTTTTTATAAGGTTGAAGACAAATACCTGTTGTGCGCCAGCCCGGAACGGTACCTGCAGAAAAAAGGGCTACAGGTTTTTTCACAACCTATAAAAGGAACTGCTCCCCGTAACCGCAATAACCAGGCGGAAGATGCCAGCAACAGGGATGAGCTGTACAACAGTGCCAAAGATCGTTCGGAAAACGTGATGGTGGTGGACCTGGTACGGAATGATCTGTCAAGGGTATGCGAAGAAGGTACAGTGCATGTAGATGAATTATTTGGTATTTACAGCTTTCCGCAGGTACACCAGATGATCTCCACCATAAGCGGAACCCTGCGCCAGGATGCAGCCATTACAGAGGTATTGAGCGCAACCTTTCCCATGGGGTCTATGACCGGCGCACCCAAAAGGCGAGTGATGGAGCTGATTGAAATGTACGAACAGACAAAACGCGGGGTATTTTCAGGTGCCGTAGGATATATAACACCTGCCGGTGATTTTGACTTTAATGTGGTGATCCGCAGTATACTCTACAATGCTGCCAGCCGCTATCTCTCTTTCCAGGCTGGTTCGGCCATTACTTTCTATAGCGATCCGGAACAGGAATATGAAGAATGTTTACTCAAAGCAACCGCCATCCGGCAGGTATTGGGCAAAACACACCATTTAACAGGTTTTACCGGGTAAATCAATGTATAAATAAAAAAGGTTGACAGGATTATACCTTGTCAACCTTTTCGGAAATATTGTATCAGCTTATTTTCCTGAAACAGTAGCACCATTCAGCAGCAACTGAACCGACTCATTCAGGATAGCGTATTTATTGGCTGTAAACTGCTCCATTTTATCGGCTGGTAATTTTAACTCGTAGGTATTGTCTTCACTGGCCATTTTCTTGTCAAAGTCAGGGTTATACCTATTAAAATCATCCATGCTCATGGAAACGTTGTTGGCAATGGCCACGGAGTAGAATTTACCGGAAACAGTAATACTTTTGGCGTTGTTCAACTCTTCCGGGCTTAGTTTACGGGCCAGCAGGTAAGTGGCGGTAACACCAATCTGTTCTGTAGCTTCTGCCTTGGTTAAGGTAGTTACGCTACCCTGGCCTTCCATGATATAATGAGTGCCAATAAATTTTTTTACGTGTTTGCGCGATTCTGCAGGCAGGTAATTCTGGAGCTTCCAGAAGTTACGGCTACCACTTTTGCGGATGGCACTGTATACTTTAGCGGGTCCGCCATTGTAAGCAGCAATTACCAGCAACCAGTCCCCAAATTCTTCATACAGGTCTTTCAGGTAGCGGGCGGCAGCCTGGGTGCTTTTGGTATAGTTGCGGCGCTCATCCAGTTTACGGTTCACTACCAGGCCCAGTTCACGTGCGGTAACCGGCATAAACTGCCAGGGACCCACTGCACCAGCCCAGGAAACGGCAGTGGTTTTCAGTTCAGATTCAATTACTGCCAGGTATTTTAACTCCGTAGGAAGACCATATTTACTGAAAACAGCGTCCATCATATTGAAGTAAGGGCGGCCACGCTCTTTGATCTTCAACAGATCGTCCGTGTTATTCTCCATATAATCCTGCACAAACGAAATGGCTTTGGGATTCAGGCGAACACCGTTTGACGCATTTACAAACAGTTGTTTAAAGCCCACTTTCGGTTCTGCTGTAGCAGCCTTCGCGGGAGACTGGATGGTGTCCCGGAGTACCACAGTGGTTACTTTTTTACTGCTGGTGTTGTTGTTTTTACCGGAAACCTGTTTGGCAGCAGGTTTTGAAGTACTCTTTTTCTTTCCTCCTCCGATAGCAAAAGTTGTTGAAAAGCATCCGATTAAAAAGATGCATGCCATTAATAGTTTTCGATTCATCATCGTTTTTTTAACACAATAATGCCGACCCTCAGGTATGGATTAACGAATGATGTTTTAAATAGGATGAACTTGGAAACGCTTCACATAGGATGGAAAAAGTGTGCTGATTACAGGACGCCCCGGGTCGAAGGTTTGGGCTTTTCATTTTACTTAGCGTCTCTGTACCGCTCTATCCAATCGTTGGATATACGCAGCAAAGATAACTCGCGAAATCGGTTTGTCATAATCTGCAGCCCATAAGGCATGCCATTACTGTGCCAAAAAAGCGGAATGGAGATACCGGGAATGCCGGTCAGGTTGGAAAAAACTGTAAAAATGTCAGCCAGGTACATTGCGATGGGGTCTTCCATCTTTTCGCCGGCTTTAAAAGCAGGGGTGGGAGCAGTAGGAAGAATGATAGCGTCGAAATCTTTGAAAACCAGTTCGGTTTTTTCAATCAGCAGGCGACGCACCTGTTGGGCCTTCGTAAAATAGGCATCGTAATAACCCGCACTTAATACAAAGGTGCCGAGCATAATACGACGCTGTACTTCCGGGCCAAAACCCTGCGATCTTGTCTGTTTATAAAATTCTGTTAACGGGGTATTTTTTTCCACATTGGGGCGGAAACCATACTTAACCCCATCGAAACGGGATAAATTGGAAGAAGCTTCGGCTGTGGTCAGCACATAGTAAGTGGGAACCACATAGTCCAGGAACTCAAAATCCACGGCTTCAACCTGGTGTCCGTCGGCGCGTAATTTATCCGTAAGGCCCATAATAGAGCGGCTGATCTCCTGGTCCAGTGCCGGACTTTCAAGGGCTTCTTTAAAATAAGCAATCTTCAGAGGCCTGCCGGCAGCAGTGGTGCTAGCCGTAGTATAGTGGTCTACCGGTTCCAGGGAAGCGGTGCTGTCATAATCATCGGCACCAGCCATAATTTCCAGCAACAGAGCCACATCGGGGATGTTATTGGCAAAAATACCGATCTGGTCAAAAGAAGAGGCGTAGGCAATAAGGCCATATCTTGAAATACGACCATAGGTGGGTTTAAGACCTACAATGCCGCAGAAATCGGCCGGTTGTCTCACAGAGCCACCGGTATCGCTACCCAGGCTCACCATACACAGGCCAGCCTGTACAGCTACAGCGGAACCTCCGGAGGAGCCGCCCGGAACACGTTCTTCATCCAGTGCATTCAATACCTTGCCGTAAGCCGAATTTTCATTGGTAGAACCCATAGCAAACTCGTCGCAGTTGGTAGAGCCGATAATGATGGCTTCTTCATCCAGCAATCGTTCTACTGCGGTAGCGTGATACAGCGGGGTAAAATCTTTTAAAATGGCCGAAGCGGCTGAAACCGGGTGATCTTTATGACAGATAACATCTTTCAGTGCAATGACCACACCGTGCAGTTTACCCATTGGCTCGCCGGCCTTACGCCGGGCATCCAGGGCTGCTGCCTGTTGCAAGGCCTCTGCTGCATATACGTTGATATAGGCATTCAGATGACGTTTGCTTTCAATCTGCTGAATATAATACTGCACTGCTTCCGTACAGGAAGTAGCAGCACTCAGCAGGTCAGCATGGTATTGTGTTATTGATGTGTAAGTAAACAATCCCTGTTACCGTCTTTGGGGGGAACAATCGGTTTGAAAAAATATAGAAAGAGGTACAGTGATTACTGAGGATTGGAAGCTTTGTTAGTAGTATCCTTCTCGTTCATCCCTTCTTCAATCTCTCTTTTCACGTTGCTTTTCGCATCATTGAATTCGCGGATACCACGACCCAGACCTCTCATGAACTCAGGAATTTTACGGCCGCCAAATAACACCAGTACTGCGATCACAATCAGGATCCATTCGCTACCACCTGGCATAGAGAGCATTAAGATATTGTGTAACATGATCAAGTATTTACAGTGTGAAGGGCAAAATTATGCCTTTTATAAATGTAAAACGAAGTTCCACCGGGCAAATTGCAGTTTGATACGGTGAAATATCTATCCTTTACGAGATATTAACGAAAAAGCAAGGCCGGGGGTTGGCAGCGGGTTGTTAAAAACGAAATGAGGTTGCTGTTGAAGGCAACCTCACCCGGTATATTTTGGTAAATAAACTGCAGCAACAGCCTATTTAGCGATAGCCATACGTTTTTCTTTGATCCTTGCACTTTTACCGCTACGTTGGCGCTGGAAGTACAATTTAGCACGACGAACACGACCTGTTTTATTCAGCTCGATAGAGTCGATATTGGGAGAGAACAGCGGGAACGTTCTTTCAACGCCTATGCTGTCAGAGATTTTGCGTACAGTGAAAGTGGCAGTGCCGCCGGTACCCTGGCGCTTAATCACATCTCCACGGAAACTCTGGATACGCTCTTTACCACCTTCAATAATTTTATAGTTAACGGTAACATTGTCACCTGCTTTAAAATTAGGGAACTGTTTTGTGGTGGTCAACTGCTCGTGTATAAACTGAACTGCTGCGTTCATGACTTTCAAATTTTAAGGGAGGCAAAGGTAGCTAAAAAATCCCATTTACCCCGAATTATTATCTATTATTTTTTACTTCGCTACGTTTACGGCGCGTTTTTCCCTGATCACGGTTACTTTAATCTGGCCTGGGAAGGTCATTTCGGTCTGGATCTTCTGAGCTATTTCAAACGATAGCTTATCGGAATCGTTGTCTGTAACTTTATCAGCCTCAACAATTACACGCAATTCACGACCTGCCTGGATGGCATATGCCTTTTCAACACCGGGATATGACATGGCCAGGTTTTCCAGGTCTTTGATACGCTGCAGGTATTGCTGCATAATTTCGCGGCGTGCGCCGGGGCGTGCACCGCTGATGGCGTCACAAGCCTGTACGATGGGCGAAATAACGTATTGCATTTCCATCTCATCGTGGTGGGCACCAATGGCATTTACCACTGCAGGGTTCTCGCCGTATTTTTCGGCCAGTTTAGCACCCAGCAATGCATGGCTCAGCTCTGTTTCTTCATCAGGAACCTTGCCAATATCGTGCAGCAGACCTGCTCTTTTTGCCAGTTTGGGGTTCATACCCA
>OFIS01000041.1_pt1 | contig 175216 bp, 161 predicted proteins | sample 1775071 | NCBI WGS metagenome assembly OFIS01 (sample SAMN08195774, study PRJEB24354) | sludge metagenome | isolation source: sludge from phenol fed wastewater aerobic bioreactor C | place: India: Nagpur | collected 2016-09-17 | reverse complement strand
GCGCCGCATCTCCGACGCCCCGTCCCGGCCACCGCTCCCCGCCCCAGCATCTGAAGATGCTGTACAGACACCCCTCGCTAACAGGGGCGGGATAGTGGGAATATAGGACCAGTAGGAATATGAGTCAAGGGATTAAATCACGGTCATTCCGGGGCGGCCCGGAGGGCCGACCCGGAATCCAGCTCCGTCCTCATGCAATCGCTGGATTCCTGGTTCGCGCCTTCGGCGCGCCCCGGAATGACGAGGAGGAGTATGCGGCTTGAGGCGATGTCTGCCGCCGTCTAGAACCGCCGGCAGAACAGGCTGGTGGAAGGGGAGGCTGCATGCGCGCGTCGGTGATGACCATCGCGGAGATGGGGGCGCTGCTGGAGAAGGAGTTTCCGCAGGCCTTCTATCCGGGCTGCGGGCTGACCATCGAGCGGGCGACTTACGGCGACGTCCGTGTCCGCAAGGCCTTCCACGAAGACCACCTGCGCCCCGGCGGCACGGTGTCCGGGCCAACCATGATGGAGCTCGCCGATTTCGCCATGTATGTCGCGGTGTTTTCCGCCGCAGGGCCGCAGCCTCTGGCGGTGACCACCAATCTCAACATCAACTTCCTGCGCAAGCCGGCGGCGGCAGACCTGATCGCCGACGCCCGGCTGATGAAGGTCGGCAAAAGGCTGGCCGTGGGGGAGGTGAACCTCTATTCCGACGGCGAATCCGAGCCAGTGGCCCATGTCACCTCCACCTATTCGCTCCCGGTGCAGAAGTGATTACGTGCGGGTATCAATATACCATTCTCATAAGCCATTGAAAATGCGCTATTAATATTCGCCGGATGACGTTGACGGCCCGCGGCGGCTCGTCTACACACCTGCCCAAGCTGGCGCGGTTCATTCCGCGCCTTTTTCCTTGGATTTTCACTCTTCAGGATTTGTCATGAAGACCACCCAGTCGGTCAAAAGCGCCGACGTCGACAAGAAGTGGCTGCTGATCGACGCCTCCGGGCTCGTCGTCGGCCGTCTCGCGACGATCGTTGCCATGCGCCTGCGCGGCAAGCACAAGGCGAGCTATACCCCGCACATCGACGATGGTGACAACATCATCATCATCAACGCCGCCAAGGTCGTGCTGACCGGCCGCAAGCGGGACCAGAAGGTTTATCACCACCACACCGGTTACATCGGCGGCATCAAGGAACGGTCGGCCAAGCAGATCATGGACGGCAAGTTCCCCGAGCGCATCGTCGAGAAGGCCGTGCAGCGCATGCTGCCGCGCGGGCCGCTGGGCCGCGTGCAGTTCGGCAACCTGCGTGTCTATCCGGGCGCCGAACATCCGCATGAAGCGCAGAAGCCCGAGCCGCTCGATATCGCCGCGATGAACCGCAAGAACGTGAGGAGTGCCTGATCGTGGCCGAGACCGTACAGTCAATGGAAGGCCTGTCGCAGCTCAAGACGGCCGCGCCTGACGCTCCTCGTTATGAGAAGAAGGTCGACAAGCAGGGCCGCGCCTATGCCACCGGCAAGCGCAAGAACGCCGTCGCCCGCGTCTGGATCAAGCCGGGCTCCGGCAAGATCACCGTCAACACCCGCACGATCGAAGTGTTCTTCGCCCGTCCGGTGCTGCGCATGCTGATCAACCAGCCGCTCGTGGCCGCCAACCGCGCCACCCAGTTCGACGTGGTCTGCACCGTGTCGGGCGGCGGTCTGTCGGGCCAGGCCGGCGCCGTGCGTCACGGCATCGCCAAGGCGCTGACCTACTTCGAACCGGATCTGCGCAGCGTGCTCAAGCGCGGCGGCTTCCTCACCCGCGACAGCCGCGTGGTCGAGCGCAAGAAGTACGGCAAGGCCAAGGCCCGCCGTTCGTTCCAGTTCTCGAAGCGCTAGTTTCGACGTTCAACTTGTTCCAAAAGGGCCCGCCAAGCGGGCCCTTTTTTTATGGCGGGCCGAGAAACCGAATCGCGCTTAAAACCGAATCGCGCTTAAAACCGAATCGCGCTTAAGTGGATTTCCTCGGTCATGTTTACCGTTCGGCAATGCTGCCGCGCAGAAAAGCCGGGGACGCTAACGGCTCTCCAACATGTCGCCTCCTAGATACGGCATGGGGCAGGGCGCGGTGGGCATATGCATCTAGACACTCCGACTTTGGCGATCGTGACGGTGTTTCTCACCGCACTGCTCGGCGGCCTGCTGGTCTTCGCGGGGCTGCAGAACCGCGCGGTGCGCGCGCCGATGACGTGGGGACTGGCGTTTCTGCTTTCGGCGGTCGGCCTCGGTCTGGTCACCCTGCGCGGCGTGGTGCCGGACTGGATGTCGATCCAGCTCGCCAATGCGCTGGTGCTGGCCGGCCTTGGGCTGGTCTGGGTCGGTGCACGCGAATTCGACGGCCGCGCTCCGCGCCTCGCCATGGCGGGCATCGCGCCACTGATCTGGCTCGCGGCCTGCGCCGTTCCCGCCATCGGCAGCGACATCAACGCGCGCATCATCGTCGCCTCGACGCTGGCGGCAATCCTCGCTGCAGTCGCCGGCGGCGAGGTCTGGCGCGGCCGCGCCGAGCCGCTGTTGTCGCGCTGGCCGACGGTGGTGACCTTGTTCATCTACGCCGCGCTGATGTTCGCGCGCGTGCCGCTGACCGTGCTCATGCCGCAGCCCAAGAGCGCCCATCTGCTCACGGCGGGCATGCTCTATCCCTTGCTGGCCTTCGGCACGCTGCTGTTCGCGGTGGTGCTAGCTTTCCTGCTGCTCAACATGACGAAGGAGCGCAGCGAATTGCGGCACAAGACCGCCGCGCTGGTCGATCCCCTGACCGGCGTCGCCAACCGCCGCGCCTTCTTCGCCGGCGCCGAGCTGATGTCGGCGCAGGGCCATGGCGACGGCTCGGCTCTGGCCGTGCTGCTGTTCGACCTCGACCACTTCAAGGCGATCAACGACCGGTTCGGCCACGCCGCCGGCGACGCGGTGCTGACCACCTTCGCCGAGACGGCGGCGCGCACGCTCGGCGCCCGAGCGCTGTTCGGCCGCATCGGCGGCGAGGAATTCGGCGCGGCGATCCGTGTCATGCATCTCGGCGAGGCGCTGGCGCATGCCGAGCAGGTGCGGCACGCCTTCGCCGCGACCGCATCGGCTGACGATCTGGTGCCGACCGTCAGCATTGGCGTGGCGCTGGAGAACGAGACCGCCGGAACGCTGGCCGCGCTCATGGCGGCCGCCGACCACGCGCTCTATCGCGCCAAGGCCAAGGGCCGTAACCGGGTGGCGAGCGCGGTGTTCGCGGCCATGGAAGACATGCCTCGCGCGGAAGAGGGCGAGCGGCGCGCCTGGCGCAAGCTGTCGGCCAGCGCCTGAAAGCGGGCGCAGGCCCCCGGCACGGCCCGCCAGCGGCGGGCTTTTTCGTTTCATTTGAAGAGAATTCGAGCCGCTGTTGCTTCAAAGCCGGACGGCGCGCGCAAAGCTTTCGCATCAATTCAAACGTTATCGTGTGTAAACGCTGAGACGATGAACGCGCGTTAGCTTAAGCGAAAGTTGCGGCATGCACCCGACGGTGTTTCTCGATGCTCCGACCCTGGTCTTCGCGACCGTCTGCATGGCGGTCTTTGTCGGCGTCATTCTCATCGCCAACTGGTTCATGCAACGCGACATCGGGGCGCTGGCGTGGTGGGGCTCGGCCTATCTCGTCGGCGGCGCCGCGATCATGCTGTGGAGCGCGCCGCATCAGCTCTTCACGGTGCCGGGGGCCTGCGCCGAGGCGATGATCTTCCTCGCCTGCGGCATGTTCTGGAACGGCCTGCGGCTGTTCCATGGCCGCAGGCTGCGGCCGCTCGCGCCGCTCGCCGCCGCAGCAGCCTGGTTCATGGTCACGCTGCTGCCGGGCATGGAGGAGGGCGGCTCGCGCCGGGTCGCGCTCGGCGTCGTCGTCGTCGCCCTCTACACCTTCATCATGGCCTTCGAACTGTCGCGCGAGCGCCGCCGCTCGCTCTATTCGCGCAGCGCGGCGATCGTGGTGCCGCTGCTGCATGCCGGCATTTTTCTGCTGCCGCTGGCGCTGCGCCATTTCCAGCCCGACGCTTTCGCGACGCGCTGGCAGGCGGTGTTCGCCATCGAGGTGATGATCTACACGGTCGGCACGGCGTTCATCGTCATCCTGATGGTGAAGGACCGCCACGTGCATTTTTACCGGCGGATCGCCACCACCGATCATCTCACCGGCCTGCTCAACCGCGGCGCCTTTCTCGATGCGGCGACGTCCATGCATGCGGGCCAGGGCGCGCGCGGCGAGCCGGTGACGTTGCTGATCTTCGACCTCGACCGCTTCAAGTCGATCAACGACCGTTTCGGCCACGCCGTCGGCGACAGCGCGCTCAAGGTGTTCGCGAAAGTGATGCAGGAGAGCACTCGCGCCGGCGACGTCGTCGGCCGCCTCGGCGGCGAGGAGTTCGTCGTCATGGTGCCGGAGGCGATGGAGGATGCCTGCATCGTCGCCGAGCGCCTGCGCGCCAATTTCGAGAACGCCGGCGTCGTCATCGATCAGATCGCCATCGGCGCGACCGTGAGCATCGGTCTCGCCACCACCTATCGGGCCGACGCCACCATCGATCAGCTTTTGTTGCGCGCCGACGCCGCGCTGTACCGGGCCAAGAACGGCGGCCGCAATCGCTTTGTCAGCGCCGACGACGAGCCGGGCAGCGAAGCGGCGCGGGCGCGCTGGGCGGCGCGCGGCAAGCCCGAGGCGGGCCAGCCGTTCCGCTGGGCCGGACGACGGGCGAGGCCGCAGGCCGTGCCGGTTCAGCAGGGCGCGTCAGGGTAAATATTCGTTAACCGCGTCGGCGCTAACATCGCCGCATGTCGCGTCTGTCGCATCGCATGTGGACTGGTGGCACCGTCGCCGAGACGCCGCTGTCGCTCGAATTGCGGGCGCAACATGCAGGCTACGCCTGGGCCTGCCAGTATTCTTCCTCTGCCGAATACGACGCGGCCCTGATCGCGGAGCGCCGCGCCGCCGGCGTCTATGGCCCCAGGCGCCGGCGCCGGCAGATCGCGATGACGGCCCTCGGCATTGCCGCCGGCATCGCGCTGGTCATCGCGGTTATTCAGATCCTGTAGCCCGGATTCGCTCCGCTCACCCGGGGTACGAGAAGACCAGCTTCAATTCGGCCTCGCCGATGACGCGATAGTCGCCGCTCGCCAGATCGTCGGGCAGGGCGAGCCCGCCGATGCGGTCGCGTCTGAGCGCAATGACATGATTGCCGACGGCGGCGAACATGCGCCGCACCTGGTGATAGCGGCCTTCGGTGATGGTGACGAAGCCGCGCTTCTCCGACACCGCTTCGAAGGTCGCCGGCAAGAGCGGCTTGTCTTCGCCTTCCAGCATCAAGGTGCCGGCGGCGAACACCTTCGCCTCATCGCCGCGCAAGGGGCGATCGAGCGTCACGTCATAGCGCTTGGCGATGTTGCTCTTGGGCGAGATGATCCTGTGCAGCAGCGCGCCATCGTCGGTGAGCAGCAGCAGGCCCGAGGTTTCCTTGTCGAGCCGGCCGACGGTCGATATGGCCGGATTGCGCGCGCGCCAGCGCTCGGGCAGCAGAGAATAGACCAGCGGGCCTTGCTCCTTGTGCGAGCAGGTGACACCCTCCGGCTTGTTCAACATCAGCACCAGGCCCGGCGGCGGATCGAGCGGCTCATCTTCCACCGTCATGCGCGCCGGCAGGTCGGGCGTAACGGCGATCTTCTCGTCGCTGTCGATCACGGCTTCGCCGTCGAGCACGACATAGCCGGCTTCGATCAGGTCCTGCACCTCGCGGCGCGAGCCGTAACCGAGATTGGAGAGCAGGCGGTCGAGGCGAATGGACTTGCTCATTTGCGCGCCTCGTAGATCTTGTAGCCGCCTTGCTCGATGACCGGTTTCACGGCCTTGAACAAGGGCTTCAGCACAGCCTCGTAGGGCAGGTGGCGGTTCGCGACCATGACGCAGACGCCGCCCTTGCGCAGGCTCTCCGCGGCGCGGCGCACGAAAGCCTGCGCCAGGCCCTTGTCCTCCTGGCCGGCGTCATGGAACGGCGCGTTCATGACGACGAAATCGAGATTGGTCAGCGCCGGATGCGGATCGCGCAAGTCGGCCCAGATGAATTTGGCGCGCGGCGTATCGAGATTATGCTCGGCGCATTCGATGGCGCGGCGGTCGATATCGACCAGCGCCAGGTCGGTGACGGTCTCGGAGGCGAGCACCGCGCGCGCCAGAATTCCGATGCCGCAGCCGAAATCGGCGCCGCGGCCGGACAGAGCCGGCAAATGCTCGATCAGCATATGGGTGCCGGGATCGAGACGGTCCCAACTGAACACGCCGGGCTGGGTCCACAGCCCGATCTCGTCGTCGAAACGCGGGCCGCCGTCTTCGATGACCTGCGCGACGATGTCGCCGATACCGGGCGCTCTCGTCGTTGTGACGATGCGGTGATGACGCTTGGAGTTTTCGTTGACGTCGAGGCCGAAGGCTTCGAGTTCCTTGCGCAGCCGCGTGCCACCGCGATCGTTGGGCGCCAGCGCGGTGAGCGGCGCGCCGTCCTTCAGCGCGCGCAGCGCCTGTGCCAGCGCGTAGCGGCGCTCGATGGTGCCGGGCGGGGCGAGCAAAGTCATGGCGTCGAGCGAGGCGGCGGCCTGCCGGTCGAGCGCGGCGGCGCCGGGCATCAGCGGCGAGAACTGGATCGCATCGCGCGGCACGTCCGCGAGGTCCGCGGGAGGGGCGCCGTAGAGGCCGAATGACTCAGGCATCAATCGAGACTCCGCTGCTCTTCACCTCTCCCATGGGGAGAGGTCGGCGAGCGAATGCGAGCCGGGTGAGGGGATATTGCCTCAATTGAATCACTTGCCCCCTCACCCCAACCCTCTCCCCCAAGGGGAGAGGGGGTATGCTGAGTTCGCCGCTATGCCGAGATAACATCACACCATCACATCGAGCAGCGCCGGCTTGACGCCGAACTGGTCGATCAGACGATTGAGTTCGCCGCGCGCCTGCGCGTTGGAGCGCTGGTGGCGCTCGGCGAGGATCAGTTCGTTCTTCATGGTGTGCTCGAGGCCGGTGAATTCGGTGACGCGCACCTTGTAGCCATGCGCCTCCAGCACCAGGCCGCGAATGACATTGGTGAGATGCGCGCCGAATTCGCGGCGCTGGATTGGGTGACGCCAGAGCTGGCGCATCGGGCCTTGATGGCCGTCGAGCAGGCGCGCGACCTCGGCCTGGCAGCACGGCACCAGCGCCACCCATTTGGCCTCATGGCGCAAAGCGAAGCGAATGGCGTCGTCGGTGGCGGTGTCGCAGGCATGCAGCGCGGTGACCATGTCGGCATGACCGCCCGGCAGGTTGGCTTCGGCGATGGGCGCGGTGATGAAATCGAGGCGATCGAAGCCGGACTGCTGCGCCAACGCGCGCGAAGTCTCGACTAGCTTCTCGCGCGTCTCGATGCCGACGACGCGGCCCTTGCCGGCCGGGCCGATGATGAGGTCATAGAGGATGAAGCCGAGATAGGACTTGCCGGCGCCGAGGTCGGCGAGGATCGGATCGTCCTTCTCCTTCAGCATCGCCTCGATGGCGGGCTTGAGCAACTGGGTGAGGTGCATAACCTGCGTCAGCTTGCGCCGCGAATCCGCGTTCAGCGCGCCGTCCCGCGTCAGGATATGCAGCGCCTTGAGCAGCGGCTCGGATTTGCGCGGATTGGCGCTCGGCCAGAGCTTGGTCCAGTCGCTCTCGGTGGCGGCGGGCCTGGCAGCGGCTTTGGCGGGCTTGTCGGCTTTGGCGGTCTGGCTCATGGCGCCTATCTAGCGGCGCCGGGCCCCCGTTGCCAACGCCGTTCCGCCCCAAGAAAAAGGGCGCCCCGAGGGGCGCCCAAAGTCTTGGGAGGAAAGTCGATCGAGATCCGGCAGAGCCTCAGGCCGCGACCGACTTCGGCAGCGGGACTTCCGCGATGGTCTTCAGGATCTGCGACGCGATCTGGTAGGGGTCCCCTTGCGAGTTCGGGCGGCGGTCTTCGAGATAGCCGCGGTAGAGATCGCCCTTCACGAAGGAGTGCGGCACGCGGATCGAGGCGCCGCGATCGGCCACGCCGTAGGAGAACTTGTTCCACGGGGCGGTCTCGTGCTTGCCGGTCAGACGCTTGTCGTTGTCCGGGCCGTACACGTCGATGTGCTCTTTCCAGTTCTTCTCGAAGGCCTTCATCATGGCTTCGAAGTACGCCTTGCCGCCGACCGTGCGCATATACTCGGTCGAGAAGTTGGCGTGCATGCCCGAGCCGTTCCAGTCGGTGTCGCCGAGCGGCTTGCAGTGCCATTCGATGTCGATGCCGTAGGATTCGCAGAGGCGCATCATCAGGTAGCGTGCGACCCACATCTGGTCGGCCGCGGTCCTGGAGCCCTTGCCGAAGATCTGGAATTCCCACTGGCCCTTGGCCACTTCTGCGTTGATGCCTTCGTGGTTGATGCCGGCCTCGAGGCACAGCTCGAGATGCTCATCGACGATCTTGCGGGCGACCGAGCCGACATTCGCGTAGCCGACGCCGGTGTAGTAGGGGCCCTGTGGCGCCGGATAGCCGTGCTCCGGGAAGCCGAGCGGGCGGCCGTCCTTGTAGAAGAAGTATTCCTGCTCGAAGCCGAACCAGGCGCCGGGGTCGTCAAGAACGGTGGCGCGCTTGTTCGAGACATGCGGTGTCACGCCATCCGGCATCATCACTTCGCACATCACCAGCACGCCGTTCTTGCGGGCGCCATCGGGGAACACCGCGACCGGCTTGAGCACGCAGTCCGACGAGTGGCCTTCGGCCTGCATCGTCGAGGAGCCGTCGAAGCCCCAGAGCGGCAGCTCGGCCAAGGTCGGGAACGACGAGAATTCCTTGATCTGTGTCTTGCCACGCAGGTTCGGAACCGGCGTGTAGCCATCGAGCCAGATGTACTCGAGCTTGTACTTTGTCATTTCGAATCTCTCATGCTGATGACGCCCAGGGCGCCGTAAGTGTGAGGAGCCTTGTTGAAGACCTGCCTGCCGAGGCCGGCGGGCAGAGCCGATCAGGCACCCGGCCTCAACGACTGCTATTTCTGTAGCATTTTTTGTGCCAACCGGGCCGGAAACGGTCGGTGCAGCGGGTATCGGCGGCTCTTGCCTCGGCGACCGGGTCAAGCGAGCCAGATTCCGCCGGTTTGTTAGGCGGTTGCAGTGCCGAAGAACAAAGAAGCGGCAGGCGCGGTCGGCGAAGTCATTGTTCCGACAAGGTTATGCCGCGTCTGCGGGCATCGGTCGAATTGCGCAAATGTTGAGCAAGTGCTGATTTTTTGAGGGCAGCGTGCCCAAAAGGATTTCACTTCCTGCTATAGAACCCCATGTGAGTTGTTGCGTTGTTCCCCGAACAACCGTTCTGAGCGTAGCGCCGGGAAGCGCTTGATCAGAGGAGAGACCACAATGCCTACGAACGCGCCACGCGAGACGGCGACCATCTACCAGTTCCCTGTCGGCGGCCGCGCCGGTCTGGGGCCGCGCCGTGCGCCAGAGCCGACACGTTTCGCCGACCTGCCGGTCATCACCTACGGCAGCGGCTGGTATCACGACGAAGCCATCCGGGAAGCGGCCGAGCCGCGCAAGAACTGACGGCCGTCTTTTCTGACGCGTTTTCTTCGGCGAACCGGTACCCACTTCGCCTGAAAACGCTATGCGGCCTACGCGCCGAAGATCGACCAGCCCATGCGTTTGGTGAGCGCTTCCAGCGCCACGCGGCCGAGATGGGAATTGCCGGTGGCGTCGAGCCCCGGCGACCAGACCGCGATCGAGGCCTTGCCCGGCGCGATGCACAAAATGCCGCCGCCGACGCCGCTCTTGCCGGGCAGGCCGACGCGATAGGCGAATTCTCCCGAGCCATCATAGTGACCGCAGGTGAGCATCACCGCGTTGATGCGGCGTGCGCGCTCGGCCTGGATGACCTGATACCCGGTGACGGGATTACGCCCCGACATGGCGAGGAACAGTCCGGCATTGGCGAGCTGCAGGCATGACATCGCGATGGCGCATTGGTGGAAATAGACGCCGAGCGTCATCTCGACCGGGTTATCGATGACGCCGAACGACTTCATGTAATTGGCGAGCGCGGCGTTGCGGAAGCCGGTGCGCTGTTCGGAGGCCGCGACCTTCTCGTCGATCGTGATGCTCTGGTCGTCGGCGAGAAAGCGCATGAAGCGCAGGATCTCGCCGAGCGCCTCGCGCGGCTGGTGGCCGGACAGGATCAGATCGGTCACGGCGATGGCGCCGGGGTTGATGAAGGGATTGCGCGGGATGCCCTTCTCGAACTCGAGCTGCACAATGGAATTGAAGGCGCTGCCCGAGGGCTCGCGGCCGACGCGGCGCCACAGGCGATCGCCGGCCTTGCCGAGCGCCAGGGTCAGCGTGAACACCTTGGACACGCTCTGGATCGAGAACGGCATGTCGAAATCGCCGCCGGTCGCGACAGTGCCGTCGACGCCGACCACGGCGATGCCGAAATGCTTCGGATCGACATTGGCGAGTTCCGGAATGTAATGCGCCACCTCGCCGCGGTCGGGGCGGGCGCGCATTTCATCGGCGATGTCGGCGACGACGGTTTGGAGGTCAGGCACGGTGTTTGATTCCAAAAGCGTACTTATGATCACACGTCATTCCGGGGCGCGCCGCAGGCGCGAACCCGGACTCCAGCCACTGCAGCATCCTGTCTTCCGGATTCCGGATCGCCGCTTCGCGGCGTCCGGAATGACTGGCAGTGCCTAATAACGAAGGGCGCCCGGTGAGGGGCGCCCTTCGATCGATTGCAAAAGCAGGGCCAGCAAGCAGGCCCCCGCTCTTACGCCGAGTAGTACATCTCGAACTCGACCGGGTGCGGCGTGTGCTCGAAGCGGATGACTTCGGTCATCTTCAGTTCGATGTAGGCGTCGATGAAGTCGTCATCGAACACGCCGCCCGCCTTGAGGAAGTCGCGGTCCTTGTCGAGGCTCTCGAGCGCTTCGCGCAGCGAGCCGCACACGGTCGGGATCTGCTTGAGTTCGGCCTTGGGCAGATCGTACAGGTCCTTGTCCATCGCATCGCCGGGGTGGAGCTTGTTCTTGATGCCGTCGAGACCGGCCATCAGGAGCGAGGCGAAGCACAGATACGGATTGGCCAGCGGATCGGGGAAGCGCACTTCGACGCGCTTGGCCTTCGGGCTTTCGGTGTACGGGATGCGGCACGAAGCCGAACGGTTGCGCGCCGAGTAGGCGAGCAGCACCGGCGCCTCGAAGCCCGGCACCAGACGCTTGTAGGAGTTGGTGGTCGGGTTGGTGAAGGCGTTCACCGCCTTGGCGTGCTTGATGACGCCGGCGATGTAGGAGAGGCACATGTCCGACAGACCGGCATACTTGTCGCCGGCGAACATCGGCTTGCCGTCCTTCCAGATCGACTGGTGGCAGTGCATGCCCGAGCCGTTGTCGCCGTAGATCGGCTTCGGCATGAAGGTCGCCGACTTGCCGTAGATCTGCGCGACCTGCTGGATGCAATACTTGTAGATCTGGGTGTGGTCGGCCATCAGCGTCATCGGCGCGAACTTTAGCCCGAGCTCGTGCTGCGCGGAGGCGACTTCGTGGTGGTGCTTTTCGACCTTGGCGCCCATGCGCGCCATCGCGCCGAGCATTTCCGAGCGCATGTCCTGCGCCGAGTCCTGCGGCGGCACCGGGAAGTAGCCCTTCTTGATGCCGATGCGGTGGCCGAGATTGCCGCCTTCGTAGTCGGTGTCGGAGTTGGTCGGCAGTTCGATGGAGTCGAGCTTGAAGCCGGTGTTGTAGGGATCGGCCTTGTACTTGACGTCGTCGAACACGAAGAACTCGGCTTCCGGTCCGAAGAAGATGGTGTCGCCGAGGCCCTGCGACTTCACGAGGGCTTCCGCCTTCTTGGCGATGCCGCGCGGGTCGCGGTTATAGGGCTCGCCCGTGGTCGGCTCGAGCACGTCGCAGACGAGGACCAGGGTGGTCTCGGCGAAAAACGGATCGATGCAGGCGGTGGCCGGGTCCGGCATCAGGTTCATGTCGGACTCGTTGATGGCCTTCCAGCCGGCGATCGACGAGCCGTCGAACATCTGGCCTTCGACGAAGGTGTCTTCCTCGATCATCGACACGTCGAAGGTGACGTGCTGCCACTTGCCGCGCGGATCGGTGAAGCGGAAATCGACGTATTTGACGTCGTTGTCCTTGATCATCTTCATGACATTCTTGGCGGTCGTCATCAGTAGCGTTCCCCCTGGCTGGAATGGGTCAATCTGGCCGCGACATTTGGCCAAGCGTCAGATGGCGTCAATAGAGGATTAGATCGCGTCGATACCGGATTCACCGGTTCGGATGCGGATCGCTTCCTCGATGCTGGAAACGAAAATCTTGCCGTCGCCGATGCGCCCGGTCTGGGCGGCGCGGCGGATCGCGTCCACCGCCTTCTCCACCATGTCGTCGCCCAGCACGATCTCGATTTTCACCTTGGGCAGGAAATCGACGACGTATTCGGCGCCGCGGTACAGTTCGGTATGGCCCTTCTGGCGGCCGAAGCCCTTGGCTTCCGTCACGGTAATGCCTTGCAGACCGACTTCCTGCAGCGCCTCTTTCACCTCGTCGAGCTTGAAGGGTTTGATGATGGCCTCGATTTTCTTCATCCGCTTGTCTCTCTTCCAATGAGCCCCGGGTCTTTGTCCGGAGCCTTTTCGATCCGAAGCCTTCATCCGGCCGGCAGGCCAACTGTATTTGCCGCGCTGACGTCTGGCCGCGCTGATGTTTGCAGGTCCTGTGCCAAATCGGGCGGCACCCGATTTTCATTCTACAGCAAGGGCTTGCTGCTTCGCCTCAGGTTTTGCCGTATCTCTGCCTAAGATTTACTGCCTCGCAATTAAGCATCGTGACTACAAAATGACCATAGGCAGGAAAGGTCATTGCGGTGCAGCAGCTTGGCGACGAAGGGGCGGGATACGGCGACGCCGAATTGTCGGTCATATTCACGGCGGATAGTGTCGAAGGCATGAACGAACTGCTCACACCCGACGAGATGGCGGAGGCGGACCGGCTCACCATCGCCGGCGGCACGCCCGGGCTAACGCTCATGGAGAACGCCGGCGCGGCCGTGGCCGATGCGACGGCGGCGCTGGTGCCGCAAGGGCGCGTCACGGTGGTCGCTGGGCCCGGCAACAACGGCGGCGACGGCTTTGTTGCCGCCCGGCTTTTGGCCGAGCGCGGTTTTGCGGTGACGGTGGTTCTGGTCGGTGAGGCCGAGCGCCTCAAGGGCGATGCGCGCGCCGCGTTTGAGCGCTGGCGCGGACCGGTGGAAGCCGCGTCATCGCACGCGCTCAAGGATTGCGACGTCATCGTCGATGCGCTGTTCGGCGCCGGGCTCGACCGCGATGTCGAAGGCCTGCCGCGGGCGATGATCGACGCGATCAACGCGCGCGAGGTGCCGGTGATCGCCGTCGACCTGCCAAGCGGCATCAACGGCGCGACCGGCGCGGTGATGGGCGCGGCGGTCAGCGCGACGCAGAGCGTGACGTTTTTCCGCAAGAAGCCGGGCCACCTGCTGCTGCCGGGGCGGATCCATTGCGGACCCGTGGCGGTGGTCGATATCGGCATTCCCGCCGGCGTGCTCGAGACGGTGCGGCCGAAGACCGCCGTCAACGGGCCGGCGCTTTGGGCCCCGCATTTTCCGGTGCCGCGCATCGACGGCCACAAATACAGCCGCGGCCACGCCGCGGTGCTGTCGGGCGGGCTGTCGAGCACCGGCGCGGCCCGGCTCGCCGCACGCGGCGCGCTGCGGGCCGGGGCGGGGCTTGTGACCATCGCCTCGCCGCGCGAGGCGCTCGCCGTCAACGCCGCCGGCAACCTGGCGGTCATGGTCCGGCCGGTGGACGGCGCCCGGGAACTCGCCGCCTTCCTTGCCGACAAGCGCCGCAACGCCCTGGTGCTGGGGCCGGGCGGCGGTGTCGGGGCGGCGATGCGAGAAGAGGTGCTCACCGCGCTGGCGACGGAAGCTGCGGTCGTCCTCGATGCCGATGCGCTGACCAGTTTCGCCGGCGATCCGGAACCGTTGTTTGAGTCCATTCGGGCGCGCTCGGGAGACACCGTCCTGACGCCGCACGAGGGTGAATTCAAAAGACTATTCATCGCTATAGATAGCGATGCTGAAGTTAATTCAAAACTTGAGGCGGCGCGGCAAGCGGCCCAGATCAGCGGCGCGGCTGTGCTGTTCAAGGGACCGGACACCGTGGTCGCGCCGCCGGACGGACGGGCGTCCATCGCGGACAATGCGCCGCCTTATCTTGCCACCGCCGGAGCCGGAGACGTCCTCGCCGGGATGATCGCCGGCCTGCTGGCGCAAGGGATGGCGGGTTTCGAGGCGGCCAGCGCCGCCGTCTGGCTGCACGGCGAGGCGGCGACCGCCTTCGGGCCCGGCCTGATCGCCGAGGACCTTCCCGAGGCCCTGCCGGGCGTCTACCGGCGCCTGTTCACCGAACTCGGTACGCCGGCCGGCAAGCGCCCTTTATGACCTCGGCTGAAACCAGCGCGGGGCGCTGGCATCCGACGCCATCGTAAGGCTCATGGCGAAAGCCAGCGTCGAGAACACGGCCAGTTCCTTAAGGTCCTGCAGGTCGTAGATGTTGAACGAGAGGATCGGATCGTAAAGGAACAGGGCGGCGCAGGCGGCGCTGACCGCCGAAGCGATCACCGCGGAAAATTGCCCGAAGCGCCGCGCGACAAACAGGATCGGGAGCAGATACGCGAAGATCAGGTGCGGGATCTCGAAGCGCAGATCGACCATGATCAGCATGGCGGTCGCGATCGCCACCAGGTTCAAGGTCACCGGCAATCCGATATCGGCCAATCCCAATCGCGCCGCCGCGGCCGCACCAGCCTTGCGGGCGATGCAAAGCCCGGCCTTCAGCGACGAAAAGGCGGCAGCCGGGAGCGCCCTGATCCGGTCCGCGGCCGTGGCACGCGGGCGGAGGATCGGAACGACATTTCCCTCGCGGCGGTTCTGGCCGCCGGCAAGGACCCCTACCAGCGCGTCGATTTGTTCGCGGGTATGCGCCGCGTTGAGCTGGATGCGCAGCCGCGCCTTGCGCAGCGGCACCGCCGGGAACTTGACGGCATCGACGTGAATGCGTTCGGCCTCGAGCCGCGCAGCAAAACGATCCGCTTCCGTTTCGTCGCCGACCATGATCGGCACGATCGGCGTCTGCGTCGAGACAAGCGAATAGGGCAGTTCGCGCATGCGCTCGACGAAATAGCGCTGATTGTCCCACAGCTGCTGGCGACGCTGAGGTTCGTCCTGCACCGCGTCGATGGCCTCGCTGACGGCGAAGGCCTGGTCCGGCGGCAAGGTCGAGGTGAAGCCGTAGGCGGCGCAGGACAGCCGCAGGATGTCGGCGATCGCCTTGTCGGTCGCGACGAAACCGCCGATGGCGCCGTAGGCCTTGCTGAGCGTGCCCATGTGAATGAGCCGCTCGCTCACGACGCCGAAATGCTCGCTGATGCCGCGGCCATTGGCGCCCAGCACGCCGGTGCCGTGCGCGTCATCGACATAGACCATGGCGTCGTAGCGTTCGGCGAGGGCGATCAGGCCCGGCAGGTCGGCGATGTCGCCGTCCTGGCTGAAGACGCCGTCGGTGACGATGATCTTGTGGTCCTCGTCCGACTTCTTCAGCAGCGTTTCGAGGTGATCGAGATTGGCGTGCTTGAAGGTGTAACTCTCGGCGCCCGAGGCGCGGATGCCTTCGCGGATGCTGAGGTGATTGAACTGGTCGCTGAAATAGGCATAGCGCGCGGCGCTTTTGGCGCGGTAGCCGTAGATGCGGGCGTACTGGCCGGCCCGCGGCAGCGACGACAGCACGCCGAGATTGGTGAGGTAGCCCGTCGCGAACAGGACCGAGGCGTCCTTGTCCTTCATCGCCGCGATCTTGGCTTCCAGCGCGTCGTAGATTTCGAGATTGCCGCCCAGCAGCCGTGACTCGCAGTTGCCGACGCCGAAGCGTTCGAGGCCGCGGCGCGCCGCGCCGATCAGGCGCTTGCTGGAGGCCAGCGCCAGATAATTGTTGCTGCTGAAGGAGACCTGGTACTCGCCGTTGGCATAGAAGTGCGGGGCGGGGAGGCTGTCGACGAACTTCAATTCATGCGGGGCGACTTTCGACGCCCAGTTGCTGATCTCGATCAGTTCGCGCATCGCGCACATTCCCCAGGTCGCATAAATCCACAGATGATGTACGTAGCAGTTTGGCTGCGCACTTGCACTGATATTGAAGCGGGGGTGACCGCCGAATGTCGGCAGCGTTTACCGCCGGCGCGCCGGCCGGCCGTTTTGCGGCTGTATCGTCCCCCGTACCGCAACTGGACCGATTTGGCGTCGATTTGGCCCAAAACAAGCCTCTGGCGGCAACTTGGCGCGCCCGGTAGCCATGTCCGGCCTTGCCCTCGCCGGGGCGAGAGGTTATGTCCGCGCGTCGCGGGCGGACAAGATTTTGAGGCCCTTTGCGGGCGTGGCGGAATTGGTAGACGCGCCGGATTTAGGTTCCGGTGGCGAAAGTCGTGGGGGTTCGAGTCCCTCCGCCCGCACCAGACAAAGGTTTTGGGTTTGCGTTACGAAGCGCGGGAACGGTCCCGCATTCCGGACACCATGGTGCGAAACGGTCCTTGCGGGCGGTGGCGCGCGTAAAGAGAAGCAAGAAAGATCATGCAGGTTACCGAGACACTTTCCGAAGGCCTCAAGCGCGAATACGCGGTCAGCATTCCGATGGCCGAACTGGCGAGCAAGGTCGATGCCCGCATCAACGAGCTCAAGGACAAGGTGAAGCTCAACGGCTTCCGTCCGGGCAAGGTGCCGGTCTCCCACATCAAGAAGATGTATGGCCGCTCGGCGATGGCCGAGGTCATCGAGGCCTCGGTGCGCGACGCCAACCAGAAGATCGTCACCGACAACAATTTCAAGCTCGCCGCCGATCCGAAGGTGACGCTGCCGACCGAGGAAGCCGACGTCGAGAAGCTGATCGGCGGCTCGGCCGACCTCAACTACACCGTCGGCATCGAGATCGTGCCCGAAATCAAGCTCGGCGACTTCAAGAGCATCAAGCTCGAGAAGCCGGTCGCGGAAGTGTCGGAGGCCGAGATCGACGAAGCGCTCGGCCGCATCGCGAAGCAGAATACGCCGTTCGCCGACAAGGGCGAGGGCGCCAAGGCCGCGAACGGCGACCGCGTCACCGTCGACTTCGTCGGCACCATTGACGGCGTCGCGTTCCAGGGCGGCACCGGCCAGGACATCGCCGTGGATGTCGGCTCGGGCACGTTCATTCCGGGCTTCGAGGAGCAGCTCATCGGCATCGCCGCCGGCGAGAACCGCACCGTGAAGTCGACGTTCCCGGCGGCCTACGCCAATGCCGAACTCGCCGGCAAGGCCGCCGAATTCGCCGTCACCGCCAAGAAGGTCGAAGCGCCCGGCGAAGTGAAGATCGACGACGAATTCGCCAAGCAGCTCGGGCTGGAATCGCTCGCCAAGTTGCGCGAGGCGGTGAAGGAGCAGATCGGCCGCGATTATCTGCGCATGTCGCGCCAGAAGGTGAAGCGCGCGCTGCTCGACGCGCTCGACAAGATGCACAAGTTCGACCTGCCGCCGACGCTGGCCGAGGAAGAGTTCAACCGCGTCTGGTCGTCGGTGACCGAGGAGCTCAAGTCCGAGAACAAGTCGTTCGAGGACGAGAACACCACCGAGGACAAGGCCAAGCAGGAATATCGCGAGATCGCGGACCGCCGCGTGCGTCTCGGCCTCGTGCTTGCCGAGATCGGCGAGAAGAACAAGATCACCGTCGGCGACGAGGAGTTGTCGCGCGCGGTCGCCGAGCGCGCCCGCCAGTTCGCCGGCCAGGAACAGCGCGTGTGGGATTACTACCGCCAGAACCCGGAGGCGATCGCCTCGCTGCGCGCGCCGATCTACGAAGAGAAGGTCGTGGACTTCCTGCTCGAGCTTGCCGACGTGACCGAGAAGAAGGTCTCGAAGGACGAACTGATGAAGGAAGAGGATGAGGCGGCTTAACGAATTCCGTTAGCGCCCCTCCACGATTGCTTAATCGCCTTCTGCTACAAACGACGCCCGGTGGGGAATATCCCCGCCGGGCGCTCGTGTCTCTGAACGGGCGGCGCGTCAATCCAGTTTGCACCGCTTCTTGAGAGACCTTTCACCATCCTGCGGGCGGCCCTTGCGCTTCGGGGCAACCGAAAATAGATCGTCGAGGCACGGCGACCGGCTAAGCTGGCCCGTGTGATTCGTGCCGATGTGCCTTTTGGAGCCGTTATGAAAGATCCGGTTGAGACCTATATGAACCTGGTGCCGATGGTGGTCGAACAGACCAACCGCGGCGAGCGGGCCTACGACATTTTCTCCCGGCTCCTGAAGGAACGCATCATCTTCATTACCGGACCGATCGAGGACGGCATGTCCACCTTGATCGTCGCGCAGCTTCTGTTCCTCGAAGCCGAGAATCCGAAGAAAGAAATCTCGATGTACATCAACTCGCCGGGCGGGGTGGTGACGTCTGGCATGGCGATCTACGACACGATGCAGTTCATCCGCCCGGCGGTGTCGACCTTGTGCATCGGCCAGGCCGCCTCGATGGGCTCGCTGCTGCTGGCCGCCGGCGAGAAGGACATGCGTTTCGCGCTGCCGAACGCCCGCATCATGGTGCATCAGCCGTCTGGCGGCTTCCAGGGCCAGGCGACCGATATCATGCTGCACGCTCAGGAGATTTTGAACCTGAAGAAGCGGCTCAACGAAATTTACGTCCACCACACCGGGCAGTCGCTGAAGAAGATCGAGGACGCGCTGGAGCGCGATTACTTCCTCACCGCCGAAGCGGCGCGCGATTTCGGCATCGTGGACCAGGTGATCGAGAAGCGGCCGCAGGATCTGGCCGTGAAGCCCGCCTGAGGCGGCGTTTCGGGGTGCGAAAGTTCCCCGCGATATTGACGCACGAAGCGGGTCGCCTGCGGCCCGGAAAAGCGGTAATTTCGGCCTGGTTTGTGAACAAAAACGGCCATTGTTATCGTTAATACATTCTTGATCATCCTGCCCGTAGCATGCTTCGCTTAGGGTATGGGAGTGTAAGCGGGAGCGATCTCCCGAAATGATCGGGCCGCCGGGGCTTAATATCCGGCGCGGAATTTGCTTCGGTGGACAGGCAGCGGACTGATCTGCCTCACGGCGGGGCGACGCCAGTGGACGATACGAGACCAAGCTGCCTTGAATGACCGTGCTGTCTTTGGTCGCGTAGACGCAAGAGTGATACGGAGAACGGAATGAGCAAAGTCGGCGGCACCGATTCTAAGAACACCCTGTATTGCTCGTTCTGCGGCAAGAGCCAGCACGAAGTCAGGAAACTCATCGCCGGCCCGACCGTGTTCATCTGCGATGAATGCGTCGAGCTCTGCATGGACATCATCCGCGAGGAGAACAAGTCCTCGCTGGTGAAGTCGCGCGACGGCATCCCGACGCCGAAGGAAATCTGCAAGGTCCTCGACGATTACGTGATCGGCCAGTTCCATGCCAAGCGCGTGCTCTCGGTCGCCGTGCACAATCACTACAAGCGCCTCAATCATCAGACCAAGCACCAGGACGTCGAACTCGCGAAGTCGAACATCCTGCTGATCGGTCCGACCGGCTCGGGCAAGACGCTGCTGGCGCAGACGCTGGCGCGCATCCTCGACGTGCCGTTCACGATGGCGGACGCCACGACGTTGACCGAGGCCGGTTACGTCGGCGAGGATGTCGAGAACATCATCCTCAAGCTGCTGCAGGCCGCCGACTACAATGTAGAACGCGCCCAGCGCGGCATCGTCTATATCGACGAAATCGACAAGATCAGCCGCAAGTCGGACAACCCGTCGATCACGCGCGACGTGTCGGGCGAGGGCGTGCAGCAGGCGCTGCTCAAGATCATGGAAGGCACGGTCGCCTCCGTGCCGCCGCAGGGCGGCCGCAAGCATCCGCAGCAGGAGTTCCTGCAGGTGGACACGACCAACATCCTGTTCATCTGCGGCGGCGCCTTCTCGGGCCTCGACAAGATCATCTCGGGCCGCGGCAAGTCGACCTCGATCGGCTTCGGCGCCAAGGTGGCCGCGCCGGAAGATCGCCGTCAGGGCGAGATCTTCCGCGAGGTCGAGCCGGAAGACCTGCTCAAATACGGTCTCATTCCCGAGTTCGTCGGCCGCCTGCCGGTGGTCGCGACTTTGGAGGACCTCGACGAGGCTTCGCTCAAGAAGATCCTGGTCGAGCCGAAGAACGCGCTGGTCAAGCAGTACCAGCGGCTGTTCGAGATGGAACAAATCGACCTGACCCTCGCCGAAGAGGCGCTCGGCGCCATTGCCCGCAAGGCAATCGAGCGCAAGACCGGCGCGCGCGGCCTGCGCTCGATCATGGAAGGCATCCTGCTCGACACGATGTTCGACCTGCCGTCGCTCGAGGGCGTCGAAGAGGTGGTGATCTCCAAGGAGGTCGTCGAAGGTACCGCACGGCCGCTCTACATTTACGCCGACCGCAGCGACCGCACCGCCGACCAGGGGTCGGCCAGCGCCTGACCCAGGACCCAACCCGCATGCAGGGTTCCGCCGGCGTGCCATTCGGGACGCCGCCGGTGGGTTCGCGGGCGGCTGCCGGCTACCGCGCCGGCGTTTGGGGGCGGGAGCTGGAAAGCGGTGTCCGGCGCGGCGATTTCGTCGCCGAATCGACCCTGTTTGTGTTGTCCTGATCCGCGTAGCGTCGTCTTAACTTGAGTTCCGGGCGTTACTTGCGGTGGGGTGGCCGTCATCCTACGTATAGTGCTGTCAGCGAACCGGCGTACCAGATCGTCGTCGTTTCAAGACTTGGATGACACCCGAAAGCGGTTTCGGGCGAAACGCGAAACAGGAGCGCGCATCCAACGTTCCGCATCCTGACCGGCACTGATCTTGCGATGCCGCTTGAAGCGGGTCCTCGGATCAGGGGCACAACACAAAGGACTGGAAGACAATGACCAACAAGCCACGACCCACGCTGCAGCCTGGCGAAAGCCGCTCCTATCCGGTGCTGCCGTTGCGCGACATCGTGGTGTTCCCGCACATGATCGTTCCGCTCTTTGTCGGCCGCGAGAAGTCGATCAAGGCGCTGGAAGAGGTGATGCGCTCCGACACCTTCATCCTGCTGGCGACGCAAAAGAACGCGTCCGATGACGATCCGGCGACCGACCAGATCTTCGAGGTCGGCACGCTCGCGAGCGTCCTGCAATTGCTCAAGCTGCCCGACGGCACCGTGAAGGTGCTGGTCGAAGGCGCGACGCGCGCCAAGGTCTCGAAGTACAGCGACAATGCCGACTACTATGAAGCCGACGCGACCGCGATCGTCGACGATGTCGGCGAGAAGGTCGAGGCCGAAGCCATGGCCCGCTCGGTCGTCACCGAGTTCGAGAACTATGTGAAGCTCAACAAGAAGGTGTCGCCGGAAGTCGTCGGCGTGATCCAGCAGATCGAGGATTACGCCAAGCTCGCCGACACGGTGGCCTCGCATCTCGCCGTCAAGATTCCGGACAAGCAGGATATCCTGGAGACGCCGTCCGTCACCGCGCGCCTTGAGAAGGTGCTCGGCCTGATGGAGAGCGAGATCTCGGTGCTGCAGGTGGAAAAGCGTATCCGCACCCGCGTCAAGCGGCAGATGGAGAAGACGCAGCGCGAGTACTACCTCAACGAACAGATGAAGGCGATCCAGAAGGAGCTCGGCGACGAGGAAGGTCGCGACGAGCTGGCCGAACTGGAAGACAAGATCAAGAAGACCAAGCTCTCGAAGGAAGCCCGGGAGAAGGCGACGCACGAGCTCAAGAAGCTGCGGCAGATGTCTCCGATGTCCGCCGAAGCGACGGTCGTGCGCAACTATCTCGACTGGCTGCTTTCGATCCCGTGGGGAAAGAAGAGCAAGGTCAAGAAGGATCTCAGCGCCGCCGAGACCGTCCTCGATGCCGATCACTACGGCCTCGAGAAGGTCAAGGAGCGCATCGTCGAGTATCTCGCCGTGCAGCAGCGCGCCAACAAGCTGACCGGTCCGATCCTGTGCCTCGTCGGCCCTCCGGGCGTCGGCAAGACCTCGCTCGGCAAGTCGATCGCCAAGGCGACCGGCCGCGAATTCGTGCGCGTGTCCCTCGGCGGCGTGCGTGACGAAGCCGAGATCCGCGGTCACCGCCGGACCTATATCGGCTCGATGCCCGGCAAGGTCATCCAGTCGATGCGGAAGGCGAAGACGTCGAACCCGCTGTTCCTGCTCGACGAGATCGACAAGATGGGTTCCGATTTCCGCGGCGACCCGTCCTCGGCTCTGCTCGAGGTGCTCGATCCGGAGCAGAACGCGACGTTCGCCGACCACTATCTCGAAGTGGACTACGACCTGTCGAACGTGATGTTCATCACCACGGCCAACACGCTGAATATCCCCGGGCCGTTGATGGACCGCATGGAGATCATTCGCATCGCCGGTTACACGGAAGATGAGAAGGTCGAGATCGCGCGCAAGCATCTGATCCCGCACGCGGTCGCCAAGCACGGCCTCGCGCCGGCGGAATGGACGATCGACGACGAAGGTCTGCTCTTGATGATCCGGCGCTACACCCGCGAAGCGGGCGTGCGCAGCCTCGAGCGCGAGCTGTCAACGCTCGTGCGCAAGGCCGTCAAGGAGATCATGACCTCGAAGAAGAAGGCCATCGCCGTTACTGCGAAGAACCTGTCGGACTATCTCGGCGTGCCGAAGTATCGCTTCGGCGAGGTCGAGGCGGACGATCTGGTCGGCGTGGTGACCGGTCTGGCGTGGACGGACGTGGGCGGCGAATTGCTGACCATCGAAGGCACGTCGATGCCGGGCAAGGGCCGCATGACCGTCACCGGCAACCTGCGTGACGTGATGAAGGAGTCGATCTCCGCGGCGGCGTCCTACGTCCGCTCGCGCGCTGTCGCCTTCGGCATCGAGCCGCCATTATTCGACCGCAAGGACATCCACGTGCACGTGCCGGAAGGCGCGACGCCCAAGGACGGTCCGTCGGCCGGCGTCGCGATGGTAACCTCGATCGTTTCGGTCATGACCGGCATTCCGGTTCGCAAGGATGTTGCCATGACCGGCGAGATCACGCTGCGCGGCCGCGTGCTGCCGATCGGCGGTCTCAAGGAGAAGCTGCTGGCCGCCGCGCGCGGCGGCATCAAGACGGTGCTGATCCCCGAGGAGAATGCCAAGGACCTCGTGGACATCTCCGAGACGATCAAGAAGCATCTCGAAATCATTCCGGTCTCCCGGATGGACGAGGTTCTTGCCAAGGCGCTGGTGCGCAAGCCGGAGCCGATCGAATGGGACGAGGCGGCGCACAACGCCGCCACGGCCGACAAGAAGTCTGGCGACGAGTCGGGCCTGACCGCTCACTAGGCGGCGGCCCCTGACAAGAATTGAAAACGGCGCCTTCGGGCGCCGTTTTTGATTCAGACGGCCACGCGTGGCTTGCGCGATGCGCTCTAATGGCGATAAACGGGCGGCTGGAAGGGCCGGGCAGTTAGCTCAGCGGTAGAGCATCCCGTTTACACCGGGACGGTCGGGAGTTCGATCCTCTCACTGCCCACCATCCTTCGCTCGCTTGGCGCCCGCAGCGGCCGGCGCTATTTCGGGCGGGCGGCCTTGGTGCCGAGTTTCAGGATACGATCGACATCGGCTTTTGCGGCGTTCTTGAATGTCGCCGTGATCGGCGTTGCGATCTTTTTCGTCGCGCTCTTGTCGTAGCAAACCGCCACGCACTGCTTGGTGTCCTGGTAGTAGACCGCGCTGCAGCCATTGTCGCAGTCGACGCTGCAGCCATTGCCGGCGTCACAGGATTCCGCGGCCGCATACGTGGCCGATGCAATCATCATTCCGGTCGTCAGCAAGATGGTCCGCAACATCTGAACCTCCGGTGTTTGGTGTCACCGGTTATTCTAGGCGGCGCGCACAACCTTCGGTGTTGACCTGCGTCAAAGGCAATCGGCTGTCCGTCAGGCCCGTTCTTCCCAGATCGCCGAAAGGTGCACGATGGTCCGCACCGCGGCCTGCATGTCCTGAACGCTGACCCACTCCAGCGGCGAGTGGAAGGCGTGGCCGCCGGCGAAGATGTTGGGGCAGGGCAGGCCCATGAAGGACAGCCGCGAACCGTCGGTGCCGCCGCGGATGCTGTCCTTCTGCGGCGTCAATCCGGCGCGGCGCACCGCCTCCATGGCGTGCGCGACGATCTGCGGATGTCTGTCGAGCACGACCTTCATGTTGCGGTATTGCTCCCTGACCTCGAACTTGCAGGTCGAGCGCGGGAAGTCGCGCATCACATCGCGGACGGTGCGTTCCAGCAGCGCTGACTTGTCGCGCAGGCCGTCCTCGGTGAAGTCGCGGATGATGTATTGCAGCTTCGCTTCGCCGAGCTCCGACGCCACCGAGACCGGATGCAGGAAGCCGTCGCGGCCTTCGGTCGTTTCCGGCGTGCAGGTGTCCTTGGGCAGCGCATCCACGATACGCGCGGCGATCCGGATGGCGTTTTCCATGCGGCCCCTGGCGAAGCCGGGATGCGCGGCGAGGCCGGTAATGGTGATGGTGGCGGCATCGGCCGAGAAGGTCTCGTCCTCGATGATGCCGGCGGTCGAGCCATCCATCGTGTAGGCGAAGTCGGCGCCGAGACGCTTGAGGTCCGCCTTGTCGACGCCGCGGCCAATTTCCTCGTCGGGCGTGAACAGCACCTTGATGGCGCCGTGCCGGATCTGGGGATGCGCCTTGAGGAAGCGCATGGCGTCGACGATCTCGGCGAGGCCGGCCTTGTCGTCGGCGCCAAGCAAGGTCCGGCCGTCGGAGGTCACGATATCGTTGCCGATCTGGTTCACGAGGGCCGGGTGGTCGGCCGGGCGGATCACACGGGCCTTGTCGCCGGGCAGGGCGATGTCGCCGCCTTGATAGTTGCGGACGATCTGCGGTTTCACATCGGCGCCGGTGAAATCCGGCGAGGTGTCCATGTGCGAGCAGAAGCAGATCACCGGCACGGCCTTGTCGGTGTTGGCCGGCAGCGTCGCATAGACATAGCCGTTATCGTCCATAGCGGCGTCGCTGAGGCCGATTTCGCGCAATTCCGTCACCAGCAGGCGGCCGAGATTTTTCTGCTTCTCCGTGGACGGCGTGGTGGGCGAGGCCGGATCGGACTGCGTGTCGATCACGACGTAGCGCAGGAAGCGATCGAGCACAGTGTAGTCGAAGGGCGGGAACGCGGGCATCGTGGGAGTTCCAGTTGGTACCCAAAACAAAAACGGCAGGCTGCGCGATGTGCTGCAGCCTGCCGTCGATGATGCCGGAGAGTCCAGCGCAGCGAAGAAAGCTCAGACGGCTTCCTTGAGCTCCTTGGCGGCGCGGAAGGCGACCTTCTTCGACGCCTTGATCTGGATCTGCTCGCCGGTGGCGGGATTGCGGCCGATACGGGCGGCACGCTTGCGCACCTGAAGGATGCCGAGGCCGCCGATGCGGATGCGCTCGCCCTTCTTCAAATGCTTGACGATACTTCCGACGAAATCGCCCAGGACGGTTTCGGCCTGCTTCTTCGACATTTCGTGCGACTCAGCGAGCGCCGCCGCGAGATGCTTCAGGGTAACCGTTGCCGGAGCCTTCGTTGCCGTAGCCATCAGGGACCCTCCTCTTGATCCGCTAGGTGTGGCGGAGCGCCAGACCAAGTGCCCGCATAGACGATTCGATGCGGGTCTGACCATGATTCTTCCGATAAATAGGGCTTTTTCGCAAATCCCGCGGTGCGAAGACGCGGCCTAGCGGCGAGTTGTCCCTGTCTTGTCCGAGACTTGTCCTTGACTTGCGCCAGCCCCCCCTATAACTCACGCCCACGCCCGCGGGGGCGTAGCTCAGTTGGTTAGAGCGCTGCCCTGTCACGGCAGAGGCCGCGGGTTCGAGTCCCGTCGCTCCCGCCATTTCTCCGATGAAAATCAGAGACTTAAAAAGGCTCGCCATTTGGCGAGCCTTTTTCGTTGTGCGATACTGTTCGGGATCTTGGCCTGGAAATCGGCCGAGCCCGGCCGCGGCGCCTCGGCGCCGCCATCAGGAGATCAGCCGACTATGCCCAGCCCGGAACTTGGCGTCAGAGCTCTGTTTTTTGACGTTTTTGGAACTCTGGTCGATTGGCGGACTTCGGTCGCCCGGGAATCCGAACTGATCCTGGGGACTCTCGGTTTCGAACTTGACTGGCTGGCCTTCGCCGACGCCTGGCGCGGGGAATATCAGCCGGGCATGGAGGAGGTCCGCGCCGGGCGGCTGCCGTTCAGCAAGCTCGACGTCCTGCACCGGGCCAATCTCGTGCGCATGGCGCCGCGCTTCGGCCTGGACAACCTGTCCGACGAGGTGCTCGACGACCTGACACTGGTCTGGCACCGGCTCGACGCCTGGCCTGAAGTTCCCGCGGCCCTGACGCGGCTGAAAGCGCGGTTCCGCATCGCGCCGGTGTCGAACGGCAATATCTCGCTGATGGTCGATCTGGCGCGGCGCAACGGCCTGCCGTGGGACGCCATTCTCGGCGCCGAGATCGCGGGCGACTACAAGCCGAAGCCGCGGGTCTATCTCGCTGCCTGCGCGGCCCTCGATCTGGCGCCGTCGCAATGCATGATGGTGGCCGCGCATTCGAACGATCTGGCTGCCGCGGCGGCGCAGGGCCTTCGCACCGGCCATATAGCGCGTCCGAATGAGCACGGCCCCGGCACGGGCGAGACGTCGCCGAGCATTGAGGTCGATGTGGCCGGCCGTGACCTTGCCGACCTCGCAACCAAGCTCGGACTTTAGGTGCTTTCCCGGACCGGCGCAGGCTGCGCTGCGCCGGCCAGCCCCGGCACCACCGCCAGCGATGCCCCCAGCAGCAGCCAGAAGGCGCGCTGATACGACAGTTCGTGCGCCAGCGACATCACCGCCAATGCGGCAATGCTCAGCACCAGCAGACGGCCGGCGTCGTCGGTCGATCGCCAGCGTAAGGCCTCGGCGTGGAAGACCCGGATCAACGGCGCCGCAAGCAGGATGAAGCCGACAATGCCGAATTCCGCGAGCAGCCACAGCGGTGTCGAGTGAATGACCAGCAGCTTGCCCTCGCGCATCGTTTCATCGACGTAGGCGCCCAGGCCGGCGCCGAAGATGGGATGCGAGGTGAAAAGCTGCCAGCCGCCGGTCAGGCTTTTCAGCCGCTCCACATTGGACGCATCGGTGGAGTTGAGGCTATTGACCACGCTGCTTAGCACAGAGAAGCCGCTCGTGCCGGCATTGTGCGGTATGACCGGCGTGGTCATGATCGTGTCAGGCAGAATCTGCGACACCGCCACCATGGCCATTGGCAGCCCATGCGACACGGCCATGATCGTGCCGGCGACGGCCGCCGCGCCGGCAAGCCTCCGCCACGGCAACGGCGCGACGAAAGCGGCGAGCAGCACGACGACGGCGAACGCAATATAGCCGGCGCGAGACCCCGTCGCCGCCAGGCCCGCCACCGCGATGCCAAGCCAAATCGTCTGGTAAGGCCAGCGCGTCGCCAGGATGACGCAGATCACCAGCAGGATCTGAAGGGCAAACGTGTTGCGGTTCTGCGCGAACCCCTCGATCGGCATGACGACGATATCCCGCAGGATCACCGCCCCGGAAACATAGGCGGTCGCCGCTGTCGCCGCGAAAACGAAGATGGCGAGACCGGTCGCCACGAATGTACGGAGCAGCATGTCGTATCCGGCATGGCCCATGCGCTGCACGATCAGGGCGCCAACCGCGCCGTATGACAGCAGGATGGGCCAGCCGAGCAGGCGGTTGGCGAAAGCCCAGTTGGTATAGCCGAAGCGCGCGAGGCCGATGAGATAGGCGGCGGCGAGCGCGGCCGTGGCAACAAGCACGAGGACGTTGAAGTTCGGCACCCGCCACTGTGGCAAGGCCCGGCGGCCGACGTGATGCAGCACGAACAGGCTACCGCCCAGAATGACAATCGGATCGGCCAAATTGGCGGAGATGACGCTCCCTCGCACCGGCAGGAACACCTGGAAAAATACAGCGGTTGCCGCGGCGAGCGGCACGAGGATGTCGAGCAGGGCGACGTAACCTTGCGAGCGCGGCGTGGCATTCTGTCCAGCAGGAACGGCGACCGGCGCATGTCGGAATGCCGATAATGCCATGATGGCGGCGACGACCATGGACAGTACGCCGATCGTGAGCGCGACCGTCAACGCCGCCTGAGACGAAACGCCAAGGATACTGAGCACGGAGAGGGCGCCCATCTCGCGCAAGCCCCAGCCGGCAAGGCTGATCGGAATGCTGGCGGCCAGCATGATCAAGGCCGCCGCCGCCGCCGCCGTGCCGAGCGGAATTCCCGGCGCCAGCACATGAATCAGCGACATGTAGGCGGCCATGGTCGTGAGCTGAATGAGCAGCGAGATGACGGCGCTGCGCGCCAGGCCGACGAGGATTCGCGGCGTCAGCGGTGGCAGGTTGGCGGTCAGGGCCTTGCCCCAGGCGAATACGGCGCCGGCGATGACGACCAGAACCAGACCGATGATGAGCTTGATGAGCGCGGCCCCGCCTTTCTGGTAGTCGATGGAAATCGAGCCGAACAGATAAGCGGTCGCGGTCAGTGCCAACGTCAGCGAAATGCCAAGCGCCAGAAATCGCTCATAGCCGGTGATGATGACTGTGGCCGACGGCGGTACCTGCCGCCGGGACAGGATCGTACTGCGCGCCAGAAGCTGGCCGGCGATCTGGAAGAAAACCGCTCCCATGAGCTGGCCGAGGCTGAGCGCGGCCATCGAATCCAGGAACGTGAGGCGATAGCCGAGATCGCTGGCGATCCATTGCAGGCGGAGCGTGGCCAGCAGAGATCCCGCCAGCAGAAAAAACGCAACGATGCCGAGCGTGCCGCGCGACAACTGCGAAAATGTCGCCACGACCGCGCCCCATTCGGTCTGGCGTACAACTATGGCAATAGCGGCAAGCAACAGAAGCGATGACACCGCGAGGCGGATATACTTGATCGGCATGTATTTTTTTGGCGTACCGGTTACGTCGAGTGTTCGCCGACAAACATCTACTGGTAGTGTTGTGCGACACCGCAATCACAGATATAGGAAACTTATACTGGTTACAGGATTCGCGCGAGGGCCATGGGCCCGGTTTTTTGCCACCCGCAGCTTGGACGGCAGACGTGGAACCCGCGCGTGCGTTTCGCGCCCGCGCATGCCCGGTATCTCGCCTGCCGCGCGCATGAAGTGTGCGCGTTCGTCGCTGTCTTTCGACACGCATGGTAAGGGGTCTGGCGTGGCCCGGCGGCGGTGCGGCCTTCGCGATCCACAGGCCATGTTGCCATGCGGCGGCTGCCATCGAAATGCGGGTAAAGTTGGCTTGCCAAGGCGTCGCACGCTGGGCTAAGCCTCAGCCGCTTCGTCCTTGCAACGTTTCCAAACAAAGCCTTGGATTTTTGCGGGTTTTGCTGGGGAACCGGCGCCGAATGCGGCGACTCGCGGGACGACTATGGCCGCCTCGACGGGGCAGGGGCGAAAGACGATAGGGGTCGCCAATGAGCGGTTTGTTGCAGGATTATCTGCCCCTCGTGATCTTCATCGGCGTGTCGCTGGTAATCGGGCTGGCGCTGCTGATCGCCCCGTTCATCGTGGCGTTCCAGCAGCCCGATCCGGAAAAGCTGTCGGCCTACGAATGCGGTTTCAACGCGTTCGACGACGCGCGCATGAAATTCGACGTGCGCTTCTACCTGGTCGCTATCCTCTTCATTATATTCGACCTTGAAGTGAGCTTCCTGTTCCCGTGGGCGGTCGCGTTCCATGAGGTCGGCGTGTTCGGCTTCTGGTCGATGATGCTGTTCCTCGGTGTGCTTACAATCGGTTTCATCTACGAATGGAAGAAGGGCGCGCTCGAATGGGACTGAGCGCGCTGAAGGCACCGCAATGACAATGGTCGCTCCCCAGCCTCGCGGCATTCTGGATCCGAACACCGGCAGGCCGGTCGGTTCGGACGATCCTTTTTTCACGGGCCTCAACAACGAATTGTCCGACAAGGGCTTCATCGTCACGGCAGCGGACGATCTCGTCACCTGGGCGCGCACCGGCTCGCTGATGTGGATGACCTTCGGTCTCGCCTGCTGCGCCGTCGAGATGATGCAGGTGTCGATGCCGCGCTACGACGTCGAGCGCTTCGGCTTCGCGCCGCGCGCCTCGCCGCGCCAGTCCGACGTCATGATCGTCGCCGGCACGCTGACCAACAAGATGGCGCCGGCCTTGCGCAAGGTCTACGACCAGATGCCGGAGCCGCGCTACGTGATCTCGATGGGCTCCTGCGCCAATGGCGGCGGCTATTATCACTACTCCTACAGCGTCGTGCGCGGCTGCGACCGCATCGTGCCGGTCGATATCTACGTGCCGGGCTGCCCGCCGACGGCGGAGGCGCTGCTGTACGGCGTGCTGCTGCTGCAGAAGAAGATCCGCCGCGTCGGCACGATCGAGCGGTGAGGGCGGGTCATGGACATTCTTACCACGCTCGACAACCTCGGCGCCTCGATCACGGCCGCGCTTCCCGGCGCCGTCACCGGTCATGAGATCTCTTTCGGCGAACTCAACGTCACCGCCAAGGCCGCCGACATCGTCAAGGTCGCGAAGTATCTGCGCGACGATCCGTCGTGCCAGTTCATCTGCATTATCGACATCACGGCGGTTGACTATCCCGGCCGTGACGAGCGTTTCGACGTCGTCTATCACCTCCTGTCGCCGCGGTTGAACCAGCGCATTCGCGTCAAGGTGACGACCGACGAGGCGACGCCTGTGCCGTCGATCATCGACCTGTTCCGCGGCGCTGACTGGTTTGAGCGCGAAACCTACGATCTCTACGGCGTGCTGTTCACCGGTCATCCCGACATGCGCCGCATCCTCACCGACTACGGTTTCGAGGGCCATCCGCTGCGCAAGGACTTCCCGATGACGGGCTTCGTCGAAGTACGCTACGACGACGAGCAGAAGCGCGTCGTCTACGACAAGGTTCGGCTCAACCAGGAATTCCGCTCCTTCGATTTCCTCTCGCCCTGGGAAGGCACCGACTACGTGCTGCCGGGCGACGAGAAAGCCAAGGAGCCGGGGCAGGGCAACAAGCTCACCGGCGAGCCCGAGAAGAAGGCGACGCCATAATGGCCGAAACCTCCGTCCGCAATTTCACGATCAACTTCGGGCCGCAGCATCCGGCGGCGCACGGTGTGCTGCGCCTCGTGCTGGAGCTCGATGGCGAAGTGGTCGATCGCGTCGATCCGCATATCGGCCTCCTGCATCGCGGCACCGAAAAGCTGATCGAGGCCAAGACCTATCTGCAGGCGATCCCGTATTTCGACCGGCTCGATTACGTCGCGCCGATGAATCAGGAGCACGCGTTCTGCCTTGCGGTCGAGAAGCTGCTCGGTCTGCAGGTGCCGAAGCGCGCGCAGCTCATCCGCGTGCTGTATTCCGAGATCGGCCGCATCCTGTCGCATCTGCTCAACGTCACGACGCAGGCGATGGACGTCGGCGCGCTCACCCCGCCGCTGTGGGGCTTCGAAGAGCGCGAGAAGCTGATGATGTTCTACGAGCGCGCCTCCGGCTCGCGCATGCACGCGGCCTACTTCCGCGTCGGCGGCGTGCATCAGGACCTGCCGCAGTCGCTGATCAACGACATCTACGATTGGTGCGATCCCTTCCTAAAGGTTGTCGACGACCTCGACACGCTGCTGACCGGCAACCGCATCTTCAAGCAGCGCAACGTCGATATCGCGATCGTCAAGATTGAGGACGCCTGGAACTGGGGCTATTCCGGCGTGATGGTGCGCGGCTCGGGCGCCGCCTGGGATCTGCGCAAGTCGCAGCCTTACGAGTGCTACGCCGAGCTCGATTTCGATATTCCGGTCGGCAAGAACGGCGATTGCTACGATCGCTATCTCATCCGCATGGAAGAGATGCGCCAGTCGGCCAAGATCATGAAGCAGTGTTGCGACAGACTGCGCGCGGCCGAAGGGCAGGGTCCGGTCTCGGCCGTCGATCAGAAGATCGTGCCGCCCAAGCGCGGCGAGATGAAGAAGTCGATGGAAGCGCTGATCCATCACTTCAAGCTTTATACTGAAGGCTTCCACGTGCCGGCCGGCGAAGTCTACGCCGCGGTCGAGGCGCCCAAGGGCGAGTTCGGCGTCTATCTCGTCGCCGACGGCACCAACAAGCCGTACAAGTGCAAGATCCGCGCGCCGGGCTTCGCGCATCTCCAGTCGATGGACTGGCTGTGCAAGGGCCACTTGCTGGCCGACGTCTCGGCCATTCTCGGCTCCATCGACATCGTGTTCGGGGAAGTTGATCGATGAGCGTTCGCCGCACCGCGCCCGCTGCAGTTCAGCCGAAGGAATTCGCCTTCACGCCGGAGAATCTGGCCTGGGCCAAGACCATCATCGCGCGCTTCCCGGAAGGCCGTCAGGCTTCCGCCGTCATCCAATTGATGTGGCGCGCGCAGGAGCAGCATTACGGCTGGCTGCCGGAAGCCGCCATCCGCTACATCGCCGACATGCTCGGCATGGAACATATCCGCGCCATGGAAGTGGCGACGTTCTACACGATGTTCCTGCTGCAGCCGGTCGGCAAGAAGGCGCATATCCAGGTGTGCGGCACGACGCCGTGCCGCCTGCGCGGCGCCGACGACCTGTTCGAGGTTTGCAAGCATCGCATTGCGCATGATCCTTTCGAGGTGTCGGCCGACGGCAACTTCTCGTGGGAAGAGGTCGAATGTCTCGGCGCTTGCGTGAACGCGCCGATGGCGCTGATCTGGAAGGATACCTACGAGGACCTGACCCCGGAGAGCCTCGAGAAGATCATCGACGGCTTTGCTTCGGGCAACCCGCCCAAGCCCGGCCCGCAGAACGGCCGCCAGTTTTCGGCGCCGGAAGGCGGCCCGACCACGCTGACCGATGCGGCGATTTACGCGACGAAGCCGCAGAACGCCGGCGCCGCGCTGACCGACAGCGACGCCAAGAAGCCGAGCCAGACCGCGAGCAATCGCGAGGCGCCGGAGCCGAAGCCGCCGCTGTCGAAAGCCAGCGCCGACAAGAAGCCGAAACCGAACTGAAGATCGCCGGATAGAAGCACATGCTCGCTGACAAGGATCGCATCTTCAAGAACCTCTACGGCCTCCATGACTGGGGCCTGAAGGGCGCGCTGGCGCGCGGCTCCTGGGATGGCACCAAGGCGATCATCGAGAAGGGCCGCGACGGCATCATCAACGAGATGAAGGCGTCGGGTCTGCGTGGCCGCGGCGGCGCCGGCTTCCCGACCGGGCTCAAGTGGTCGTTCATGCCGAAGGAGATCGGCGAGCGTCCGCATTACCTCGTTGTCAACGCCGACGAGTCCGAGCCGGGCACCTGCAAGGATCGCGAGATCATGCGGCACGATCCGCATCTCCTCGTCGAGGGCTGTCTGATCGCCGGCTTCGCCATGGGCGCGCATGCCGGCTACATCTACGTGCGCGGCGAGTTCATCCGCGAGCGCGAGCATCTGCAGGCGGCGATCGATCATGCCTATGAGGCCAAGCTGATCGGCAAGAACAACGTCCACGGCTGGGACTTCGACCTTTACGTCGCCCACGGCGCCGGCGCCTATATCTGCGGCGAAGAGACCGCGCTGCTCGAAAGCCTCGAAGGCAAGAAGGGCCAGCCGCGCCTCAAGCCGCCGTTCCCGGCGAATGTCGGTCTCTATGGCTGCCCGACCACGGTGAACAACGTCGAGTCGATCGCGGTGGCGCCGGATATTTTGCGCCGCGGCGCTTCGTGGTTCTCCTCGATCGGCAACCCGAACAATGTCGGCACCAAGCTGTTCTGCATTTCCGGCCACGTGAACAAGCCCTGCAACGTCGAAGAGGCGATGGGCATTCCGTTCCGCGAACTGATCGACAAGCACTGCGGCGGCATTCGCGGCGGCTGGGACAACCTCAAGGCCGTGATCCCCGGCGGCTCGTCGGTGCGTATGGTGCCGGCGGCACAGATCATCGATACGCCGATGGAGTTCGACTCGCTGTCGAAGCTGCGCTCCGGTCTCGGCACCGCGGCGGTGATCGTCATGGACAAGTCCACCGACCTCATCAAGGCGATCGCGCGCATCTCGTATTTCTACAAGCACGAGAGCTGCGGTCAGTGCACGCCGTGCCGCGAAGGCACCGGTTGGATGTGGCGCGTGATGACGCGCATGGCCGAAGGCCGCGCGCAGAAGCGCGAAATCGACATGCTGCTCGACGTCACCAAGCAGATCGAAGGTCACACCATCTGCGCACTCGGCGATGCCGCGGCCTGGCCGATCCAGGGCCTGATCGCGCATTTCCGTCACGAAATCGAAGAGCGGATCGACCAGTATTCGGCCAATCCGCACTCTGAACCCGTTCTAGTCGCGGCGGAGTAGATATGACCGGCGTTCGCCACCTCGCCCAGTTCAACATCGCGCGGATCAAGTATCCGCTCGATGATGCGCGCATGGCCGAGTTCGTCGGCAATGTCGATCGCATCAACGGGCTGGCCGAGCGGGTCGAAGGCTTCGTCTGGCGCCTCAAGGGCGACAGCGGCAACGCGATGGACATGGGCGTGCATGGCGACAAGCGGGTGCTGCCGAACCTGACCGTCTGGGAGAATGTGCAGGCGCTCGAACGCTTCGTCTGGAAGACGCTGCACTACCGCTTCTACCAGAAGCGCGAAGAGTGGTTCGAGCACATCGAGGTCACCAATGCGCTGTGGTGGGTCGATGTCGGCGCGCGTCCGTCGCTGGACGAGGGCATCGCGCGGCTCGATCACCTGACGCAGAACGGACCGACTGACTTCGCCTTCGGCTGGCAACAGATCGCGGGCGCTCAACATTGGAAAACGGCGCGTTGCCCGGCGCCGAGCGAGCATGCGGCATGACGAAAGTTGTTATCGACGGCCAGGAAATCGACGTGCCGCCGGAGTACACGCTGCTCCAGGCGTGCGAAGCGGCGGGCGCGGAAATCCCGCGCTTCTGCTTCCATGAGCGGCTGTCGATCGCCGGCAATTGCCGCATGTGCCTCATCGAGGTGAAGGGCGGTCCGCCGAAGCCGGTCGCGTCCTGCGCCCAGAACGTCCGCGACCTGCGGCCAGGCCCCAATGGCGAGCCGCCGCAGATGTTCACCAAGTCGCCGATGGTGAAGAAGGCGCGCGAAGGCGTGATGGAATTCCTGCTGATCAACCATCCGCTCGATTGCCCGATCTGCGATCAGGGCGGCGAGTGCGATCTGCAGGATCAGGCGATGGCGTACGGCGTCGATCACACGCGCTATCACGAGAACAAGCGCGCAGTCGAAGACAAGTATATCGGCGCGCTGGTCAAGACCTCGATGAACCGCTGCATCCAGTGCACGCGCTGCATCCGCTTCTCGGCGGAAGTGGCCGGCGTGTCGGAACTCGGCGCCATCGGTCGCGGCGAGGACATGGAGATCACGACCTATCTCGAAGCGGCGATGACCTCCGAGCTGCAGTCGAACGTCGTCGATCTGTGTCCGGTCGGCGCGCTGACGTCGAAGCCTTACGCTTTCGCGGCGCGGCCGTGGGAGTTGTCGAAGACGCCGTCGATCGACGTTATGGATGCGCTCGGCTCGGCGATCCGCGTCGATGCGCGCGGCCGCGAAGTGATGCGCATTCTGCCGCGCACCAATGACGACATCAACGAAGAGTGGATCTCCGACAAGACGCGCCACGTCGTCGACGGTCTGCGCACCCAGCGCCTCGACCAGCCTTACGTGCGCGATAACGGCCGCCTGCGTCAGGCGACCTGGAAGGAAGCCTTCGCCGCCATCGCCGCGAAGACCCGTGGGGTCAAGGGCGCGCGCATCGGCGCGCTGGCCGGCCAGCTCGCCGGCGTCGAGGAAATGTTCGCGCTCAAGGGCCTGATGACGGCGCTCGGCTCCGGCAACATCGACGCGCGCTATCCGGGCTCGCCGCTGCACCCCAAGCACGGCCGCGCCAGCTACATTTTCAACTCGACCATCGCTGGCATCGATCAGGCTGACGCGATCATGCTGATCGGGACCAACCCTCGCAAGGAAGCGCCGGTGCTGAACGCGCGCATCCGCAAGCGCTGGCGCCAAGGCAATCTGCCGGTCGGCGTCGTCGGCGAGCAGGCCGATCTGACTTACACCTACACCTATCTCGGCGCCGGTCCGGACAGCCTCGCGCCTTTGATCGACCATGCTCCGGCCAAAGCGCAGAAGCCGATGTTCATCATCGGCCAGGGCGCGCTCAATCGTCCCGATGGCGCGGCCATTCTGGCTCAGGCCGCGAAGGCGGCGAAGTCGCTCGGCGTCATCAAGGACGGCTGGAACGGCTTCAACATCCTGCACACCGAAGCCGGCCTCGTCGGCGCGCTCGATATCGGCTTCGTGCCGGGTGAGGGCGGCCTCGACACCGGCGCCATGCTCAAGTCCGATGCGCTCGACGTCCTGTTCCTGCTGGGCGTCGATGAAGTGGACGTGCCTGCCGGCGCTTTCGTCGTCTATGTCGGCACCCACGGCGATCGCGGCGCGCACCGCGCCGACGTCATCCTGCCGGGTGCGGCCTATACCGAAAAGTCGGCGACCTACGTCAACACCGAAGGCCGCGTGCAATTGACCACCCGCGCCACGTTCCCGCCGGGCGATGCCCGCGAGGATTGGGCGATCCTGCGCGCGCTATCCGATGCGCTGGGCGCCAGGCTGCCTTATGACTCGCTGCTCGGCCTGCGTCAGGCGATGTATGCGGCGCATCCGCATCTGGCCCGCATTGACCAGATCGCACCGGGCGAAGCGGCGACCATCGAGAAGCTGACAACGCTCGGCGGCACGGCCGAAAAATCGGCGCTGGTGTCGCCGGTGTCGAATTTCTATTTCACCAATCCGATCGCACGCGCCTCGGCCGTGATGGCCGAGTGTTCGGCGCTCGCTCACGCGGCGGCCGGCAAGCCGGCGCTGACGGCGGCGGAGTAGGGACAAGGCCATGGATTTCTTCTGGACCACGCTCTGGCCGCTGATCATCATCCTGGCGCAGTCGCTGCTGCTGCTGGTGCTGCTGCTCGTCGGCATCGCCTACATCCTGCTCGCCGACCGCAAGATCTGGGCGGCGGTGCAGATGCGTCGCGGCCCGAACGTCGTCGGTCCCTGGGGCCTGCTGCAGTCCTTCGCCGACCTCCTCAAGTTCATCGTCAAGGAGCCGGTTATTCCGGCCGGCTCGAACAAGGGCGTGTTTCTGCTGGCGCCGCTCGTCACCTGCGTGCTGGCGCTCGCCGCCTGGGCCGTGATCCCGGTGAATGTCGGCTGGGCCATCGCCGACATCAATGTGGGCGTGCTCTATATCTTCGCGGTGTCGTCGTTGATGGTCTACGGCGTCATCATGGCCGGCTGGGCGTCGAACTCGAAGTATCCGTTCCTCGCCGCGCTGCGCTCGGCCGCGCAGATGGTGTCCTACGAGGTCTCGATCGGTTTCGTCATCATCACCGTGCTGCTGTGCGCCGGTTCGCTGAACCTGACCAAGATCGTCGAGGCGCAGAACGGCCCCTACGGCATGCTGTCGTGGTACTGGCTGCCGCTGTTCCCGATGTTCATCGTCTTCTTCGTGTCGGCGCTGGCGGAAACCAACCGTCCGCCGTTCGATCTGATTGAGGCGGAATCGGAACTGGTCGCCGGCTTCATGGTCGAATACGGCTCGTCGCCCTACATGATGTTCATGCTCGGCGAATACGTGGCCATCGCCACGATGTGCGCCATGGGCACCATCCTGTTCCTCGGCGGCTGGCTGCCGCCGGTGCCTTACGCGCCCTTCACCTGGGTGCCGGGCGTCATCTGGTTCGTACTCAAAGCGCTGTTCCTGTTCTTCGGCTTCGCCATGGCGAAGGCGATCGTGCCGCGCTACCGCTACGACCAGTTGATGCGTCTGGGCTGGAAGGTGTTTCTGCCGCTGTCGCTGGCCATGGTCGTTATCGTTGCCGGCGTTCTGCAGTACGGCCATCTCGCCACCTCGGCGATGAAGTGAGGATGCGATGAGGTTAGTCGGCGCCGCCAAGGCACTGTTTCTCTGGGAGTTCGTCGTCGGCACCGCGCTGGCGATGCGCTACTTCTTCGCGCCCAAGGCGACCATCAACTATCCGTTCGAGAAGAACCCGGTGTCCCCGCGCTTCCGCGGCGAGCACGCGCTGCGCCGCTATCCGAACGGCGAAGAGCGCTGCATCGCCTGCAAGCTGTGCGAGGCGATCTGCCCGGCGCAGGCCATCACCATCGAGGCCGGCCCGCGCCGCAACGACGGCACGCGCCGCACCACGCGCTACGACATCGACATGGTGAAGTGCATCTATTGCGGCCTGTGTCAGGAAGCCTGCCCGGTGGACGCCATCGTCGAGGGGCCGAATTTCGAGTTCGCCACTGAGACCCGCGAAGAGCTGTACTACGACAAGGAGCGTCTGCTCGCGAATGGCGACCGCTGGGAGCGGCAGATCGCCAAGAACATCGCGCTCGACGCGCCGTATAGGTAACGCCGATGAACGCCGTCGCCGTATTCTTTTATCTCTTTGCCTGCGTCCTCGTCGCGAGCGCCTTCATGGTGATCGCGTCGAAGAACCCGGTGCATTCGGTGCTGTATCTCATTCTGGCCTTCGTCAATGCGGCGGGCCTGTTCGTGATGATGGGCGCCGAATTCCTGGCGATGATCCTGATCGTCGTCTATGTCGGCGCGGTGGCGGTGCTGTTCCTGTTCGTCGTCATGATGCTCGACGTCGATTTTGCCGAGCTCAAGCAGGGCGTGCTGCAGTATCTGCCGATCGGCATGGTGATCGGCGGCATTTTCCTCGCCGAGATTCTGCTGGTGGTCGGCACCTGGGCGATCGCCCCGGCGACCAAGGGCGCCATCACGGCGCCGATCCCGGCCGGCGTCACCAACACCGAGGCCATCGGCCTCGTGCTCTATACGAAGTATGTCTACTTCTTCCAGATCTCGGGCTTGATCCTCCTGGTCGCCATGATCGGCGCCATCGTGCTGACCTTGCGCCACAAGGAGCGGGTCAAGCGCCAGTCGATCGCCGATCAGGTCGCGCGCACGCCGGCCATGGCGATGAAGGTCGTCAAGGTGAAGACCGGGCAGGGGCTCGGCTCCAACGAAATCTCCAGCAAGGACGCGGGGAGCGCGGCATGACCATCGGCCTCGGTCACTATCTGTCGGTTGCCGCGATCCTGTTCACGCTCGGCATATTCGGCATCTTCCTGAACCGGAAGAACGTCATCATCATCCTGATGTCGATCGAGCTCATCCTGCTCGCGGTCAACATCAACCTGGTTGCGTTCTCGACTCATCTCGGCGACATCACCGGGCAAATCTTCGCGCTGCTGGTGCTCACCGTCGCGGCCGCCGAAGCCGCCATCGGTCTCGCCATTCTCGTCGTTTTCTTCCGCAACCGCGGCACCATCGCGGTTGAGGACATCAATATGATGAAGGGCTGAGCCTCCTCATGTATCAGGCGATTGTCTTTCTTCCGCTGTTCGGGGCCATTCTCGCCGGCCTGATCGCGCTGCTTGGCGCGCGCGCCCGTTTTCCGGGCGAGGCGCCGCCGCCGGGCGTCGAGGATGAGGCGACGGACGCGCATGCGCACCATGCCCATGCCCACGCGCATGATCATTCGCATGACCACGGCCATGGCAGCCACGGCCACGACGACCATGGTCACGGCCCGGTCGAGCCGGCCGCGGCCGGCTCCCGCACGGCCGAACTGATCACGACGACGCTTCTCGTGGTGTCGGCGATCCTGTCGTGGATCGCGCTGGTACAGGTTGGCTTCAACGGCCCGGATGTCCGCGTTCCGATCATGGACTGGATGATCTCTGGCAACCTCCGCGTCGAGTGGGCGCTGCGCATCGACACGCTGACCGCCGTGATGCTGGTCGTCGTCAATACGGTGTCCGCGCTCGTGCACCTTTATTCGATCGGCTACATGCACGAGGAGCCGTACCGGCCGCGTTTCTTCGCCTACCTGTCGCTGTTCACTTTCGCCATGCTGATGCTGGTGACCGCCGACAACCTGCTGCAGATGTTCTTCGGCTGGGAAGGCGTGGGGCTGGCCAGCTATCTCCTGATCGGCTTCTGGTACTACAAGCCGGAAGCCAATGCTGCCGCCATCAAGGCCTTCGTCGTCAACCGCGTCGGCGATTTCGGCTTCTTGATCGGCATCTTCGCGCTGTTCATGATGACCGGCGCCGTCGATTTCGACACCATCTTTGCCCAGGCGCCGACGCTGGCGGGCAAGACCATCAACTTCTTCGGCTGGCACGCCGATGCGCTGACGCTGATCTGTCTGTTCCTGTTCATGGGCGCCATGGGCAAGTCGGCGCAGTTCCTGCTGCACACCTGGCTGCCGGACGCGATGGAGGGCCCGACGCCGGTCTCCGCGCTGATCCACGCCGCGACCATGGTCACCGCCGGCGTGTTCATGGTGGCGCGCATGTCGCCGCTGTTCGAGCTAGCCCCGAATGCGCAGACCGTCGTCACTTTTATTGGCGCCACCACGGCGATTTTCGCCGCCACGATCGGCCTCGTTCAGAACGACATCAAGCGCATCGTCGCTTACTCGACCTGTTCGCAGCTCGGCTATATGTTCGTGGCGCTGGGCGTCGGCGGCTACTCGATCGCCATGTTCCACCTGTTCACGCACGCCTTCTTCAAGGCACTGCTGTTCCTGGGCTCCGGCTCGGTCATCCATGCGATGCATCACGAGCAGGACATCCGCAACATGGGCGGGCTCAAGGATCGCATCCCGTTCACCTATATCGTGATGCTGATCGGCACCTTGGCGCTGACCGGCTTCCCGCTGACCGCCGGCTATTTCTCCAAGGACGCCATCATCGAAGCCGCCTTCGTCGGCAAGAACCCGATGGCGCTCTATGCCTTCGTCTGCACCGTCGCCGCGGCGCTGCTGACGTCGTTCTACTCCTGGCGTCTGGTGTTCAAGACCTTCCACGGCAAGCCGCATGACGTGAAGCACTGGAAGGAAGCGCACGAGAGTCCGCTGGTGATGCTGATCCCGCTGGCCGTGCTGGCGGCGGGTTCGATCCTGGCCGGCCTGCCGTTCAAGGAAATCTTCGCCGGCCACGGCGTCGAGCACTTCTTCCGCGAGTCGCTCAAGTTCGGTCCGAACAACCACATCCTTGAGGAGCTGCACCATGTGCCGACGCACATCGCGCTGCTGCCGACGGTCATGATGGTGATCGGCTTCGCGATCGCCTGGCAGTTCTATATCCGCCGTCCGGATATCCCGGTCGAACTCGCGCGGCAGCACGAGGCGCTCTACAAGTTCCTGCTCAACAAGTGGTACTTCGACGAGCTGTACGACTTCATCTTCGTGCGTCCGGCCAAGTGGATCGGTCGCCAGTTGTGGAAGAAGGGCGACGGCTGGCTCATCGACGGCTTCGGCCCCGACGGCGTCTCGGCCCGCGTCCTCGACGTCACCCGCAACGTGGTGCGGCTGCAGAGCGGCTATCTCTATCACTACGCCTTCGCCATGCTGATCGGGGCGGCCTTGTTCATCACCTGGTTCATGTTCTCGGCGGGAGTGCACTGAGATGGCTTGGCCTGTGCTCTCCGTCGTTACCTTCCTGCCGATCCTCGGCGCGCTGCTCGTGCTCGTCATGGCGCGCGGCAACGGCCCGATCGCCAAGGGCACCGCGCGCTGGATCGCGCTGTGGACCACGACCATCACCTTCGCGGTGTCGCTGGTGCTGGTGCGCGGCTTCGACCCGTCGTCGCCGGAATTCCAGTTCACCGAGAAGCACGACTGGCTCGGCGTCGCCTCCTATCACATGGGCGTCGACGGCATTTCGCTGCCCTTCATCATCCTGACCACGGCGCTGATGCCGATCTGTATCCTGGCGAGCTGGACCTCCGTTCAGCGCCGTGTGAAGGAATACATGATCGCTTTCCTGGTGCTGGAAGCGCTGATGATCGGCACCTTCGCCGCGCTCGACCTGGTGCTGTTCTATCTGTTCTTCGAAGGCGGCCTGATCCCGATGTTCCTGATCATCGGCATCTGGGGCGGCCCGCGGCGCGTCTATGCCAGCTTCAAGTTCTTCCTGTACACCTTCGCCGGCTCGGTGCTGATGCTGCTCGCCATCATGGCGATGTACTGGCAGGCGGGCACGACCGACATCCCGACGTTGCTGCGTCACGGCTTCCCGGCTGGGCTGCAATACTGGGCATGGCTGGCCTTCTTTGCCTCCTTCGCCGTGAAGATGCCGATGTGGCCGGTCCATACCTGGCTGCCGGATGCGCACGTCGAGGCACCGACGGCCGGCTCGGTGATCCTGGCCGCGATCCTCCTGAAGATGGGCGGCTACGGCTTCCTGCGCTTCTCGCTGCCGATGTTCCCGATCGCGTCGGATTACTTCGCGCCGCTGGTCTGGACCATGTCGGTCATCGCCATCGTCTACACCTCGCTGGTGGCGCTGATGCAGGAGGACATCAAGAAGCTGATCGCTTACTCCTCCGTCGCGCACATGGGCTACGTCACCATGGGCATCTTCGCCGCCAACCAGCAGGGCGTTGCGGGCGCGGTGTTCCAGATGATTTCGCACGGCGTCGTTTCCGGCGCGCTGTTCCTCTGCGTCGGCGTCATCTATGACCGCATGCACACCCGCGAGATCGCGTTCTACGGCGGCCTCGCGCACCGCATGCCGGTGTTCGCCTTCGTCTTCATGGTCTTCACCATGGCCAATGTCGGCCTGCCGGGCACGTCCGGCTTCGTCGGCGAATTCCTGACCTTGATCGGGACCTTCAAGGCCAATATCCCGGTCGCGACCCTCGCCACGCTCGGCGTCATCCTGTCGGCAGCCTACGCGCTGTGGCTGTTCCGCAAGGTCACGTTCGGTACGCTCAAGCCGGCGGTCCAAGGCATCCGCGATACGGGCCTTCGCGAGGCCGTGATCTTCGCGCCGCTGGTCGTGCTGGCCATCCTGTTCGGCGTCGCGCCGAAGCCCGTGCTCGACATGTCATCGGCCTCGATCGCGCATATGCTGGACGGCTACAGCAAGGCGGTAAAGACAGCCAAGGAAGAGGGCACCAAGCCGGCGGCCGCGAAAGCGGCCGCTCTTGAGACCAGCGTTACCCCGGTGAGCGCCACGCGATGAATACGATCACTTCCATAAACGCGCTGCAGCCGATCTTCCCAGAGATCGTGCTCGCGGTCGGCGCCATGGCGCTGCTGATGCTGTCGGTGTTCGCCGGCGAGCGCTCGGCGCGCTTCGTCAACACGCTCTGCATTCTGCTGCTGATCGGCATCGGCGCACTGATCGTCTGGTTGCCCGCGGGCCGCGCCACCTTGTTCGGCGGCAGCTTCGTCATCGACGACTTCGCGCGCTTCCTCAAGCTGCTGACGCTCGCCGGTTCGGCCGGCACGCTGATCCTGTCGCTCGATTATCTGACCAAGGAAAAACTGCAGAAGGCCGAATACGGCGTGCTGGTGCTGCTCGCCACCCTCGGCATGATGGTGCTGATCTCGGCGAACGACCTGATCGCGCTCTATCTCGGCCTCGAGTTGATGAGCTTGCCGCTCTATGTCATCGCCGCGTCGAACCGCGACAACGCCAGGTCGACCGAAGCGGGCCTCAAGTATTTCGTGCTCGGCGCGCTGTCATCCGGCATGCTGCTCTACGGCGCCTCGCTGATCTACGGCTTCACCGGCACCGTGAACTTCGCCGGCATCGCCAAGGTGGCGCAGGGCGGCGCCAATCTCGGCCTGATCTTCGGCATCGTGTTCCTGTTCGCCGGCTTCTGCTTCAAGATCTCGGCCGTGCCGTTCCACATGTGGACGCCGGACGTCTATGAGGGCGCGCCGACGCCGGTGACGGCGTTCTTCGCCGCCGCGCCGAAGGTCGCCGGCATCGCCATCTTCGTGCGCGCCACCATTGTCGCGTTCCCGGGCGTTACCCATTCCTGGCAGCAGATCGTGGTCTTCGTCGCCATCGCCTCGATGGCGCTCGGCGCCTTCGCCGCCATCGGACAGAAGAACATCAAGCGCCTGATGGCCTATTCGTCGATCGGCCATATGGGCTTTGCGCTGGTCGGCCTCGCCGCCGGCACCGCCGAGGGCGTGCAGGGCGTTCTCGTCTATATGGCAATCTATGTCGGCATGACGCTCGGCACCTTCGCCTGCATTCTGGCGATGCGGCGCGACGGCGTCGCCGTCGAGAGCATCAGCGATCTCGCCGGCCTGTCGCGCACCAAACCGGCCATGGCCTTCATGTTCGCGATGCTGCTGTTCTCGCTCGCCGGTGTGCCGCCGCTCGCCGGTTTCTTCGGCAAATTCTACGTCTTCCTCGCCGCCGTGAATGCCGGGCTGTTCACGCTTGCCGTGCTCGGCGTTTTGTCGAGCGTCGTGGGCGCGTTCTACTATCTGGCGATCGTCAAGGTGATGTATTTCGATCAGCCGGCGCCGGCGTTCCAGCGCATGCCGGCTCTGGTCGGCCTGATGCTCGCCGTGTTCGGCACGCTCAACATCGTCTTCTTCCTGTATCCGAGCCCGCTGGTCGGCGCGGCGACGGCGGCGGCGAAGTCGCTATTCTAAAGCGCTGGATGCGCGCAGCGCGTGATCCCGAAAAGTGTGAAGCGGTTTTCGGATAGGATCACGCGCCGCTAAAACGAATGAACCGCGAAGCCACGGACCTGGCGGGGGTCCGGCACATAGCTTTTGACAGTCTCGGCTCCACCAATGCCGAAGCGCTGGCACGCGCGCGTGCCGGCGAACGCGGCCCGTTGTGGATCACCGCCGCGGTGCAGGAAACCGGCCGCGGCCGCCGGGGGCGCGAATGGGCGTCGCCCGCCGGCAATCTCTATTCTTCCTTGCTGCTGACCGATCCGGCGCCGCAGGCCATCGCCGCGCAACTCTCGTTCGTGGCAGCGCTGGCGCTGCATGATGCCGTTGCCGATTGTGCGCCGCAGCTCGGGCCGCTGCTGGCAGTGAAATGGCCGAACGACGTGCTGCTCGGCGGCGCCAAGATCGCCGGCATCCTGATCGAGGCCGAGAGCGGGCGGCCATTCGCCGCCGTCATTGGCATGGGCGTCAATTGCGCCAGCCACCCGGGGGACACGGCCTGGCCGGCGACTGACCTGAAGACGGCAGGCGCTCATGTGACGCCGGAAGCGCTGCTGCAGGCGCTCGCGGAAGCGATGCAGACGCGGCTTGCGCAATGGGATCGCGGGCAGGGCTTCGCCGCCATCCGCGGCGCCTGGCTCAGGCGCGCGGCCGGGCTCGGGCAGGATATTCGCGTGCGCCTGCCGGAGCGCGAGTTCTCGGGAATTTTCGACGGCCTCGACGAGGCCGGAAGGCTTCTGGTGCGCGGCGAGGATGGCACCACCGCCGTCACCGCCGGCGAAGTATTCGGATTTGGACAAACATGAACAATCAACGGCAAGACAATTCAAAGGACGATTTGGTCTACGCGCCGCTCGGCGGCGTCGGCGAAATCGGCATGAACCTGTCGGTCTACGGGCTCGGCAACGACCACAAGCGGAGCTGGCTGGCGGTCGATCTCGGCGTTTCCTTCGCGCAGGAAGAGCACCTGCCGGGCGTCGATCTGATCCTGCCGGACATCGGCTATCTCGTCTCCGAGCGCAAGAACCTCGCCGGCATCGTCATCACCCACGCGCATGAAGATCACTTCGGCGCGCTGCTCGATCTGTGGCCGAAGCTGAAATGCCCGGTCTATGCGACGCCTTTCACGGCCGCGCTGCTGGAAAGCAAGCGCGCCGGCGAGGCGGGCGTGGCCGATATTCCGGTGACCATCGTGCGCCCGGGCAGCCGCTTCAACGTCGGCCCGTTCGACGTCGAGATGGTGGCGATGGCGCATTCAATTCCGGAAGCGACCGCGCTCATCATCCGCACGCCGGCCGGCACCGTGCTGCACACCGGCGACTGGAAGATCGACAAGACGCCGATGCTCGGGCCCGGCACCGATGAAGCCAAGTTGCGCGCGCTCGGCGAGGAGGGCTGTCTGGCCGTGGTCGGCGACTCCACCAATGCGGTGCGCGACGGCGTGTCGCCGTCGGAAGCCGATGTCGCCAGGACCATCACGGGCCTGATCAGGGAGGCCAAGGGCCGCGTCGCCGTGACGACCTTCGCCTCCAATGTCGAGCGTCTGCGCAGCGTGGCGTTGGCCGCCGCCGAAGTCGGACGTGAGGTGGTGGTGGTCGGCCGCGCCATGGACCGCACGGTCTCGATTGCGCGCGAACTCGGCCTGCTCGACGGCATCAAGGCGTTTCGCTCGACCGAGGCCTATGGCTATCTGCCGCCGGACAAGGTGGTGGCGCTGTGCACCGGCAGCCAGGGCGAGCCGCGCGCCGCGCTGGCGCGCATCGCGGAAGACCAGCATCCCGACGTCACATTGTCGCGCGGCGACACCGTGATCTTCTCGGCGCGCACCATTCCGGGCAACGAGAAGGAGGTCGGCCGCATCATCAACGGCCTGATCGATCAGGGCATCGAGGTCATCACCGACCGCACGCATTTGGTTCACGTCTCCGGCCATCCGCGCCGCGCGGAAGTCGAGCAATTACTTGGCTGGGTGAAGCCGAAAATCCTCATCCCCGTGCACGGCGAGGCGCTGCATCTCTCCGAGCATGCCAAGCTTGGCCGCGCCATGGGCATCCCCGAGGTCGTTCAGTGCCGCAACGGCGATCTGGTGCGCCTCGTTGAAGGCAGGGCATCGATCATCGACGAGGTGCCGGCTGGCCGCACCTACAAGGACGGCCACATCCTGGTGCAGGCCGATGCCCGCACCATCGCCAATCGCAAGCGGCTGGCTTTCGGCGGCGCCATTTCGGTGGCGCTGGCGGTCACGGAGCGCGGCGAGCTTGCCGCCGATCCGGAATTCGACATGATCGGCATTCCGGAGCGCGATGCCGGCGGCGAACTGATGCACGACGCCGTGCTAGAGGCGATCGAGTCGACCTGCGAGACGTTGCCGCGCAAACGCCGCGGCGACCCTGACGCGCTGGCCGAGGCGGTGCGACGCGCCGTACGCTCGACGGTGTCGCAGCGCTGGGGCAAGAAGCCCATGTGCCATGTCCATGTGCTCGTCGTATGATGGATCTGAACGAGAGGTAGGGGGAGTGCAATGATCGGTCGTCTCAATCACGTCGCCATCGCCGTGCGCGACATCGCCAAGGCTTCGGCCGTCTACCGCGACACGCTGGGCGCCAATGTCACCGGCAAGGTGGCGCAGCCGGACCACGGCGTCTTCACCGTGTTCATCAATCTGCCGAACACCAAGATCGAGTTGCTCGAGCCGATGAGCGAGGGTTCGCCGATCGCCAAATTTCTCGACAAGAACCCGGACGGCGGCATTCATCACGTCTGTTACGAAGTGGACGACATCATCGCCGCGCGTGACAGGCTCAAGAGCCAGGGCGCGCGCGTCCTCGGTGACGGCGAGCCGAAGATCGGCGCCCATGGCAAGCCGGTGCTGTTCCTGCACCCCAAGGATTTTTGCGGCACCCTGGTCGAGCTCGAACAGGCCTGAGCCGGCGGACCTGCGTAAGGACGAAACATGACCGTTACGACCATCATCGCCATCTATGTTCTGATCTGGTGGCTGACGTTCTTTGCCGTGCTGCCGTTCGGCGTGCGCAGCCAGCACGAGAGCGGCGATTTCGCCCCCGGCACGGATCCCGGCGCGCCGGCGGTCCACCGCGTCTGGAGCAAGGTGTTTTATACGACCGTCGTTTCGGCGGTGATCTTCGCGGTCCTGTATTTCGTCTACGTCAACGATCTGCTGCCGCTCGAATTCCTCAAGCGCATTTCCCAGCCGCCGGTGTCGTAAGCGCGGGCGTTCGCGCAAAAAAAAGAGCAGGGCTCCTTGCCCTGCTCGTCGTTGTATCTGTCTCTCAGCCCCGAGCCTTTTCCGGCTTTTTGATCGGGACGGCTGCGGTTTTCGCGCCGGAGACTTTCCTCCCAAGACTTGGACCGTTTGTCGGATTGCCGGTCTTGTTGCCGGTTATCCTCTTCGCGGTGTTTGGAATGCTAGTCGAACGAATCGGGGGTGTCACCAGCAATCGTTGCTGCACTGCGCCAATACGACCGTGGCGTCGAGAACGACTGACGTACCGGCTCGTTCGATGGTCATTCGCACGCGCCACTCGCCGGCGGATTGCATACGCAGATTATCGGCCACCCAGGTTCCATCGCCGGTGAGGGCGCCCTCGCGCGACACCGGCGTGGCGCCGCCGTTTTTCGATTCGAGCGTCAAACGGACCCGATCGGCCGCGTACGGTCGGTAGTCCTCGTGCCAAAGCTGGATGGTGGCCGTGGTGACGCCTGCGCGGCCCGGATTGAGCGTGAAATCGGCCATCATCTGCGATGTGTGGATGTGAACGAAAGCTGCCTCGCCATTAATCGCTGCCGCGGTCGTGTGCACATGCGCGGCCGGCGGCTGAGTGCCGAGGAGGCCGACGACCAGGAGAGCGCCGAGGCCCAGGGCCGTTTCCGCCACCGCGCCGAGCGCGAGCGCTCGCAAGGCGCGGGGCTGGGGCAAGGCCGGGGTCAGACGGAACCGGTTGATGGCGGCCAGCACCAGCATCGCGGCGAACAGTCCGATTTTCACAGCCAGCGCCTGGGCATAGGTCGTGGCCAAAGGGTCGGCCGGCCATCCGACCAGGACGGCCGTGTTGACGATGCCGCTGGCGAGCAGGGTGGCGACAGCGGCCAGGGCAATCGTGCCGAAGCGCCGGGTCACGACCGCGCCCAGGGCGCCGCGCGCAGGGTCGCTGCGACTCCACAGCAGCAGCGAGGCCAGCGCCGGGAGGGCGCCCAGCCAGATCCCGGCGGCCACGAGATGGACCACGTCCGACGCCAGGTGCAGCAGGCCGGTCCACCCCGTCCCGGCGCCGGCATGGCCGGTCCAGGCGATGCTCGCCATCAGCGCCGTGGTGGCCGCGAAAGCCGGCCAACGCCCCGCCCATAGCAGAAGTCCAGCCGCGGTCACGACCAGTACCAGCCGCAGGCAGGCGATCCGGCCGAAGCGCGTATCCAGCGCGACCGAGGCCAGGCCGCCATCGTCGAACACCCCGGCGAGGGGGACATCGAGGATGTTGCGCGCGATGAGGCCCAGCCACAGCGCGCCGGAAAGGCCGGCCACCGCGAGCGCCGAGAGCGCGAGCTGCCGCAAGCGCCGCTCCATCGCAACGCCGGTTCTTTCCAGCAGCGCGAGGACAAGCGTCCCCAGCGCCACCGTGCAGGCGGCAAAGTGGACGGTGCGGACAATGACCAGCGGATCGAGCAGCACGCGCGGCGTCTCGCTAGGGCGCGACGGTGAAGTTGAAGTTGCCCTGCGTGCGATGCGTATCGACTGACAGGATCTTCCACGTCACCTTGTAGACGCCGGGCGGCAACGGCTTCACCTTGATCTTGAGGTTGGCCTTGTTGTCCGCCGCGACCTCGGCCTTGCCGATCTGCATTGCCGTGCCCTTGGCGTCCTCAACGACGATTGAGGAGAATTTCGCCTCCACCGCCTCGGTGAACCACAGCGACACTTCCTTCGGCGCGGCGCCGGTCGAACCGACCGCCGGCCGGGCATGATCGAGATGGCCATGCGCAAGCGCCGCAACCGGCGCCAGCGCGAGGGCCACGAGAAGGCCCGTCATGAATAGCCGCTTCATGGTCAGTGTGCCTTCGTTGCGGCCGGCAGCAGCATGAGCGCCGGCGCCGGTTCGTCATGCTTGCCGTCCGTCTTCGGCGCCGGCGATGTTTCGGTCCAGCGATGCTCGCCCTTTTCGCAGGTCTGCACCACCGGGAAGTGGATGGTCGTGTTCGGCGCCAGCTCACCGGCAATGAAAGCCTGCATCACGAACTCGTCGTAATAGGCATCGGGAATGTTGCCGCCGGACCAGGTGATCTCCTTCGGACCCTGGGTCAGCTTGGCGTCATGCAGATAACTGTAAGGCTTTGCGTAGTCGCCGCGCTTCACGTCGAGAGTCCAGCCCGGCTTCACCATCGGCTTCACCGCGACGACGCCGTCGGGAATCTGCACCGAGATCTTCACGGTCGCGGTGCCGTCGCAACCATGCGGCACGCTGAGCACGGCCTTGTAGAACGAGCCGACGGCGGCTTCACGCCTCTCCAGCGTGATATGGGCGAAAGAGACGGCCGGAAAGGCGAGGGCGATCACGGCGACGAGCGCGCATGACGACATGCGGCCGCGCCAACGGGTGTTGGTCATGATTTGAAGTCCTTTGTTTGAGCGATGACGACTGCGGCCTGGCCGCGGGACGGTCAGACGCTCAACGGGGGACCGCGGGCGAGACTGGGAGAGAAATCGACGCTTGTCCTGTGCGCGGCGTCGGAAGGATGCAGGACGCGCAGCAGGCGGCCGGGCTCGAGAATGCCGGCAAGGATGCTGTCGACGCTGTTCGAGGACGACGGCGTCGTGCCGCACAGGCTGCAATGATCGCAGGCCTTGCTCGGCTTGGCGGGCTGCCCCGTCGTCGTTGCATCGGCCGTACTGTCCGCCGATTGCGAGGCGCTATGGCAGATGACGGAGAGCGGATCGAACGAGGCCGCGGCGGGGACGGGAGCTAGGGCGGCCCAGAGAATCGTGTTCAGCGCGATGACGTACATCGCGAGAACCGAAATCCACTGTCGCCAGCCGAACCGCATCAGGGTACTCCCGGACGTTCACCTATCATTAACTTCCGGAGGAGGCCAGCCCTCGGGTGTCGCATGTGCATTGCGCCGGCGTCATCGGCGCGATCGGCGCCGAACTGTTCCGGATTTAACAAGCGGTTAACCGGCCGGCCGTTATCGTAAACGCATCCTAAACAGCGGCTCGACTCATGGCGAGTTCAAGGGCGCTCGGAGGCGGGGGCTAACGGCTCATGTGCGGATTTGCTGTCGCGATCGGTTGGCCCGATGCCGAATTGACCGTCGCGCGTCTCATCGACGGCATCCTGCATCGCGGCGATATCACCGATCCGTTGTTCACACCGTTTGCCGACGTCGCCATGTGCACGCGGCGTCTGCGCATCGTCGATGCCGAGCACGGCATTCAGCCGCAAATCTCGTTCTTCGGCCGGCTCGCGGTTTCGTACAACGGCGAGATCTACAATCACGTCGAACTTCGCCAGGAACTGGAAGAACTCGGCGTCGGCTTCCGGACTCATTCCGACACCGAAGTGCTGGCGAACGCGCTGCAGGTCTGGGGCCATCGCGCGCTCGAGCGCCTCAACGGCATGTATGCCTTCGTCGCCGTCGATCTGGCCAGTGGCGAATTCCTTGCCGCCCGTGATCCCTTCGGCGTCAAGCCGCTCTATGTGATGCAGCAGGGAGCGCGTTTTCTGTTCTGCTCGGAAATGAAGCCGTTGCTCGACGCCGTGCCGGTCGGCGACGTGATGCTGCTGCCGCCGGGCTATGCGATGTCGAAAAACGCCGTCGCGCGTTATCGCTCGCCGGTTTATCCGCGCGTCGATGTGCCGGTCGAAAACTCGGCGCGGGCTCTCGACGGCATTCTGCGCGGCGCCGTCGAGCGGCGGTTGCCGCCGGACCTGCCGGTCGCGACATGGTTCTCCGGCGGCATCGATTCAACGCTGGTGGCGCATTACGCACGGCAATGTCGTCCGGAAGCGCCGGGCTATTTCGTCGGCGGCCCGGACGCGCCGGATTACCGCTTCGCCGCGGCCTATGCCGAGAAAACCGGCTACGACCTTCGCGTCGTGCCGTTCGACGCGCAAAGCTCCGATGCCTTTGCCGCGATCGACAATGTCGTGACGGCCACGGAATCCTTCGAGCCCAATCTGATCCGTGGCGCGCTGGCCTCGCTGGAGGCCAGCAAGGCCATGTACCGCGACGGCTTCCGCGTCGGCCTGTGCGGGGAGGGCGCGGACGAGCTGTTCGCCGGCTATGCTCCGCTCGAAATCGCATTTCATGAAAGCCCGGCCGATGGCGCGCAGTGCCGCGACGAGTGTCTGTCGTTGATGCACCGGGTCAGCCTGCAACGCGTCGATCGCTGCTCGATGCGGCACTCGCTGGAAATGCGCGAGCCGTTCCTCGATCCAGCCGTGGTCAACCACGCGCTCGGTCTCGCGCCCGAGGCCCTTGTCCGCGCCGTGGATGGTCTGCCGACCGGCAAGATGCCGCTGCGTGAGCTCTACGATCTCTATCCGGATGAATTGCCGGCGGTCATCCGAAACCGCGCCAAGGTCGCTTTCGGCGAGGGCGCCGGCCTCGACCCGGGCCGGGACGGCTGGATGAGCCGCTTCGAGGACGTTTACTCGGACAGGGATCTCCATGAGGGCCAGCAGGAATTCGCGGCCTTCAGCGTGCAGTCGAAAGAAGAATTGTACTATCTGCGGCGGCTCGCGGCGGTGATCGACGTCTCCCGCGTGCCGCATCTGACCGACCGCGCCTGGATTTCCTTTCCGGTGGTCCAGCACCTCGAAAAGCTCAAGGCCTACGCGCATTTCAGCCTCTAGCTCCGTCATTCCGGACGCCGCGAACGCGGCGATCCGGATCCAGCGCCGGATTCCGGGCTCGCGGTCTTCGACCGCGCCCCGGAATGACGGAGAAGACTTGTCTTTTCGCCGCCGATCCGCTTTCACTTTCCTCCCTGAAATCCCTCGAAAAGCCGGCTCCAACACCCATGCGCCTGTCCCGCTATTTCCTGCCCACGCTCCGCGAACCGCCCCGCGAGGCCGAGATCGTCTCGCACCGCCTGATGCTGCGCGCCGGCATGATGCGCCAGGAGGCGGCCGGCATTTACGCCTTCCTGCCGCTCGGGCTGCGGGTGCTGCGCAAGATCGAGCGGATCGTGCGCGAGGAGCAGGACCGTTCCGGCGCCATCGAACTGCTGATGCCGACCATCCAGTCGGCCGAGCTGTGGCGCGAGAGCGGCCGCTACGACGCCTACGGCAAGGAGATGCTGCGCATTCAGGACCGCCATGAGCGCGAGATGCTCTACGGCCCGACCAACGAGGAAATGATCACGGAAATCTTCCGGGCCTCGGTGCGCTCCTACAAGGATCTGCCGAAGAACCTCTATCACATCCAGTGGAAATTCCGCGACGAGGTGCGCCCGCGCTTCGGCCTGATGCGCGGCCGCGAATTCCTGATGAAGGATGCCTATTCGTTCGACGTCGATGAGGCCGGCGCGCGGCACTCCTACAACAAGATGTTCGTGGCCTATCTGCGCACCTTCAAGCGCCTCGGCCTCACCTCGATCCCGATGCGCGCCGACACCGGCCCGATCGGCGGCAATCTTTCGCACGAGTTCATCGTGCTGGCCGACACCGGCGAGTCGCAGGTGTTCTGCCACAAGGATTATCTCGGCATGGCGGTGCCGGATGCGAACGTGAATTTCGACGACATCGCCGGCCTGCAGCAGACGGTCGATCGGTGGACCTCGCTTTACGCTGCGACCGAAGACATGCACGAGGCCGACAAGTTCGCCGCCGTGCCGGCCGCCGATCAGGTCTCGGCGCGCGGCATCGAGGTCGGCCATATCTTCTACTTCGGCACCAAGTATTCGGCTCCGATGAAAGCCGTGGTTGCCACTGCAGACGGCAAGGAAGTGCCGGTGCACATGGGCTCCTACGGAATCGGCCCGTCGCGGCTCGTGGCGGCGATCATCGAGGCCTCGCACGACGACGCCGGCATCGTCTGGCCGGAGCCGGTGGCGCCCTTCAAGGTGGCCCTCCTGAACCTCAAGCAGGGCGACGCCGCGACCGATGGCGCCTGCGATCAGCTTTACGCCGAGCTCAGCGCCAAGGGTGTCGATGTTCTCTACAACGACATCGACGAGCGCGCCGGCGCCAAGTTCGCCAATGCCGATCTGATCGGCCTGCCGTGGCAGGTCATGGTCGGCCCGCGCGGGCTTGCCGAAGGCAAGGTCGAGATCAAGAACCGGAAGACCGGCGAGAAGGAACAGATGTCGCCGGCCGCCGCGGTGGATCGGCTCGGCAGCTGACGGTTCCGCTGCGGGAACCCTGGTCTTGTCATCCTCCGCGAAGGCGGAGGATCCAGCTTCGATTTAAAAGCTCTATAGGGGCTGGATCGCCGCTTTGCGGACGATGACATTCATTGAAAAATTTTCGCGCGCCGTGTCGAATCCGGCCGGGCCCGTTCGTCGTGGGGACAGGGAGGCCGGCAGGCGGCTTCCGCAACCAACGGAGATACGAGAATGCGCGTCATGGTGATGGTCAAGGCGACGAAGGACTCCGAACAGGGCGTCATGCCCTCCACGGAACTGCTCGAGGCCATGGGCAAGTATAACGAAGAGCTGGTGAAGGCCGGCATCATGCTGTCGGGCGACGGCCTCAAACCGTCGTCGCAGGGCAAGCGTATCGCCTTCGACGGGCCCAAGCGCAGCGTCATCGACGGGCCGTTCGCCGAGACCCGCGAACTGGTCGCCGGCTACTGGATCTGGGAAGTCAGGGACATGGCCGAAGCCGTCGAATGGGCCAAGCGCTGCCCGAACCCGATGCCCGGCCCGAGCGAGCTCGAAATCCGTCCGTTCTACGAGATGGCGGATTTCGGCGAGGCCGCGACCCCGGAGATCGCCGAACGCTTCGATCGCCTGCGCGAAGACGCCAAGAAGCGCTAAAGCCGTCTTCCCGCTTATCGGCTGCTTGCCACGCACCCCGCTTGTCACTTAATCCGGGTGCGTGGCCTCAACCGATATCAACAGCACCGTCGAGACCGTCTTCCGCATCGAGCAGGCCCGGCTGATTGCCGGCCTGACGCGTATGCTGCGCGATGTCGGTCTCGCCGAGGAACTGGCGCAGGACGCGCTGGTCACGGCGCTTTCGGAATGGCCTGCGTCGGGCGTGCCGGACAATCCCGGCGCATGGCTTTTGGCGGTCGCGAAGCGCCGCGCCATCGACCGCCTGCGCCGCGCCAAAATGCAGGAGCGCAAGCATGCCGAGATTGGCCGCGATCTTGACGAAGATCGCGGTGACGACGTCGAACGCCGCGATGCCGCGCTCGACGACGACATCGGCGACGATCTGCTCAACCTCATTTTCATCGCCTGCCATCCGGTGCTGTCGCCGGAGGCGCGCGCGGCGCTGACCTTGCGGCTGATCGCCGGTCTCACCATCTCGGAGATCGCGCGCGCCTTCCTGAGCACCGAGCCGACCATCGCCCAACGCATCACGCGCGCCAAGAAGGTGCTGCAGGAAAGTGGCGTCGCCTATGAGGCGCCGCGAGGCGAGGCGCGGGTGTTGCGGCTCGCCTCGGTGCTTGAGGTCATCTACCTGATCTTCAACGAGGGCTACGCCGCCACCGCCGGCGACGACCTGGTCCGCGCCGATCTGTGCGGCGAGGCGCGGCGCCTCGGCCGTATCCTCATCGGCGTCGCGCCGGATGAGCCGGAGGCTTTCGGCTTGCTGGCGCTCATGGAGATCCAGGCCTCGCGTCTCAAGGCGCGCGTCGGCGCGGACGGCGAGGCGATCCCGCTGCCGGAACAGAACCGCGCGCAATGGGACCGACTGCTGATCCGCCGCGGCCTCGAGGCGCTGGCGCGCGCTGAGGCGCTTGGCGGTGCCGACGGAGCTTATGCGCTGCAGGCCGCCATCGCGGCCTGTCATGCGCATACGGGGCGTGCCGAGGATACGGATTGGGCCCACATCGCCCGTCTGTACGACCGGCTTGGCCAGATCGTGCCGTCTCCGGTGATCGAACTCAACCGCGCCGTCGCGCACAGCATGGCCTTCGGCCCGGAGGCCGGACTGGCGCTGCTGGCGCCACTCGAGACTGAAGCAACATTGCGCGGCTACCTGCCGCTTTACGCCGCCAAAGGCGACTTCCTGTTCCGCGCCGGCCGCTATGCCGAGGCTCGCGCCGCCTTCGACAAGGCGGCCGGACTTTCGCGAAATACGGCGGAGCGGAATTTCCTGCTCAAGCGCGCCGCGGCCTGCGGTCCGGCGCGTCCGGTGATGCGGTAATAAACCTGTGGTCCGCCTTGGCTTTTTCGCCCACGAAACTGCCCGAATCGTGTGAAAACCCCATGCCATGGGGATTAGTATCCAATGACCGAGTCCAGCGGCACGCGGCCGTTCTCCCAATACGAATGGATGCTGTCGCTGCGCTATCTGCGCGCGCGCCGCAAAGAGGGATTCATCTCGGTGATCGCCGGGTTCTCCTTCCTTGGCATCATGCTGGGCGTCGCCACCCTCATCATCGTCATGGCGGTGATGAACGGCTTCCGCGCCGAACTGCTGGACAAGATCCTCGGCCTCAACGGCCATCTTCTGGTGCAGCCGCTGGAAAAGCCGCTCACTGACTGGGACGAGGTCGCCGCCCGGATTTCAAAGGCGCAGGGCGTCAAGCTCGCGGCGCCGATCGTCGAAGGCCAGGCGCTGGCGTCCTCGCCCTTCAACGCCGGCGGCGTTCTTGTGCGCGGCATCCGCCTCAAGGACATGGAAGGCCTGCCGTCCATCGTCAACAACATCAAGCAGGGCTCGCTGGGCGGCTTTGACGACGCGCAGGGCGTCGCCATCGGCCGGCGCCTGGCGGACCAGCTTTCGCTGCGCGCCGGCGACAACATCACGCTCGTCGCGCCGAGAGGTGCGGTGACCCCGATGGGCACGACGCCGCGTATCAAGGTCTACAAGATCGCGGCGGTGTTCGAGATCGGCATGTCCGAATACGACAGCGCCATGGTCTTCATGCCGCTGAAAGAGGCGCAGGCCTATTTCAACCGCGCCGGCGACGTTACGGCGATCGAGGTCTATACCGACAATCCCGACCGGGTGGACGTCTACCGCAAGGCGGTGCAGGACGCGGCGCAGCGGCCGATCTTCATCATCGACTGGCGCCAGCGCAACGCCACCTTCTTCAATGCGCTGCAGGTCGAGCGCAATGTCATGTTCCTTATTCTGACGCTGATCGTGCTGGTGGCGGCGCTCAATATCGTCTCCGGCCTGATCATGCTGGTGAAGGACAAGGGCCAGGATATCGCCATCCTGCGCACGATGGGGGCGACGCAGGGCGCCATCATGCGGGTGTTCCTCATCACCGGCGCCGCGATCGGCGTGGTCGGCACCATTGTCGGCTTCCTGCTCGGCGTCGTGGTGTGCCTGAACATCGAGAGTATCCGCCGCTTCATGTCGTGGCTGACGAATACCGAGCTGTTCTCGCCGGAGCTGTATTTCCTGTCGCATCTGCCGGCGCGCATGGACACCGGCGAGACCGTGGCGGTGGTGCTGATGGCGCTGATCCTGTCGCTGCTCGCGACGCTGTACCCGTCCTGGCGCGCGGCGCGCCTCGATCCGGTGGAGGCGCTGCGTTATGAGTGATCTCATCGTCGAGACCGAGACGACGGTCGAAGAGGGCGCGGCGCAGGACTATCCGATCCTGTTTCTCCACGACGTCGAACGTCATTACAGTCAGGGCGAATCCACGCTCGACATTCTGCGCGGCGCCGAGCTTGCGGTGTGGCCGGGCCAGTCGGTGGCGCTGGTGGCGCCGTCGGGCGCCGGCAAATCCACACTGCTGCATCTGGCCGGTCTGCTCGAGCATCCCGATCACGGCGACGTCTATATCGGCGGCAAGGCGACAGCGAACCTGCCGGACGCCGAGCGCACGCGCATCCGCCGCACCGAGATAGGCTTCGTGTACCAGTCCCACCACCTGCTGCCGGAGTTCACGGCGCTCGAAAACGTCGTGCTGCCGCAACTGATCCGCGGCCTGGGACGGGCCGAGGCGAAAACGCGGGCGGTTGAGCTCCTTGGCTATCTCGGGCTGAAGGCCCGCCTCAATCACCGCCCGGCGGAACTGTCCGGCGGCGAGCAGCAGCGCGTGGCGATTGCCCGCGCCGTGGCCAATGCGCCGCGCATCCTGCTGGCCGACGAGCCGACCGGCAATCTCGACACCAAGACCGCCGAGCACGTCTTCGCCGCCTTTACCCAGTTGGTGCGGGCGTCGGGGCTGGCCACCATCATCGCCACCCATAACATGGACATCGCCGCGCGCATGGACCGGCGCGTGACCATTCGTGACGGGCTGGCGGTGGAGATGGAGTAGACGAGAAGCCGCGAATTACTTCAGCTGGCTTGAGATAGAGTCGTAGGTGGTATTCAGCTTCGTTCCAAGGCCGTTGACGACTGCGATGATCGTCACGGAGATGCCCGCCGCGATCAGCGCGTATTCGATCGCCGTCGCGCCTGTCTCATTCTTCGCGAAAACTATGATCTTTCTGAACATAGACTTTACTCCACACGATACTGGTGCCCGCGGTTTCTGCGGTTGGCCTATGCCTAGCGGTTAGCCGTGAATCGTCTGTGAATTAGCGCGAATAAAGAGCGTATACGCGCAACGCGTGCCGTCTTTCGCGGTAACCCGCGCGTGCGTCAGGGGAGTATCGCCTCGTCATGCGCCGAATGAAGGGCTGTCGCTGAAAAACAAAAACCACCCCGCATGGGGGTGGTTTCGTTTACGCGGAGCGCCGGCGTGCGGAGCTACTTCAGCTGCGTGGATACCGATTGGAATGCAGTGTTCAGCTGCGTGCCGATGGTGTTGACCAGCCCGATGATCGCCACCGCGATACCGGCGGCGATCAGGCCGTATTCGATGGCCGTCGCGCCGCTTTCGTCCTCGGCGAAAGCAATGAGTTTCTTGAACATACGCATGACTCCCAGACGTTGCCAAAACCCGCCCTGTTCAACGGGTGGCTGTACCGTAAAGGCGCCGTGTAAACGTGGCGTAAATTCTGGTTAGTAAAACCGGGAGTACAATTTTTGCGAGATTGTCTGCAAGGCGCCCGGACCGGGCGGACGGGCACGACAAAAGGCTCTTGACTTGAGAACAGAAAGCGAACTATGTTCCTGCTACGTTCTTCTGGAGGGTCACATGTTCAAGATCGTCGTTCAGGAAGCCGCCACGCTCGCCGCTCTGTCGCTGTTCGTCGGCATGGTCGCGATTTGGTCCCAGGTCATCGGGAATCTCTGAAAGATCGGTTGCCTGTACCGGTCAGTGTCTCGCGTTTGCGTTCCAGTCGAGAGTTTCACGTTTAGCCACGTGTCTGTTGCGTTCGATAGCTGTCTGTAGCGTAGCCCGCGTCTAGTCATGTCCGGCCGGCGGTCCCCGACGCCTCAAGCCGGCATGACGGGTTCGGTTGGCGCGATAAAGTAACAAGGTTCCGGCTGTCCATGCCGCCTGGGGATCGGGCGGGAGGACGGGCCGGCGCCGGGTCCCGAGCCCTGTGTAAAATCGGCAGAACCGGCTGCGATGCGCCGGTGAGGGTGGACGAGGCGGCCGCGCGTCCCCACTGTGATGGCCTCAAGGATTCGCTTTCAGCCGCCGAACGCACATCATGGCCGACCTCGCCACCTCTTTGGATTTCGTGCATCTGCACGTCCATTCCGCCTATTCGCTGCTCGAGGGCGCGCTGCCGATCGGCAAGCTCGCGGATCTGGCCAAGGCGGACAAGCAGGCGGCGCTGGCGCTCACCGACACCGACAACATGTTCGGGGTGCTCGAATTCTCCGAGAAGATGGCCGGTGCGGGCATTCAACCGATCGTCGGCGTCACCCTCGCGGTGGATTTCGGCGATACCGAAAATGGCCCGCGCGCCGCGCTCGCCGCCAGCGATCGTCAGCGCCTCGTGCTGCTGGCCGCCAGCGAGGAGGGCTACCGCAGCCTGATGCGGCTCAATTCGCGCGCCTTCATGGAATCGCCGCCGAACGAGCCGCCACGCGCGAAAATCGAATGGCTCGAGGAGGAGCGTGACGGCATCGCCAAGGGCCTGCGGGAGGGCATTATCGCCCTGAGCGGCGGCCCGTCGGGGCCGCTCGACCGCGCCATCGCCGCCGGGCAAAGCCAGGTCGCCGCCGCGCGGCTCGACCGGCTCGCCGCTCTGTTCGGCGACCGCCTCTATATCGAGATCCAGCGCCACGGCACCGCCGTCGAGCGCGGCGTCGAGAAGGTGCTGATCGAGTTCGCCTATGAGCGGGGCCTTCCGCTGGTCGCGACCAACGAGCCGTTCTTCGCCTCCAGCGCCGATTATGAGTCGCACGACGCCCTGATCTGCATCGCCGAAGGGCGCTACGTCGCCGACGGCGAGCGGCGCCAGCTCACGCCGGAGCATCGCTACAAGACCCGCGCCGAAATGGTGGCGCAGTTTGCCGACCTGCCCGAGGCGATCGCTTCGACGGTGGAGATCGCGCAGCGCTGCGCCTTCCGGCCGAAGACCCGCAAGCCGATCCTGCCGCGCTTCGCCATGGGCTCCGACGAGGCGACCGAACTGCGCCAGCAGGCCGAGGCCGGCCTGACCCGGCGCATCGAGACCGCCGGCATTGCCGAAGGCTTCACCGAAAAGGACTACCGGGACCGGCTCGACTTCGAGCTCAACGTCATCGAGAAGATGAAGTATCCCGGCTACTTCCTTATCGTGTCTGACTTTATCAAGTGGGCGAAGGATCACGGCATTCCGGTCGGCCCGGGCCGCGGCTCCGGCGCCGGCTCGCTGGTCGCCTATTCGCTGACCATCACCGACCTCGATCCCTTGCGCTTCGGCCTGCTGTTCGAACGCTTCCTCAATCCGGAACGCGTGTCGATGCCCGACTTCGACATCGACTTCTGCCAGGACCGCCGCGAGGAAGTGATCCGCTACGTGCAGGAGCGCTACGGCCGCGACCAGGTGGCGCAGATCATCACCTTCGGCACCTTGCAGGCGCGCGGCGTGCTGCGCGACGTCGGCCGCGTCCTGCAGATGCCCTATGGCCATGTCGACCGGCTGTGCAAGCTGGTGCCGCAAAATCCGGCCGCGCCGATCAGCCTCGCCAAGGCGATCGAGGATGAGCCCAAGCTGCAGTCCGAGGCCGAGAGCGACCCCACCGTGGCGCGCGCCTTCGCCATCGCCAAGAAGCTCGAGGGCCTGACCCGACACGCCTCGACCCATGCCGCCGGCATTGTCATCGGCGACCGGCCGCTCAACGAGCTGGTGCCGCTCTATCGCGATCCCAAGTCCGACATGCCGGTCACCCAGTTCAACATGAAGTGGGTGGAGCAGGCCGGGCTGGTGAAGTTCGACTTCCTCGGCCTCAAGACGCTGACCACGCTCAAGACCGCGGTCGAGCTTCTGAAGCTGCGCGGCGTCGAGGTCGATCTCGGCGCCATCCCGCTCGACGACCGGAAGACCTACGAACTTCTGGCCCGCGCCGAAGCGGTCGGCGTGTTCCAGTTGGAAAGTCAGGGCATGCGCCGGGCGCTGCTCGACATGAAGCCCGACCGTTTCGAGGACATCATCGCGCTGGTCGCGCTCTACCGGCCGGGCCCGATGGCGAATATCCCGACCTATTGCGCGCGCAAGCACGGCGACGAGGTCCCCGAATACATTCACCCCAAGCTGGAGCCGGTGCTGAAGGAGACCTTCGGCGTCATCGTCTATCAGGAGCAGGTGATGCAGGCCGCCCAGCTATTGGCCGGCTACTCGCTCGGCGACGCCGACCTTCTGCGCCGCGCCATGGGCAAGAAGATCCGCTCTGAGATGCAGAAGCAGGGCTCGATCTTCGTCGAGGGCTGCGCCAGGAACGATATTCCGAAAGCGCAGGCCGAGGCGATCTTCGAACTGCTCGAGCGCTTCGCCGATTACGGCTTCAACAAATCGCACGCCGCCGCCTACGCGCTGGTCGCCTACCAGACCGCCTATATGAAGGCGAACTACCCGGTCGAATTCCTCGCCGCGTCGATGACGCTCGACATGGGCAACACCGACAAGCTGTCGGAGTTCCGCGCCGAGGCCGAGCGCCTCGGCATCAAGGTCGAGCCGCCATCGGTGAACCGTTCCGGCGTCGAATTCGGCGTCGAAGGCAACACCATCATCTACGCGCTCGCCGCGCTCAAGGGCGTCGGCCGGCAGGCCGTGGAGTCCATCGTCGAGGCGCGGGGCAACAAGCCTTTCGCCGATCTCGCCGACTTCGCCGCGCGCATCAATCCGCGCGCGGTCAACAAGCGCGTGCTGGAAAGCCTGGCGCAAGCCGGTTCGTTCGACGAGTTCGACAAGCACCGCGCCCGGGTATTCGGCGGTCTCGACAAGGTCATGGGCGTCGCGCAGCGGAAATACGAGACCACGGCGACAGGTGCGCTCGAATTCTCCTTCGGTGATGTCGGCAAGGCAGAGCCGATCGCCCTGCCGAATGTCGAGCCGTGGCTGCCGGCCGAGCGCCTCAAGCGCGAATACGAGGCCGTCGGCTTCTTCCTGTCGGGCCATCCGCTCGACGATTACGCCGCCGTGCTCAAGAAGATGCGGGTGCAGAGCTGGGCCGAGTTCTCCCGCGCCGTCAAGAACGGCCAGACCGCGGGCAAGGTCGCCGGCACCGTGGTGTCGCGTCAGGAACGCCGCACCAAGACCGGCAACAAGATGGGCATTTTCGGCCTGTCGGATGCTTCCGGCGCCTATGAGGCCGTGATCTTCTCCGAAGGGCTGGCCGAGTATCGCGACCTGCTCGAGCCCGGCAAGGCGGTGCTGATGATGCTGTCGGCGGAAGTGCAGGGCGACGACGTGCGCGCCCGCATTCAGACCGCGGAGCCGCTCGATCAGGCCGCGGCCAATCTGCAGAAGGGGCTTCGCGTTTTCCTGCGCGAAGAAGCGCCGCTTGAAGGCGTGGCCAGGCGGCTGGAACCGGCGCCACCGCGCACGAGCGGCGCCGGCGAGGTCTCGATGATCCTTCTGCTGGGGCAGGGCCGCGAGGTCGAGGTCAAGCTCGAAGGGCGCTATAAGGTGTCGCCTCAGATCGCCGGCGCCATCAAGGCGGTGCCCGGCGTCGTGCAGGTCGAAGCGCTCTGACGGCCCTCGGCTCGCCGGTCATTCGATGAAGAGGTCATGCCCTTGACGGTAATCACGGCCTATCTCGACCGTCAGGTCGATCCCGCCACCGATCATGTGCTCGGCTCGGAAAGGGCGCAGATATCGCTGGTCGAATACGGCAGCTACGCCTGTCCTTATTGCCGCGCCGCCAATGAGCGCATCATCGAGGTGCGCGAGCAGCTCAGCGACCGCCTTTGCTACATCTTCCGCCACAAGCCGCTCACCAACAACGATCTGGCGCTGCGCGCCGCCCGGCTGGTCGAGCGCGGCGATCGGGCGAAGTTCTGGGATGCGCACGAGCTGCTGATGACGCGTTCGGGCGAACTGACCGAGGACGACCTGCGCGCCGCCGCCGATCTTCTCGGCATTCCCCTCGAAGACGAGAACAGCGAATCCGCGGAGAAGGCGGTCGCGCATGTGCAGCGCGACGTCGACAGCGCCAAGGAGAGCGGCGTGTTCGTGACGCCGACCTTCTTCATCAACAACCGCCGCTATGACGGGCCGTGGGACGAAAGCTCGTTCCTCGATGCGCTGCTCAATCGTCTCGGCCATCGCTTCCGCATCGCGGCGCTGGATTTCGCCGGCTGGGCGCCGTCGGCCGGCATCCTCTTGCTGCTCACCACGGTGCTCGCCGTCGCGCTCACCAACTCGATGGTGGGCGAGGCCTTCGAGCATTTCTGGCACCTGCCGCTCGGCTTCTCCTTCGGCGCCGTGTCGTTCGACCTGTCGCTGCTGCACTGGATCAATGACGGCCTGCTGACCATCTTCTTTCTGGTCGTCGGCCTCGAGATCAAACGCGAATTCACCGTCGGCCATCTGTCGAGCCCGCGGCTCGCGGCGCTGCCGATCGCCGCCGCCATCGGCGGCATGGTGGTGCCGGCCTTGCTCTATCTCGTCATCATTCCGGACGGGCCGTGGCTGCACGGCTGGGGCACGTCGATGGCGACCGATACGGCCTTCGCCGTTGCGCTCATCGCCATGATGGGCAGCCGCGTGCCGGTCGAACTGCGCATCTTCCTGACCGCCGCGGCGATCGTCGACGACATCGGCTCGATCATTGTCGTCGCGCTGTTCTATACCGGCAAGCTCGACATGATCTGGCTCGGCGCGGCCGTCATCGTGCTGATCGGTCTGGCGATGCTCAATCGCTGGCGCTTCTACAGCGTCACGCCTTATGCGCTGCTCGGCATCGTGTTGTGGACCTGCATTCACGCCGGCGGTTTGCACGCGACGCTGGCCGGCGTGCTGCTGGCGCTGTTCATCCCGACGCGGCCGCCGGCCAACCTGAAGTCGCTGATCGTTCAGGCCAACACCATCATGGGCAACGAGTACAAGCGTGCCGGCGAGGCGCTGCGCCATGGTCCGTCGGCGGCGGCGCTGCGCGCGCTTGACGCCATTCACGACCGCCTTGAATCGCCGGCCGACCGGCTGCTGCGCCACGCCGGCGACCGCTCAAGCTACATTGTGCTGCCGCTGTTCGCCTTCGCCAATGCCGGCGTCGCGTTCTCGCTCGACGTGTTCCAGGGCCACCAGTCGCTGATGCTGGCGATCGGCGCGGGTCTCCTGATCGGCAAGCCGCTCGGCCTCGTCGCCGCGTCGGCGCTGGCGGTGGCGCTCAAGCTCGCGGTCAAGCCCGAGGAATACTCGTGGCGGCAACTGGTGGGCGCCGGCGCGCTGGCCGGCATCGGTTTCACCATGTCCCTGTTCATTGCCGGGCAGGCCTTCCCAGTGGCGGCGGATTACGCCGCTGCCAAGATCGCGGTGTTCGCGGCCTCCGTGCTGTCGGCGATCGTCGGCGTCGCCATTCTGTGGAACGCCAAGGCGCCGGAGGAGAGCGCCTAGCCGGGCGCGGTCGCGCTGCGGCAACGAGTCCACCGGCCTCGTCTGTATTTGATCGCGCCGGTCGGCTAGCAGAGCGCTGCATTATCACAACGGGCGGCGCGGCAATGTCGGTGACCAGAACGATCGAGCACGGCGCGCTGAATTTCGAAACCGAAGCCTTCGGCAGTCCGTCGGACCCGGCAATCCTGATGATCATGGGCGCAACCGCGTCGATGCTGTGGTGGCCCGACGAGATGTGCCGCTCCCTCTCTGCGGCGAAGCGATACGTCGTGCGGTATGACAACAGGGACACCGGCCGCTCCACGACGGGGCAGCCCGGCGCGCCGGATTATTCGATTGACGACATGGCCGACGACGCCCTGGCCATCCTCGATGGCTACGGCCTGAGCCGGGCGCATCTGGTCGGCATGTCGCTTGGCGGCATGATTGCGCAGCTCGTTGCGCTGAAGCGGCCGGAGCGCGTCCTGTCGCTGACGCTTATCAGTTCATCGGCGTTCGACGAGGACGATCCAGATTTGCCGCCCATGGACCCGGCCTTGCTTGCGCATTTCGGCGGTATGGCGAGCCTGGACTGGAGCGACCGCGAAGCCGTGGTTGCGTTCCATGTCGAAAGCTTCCGCATTTCCGCCGGACAGGACTTCGAAGCAGCGCGGGCGCGCAGCCTTGCCGAGCGCGAGTACGATCGTGCGCTCAATCCGCAGAGCGCCATGAATCACAGCATGCTCCGCGGCGGTGAAGCCTATGCCGGACGTTTGGGAGAGGTCGCTGCGCCGGCGCTCGTCATTCACGGCCGACGTGATCCCATCCTGTCGTTCCGGCACGGCGAGAGACTGGCGGCCAAGCTGTCTCATGCCCGTTTGGTCACGCTCGATGCCGGGCATGAGCTGAACAGCAAGGATTGGCCGGTCATCGTCGAGGCGGTCCGGGCGCACACGTCGCTCGCTGCGCCGTAGGTTGGGCTAAGCACGAAGCGCCGAGCCCACCGACCGTCATGGCGGCGGGCTTCGCTCCGCTCAGCCCATCTTGTAGCCCGGATGAGCTCCGCGAAATCCGGGGCCAGCCTCGCGATCGTTCCCGGGTTTCGCTTCGCTTCACCCGGGCTACAGACCAGGCGGAATCATAGAAAATAGTCCTTGACTGTTATTCCTACGATAGGATAGTTTTCATCCGTCCGGCTCCAGCCGAGGGCGCTGTCATGAGGCGTCGTTTCAGTGGGAGCAGGATGCGGTGCCCGCGGGCCCGGGGATTACGCACCCCGGGCGCTCGGGCGGCGACGGGGCTCCGCCCGCCGGCAATAAGACCGGCTGCAAGGAGCTTGCTGATGGTGAGCGCTACCCATCGCAAGATGGATCAGCCGCCAGAAGCGCGGCCCGTGCGCCGTAACGACACCGCGATGGAGCGCCGCGGGGCGCAGGCATCTCGCGTCATGAGATGCCTCGCACCGCAGGGTGCGATCCACAAAGGGCGCCTCGCGGCGCTCCATCCCCTCGGCGTTTCCGAGGGAGGGAAGAGGAAGGCAGGCCGCCCCGGGACTTTAAAGAACAGGGGCGACGACGCGCGTCTTTTCAGCGCCTTAGCGCCAACCGGCGCCTTGCCACCCCCGATTCATGCCTATATAAGCCCGGTTCATCACTCACGCGGAGAGTTGGCTCACGCCCCGACAATGGGCGAGCGAGCCGTCCGGTGGCCCCAATTTCCCTTTGAAAATCAAAGGCTAATCCAGGGCTCACACACCCTCCGCGGCGGACCAACCGGAGAATACAAATGGCTCTTCCTGACTTCTCGATGCGTCAGCTGCTTGAGGCTGGCATTCATTTCGGCCATCAGGCCCACCGCTGGAACCCGAAGATGGGTCAATACATCTTCGGCACCCGCAACAACATCCATATCGTCGATCTGGCCCAGACCGTGCCGCTGCTGCACACGGCCCTCAAGGCCGTGTCGGACACCGTCGCCAAGGGCGGCCGCATCCTGTTCGTCGGCACCAAGCGCCAGGCGCAGGACCCGATTGCGGACGCTGCCAAGCGCTGCGCCCAGTACTACGTCAATTCGCGCTGGCTCGGCGGCACGCTGACCAACTGGAAAACCATCTCGGGTTCGATCTCGCGCCTGCGCAAGCTGGAAGAGATCCTCAACTCGGCGGACGCCGGCGGCTACACCAAGAAAGAGCGCCTGACGATGCAGCGCGAGCGCGACAAGCTCGACCGCTCGCTCGGCGGCATCAAGGACATGGGCGGCGTGCCCGACCTGATCTTCGTGATCGACACCAACAAGGAAGACATCGCGATCAAGGAAGCGCGCCGGCTCAACATCCCGGTCGCCGCCATCGTCGACACCAATTGCGATCCGAACGGCATCACCTATGTCGTGCCGGGCAACGATGACGCCAGCCGCGCCCTGTCGCTGTACTGCGACCTGATCGCCAAGGCCGCCATCGACGGCATCGCGCGCGCCCAGGGCGAACGCGGCGTCGATCTCGGCGCGGCGGAAAAGCCGGTCGCCGAAGCGATCCCGACGGCACCCGCCGCCGGCGACCTCGGCTTCGAACAGCTCCCGGGCCCGCGCGGCGTCGCCGACGACCTCAAGAAGCTGCCCGGCGTCTCGGGCGCGATCGAGAAGCAGCTCAACGATCTCGGCATCTTCCATTATTCGCAGATCGCCGAACTGTCGCCGACCGCCGCGCATAACGTCGGCGAAGAAGTCGGTCTGCCGGGCCGCGTCGATGGCTGGATCGCCAAGGCCAAGTCCATGCTCGCGGACGCCGAGTAACAAAACCGTCGGCCGGCTCCTATATACGGTGCCGGCACTTCGCTTTGAACGAACGACGCCAGCGGCCAGGGTCCCGGACCCCGGCCGCCGTGGCGGATAAAGGATTTTACCGATGGCAAATATCTCCGCACAGATGGTCAAAGAGCTGCGCGAGTCGACCGGCGCCGGCATGATGGATTGCAAGGCCGCGCTCAACGAGACCGCCGGCGACATGGCGCAGGCCCAGGACTGGCTGCGCAAGAAGGGCCTGTCGAAGGCCGCCAAGAAGGCCGGCCGCGTCGCCGCCGAAGGCCTCATCGGCCTGAAGGTCAACGGCACCAAGGCCGTGGTCGTCGAGGTCAATTCGGAAACCGATTTCGTCGCGCGCAACGACCTGTTCCAGGGTCTCGTGCTGATGAGCGCGGATGTCGCGTTCGACGTCGGCACCGATGTCGAGAAGATCAAGGCGCACAAGGTCGGCTCGATCACCGTCGCCGATGCCTTCAACGACACCATCGCCAAGATCGGCGAGAACATGACGTTGCGCCGCGCCGCCTCGCTCGAGGTGAGCAAGGGTGCGATCGGCTCCTATGTTCACACCGCGGTCTCCGAAGGCCTCGGCAAGATCGGCGTCATCGTCGGCCTTGAATCGCCCGGCAACACGGACGAGCTCGTCGCGCTCGGCCGCCAGCTCGCGATGCACATCGCCTCGTCGAACCCGATCGCGCTCGATGCCTCGGGCGTTCCGGAAGACGTGATCAAGCGTGAGAAGGACGTCCTCGCCGACAAATTCCGTCAGCAGGGCAAGCCGGAGAACATGATCGAGAAGATCGTCGAGAACGGCCTGAAGACCTTCTTCAAGGAGCAGACCTTCCTCGAGCAGCCTTTCATCTTCGACGACTCCGGCAAGAAGAGCGTCGCGCAGGCGGTGAAGGAAGCCGAAGGCAAGGTCGGCGGTCCGATCAAGGTCACCGGCTTTGTGCGCTACGCGCTCGGCGAAGGCATCGAGAAACAGGAATCGGACTTCGCCGCCGAGGTGGCGGCGGCCGTGAAGCCGAACTGAACGAAGAAAGCGGCGGCGCACATGGCGCCGCCGCTCTCGCAATGAGGGGACCGCGGACGCATGGCTGATCCCGTTTACAAGCGCGTCGTCGTCAAATTGTCCGGCGAGGCGCTGTCCGCCGACAAGGGCTTCGGCATCGATCAGGGCACGGTCGAGCGCATTGCCGCCGATCTTGCTGCGACCGCGAAGCTGGGCGTCGAACTCGGCGTCGTCGTCGGCGGCGGCAACATCTTCCGCGGCGTCGAGGTCTCCAACCGCGGCGTGCCGCGCCCCGTCGGCGATACGATGGGCATGCTGGCGACCGTGATGAACTGCCTGGTGCTGGAGGCGGCCATCGAGCGCGCCGGTGTCGAGGCCCGCACCTTGTCGGCGCTCGCCATGACCTCGGTCTGCGAAACCTATAACCGCAAGCGCGCCATCAAGAATCTGGCCAAGGGCCGGGTTGTTCTGCTGGCCGCCGGGACCGGCAATCCGTTCTTCACCACCGACACCACGGCGGTGCTGCGGGCGGCGGAACTCGACTGCCAGGCGGTGCTGAAGGCCACCAATGTGGACGGCGTTTATACTGCGGACCCGAAAAAAGACCCTTCCGCCAAGCGTTACGACCGCGTCAGCCACCAGGAAGCCCTCGAAAAGGACCTCAAGGTGATGGATGGGACGGCCTTCGCGCTTGCTCGCGAGAACCGCTTGCCTATCATCGTTTTCTCGTTGGCGGGCAAAGGAGCGGTCGAGGCCGTGTTGCGCGGCGAGGGGCGTTCGACGCTGGTCGGCTAGTCGAATCCGCTGGGACGAACTAAATCCGGGCCACCGCTCCGATATGCGCACCGCGAAGGCTGCACGCGATAGGATCGGACGGCTGCCGTCTTAAGAAAGCAGGGGAAGCGTCATGGCCAATGCCACTCATGACATGAACGAAATCAAGCGTCGTATGGCGGGCGCCGCCGCGTCGCTCAAAACCGAACTCTCGGGCCTGCGCACCGGCCGGGCCTCGACGCATCTGCTCGATCCGGTCATGGTCGACGCCTACGGCCAGAGCATGCCGCTCAACCAGTGCGCCAGCGTCACGGTGCCGGAGCCGCGCCTGATCGCGGTCAGCGTCTGGGACAAGTCGCTTGTCAAGGCGGTGGAGAAGGCGATCGTCGATTCCAATCTCGGGCTGTCGCCGGCCACCGAAGGCCAGACCATCCGCCTGCGCATTCCCGAACTGAACCAGGACCGCCGCAAGGAACTGGTGAAGCTCGCACACAAATACGCCGAGACGGCGCGCGTCGCCGTCCGCCATGTCCGCCGCGACGCGCTCGACGCGCTCAAGAAGCTCGAGAAGGATCACGGCAAGGACGAGATCGAGCGCTTCACCACCGAGATCCAGAAGGCGACCGACGCCGGCATCGTCGAAGTCGATCAGCTGCTCGCCGCGAAGGAAAAGGAAATCCTCACGGTCTGAGGTCGCGCCCGATGTCCGACGCCGAACATCAGCAGAAGGCGGCCTCTTCGGAAGTGCCGCACCACGTCGCCATCATCATGGATGGCAACGGGCGCTGGGCGTCGGCGCGCGGCATGCCGCGGGTCGAAGGGCATCGCCGCGGCGTCGAAGCCGTGCGGCGCACCATCCGCGCCGCCGGCGAAATCGGCATCAAGATCATCACCATCTTCTCGTTCAGCGCCGAAAACTGGTCGCGACCGGCGAGCGAAGTCGGCGAGTTGATGGGGCTCCTGCGCCGCTTCATCCGCAACGATCTCGCCTCGCTGCACGAGAGCGGCGTTCGGGTGCGCATCATCGGCGAGCGCGAAGGGCTCGAGCCCGACATCGCACGGCTTCTGACCGAGGCCGAAGAGCTGACGCGCAACAACACCAACCTCACTCTGGTCGTCGCCTTCAATTATGGCGCGCGGCAGGAGATCGTCCGCGCGGCCAAACGTGCCGCGCAACTCGTTGCCGAAGGCAAGATCAAGCCCGAGGACATCACGCCGGAGAGTTTCGCCGGCTTTCTGGACGCGCCGGATCTTCCCGATCCCGACCTGATCATCCGCACCAGCGGCGAGCAGCGGCTGTCGAACTTCCTGTTGTGGCAGTCCGCCTACAGCGAACTTGTTTTCGTGCCGACCTATTGGCCTGACTTCGATCGGGCCGCGCTCGAGGCGGCGATCGACAGTTTCCGTCAGCGCGAGCGCCGGTTCGGCGGCCTCGCCGCCAGGACCGCGTCGTGATGACGGTGCCGCAGGCAGAGGGATCGGCGCGCAAGCCCAGCAATCTGTTGCTCCGCGTCATCTCCGCCGCGGTCATGGCGCCGCTCGCCGTCGGCGCGGCCTATGTGGGGGGCTGGGTGTTCGCCGCCTTCTGGGTGCTCGCGGCGCTCGCGGTGCTCTGGGAATGGATCGGGCTCGTCGCGGGGCGCGATCACCGGCTGCTGCTGCTGTCCTGCGGCGGCGCCATCGTGCTCGCGGCGGTGCTGGCCTGGACCGACCATCCGGTGGCGGCGGTGCTCCTGATGGCGCTCGGCGCGCTGGCGGCGTCGATTTTCGTGCCGCGCGCGCAGCGTCCGTGGATTCCGGCCGGCATCGCTTACGCCGGCAGCATGATGCTGGCGCCGATCATCCTGCGCGGCGAGGACTTCCTCGGCTTCATCGCCATCGTCCTGCTGTTCGCGATCGTCTGGACCACCGACGTGCTTGCCTACTTCGTCGGCCGCGCCATCGGCGGACCCAAGCTGATGCCGTCGGTCAGCCCGAAGAAGACATGGTCGGGCGCCGTCGGCGGCACCTTGTGCGCGGTCGCCGCGGCATGGGTGGTTGCGACGTCGTTCGGCGGTTTCAACGTCATCGCGATTGCGGGGCTCGCGGTCGTGCTGTCGGTCGTATCGCAGGCCGGCGATCTCCTGGAGTCGCATATCAAGCGCCGCTTCAACGCCAAGGATGCCAGCCAGATCATCCCGGGTCATGGCGGCGTCATGGATCGCCTCGACGGTTTCTGGGCCGCCGTGATCGTCGCCGTTGCGATCGGCGTTCTGCGCGGCGGTTTGGACGAGCCGGCCCGCGGCCTGCTGGTCTGGTGACGTCATGAGCGTGGGCGGATTGGCTGCGACCCGGCTGCCGGCCCCGCACTCGCAGGGCAACGTGCGCAGCGTCAGCATTCTCGGGGCCACCGGTTCGATCGGCTCAAGCACGGTCGACCTCATCAAACGCTCGCCGGATCGCTTCCGCGTCGAAGCCGTCACCGCCAACAGCAATGCCGCGGCGCTGGCCAAGGTCGCGCGCGACGTCGGCGCCCGCGTTGCGGTGCTGGCGGACGAGGGCGGCTACGCCGCACTCAAAGCGGCGCTGGCCGGCACCGGCATCGAAACGGCGGCGGGCGAGGCGGGTCTGATCGAAGCCGCGCAGCGTCCGGCCGACTGGGTGATGGCGGCGATCGCCGGCGCCGTCGGCTTGAAGCCGACGCTTGCCGCCATCGAGCGCGGCGCCACCGTCGCGCTCGCCAACAAGGAATGCCTCGTCTGCGCCGGCGCGCTGTTCATGCGCCGCGCCAAGGCGTCCGGTGCGGCAGTGCTGCCGGTCGACAGCGAGCACAACGCGGTGTTCCAGGCGCTCGGCGCCGGCCGCCGCGAGGACGTCTCGCGCGTGATCCTGACTGCCTCGGGCGGCCCGTTCCGCACCTGGGCGCTGGACCAGATCAAGGCGGCCACGCCGGCGCAGGCGCTCAAGCATCCCAACTGGTCGATGGGGCCCAAGGTCACGATCGACTCCGCGACGCTGATGAACAAGGGCCTCGAGGTCATCGAAGCCCACCACCTGTTCGGCCTCGCGCCGGACGAGATCGAGGTGCTCGTGCATCCGCAGTCGGTGGTGCACGGGCTGGTCGAGTTCCGCGACGGCTCGGTGGTGGCCCAGCTCGGGCCCGCCGACATGCGGGTGCCGATCGCCCATTGCCTCGCTTATCCGGAACGGCTCGACGGGCCGGTTCCCCGGCTGGATCTGGCGGCGTTGCGGGAACTGACCTTCGAGAACCCGGATCTCGCCCGCTTTCCGGCCCTCGCGCTGGCGCGGCAGGCCATGGTCGCGGGCGGGGCGGCGCCGACGGTCCTCAATGCCGCGGATGAAGTGGCGGTCGCGGAATTTGCCGCCGGCCGGCTCGGTTTCGCCGGTATCGCGGCGCTGGTCGAGGCCACCTTGGAGGCCGCCGGTAAACGGGGGCTGCTGGCCGACCCGCAATCTGTGGAAGCCGCGCTCGCCGTTGACCATACCGCCAGAGGACTGGCCCGCGAACTCTTGCTCAATAATGCCGTAAAGGCATTCTAGTCACCTTTCGGTCATAGTGTGGCCCTGCGGTGGGCCCGGACGAGGATCTCAGATGAGCGTTTTCGAGCAATTGGGCGCCTTCGGCGGCGGGGCGGCCGGTTACATCGTGCCTTTCCTGTTCGTTCTGACCATCGTCGTGTTCTTCCATGAGCTGGGCCACTTCCTGGTCGCCCGCTGGTGCGGCGTGAGGGTCACGGCCTTCTCCATCGGCTTCGGCCCCGAGATCGTCGGCTTCAACGACCGCCACGGCACCCGCTGGAAGCTCTCGGCCGTCCCGCTCGGCGGCTACGTCAAGTTCCTCGGCGACGACAATGCCGCCAGCGTTCCCGACCATGAGGGCGCCAAGTCGATGTCGGAGGAGGAGCGCAAGGTCTCCTTCATCCACAAGCCGGTGCGCTCGCGCGCCGCCGTCGTGGCGGCCGGTCCGATCGCCAATTTCATCCTGGCGATCCTTATTTTCGCCGGCGTCTTCATGGTCTCCGGCAAGCAGACCACCAGCCCGCGCGTCGATACGATTCAGGAAAACAGCGCGGCGCAGGCCGCCGGCTTCAAGCCGGGCGACCTCGTCCTGTCGATCAACGGCAGCAGGATCGGCAGCTTCGCCGACATGCAGCGTATCGTCAGCATCAGCGCCGGCGAGAAGCTGGAGGTCGAGGTCGATCGGGGCGGCGAGAAGGTGGTTCTGACCGCCACGCCGCAAATGCGCGAGGTGAAGGACAATTTCGGCAACGTCCACCGTCTCGGCGTGCTTGGCATCAGCCGGTCGATGTCGCCCGACGACGTGCGGACCGAGACCCTGGGCCCGGTCGCCGCCCTGTCGGCGGGCGCGCAGGAAACCTGGTTCGTGGTGGACCGGACCTTGTCCTATATCGGCGGGATCTTCGCCGGCCGGGAAAGCGCCGACCAGCTCGGCGGCCCGATCCGCATCGCCCAGGTCTCTGGGCAGGTGGCGACCGCCGGTTTCGTGGCGCTTCTGCACCTGACGGCCGTGCTCTCCGTGTCCATTGGCCTACTCAACCTGTTCCCGATCCCGCTTCTCGACGGTGGCCACCTTTTGTTCTACGCCGTGGAGGCCGTGCGCGGCCGTCCGCTGTCGGAACGGGCCCAGGAAATGGGGTTCAGAATCGGGCTGGCGATCGTCCTGATGTTGATGATTTTTGCAACCTTTAATGACATCCTCCACCTGACCACGTCATAATCGTTGCCCAGCGGCAACGTGATGAGGGGAAAGGGAAAGTCCGGCTGGCGGTTTCGTTTGCAGCGCGCCTAAAACGCTGTACAACGCTACCCGACGACGGGCCAAAAGAGTCGGTCGGGGCCGGATGCGGTTTGGCCGCAGGGACTTAAGAATAAGGGCGCGTTGCGCATGGGACTTAGTGTGCGGGTTGTTCGGGGACTGACCCTATCTCTGGTCTTCCTCGGTGGTATCCTTGTTGGTACCGCCGGTGTTGCCATTTCCACGTCGACGCCCGCCATGGCGCAGTCGGCGAATTCGATCGTCGTGCAGGGCAACCGCCGCGTCGAAGCCGAAACCATCCGTTCCTATTTCCGCTCCTCGAGCGGCCGCCTGGGCGCCGCCGAGATCGACGAGGGCCTCAAGGCGCTTTACGCCACCGGCCTGTTCGAAGACGTGCGCACCAGCAATGCCGGCGGCCGTCTGGTCGTCACCGTGGTCGAGAACCCGGTGATCAACCAGGTTGCTTTCGAAGGCAACAAGAAGGCCAAGGACGACCAGCTCAAGCTCGAACTGCAGTCGAAGGCGCGCGGCACCTTGTCGAAGCCGATGGTGCAGTCCGACGTGCAGCGCATCATCGAGATCTACCAGCGCAGCGGCCGCTTCGACGTCACCGTCGTGCCGAAGATCATCGAATTGCCGAACAATCGCGTGAACCTGGTCTTCGAGATCAAGGAAGGCGACAAGACCGGCATCAAGGACATCCGCTTCGTCGGCAACAACGCGTTCTCGCGTGGCCGCCTGAAGGACGTCATCAAGACCGCGGAAAGCAACTTCCTCAGCTTCCTGCAGACCACCGATATCTACGATCCGGATCGCGTCGAGGCCGACCGCGACCTGCTGCGCCGTTTCTACCTCAAGCACGGCTATGCCGACGTCCGCATCGTCTCCGCCATCGGCGAGTATGATCCCTCGAAGAAGGGCTTCATCGTCACCTTCACGATCGACGAGGGCCCGCAGTATCGCGTCGGCACCGTCGAGGTGATCTCGAACGTCCGTGCGATGGATACCGCCAACCTGCGCGGCCAGGTGAAACTGTCGCAGGGCAGCATCTACAACGCCGATCTGGTCGAGAAGAGCGTCGAGGCCATGTCGATCGAGGCGGCCAAGCGCGGCTATGCCTTCGCCAACGTGCGGCCGCGCGGCGAGCGCAAGCCCGAGACGCGCACGATCAATATCGCCTTCGTCGTGGAAGAGGGCTCCCGCGCCTACATCGAGCGCATCAACATCCGCGGCAACATCCGCACCCGCGACTACGTGATCCGCCGCGAGTTCGATATCTCGGAAGGCGACGCCTATAACCGCGCGCTGATCGACCGCGCCGAGCGCCGCCTGAAGAATCTCAACTACTTCAAGACGGTGAAGATCACCAACGAGCCGGGCTCGGCGCCGGACCGCGTCGTGGTCAACGTCAATCTCGAAGAAACCTCGACCGGCGAATTCTCGATCGCGGGCGGCTATTCGACCGCCGACGGCTTCATCGCCGAGGCCAGCGTCGCCGACCGCAACCTGATGGGCCGCGGCCAGTACGCCAAGGCCGCCGTGACCTACGGCCAGCGCACCCGCGGCATCGACCTGAACTTCGTCGAGCCGTACCTGCTCGGCTACCGCATGGCCGGCGGCATCGACCTGTTCGCGCGCAGGAACGATGCGTCGAACTCGCAGTCCTATTCGGTCACGACCTACGGCACCAACCTGCGTCTGGGCTTCGCGCTGACCGAGGAACTGTCGTTCTCGCCGCGCTATTCGATCTACCGCCAGGAGATCAAGCTCCCGGACCAGTACAACAACTGTATTTCGCCGACCACGCCGCTCTTCACCCCCACGCCGGCCGGCTATACCCCCCACCAGCCCGGTGCAGTGAAGCCGCTCGACGAGTGTTACGCCGACGGCGAAGCCTCGGTCGCGGTTCGTCGCGAACTGGCGCGGGGCCCGGTCACCGTGTCGATGGTCGGTTACACCACCGCCTACAACACGCTGGACAACAACAAGAACCCGACCAGCGGCCTCTACCTCGAGCTGAAGCAGGACTTCGCCGGCGTCGGCGGCGACGTGAACTTCATCCGCACCACCGGTGAAGCGCGCACCTACTACGAAGTCGTGCCGGACGTGGTCGGCGTCCTCAAGCTGCAGGCCGGTAACATCGCCGGCTGGGGCAGCAAGGACCTGCGCATGCTGGACCACTTCCAGATGGGTCCGAACATCGTGCGCGGTTTCGCCACCAACGGCATCGGTCCGCGCGACCTGACGTCGGGCACCAACAACGACTCGCTGGGCGGCACCAAGTTCTGGGGCACGAGCCTCGAGTTCCAGACGCCGCTGTACTTCCTGCCGAAGGAAATCGGCATCAAGGTCGCCGCCTTCGCCGACGCGGGTAACGTGTGGGGCTATGAAGGTCCGACAAATTGGAACGTGACCGGTGAAACCCTCGCGGTCGGTCTCGACAGCGCCAGCAACATCCGCTCGTCGGTGGGTGTCGGCCTGATCTGGGATTCGCCGCTCGGGCCGCTGCGCTTCGACTTCGCCTATCCGCTCAAGAAATACTGCGCGCAAGCGACCCTTGGCGGTCAGGTTTGCGACCGCGTGCAGATGTTCCGGTTCGGCGGCGGCACCAAGTTCTGATCGCCATCCGTGTGACGCCGGCTCGTCCGGCGTCACGGCAGGCGGCGTGACGCCAAGTGCAGCAGGGTCGGCAAGATCAGGATGAGCGAGCCGCTATTTCTCCGCGAGTCGGGCGGTCTGACGCTTGACGAGATCGTCAAGCTGACCGGCGCCACCCTGTCCGAGGGCGGTGATGGCTCGCGGCGCATCGTCAATGTGGCGCCGCTCGACCGGGCCTCGCCATACGACATCGCCTTTTTCGACAACAAGAGCTTCGCGAAGGACGCTGGAGCGACCCATGCCGCTCTGTGCCTGACCCGCGCCGATCTGGCGGCGATGCTGCCCGAGCGGACAACGGCGCTGATCGTGCGCGAACCCTTCAGGGCTTTCGTCCAGGTCTCGCGGGCGCTGTTTCCGGACTCGCTGCGGCCCGTGTCCATGGCGCAGCCCGGCGCGACCGCCGGCGCTCACATCGACGAGACGGCGCGGCTGGAGAGCGGGGCGACCGCCGAGCCGGGCGCCGTCATCGGGGCCGGCGCGGAGATCGGCAGCGGCACGGTGATCGGCGCGACGGCTGTCATTGGCCCCGGCGTCCGGATCGGCCGCGACTGCTCGATCGGCGCCGGCGCCATCGTCACCAACGCGCTGATCGGCGACCGCGTCATCATCCATCCCGGCTGCAAGATCGGTCAGGATGGTTTCGGCTACATCATGGGCGGAACCGGTCACCTCAAGGTGCCGCAGATCGGCCGCGTCATCATCCAGGACGACGTCGAGATCGGCGCCGGCACCACCGTCGATCGCGGCGCCATCCGCGATACCGTGATCGGCGAGGGCACCAAAATCGACAATCTGGTTCAGGTCGGCCACAATGTCTCGATCGGCCGGCATTGCGTTCTGGTCGCTTTTACGGGTATTTCGGGCAGCGTCACGCTGGAGGACTTCGTCGCGCTGGGCGCCCGGGCCGGCGTTGTTCCCAACGTGACGATTGGCGAGGGCACTCAAATTGCGGCGTCGTCGAATGTCGCCACCGACGTGCCGCCGGGTTCGCGATGGGGCGGGTCTCCGGCCAAGCCGATGAGACAATGGTTCCGGGAAATCAAAACGATCGAGCGGTTAGCGCGTCAGAAGGACAGCGCCGCCGCCGATGAGTGAGAGTGTCGTTATGGATGAAATGGTCTCGACGCTGGAAGCGGCCGACATCGCCACGGTGATGCAGAGGTTGCCGCATCGCTATCCGTTCCTGCTGGTCGATCGGGTCATCGACATCCGCGGCGACGAGTACGGCTGCGGCATCAAGAACGTCACCATCAACGAGCCGCAGTTTCAGGGCCACTTTCCCGGCAACCCGATCTTTCCCGGCGTGCTGATGATCGAGGGCATGGCGCAGACCGCCGGCGTCCTGTGCATCGGCGCGACGACGTCGGAGCAGCCGAAGTCGGTGTTCTTCCTGACCATCGACAACGCCAAATTCCGCAAGCCGGTGCGGCCGGGCGATCAGCTCGAATACCACATGACGCGCACGGCGCGGCGCAAGAACATGTGGTGGTATCGCGGCGTCGCCAAGGTTGCCGGCACCGTCGTTGCCGAAGCCGATCTCGGCGCCATGATTTCCGACCGCTGAGGGCGCTGAAAGGCCCGCGCATGAGCGATCCCGTCATCGATCCGACCGCGCGCATCGCGCCCGGCGCGGTCATCGGCGCCGATGTTTCCATCGGCCCGTATTGCATCGTCGGCCCGCATGTGACGCTGGACTCCGGCGTGCGCCTCGTCTCGCACGTCAATGTCGCCGGCCATACCAGCATCGGCGCGGGCACGGTCGTTCATCCCTTCGCCTCGCTCGGCACGCCGCCGCAGTCGCTCGGCTACAAGGGCGAGCCGACGCGGCTCGAGATCGGCGCGGGTAACGACATCCGCGAGCACGTCACCATGAACCTCGGCACCGCGGCCGACCGCGGCGTCACGACGGTGGGCGACAACTGCTTCTTCATGGTCGGCAGCCACGTCGCGCATGACTGCGTCGTCGGCAACAAGGTCGTCTTCGCCAACAATGTACTGCTCGGCGGCCACTCGCAGATCGGCGACAATGTCGTGTTCGGCGGCGGCGTCGCGGTGCGCCAGTTCGTCCGCATCGGCGAGGGCGCCATGATCGTCGGGCTGTCCGGCGTGCGCGCCGACGTCATTCCGTTCGGCATGGCGCACGGCCCGCTCGCCGATCTCGTCGGCCTCAACGTCGTCGGCATGCGGCGGCGCGGACTGAGCAAGAGCGACGTGCATCGCGTGCGCGCGGCCTATCAGGAGCTTTTCTTCGGCGAGGGCGAATTCAAGCCGCGCATCGACAAGGTCGCCGCCGACTATGCCGATAATGCGCCCGTCGTGCGCATCATCGAGTTCATTCGCGCCGGCAAGCGGCCGCTGACCATGGCGGCCAGGCGCAACGAGGCGGAAGACCTGTCATGAGCGCCGATGTGGCCGCGTCGTCGCAAGGACCGCTGGCCATGATCTGCGGCGGCGGCGCCCTGCCAATGGCCGTCGCGGATTACGTCGCGGCGCGCGGCCGCAAGGTGGTGCTGTTTCCGCTCAGCGGCGCGGCGGATGGTCTGCCGGTCGAGCGCTATCCTCATCACCGCATCAGGATCGGGCAGATCGGCAAGTTCATGCGGCTGGCGCGCGCCGAGGGCGCCCGCGATGTCGTGTTCATCGGCTCGCTGGTGCGCCCGCGCATCCTGCATACGATCCCCGACTTCAAGGCCTGGACCATGATGCCGCGCATCATCGCCGCATTCCGCGGCGGCGATGACCATCTGCTGACGGGAATGGCGCGCCTGCTGGAGGACGAGGGCTTCAACCTGCGCGGCGCCCATGAAGTGGCGCCGGAAATCCTGGCGCCGGCCGGCGTTCTCGGCGGCGTGCAGCCGAGCGAAGCCGACCGCGCCGATATCGAATTCGGTCTCGACTATCTCGACGGGGCGAGCCCTTTCGACATCGGGCAGGCCGTCGTCGTCGCGAACCGTCACGTGCTCGCGGTCGAAGCCGTCGAGGGCACGGATCTGATGCTGGCGCGCGTTGGCGAACTGCGCGCGAACGGGCGCATCCGCGGCGCGAGCGGCCGCGGCGTCATGGTCAAGGCGCCCAAGCGCAACCAGGACCGCCGCTTCGATCTGCCCTCGATCGGCCCGCGCACCGTCGAGGGCATCGCGCGGGGCGGGCTTGCCGGCATAGCCGTAGTAGCCGAAGCGACCGTTATTGCCGAAGCAGAAGCGCTCATCGCCGCCGCCGACCGCGCCGGCATCTTCATCGTCAGCGTGCCGGAACGGCGGCCATGAGCGCCGCGGCGTCCGGTCACGGGCCGCACGTCTATCTCGTTGCGGGCGAAGAGTCCGGCGACAGGCTTGGCGCTGCGCTGATTCGCGCGCTGCGGCGCGAGCGACCCGACATTCGTTTCTCCGCCGTCGGCGGCACCCACATGGCCGAGGAGGGCGTGCCGAGCCTGTTTCCGCTCGGTGAACTGGCGATCATCGGTTTTGCCGCCATCGTCAAAAGCCTGCCGGCCATTCTGCGGCGCATCAACGAAGCGGCCGACGCCGTGGTGGCGGCGAAACCGGACCTGCTGGTCATCATCGACAGCCCGGAATTCACGCACCGCGTCGCCCGCAAGGTGCGGGCGCGGGCGCCGCAGATCCCGATCGTCGATTATGTCTGCCCGTCGGTCTGGGCGTGGCGATCCGGCCGCGCCAGGGCAATGCGGGCCTATGTCGATCGCGTGCTGGCGCTGCTGCCCTTTGAGCCTGAAGCCATGGACCGTCTCGGCGGCCCGCCGACGGTGTTCGTTGGCCATCCGCTGTCTGAACAGGTCCGCCAACTGCGTCCCGAAGGCGGTCCGGCGAGCCGGCTTGAAGGGTCACCCCTGGTGCTGGCGATGCCGGGCAGCCGCTCCGGAGAAGTCCGGCGCATGGCGGATGTCTTTGGCGTCGCCCTGGCCCAACTGGCGGCCAAGTGCGGCCCGTTCGAAGTAGTCGTGCCGACCGTGGAACGGCTCGAGGCGACCGTGCGCGAGGCCGTGGCGCGCTGGCCGGTCCCGGCACGGCTCGTGACCCGTCCCGACGAGAAATACGCCGCTTTCCGCCGCGCACGGGCGGCGCTGGCGAAATCGGGGACGTCCACGCTCGAACTGGCCTTGGCCGGGGTGCCGATGGTGACGGGCTATAAGGTCGCCGGGCTGGAGGCCGTGGTGGCGCGGCTGCTGATCAAGGTACCCTCCGTGATACTGGCCAACCTGGTCCTCGGCCGGAATGTTGTGCCGGAGTTCCTCCAGGCGGACTGCACAGCCGAGAAGCTTTCGGCGGCTCTGGCGCCGCTCCTGTCCGATACGCCGCAGCGGCGGGCGCAGGTTGAGGCTTTCGGGCAGCTCGACGGGATTATGAAGATCGGGCGGGGCTCGCCGAGCGAGCGCGCGGCGGCTGTCGTTTTGGCCACAATCCCGGGAATTTAACCTTCGGCACTGCGAAAGGGTGGCGCGGGGTTCCTGGAAGGCTTATTTTGGCTGTCCGGGCTCGATTTTGCGATTCCCGGGCCCCCGAGCGGAAAACATCCTCGTGCCTGTACCCTCCCGTGCATCCATTACCGCCGTCCATGGCTATGTGCCGCCGGACCTGTTGACCAACGCCGACTTGGCGCGGCTGGTCGATACCACCGACTCCTGGATCACCGAGCGCACCGGCATCAAGGAGCGCCATATCCTCAAGGGCGAGGGTCTGGGCACGTCGCATATGGGCGCCGAGGCCGTGCGCGGCCTGCTCAAGAAGACGAACACCCGGCCGGAAGAAATCGATCTGCTGATCTGCGCCACCACGACGCCGGACATGCAGTTTCCGTCGACCGCCAACCTGATCTGCGACATGGTCGGCATCAACAATATCGGCTCGTTCGACGTTCAGGCGGCGTGCTCGGGCTTTCTCTATTCGCTGACCATCGCCTCGCAATTCATCGCCACCGGTACCGCCAAGAAGGTGATTGTGGTCGGCGCCGACAAGATGTCGTCGATCATCGACTATCAGGATCGCGCCACCTGCGTGATCTTCGGCGACGGCGCCGGCGCCGTGCTGCTCGAACCCAACGATCAGGGCTACGGTATCCAGGACGCGCTGATCCGCTCCGACGGCTCGGGCGCCGTCCATCTGCATCAGAAAGCCGGCGGATCGCGCATGCCGGCCTCCGCGGACACGGTGGCCAAGCGCCTGCACTACGTTCATCAGGAAGGCGCGGCGGTTTACAAGTTCGCCATCGCCAAGATGGCTGAAGTGTCCGGCGAGATCATGGCCCGCAACAATCTGCGCGGCGATCAGATCGACTGGCTGGTGCCGCACCAGGCCAACAAACGCATCATCGAGTCGACGGCCGAGCGCATGGGCCTGTCGATGGACAAGGTGATGGTGACCATCCACAAATACGGCAACACCACCAACGCCACGATCCCGTTGTGCCTGTGGGATTACGAGCCGCAACTGAAGGCGGGCAACAAGATGGTGTTCGCGGCCTTCGGCGGCGGCTTCACTTGGGCCGGCGTCTATGTGCAGTGGGGCTATGACGGCGCCAAGGCCGCTTGAGCGGCCCGCAAGCTCAAGGCCGTTGCCGGCCACGTCCAGGCGATAAGCCGACAAATTGAATAACGTCAGCGGCGAGTAACGCCGCGGCAAAGGGAACGAACGTCTGCGGAGGAGTGGCTCGTGGCCAAGCATCGCGTCGGCATTATCGGGCTGGGCATGGCGCTCAAGCCGCATCTCCAGAGTCTCACGGAATTGCCGCAGCGCGTGGAGATCGCCGCCTGCTTCACGCCCTCGGCCGAGCGCCGCGCCGCCTTCGCGGCCGCGCATCGTCATCCGGTGGCAGGCAGTCTCGACGAAATCCTGAACGACAACTCGATCGACGTCGTGTTCGTACTGACGCCGCCGATGTCGCATCTCGACCTGGTCGAGCGATGTGCAAAGGCCGGCAAACATGTGCTGCTGGAAAAGCCGATCGACTTTACCAGTGCGCGCGGCGAGCAGCAGGTTGCCGCTATGGAGAAGGCCGGCCGCAAGTTCGCGGTGATGCTGCAGCACCGGTTCCGCGATGCCTCGCGCAAGCTGCGCGCCGCGATGTTGAGCGGCGAGTTCGGCGAGCTTGTATCGGCCTCCGCATCGATCCGCTGGTGGCGCACGCCTGACTATTTCGCGCAGCCCGGCCGCGGCATGAAAGCGCGCGACGGCGGCGGCGTTCTGATCACGCAGGCGATCCACACGCTCGATCTGTTCCAGAGCCTCACCGGGCCGATCGCGAAAGTGACCGCCTTCGCCAAAACCTCGCCGCTGCGCAGGATCGACACCGAAGACATCGTCGCCGGCGCGGCCGAATTCAGGAATGGCGCCATCGGCACCATCGACGCGACGACGGTGTCTTATCCAGGCTTCCCGGAAAAACTTGAACTCGCCTGTACCGATGCCGTCGCCGTGCTCAACGCCGAAACGCTCGACATCTACTTCAAGGACGGCCGCCATGTGCACCACGAAGGCGCGGCCTCCAGGAGCGGCGGCGCCGACCCGATGGCGTTCCCGAACGACGCGCACAAAGGGCTGATCGTTGATTTCCTCGACGCCATCGACGGCGATCGCGAGCCGGAGGTGAGTGGACGCGAATCGCTCAAGGTGATGCGCCTGATCGAGGCGATGCTGATGTCGGCCGAGCAGGGCAGGCCGGTGGCCATCCAATAGCGCCAACGGAAAAGGGCGATCTTTCGACCGCCCTTCGTCATTTCCAGACTTGCCCGAAGCTCACTTCCGCCGCGAGCTCGGTACGTAATCGCGCACCGTAGCGCCGGTATAGAGCTGACGCGGACGACCGATCTTCTGCTTCGGGTCCTCGATCATTTCCTTCCACTGCGCGATCCAGCCGACGGTGCGGGCGACCGCGAACAGCACGGTGAACATCGTGGTCGGGAAGCCCATCGCCTTCAGCGTGATGCCCGAGTAGAAGTCGATGTTCGGGTATAGCTTCTTCTCGATGAAGTATTCGTCGTGCAGGGCGATGCGCTCGAGCTCCATCGCCACGTCGAGCAGCGGATCGTCCTTGATGCCGAGTTCGGCGAGGACCTCGTGGCAGGTCTTCTGCATGATCTTGGCGCGCGGATCGTAGTTCTTGTACACGCGATGGCCGAAGCCCATCAGGCGGTACGAGTCGTTCTTGTCCTTGGCGCGCTTCACGAATTCCGGAATGCGATCCACGGAGCCGATTTCGGCCAGCATGTTGAGCGCGGCCTCGTTGGCGCCGCCATGCGCCGGGCCCCACAGACAGGCGCAGCCGGCGGCGATGCAGGCGAACGGATTGGCGCCGGACGAGCCCGCCAGACGCACGGTCGAGGTCGAGGCGTTCTGCTCATGGTCGGCGTGCAGGATGAAGATGCGGTCCATGGCGCGCGCCAGCACAGGATTCGGCTTGTACTCTTCCGCCGGCACCGCAAAGCACATGCGCAGGAAGTTGGTGGCGTAGTCGAGATCGTTCTGCGGATACACGAAAGGCTGGCCGACCGAATACTTGTAGGCCATGGCGGCGAGCGTCGGCACCTTGGCGATCATGCGGATCGACGCGATCATGCGCTGTGTCGGGTCCGAGATGTCGGTGGAGTCGTGATAGAACGCCGACAGCGCGCCGATCGAGCCTGTCATGATCGCCATCGGATGCGCGTCGCGGCGGAAACCCTGGAAGAACCGGGTCATCTGCTCGTGCACCATGGTGTGGCGTGTCACGCGGTAGTCGAAATCGGCCTTCTGCGACGGCGTCGGCAGTTCGCCGTAGAGCAGGAGGTAGCAGGTTTCGAGGAAGTCGCCGTGCTCGGCGAGCTGGTCGATCGGGTAGCCGCGGTACAGCAGCACGCCCTCGTCGCCGTCGATATAGGTGATCTTCGATTCGCAGCTTGCCGTCGAGGTGAAGCCGGGGTCGTAGGTGAACATCCCGCTCTGGCCGTAGAGCTTGGAGATATCCAGCACATCCGGGCCGATGGTGCCCTTGAAGATGGGCATATCGTAATTCTTGTTACCGACGGTGATCGAGCCGGTTGCTTTGTTGGCGTCCGTTTTGGCGTCCATGGTCGAGCCCTCGGTATTGGCAGCGGCAATGCGCTTTGTTCTTGACTAGGAGCCGGATGGAACGGTGCCTGAGGAAGGACGGCGGCATCCGGCTTTCATTTCGGTAGCCCATCCTTGTATGCGCTGCAAGATCGGGCAGACATGGCGGCTGCCCGGGATATGGGCATGAAATCCATGAGCAAAAGATTGACGCCGCGTCAAAAGGAACGTCCGGCTCAGGCGGTAGCCGCCTGGGCGCGCAGGCGTTCCAGGCTCTCGTTGCGGCCGAGCACCGCGAGCACGTCGAAGATCGGCGGCGAGGTCGTCTTGCCGGTCAGCGCTGCGCGCAGCGGCTGGGCGACGGCGCCAAGCTTGACCGTGGCGCTTTCGGCAAAGGCGCGCACGACGGCCTCGATGGCCGGGCCGTTCCAGTCCGGCACGGCCTCCAGCGCGGGAACCAGGCGGCCGAGCAGGGCCTTCGCGTCGGAGGTCAGCAGGGCCCGGGCCTGATCGGTAATGGCCAGCGGCCGGTCGGCCCACAGGAAGCGCGACGCCTCGAACAATTCGATCAGCGTCTTGGCGCGTTCCTTCAGCCCCGGCATGGCGATCAGGAGCTTGTCGCGCAGCGCGGCGTCGAGTTTGGCCGCGAGACGATCGCCGCCGGCGATGTGCGGTAGCAGATCCTCGAGCGCCTTGATCAGTTCCGCGTCCGGCGTGGCGCGGATGTAATGGCCGTTGAGATTTTCGAGCTTGGCGAAGTCGAATCGCGCCGGCGAACGGCCGATGGCCGGCAGGTCGAAGGCGGCGACCATTTCCTCGGGGGTGAAGATTTCCTGGTCGCCATGCGACCAGCCGAGCCGGACGAGATAGTTGCGCATGGCCGCCGGCAGGTAGCCCAGCGCGCGATAGGCATCGACGCCGAGGGCGCCGTGGCGTTTCGACAACTTGGAGCCGTCCGGGCCGTGGATCAGCGGGATATGCGACATGACCGGCACCGACCAGCCGAGCGCCTCGTAGATCTGCTTCTGGCGGGCGGCGTTGGTGAGGTGGTCGTCGCCGCGAATGATGTGGGTGACGCCCATGTCGTGGTCGTCCACGACAACGGCGAGCATGTAGGTCGGCGTGCCGTCCGAGCGCAGCAGCACCAGATCGTCGAGATCGGAATTCTGCCAGACGACGCGGCCCTGGACCTTGTCCTCGATCACGGTCTCGCCGGTCGCCGGCGCCTTGAGGCGGATCACCGGCTTGACGCCGGCCGGGGCCTCCGAGGCGGCGCGGTCACGCCACAAGCCGTTGTAGAGCTTCGAGCGGCCTTCCTTGCGCGCGGCCTCGCGCATCGCGGTCAGTTCCTCCGGCGAGGCGTAGCAGTGATAGGCGCGGCCCTGCGCCAGCAGGGTCTCGGCGACCTCGCGGTGGCGGGCGGCGCGCGAGAACTGGAAGATGGGCTCGTCGTCCCAGGTCAGACCGAGCCATTTCAGGCCATCGATGATGGCGTCGATTGCCGCCTCGGTCGAGCGCTCGCGGTCGGTATCCTCGATTCGCAGCAGCATCTTGCCGCCGCAGTGCCGCGCATAGAGCCAATTGAACAGGGCCGTGCGGGCGCCGCCGATGTGGAGGAAGCCGGTTGGGGAAGGTGCAAAACGGGTGACTACAGGGGCGCTCATCGCGCGCCCTCTACCACAGGTCCGGGGGCAGGTCTCAAGCCATTTGACATCGAGGTAAGCGCCACGTCATTGGAGGCCATATTGGGAGCGTTGGCGCCGCCCCGGCGGGGCGGCTTCGTCAGCGTCGATACCGAGGATTGAAAGACCACATGGCGAGCGACGACAGGACGACGGCAGCCGAAGCGGAAGGCGCGGGACGCGACTTCATTCGCGACATCGTGGCGGGCGATCTCGGCGCCGGCAAGATCGCCGAGGTGGTGACCCGTTTTCCGCCGGAGCCGAACGGCTATCTGCATATCGGCCACGCCAAGTCGATCTGCCTGAATTTCGGCATCGCGCAGGAGTTCGGCGGCCGCTGCCACCTGCGTTTCGACGACACCAATCCGGCCAAGGAAGAGCAGGAATACATCGACGCCATCGAGCGCGACGTGCGCTGGCTCGGCTTCGACTGGGGCAAGCACCTGTATTTCGCCTCTGACTATTTCGACCGGCTCTATGGCTGGGCGGTCGACCTCATCAAGGCCGGCAAGGCCTATGTCGACGACCAGACCCAGGAGGAGATGCGCGCAAGCCGCGGCACGCTGACCGAGCCCGGCAAGAATTCGCCGTTCCGCGACCGCACCGTGGAGGAAAACCTCGACCTGTTCGCGCGCATGAAGGCCGGCGAGTTCCCGAACGGCGCCCGCGTGCTGCGCGCCAGGATCGACATGGCGTCCGGCAACATCAACCTGCGCGACCCGGTGCTGTACCGCATCATCCATGCGCACCATCCGCGCACCGGCGATGCCTGGAAAATCTATCCGTCCTACGATTTCGCCCACGGCCAGTCTGACGCCATCGAAGGCATCACGCATTCGGTCTGCACGCTGGAATTCGAGGATCACCGGCCGCTCTATGACTGGTTCATCCAGAACCTGTCGGTGCCGTCGCAGCCGCATCAGTACGAATTCGCCCGCCTCAACATCACCTATACGCTGCTGTCGAAGCGCATTCTCAACGGCCTCGTCAAAGGCGGCCACGTCTCGGGCTGGGACGATCCGCGCATGCCGACGATCGCGGGTCTGCGCCGCCGTGGCGTGCCGCCGGAGGCGATCCGCGATTTCATCAAGCGCGTCGGCGTCGCCAAGGCGAACTCGACCGTTGACCTCGGCATGTTCGACTTCTCGATCCGCGAGGTGCTCAACCGCACGGCGCCGCGCCGCATGGCGGTACTGCGGCCGCTCAAGGTGGTGATCGAGAATTATCCGGAAGGCGACGGCGAGGAGATCGAGGCCGTCAATCATCCCGACGATGAGACGCAGGGTTCGCGCAAGCTCATGTTCACGCGCGAACTCTACATCGAGCGCGACGACTTCATGGAAATGCCGGAGAAGAAGTTCTTCCGCATGGCGCCGGGCCGCGAGGTGCGCTTGCGCTATGCCTACTTCGTCACCTGCAAGGAGGTCGTGAAGGACGCCGCCGGCAACGTCACCGAACTGCGCTGCACCTACGATCCGGCCTCCAAGGGCGGCAATTCGCCGGACGGTCGCAAGGTCAAGGCGACCATCCATTGGGTCTCGGCCAGGCATGCGCTGCCGGCGGAGCTGCGGCTCTACAATCAGCTCTTCACCGATCCGGCGCCCAGCGCCGATCCCGAGACTTTCGCCAAGGGCATCAATCCGCAATCGCTGGACGTGCTCGGCGACGCCCGGGTCGAGCCGGCGCTGGCCGGCGCCAATGGCGGCGAGGCGATCCAGTTCGAGCGGCAGGGTTACTTCGTGCTCGACCGCGACAGCGCGCCGGGCAAGCTGGTGTTCAACCGCACCATCGGTCTGCGCGACACCTACGCCAAGGACGTGGCGAAGGGCTGAGGGGGGCGTTCACAACCGTTCCCCTAGCCTCAACCTGCGGCTGCGCTAGCCTGATCCCGGTTGTGCCGGGGGCCAAAGGGGCGTCGCGTGGCCAGTCCGCCGAAAAGCCGGGCGAAAGCGGTGGCAGCGGGGCTCGCCGCCGCCGGCCGCCGCGCCGGCGTCTGGCCGGGCTGGTTCGATGCCTTCAGCGACAAGGCGGGGCAGTCCCTCACCACATGGGCTGCCGCCGAAGTGGCGCCGGGGCGGCTGCTGCCATGGCTGCCCGTCGCCTTCGGCTGTGGCATCGCCGCTTACTTCGCCGCGGATCGTGAGCCGACGTGGTGGGCGGCATCAGGCGTCGCGGTGGCGATGCTGGCGATCGCCTTTGCCGCGCGCAAGCATCCGTTCGGCTTTCCGCTGGCGCTCGGGCTTGCGGCCTTTGCCGTCGGCTTCGCCACCGCCACGCTCAACGCCGTCCGGATCGACCATCCCATTCTGCGCAGCGCGACCTGGAGCGCGGAAGTGTCGGGCTTCGTCGAAGTCCGCGAGGAGCGCGCCAAAAGCGATCGCATCGTGGTGCGCGTCCACAAATTCGAAGCGCCGCGCATAACGGAGAAGCCGCAGCGCGTGCGCGTCTCGGTGCGCAAGGGCACGGCGCCGGCCGTCGGCGCCTTCGTGGCGTTCAAGGCGTATCTGGCGCCGCCGCTCGAGCCGCTGCGGCCCGGCGGCTACGACTTCGCCCGCGATCTGTATTTCCAGCAGATCGGCGCCTCGGGCTACGTCCTCGGCCGCGTCCGCGACGAGGCCGCGCCGGTCAGGCGCGGTCTGTGGCTCTCATACGCGACATTCTTCGACGGCCTGCGCGACGGCATGGACAACCGCATCCGCGCCATCCTGCCCGGCGATCGCGGCTCCATCGCCTCGGCGCTGATCACAGGCACGCGCGACGCCATCTCACCGGCGGTCAATGACGCGATGTACGTCTCGAGCCTGGCGCATGTGCTGTCGATCTCCGGCTATCACATGGCTGTGGTGGCCGGCATGGTGTTCTTCGCGATCCGCGCCGTGCTGGCGCTCGTTCCGGCGCTGGCGCTGACGCGGCCGATCAAGAAATGGGCGGCGCTCGGCGCGCTCGGCGGGGCGACTTTCTATCTCTTGCTGTCGGGCGCCGAAGTGGCGACGCAGCGCTCTTACATCATGGTCGCCATCGTACTCGTCGGCGTGATGGCCGACCGTCCGGCAATCACCTTCCGGACGCTCACCGTGGCGGCCCTGATCGTCATGGTGCTGACGCCGCAGGCGCTGGTGCATCCGAGCTTCCAGATGTCGTTCGCGGCGACGCTCGCGCTGGTCGCCGGCTATCAAGTTTCGCTGCGCTGGCAGGCTGGCGCGGACAGTCCGCTCGCGGCGCGCGTCGCGCTGTGGGGCGGACGGGAAATCGCGATGCTGATCCTGGCCTCGCTGGTCGCCGGCCTCGCCACGACGCCGTTTGCCGCCTACCACTTTCACCGCATCGCGCCCTACGGCGTCATTGCCAATCTGCTGGCCATGCCGGTCGTATCGGTGCTGGTCATGCCGATGGGGATCGCCGGCGCGCTGACGATGCCGTTCGGCTTCGACGCCGTATTCTGGAAGCTGATGGGGCTCGGGCTCGACTGGATGATCGCGGTCGCCTTGTGGGTCACGCAATTGCCCGGCGCGGTCGGGCCTATGCCGGCCTTCGGCGTCGCGCCGCTGCTGCTGGTGACGCTCGGACTGCTGCTGATGTGCCTGTTGCGCTCGCCGCTGCGCTGGAGCGGCGCGGCATGTGTCGTGGCGTCCACCCTCTGGGCTCTAGCGACGCCGCAGCCGGACATCTTCGTCGCTGGCGACGGCCAGACCGCAGCCGTGCGCGGCGCGTCGGGAAGCCTGATCTATCTCCAGCGCGGCCGCGACAGCTTCGCCGTCAAGGAATGGCTCTCGGCCGATGGCGATATCCGCGCCCTGGACAATGCCACCCTGACGGCGGGCGTGCGCTGCGACGCCATCGGCTGCACCGCGGCCCTGCGCGATGGCCGCGTCGTCGCCTTCGCATCCTCCGTCGAAGCCTTTGCCGAGGACTGCGCCCGCGCCGCCGTAGTGCTGTCATCGCGCACCGTCCCGGGCGCGTGCCGGGCGACCCTCATCGACCGCGCCGCATGGCAGCGTCACGGCGCCGCGGCGCTGTACGTCAGCGGGGAGGGCTTCGATGTCGTGGTGGCGCGGCCATCAACGCAGGACCGTCCCTGGGTGAGGGGGCGTCCAGCCCCGGCGGCCGACGCTGCAACGCAAAACATCCGGCGCCATGCGCCGGACGCCACGCCGCGCGCGGAGGATTTGGAAATAGACGACTAAATCAACTTGTCTTAGAAGCCCATTCCCCGCACCACTGCCAAATCGCAGTCTCAGGAAAAAAGCCGGTGAATTGATTGATTGCAGTCTTCACTAATTGAGGAAGCAAAGTCTCCATCAGAAATGAACTTTGGCGGGAAACGGCGACACTCGCCAATGTTCCCTTCGTCTTCCATGCCCACTTCCCAAAAGCGGCACGAACCGCAGTCGTCTGAACGTTCGCCAGCGCGAATGCTACCCATTTTCCGTCGACGTCTCTCCCCCAGCGAAATTATGTTCGAGCGATCCGCCATAAGCTAATACCTTCTGAACATCGCCACCAGCTTGCCCTGGATGCGCACGCGGTTGGGCGGCAGGATACGCACCTCGTAGGAGGTGTTGGCCGGCTCCAGCGCGATCGAGGCGCCGCGGCGGCGGAAACGCTTCAGCGTCGCTTCCTCGTCGTCGATGAGCGCCACGACGATATCGCCGGTGTCGGCGCCCTCGGAGCGGCGGATGAGCGCGATATCGCCGTCGAGAATGCCGGCGTCGATCATCGAATCGCCGCGCACTTCCAGCGCGAAATGCTCGCCGGTCGAGAGCAGCTCGGGCGGCATGTTGATGACATGGCTGCGCTGCTGGATCGCCTCGATCGGCGTACCGGCGGCGATGCGGCCCATGACCGGCACCGAGATCGGACGCGACGCGTCGTCATCGGTGACCACAGGCCGCGCCTTGCCGAGATTGCCTTCGATGACGCTCGGATTGAAGCCGCGCACCCGGCCGCCATTGCCATTGCCCAGCCCGTGCTGGACCGAGTCCGGCAGCTTGATCACCTCGATGGCCCGGGCGCGATTGGCGAGGCGGCGGATGAAGCCGCGCTCTTCCAGAGCGGTGATCAGGCGGTGGATGCCGGATTTGGAGCGCAGGTCCAGCGCGTCCTTCATTTCGTCGAAGGAGGGCGGCACGCCGGTCTCGGTCAGCCGCTCGTGGATGAACCGCAGGAGTTCGAATTGTTTGCGTGTGAGCATCGGCTGAAATCTCCCGGTCGCGGCGATCCCGAAAAGCCCGAATGGCACGGAATCATCCGAAACAAAGCATGAACGGACACTATCTGTTCGATATGTGTTCCGCAACCACTTAATTTGGGGTGAAGAAGTCGAGAGGCCGCTAAAACCCGAACTTAAGGATACGGCAGCGGTTGCCGGCCTTGGCCGCGGGCGCGTGCGGCTCTCGAATCAACAGGCAGCCGGCCTGCGCCAGCGGCGCCATCAGGGAACTATCCTGATTCTCGACAGGCGTCGCGATGAAGCCGTCAGGTCCCATTTCCAGCGTGGCCCGCAGATAGTCGGCGCGTTCGTCGTTCGGCGGCAGATCGCGGCCGAGAATGGCCGGCTCCGCTTGTGGCTCGACATCGGGGCGGCCCGACAGTTTGCGCAGCAGCGGCAGCAGAAACAGAAAGGCGCAGACGTATGAGGACACCGGGTTGCCGGGCACGCCGAGCGCATGCATGGCGCCAAGTCCGTCGCGGGTCAGCCGGCCGTGCATCATCGGGCGTCCCGGGCGGAGCGCGACGCGCCAGAACGAGAGGTCGAGGCCTTCGGCCTTCAGCGCCTTCTGCACGAGGTCGTGGTCGCCAACCGAGGCGCCGCCGCTGGTGAGTAGCACATCGACCTTGGCCTCCCGCGCCTTGCGGATGCGCGCGCCGATGTCCTCCAGCGTGTCGCGGGCAACGCCCAGGTCGATCACCTCGGCGCCGGCGGCACGCGCCAGCGCGGTCAGCGCAAAGCCGTTGGAATAGACGATCTGGCCCGGACGGGGGTCACCGCCGGGCATGATGAGTTCATCGCCGGTGCCGAGCACCGCGACAACCGGACGGCGACAAACGCCCAGCCGCGGATAATTCATGGCGGCCGCGAGCATCAGATCGCGGTCGGTGAGGGCGCGGCCCTTCTTGAGCAGCACGGCGCCCTGTTTGAAATCGATGCCGCCGTAGCGCACGTTGCGGCCCTTGGCGGCGGTCTTCTCGACGGTGACCTTGTCGCCATCGCGGCGCGTGAGTTCCTGGATGACGACAGTATCAGCCCCGTCCGGCAGCACGCCGCCGGTGAAGATGCGCGCAGCCTGTCCCTTCTCAACACGGCCGGCGAAAGGATGCCCGGCGGCGACTTCGCCGATCACCGTGAGCGTGGCCGGAGTCGTGGCGATGTCGTCGGCCTGCAGGGCGTAGCCATCCATGGCCGAGACATCGGCCGGCGGCTGGGTGCGCAGCGCGATGAGGTCCTCGGCAAGGACGCGGCCGGCAGCTTCGCCCAGCGTGACCTCTTCGGCGCCCAGCGGCGCGGTGTCGGCGAGCACCCGCGCAAGCGCTTCGGCGACCGGCATCAGGGCCATGAAGACACCGCGATAACTCGGTCATTCCGGGGCGCGCGCGAAACGCGCGAACCCGGAATCCAGCCCGGTCGCATGAGCTTGCTGCTGGATTCCGGGTTCGCTCGCTGACGCTCGCGCCCCGGAATGACGAGGTTCCCCATTGCTTAGCCTTCCGCCTTGTACGGGCCGGACTTGCCGCCGGTCTTCTCCAGCAGGCGGATGCCCTCGATGCGCATCGACTTCTCGATGGCCTTGGCCATGTCGTAGATGGTCAGGCACGCGATCGACACCGCGGTCAGCGCCTCCATCTCGACGCCGGTCTTGCCGGTCACTTTCACGGTCGCCTGGACGAGGAATCCCGGGAAGGCGTGCTCAGGGAAGATATCGACCGTCACCTTGGTGATTGGCAGCGGATGGCAAAGCGGGATCAGGCCGTGGGTGTGCTTGGCAGCCATGATGCCGGCAAGGCGGGCGGCGCCGAGCACGTCGCCTTTCATGGCGTTGCCGGCGATGACGGCGTCCAGCGTCTCCTTGCGCATGATGACGCGGCCCTCGGCCGTCGCCACGCGCTCGGTCGGCGTCTTGGCCGAGACATCGACCATGTTGGCCTGGCCGGCCTTGTCGATGTGGCTCAGCTTCGGCTTGGCGGTTTTCTTTGCAGCCTTGGCTTTCGCCATGACGGTCTACTCCGCGGCAGCGTGGCTGGGGCGGGTGAGAAGCGCACGGGTCGCGGCGGCGACGTCAGCCTGCCGCATCAGGCTTTCGCCTATGAGGAAGGTCGAAATGCCGACAGCCTCCAGGCGGGACAGATCGGCCGGGGTGAAGATGCCACTCTCGCCGACGATGATGCGGTCCTTGGGAACCCGCGGCGCAAGGCGCTCGCTGACAGTCAGGGAGGTTTCAAAAGTGCGCAAGTCTCGGTTGTTGATCCCGATCATGCGCGACTGCAGCTTGAAAGCACGATCAAGCTCATCTTCCGCATGAACTTCAATAAGCACGTCCATGCCATATGAAAACGCTGCATTTTCCAGGTCAGCGGCGGCGCCGTCATCGAGACAGGCCATGATGATCAGGATGCAGTCGGCGCCCCAGGCGCGGGCCTCGGCGCACTGGTAGGGCTCGAACATGAAATCCTTGCGCAGCGCCGGAAGGCGGGTCGCCTCGCGCGCAGCGGTGAGGAACTCCGGTCTGCCCTGGAAACTCGGCGCGTCGGTGAGCACCGACAGGCACGCCGCGCCGCCGGCCTCATAGGCCTTGGCCAATGCCGGCGGGTCGAAATCGGGCCGGATCAGCCCCTTGGACGGGCTCGCCTTCTTGATTTCGGCGATCAGCGCATAGTCGCCGGCGGCGACCTTGGCCTCGATGGCGCGCTGGAAGCCGCGCGGCGCGGGCAGGGCTTTCGCCTGCGCCTCGAGGTCGGCCAGCGAATGCACGCGCTTGGCAGCCGCGATCTCCTCGCGCTTGTACGCCTCGATTTTCTTCAGGATATCGGCCAAGGGAACTACTCCTCCGTGGCGCAGGATACCGCAATCAGGCGGTCGAGCCGACCCTCGGCTTCACCGGAATCGATCGACTGGGCGGCGAGCGCCGCGCCGTCCTTGAGGTCCTTGGCCTTGCCGGCGACCAGCAGCGCCGCCGCAGCATTGAGGATGGCGACGTCGCGGAACGGGCCTTTCTTGCCCTTGAGCACATCGAGCAGGGCCTTGGCGTTGGTGTCGGCGTCGCCGCCCTTGAGCGCATCGGGCCTGGAGCGCGACAGGCCGGCGTCTTCCGGCGTGATTTCGAAAGTGCGGATCTTGCCGCCCTTGAGTTCGGCGACGCTGGTCGGGCCCGAGGTGGTGATCTCGTCGAGGCCGTCAGAGCCGTGCACGACCCAGATGCCTTCCGAGCCGAGATTGTCGAGCACCTTCGCCATGGGCTCGATCCAGTGCTTCGAGAAGGTGCCGATCATCTGCCGTTTGACCGACGCGGGGTTCGACAGCGGGCCCAGCAGGTTGAAGATGGTGCGGGTGCCGAGCTCGACGCGGGTCGGGCCGACGTTCTTCATCGCCGGATGATGCGACGGCGCGAACATGAAGCCGATGCCGGCATCGGCGATGCACTTGCCGACCTGCTCGGGCGTGAGGTCGATCTTGACGCCGAGCGCCATTAGCACGTCGGCCGAACCGGACTTCGACGACAGCGCGCGATTGCCATGCTTGGCGACCGGCACGCCGGCGCCGGCCAGCACGAAGGCGGCGCAGGTCGAGATGTTGTAGGAGCCCGAAGCATCGCCGCCGGTGCCGACGATATCGACGGCGTCGGCAGGCGCTTTCACGCCCAGCATCTTGGCGCGCATGGTGGTCACCGCGCCGGTAATTTCATCGACGGTTTCGCCGCGCACGCGCAGCGCCATCAGCAGGCCGCCCATCTGCGAGGGCGTCGCTTCGCCCGACATCATGCGGTCGAAGGCATTGGCCGCCTCGTCGCGGGTGAGGCTGGCGCCGGTTGCGACCTTGGCAATCAGCGCTTTGAATTCGTCGGCCACGGATCGTCTCCTAACTCGCCATGGCCGGCGCCGTCGCGGCGCGGCCCTGTTTCGTGTTCCAGGCGGCCGCCAGCTCCAGGAAATTCCGGAGCATCAGATGGCCGTGCTCGGACGCGATGCTTTCGGGGTGGAATTGCACGCCGTGCAGCGGCAGCGATGTATGCGCCATGCCCATGACGAGGCCGTCGGCGGTCTGCGCGTTGACGCGCAATTCGGCCGGCATCGACGAGCGCTCGACGATCAGCGAGTGATAGCGCGTCGCCTTGAACGGGCCGTTGATGCCGCGGAAGACGCCCGAGGCGTCGTGGCTGATGTCGGAGACCTTGCCATGCACCATCTGCGGCGCGCGGATCACCTTGCCGCCGAACACCTGGCCCATGGCCTGATGGCCGAGGCAGACGCCGAACATCGGGATGGTCGGCGACGCCCGCTTGATAAGGTCGAGGCAGATGCCGGCCTCGTTCGGCGTACAGGGGCCGGGCGAGAGCACGATGGCTTCCGGCGCGGCAGCAACGACAGCTTCGGCGCTAATCTTGTCGTTGCGATGGACGACGACCTCCGCCCCCAGCCCGCCGAGATAATGGACGAGGTTGAAGGTGAAGCTGTCGTAATTGTCGATCAGGACGATCATGGTTTCCGAGCCAGGCTTTTCCAAGCCAGCCTTTTTCAAGACTTGTCAGGGTCTTAAAGGCTTGGGGAGGGAGGGGTCAAGCGACAGCGCACGCCCCGCCTCATTTCGGCGGATCGAGCGGCGGCAGCTGGATCATGTCGTTCAGTCGCTTCGAGATTTCCTCGTTCGACAGTGCCGCCGCCGGGGCGCGCGACAGGTCCTTGGCCCGGTCGAGGACATGGACGAGGCGCGGGAAGGCCAGCACCAGCGCCAGGAGCAGCCACTGGGCGGCGAGGAAGGGCATGAGCGCGCGCACGAAGGCCTTGAACGGCGAAGCGGGCTTGAGCGCGCCGCGCACCATCATCAGCGCGTAGCCGAAGGGCGGCAGTAGGAAGCTGAGCTGCAGCGTCAGCAGCACCAGCACCGCCACCCAGCGCGCATCGGCGACCTTGATGAGCAGCGGCGGCAGCAGGATCGGCAGCACCACGAAAATGATCTCGAAGGCGTCGAGCACGAAGGCACAGAGCGCGATCACCGCCAGCACCGCCGCGGTGGCGCCGATATCGCCGCCGGGAATGCCGCGCACCAGATCCGTCACCAGCCGGTCGGTGCCGAGCAGGCGCAGCACCAGCGTGAACGTCGTCGCCGCGACCAGCAGCGCGAACAGCGCGCCGGTGATGGCGATCGCTTCGTGCAGCAGGTCGCCCAGCGCCTTGCCGCGCAGGCGCCCGCTGGCAAGACCGGCGGCGAGCAGAGCGAAGGCGCCCATGGCCGCCGCCTCGACGGCGTAGAAGTATCCGGCCGCGACGCCGCCGAGCAGGGTCAGCAGCGCCGTCAGCGACACCGCCGCAAGTACGCCTTCGCCGCGCGTCAGTTTCGTCCGCGCCGGCTGCCCGGCGATGCCGCGGCCGCTCCACCACGCCAGCACAAGGCACAGCGCGAGAAAAATGCCGGCCGGGATCAGCGCCGCGTGGAAGATATCGCCGGTGTTGACGACCCGGTCGCCGCGGCCGGTCTCGGTCACCGCCATGGTGTGCGCCGACAGCATCGCGTCGCTGAGCAGGATCAGCACCAGCGACGGCGGCACCAATACGCCGAGCGTCGAGGCCACCGCGACCAGCGCCTCGCGCCGCGCCTGCGGCACACCTTCGGCGGCGAGCTTGGGCGCGACCACGCGCGACAGGCCGAGCACGCTGGCGCCGACCGATCCGTTCATCGGCCCGAGCAGCGCTCCGAGCAGCATGCCGGACACCATCGGCGCCTGCGGCCTCCGCGGCAGCACGGCGTTCGAGGCGCGATACAGCGCATCGGCGACCGGCAGGCGGTTAAGCAGCAGACCCATAGTCACGTAGAGCGGCAGCGCCTGCAGCAGATCGGATTCGAACAGGCCGATAAGACGTCCCGGCAGCGCGCCGATGAGCGCCGTGGGAAATGCGTCGGTGGCGATTCCCACCGCCATGCCGGCGACCGCCGCGGCGATCAGCACGAGAAAGGCCGGCAGGCCGGTGAACAGAATGCCGGCGCCGACGCCGATCAGGAGGGCAAGCCCGAGCCACGGCATTACGGCTCTCCCGAGCGACGCAGCAGATCGGCGATGCCTTGCAGCAACACCGTGCCGGCCATCAGCCACAGCGCGAACTTGATCAGGAAATAGCCGGGATTGTTGGTGTCTGGAAACGCCTCAAGCCCTTTGAGCGAATTCGACACCGGCGCCGCCGACGTGGCGAGAACGATGGCCGCCCACGGCAGCAGGCCGATCACGACGCCGATTTTGCCCAGCACCGCGCGCGTCCGCGGCGAATAGCGATGCGCGAGTGTATCGGCCGCGAGATGTGTGCCGGCGCGTGTCGCGGCGGTGATGCTGGTCGCGACGACCAGGGCGAAGAAGATCTGGCCGAGATCGTTGGCCTCGCGCGAATAGCCGCGCACGATGTCGCGCAACGGCCATTGCAGGAATAGCAGCAGGACCAGCGGCAACGCCAGCCAGCGCGCCACAGCGATTATTCCGGCGACCACGCGGTCCAGCCGGACAACGATTGTATCGATCAAACCAGCACCCGATCTGGCCACAGTGCCATCCCCGCTGGCCTTATAGCATGAGGGGGCGTCAGGCTTTATGGATCGGATCGATCCAGGCGACGTTTTCCGGCTTCTCGACCGGCTCGATGTCGAGATTGACCACCACGGCCTCGTTGTCCGAGCGGACCAGGACGCATTCCAGCACTTCATCCGGGCTGGCGTTGATTTCCTGATGCGGCACGAAAGGCGGCACGTAGATGAAATCGCCGGGGCCGGCCTCGGCGGTGAACTCCAAATTCTCGCCCCAGCGCATGCGCGCCTTGCCGCGGATGACGTAGATCACGCTCTCCAGCTCGCCGTGATGATGCGCGCCGGTCTTGGCGTTGGGATGGATGTGGACGGTGCCGGCCCACAGCTTCTGCGCGCCGACGCGCGCGGCGTTGATGGCCGCCTTGCGGTCCATGCCCGGCGTCGAAGCCGTGTTCGGATCGAGCGAATTGCCCGGGATGACGCGGACGCCGTCGTGCTTCCACTTCGGCTCATGAGAGTGCGAGTGATCGTGCGAATGATCGTGGCTCATCGATACTTCTCCATTCCCGTCGTCCGCTCACCCCCGCGAAAGCGGGGGTCCAGTTCTTGGCTCCGTTCTGGATTCCCGCCATAGGCGTTCTGTAAGAACGCCGTTCTTCGTACGGCTATGCGCGGGAATGAGCGGAGCATATCCAAACCGTCGCGTTACTGCCCGCGTTTCGCCGTGCTGGCGAAGCGCCGTGCTTCTTCCGCGGCGCGGAACAGGGCTTTGGCCTTGTTGACGCATTCCTGTTGCTCCGAGACCGGATCGGAATCGGCGACGATGCCGGCGCCGGCCTGCACATACATCTTGCCGTCCTTCACCAGCGCCGTGCGCAGCACGATACAAGTGTCCATCTCGCCGGCCGCCGAAAAATAGCCGACGCAGCCGGCATAAAGGCCGCGTTTGTCTTTTTCGAGTTCGTCGATGATTTCCATGGCGCGCACCTTCGGCGCGCCGGACGTGGTGCCGGCCGGAAAGCCGGCGGCCAGCGCGTCGAGCGCATCGTATTTCGGATCGAGCCGGCCCTCGACGTTGGAGACGATGTGCATCACCTGGCTGTAGCGCTCGATGAAGAACTGGTCGGTGACCTTCACCGTGCCGATCGCCGAGACGCGGCCGACGTCGTTGCGGCCGAGGTCGAGCAGCATCAGGTGTTCGGCGCGTTCCTTGGGGTCGGCGAGGAGTTCGGCCTCGAGCGCCTTGTCTTCGGCGGGCGTGTCGCCGCGGCGGCGCGTCCCGGCGAGCGGTCGGATTTCGACACGGTCGTCGCGCACGCGCACCAGGATTTCCGGGCTCGAACCCGATACGGCAAACCCGCCGAAGTCGAGGAAGTAGAGATAGGGCGACGGATTTGTCCGCCGCAGCGCGCGATACAGCGAGAACGGCGGCAGCGTAAACGGCGCCTCGAAGCGCTGCGCCAGCACGACCTGGAAGATATCGCCGGCGGCGATGTATTCCTTGGCCTTCCTCACCATCGCGTCGTACTCGGCCGGCGTGGTGTTGGACACCGGCGGTACATCGAGCGGACCTTCGTCGAACTCGGCGAGCGCTTTGTCGAGCGGCCGGTCCAGCGCGTCGACCACCGACGACAGCCGCTCGGTCGCGCGCGTCAGCGCCACCTTGGCATCGATGCCTCGCTCGGGGCGCACTGGCGTCACCACCGTGATCGAATCCTTCACGGCGTCGAACACCACGACGATGGTCGGCCGTATCATGACCGCGTCGGGAATGCCGATCGGATCCGGATTGGGCTCGGGCAGCTCCTCGATCAGCCGCACCGTGTCATAGCCGAGATAGCCGAACACGCCGGCCGCCATGGGCGGCAACGTCTCCGGCAGGTCGATGCGGCTCTCCGCGATCAGCGCGCGCAGCGCCGATAAGGGTTGTTCGGGGCAGGGCGCGAAGGCATCCGGCTTGCTGCGCGCCGCGCGGTTGATCTCGGCTTTGGTGCCATTGGCGCGCCAGATGACGTCGGGCTCAATGCCGATGATCGAGTGGCGGCCGCGCACCGCGCCGCCTTCGACCGACTCGAGCAAGAAGCTCATCGGCCTGCCGCCGCCGACCTTCAGGAACGCCGACACGGGCGTTTCCAGATCGGCGACAAGCGTCGTCCACACCACCTGCGGCTCGCCGCGATTGTAGCGTTCCGCGAAGGTGTTCTCGGACGGTTCGATCTGCATTGCGGGCCCGGGTGCCGCCTTAGTTGTTGGCCTGGCCGCCGACGACCTGATTGACCGCCTGCTGGTTGATCTTCACGCTCAGGTCGCTCTCGACCCGGGCGAGATACTGACCGATGACATCGTCGGCGTAGGAGTTCTGAAGATTCGCCTTGAGCTGCTCCGGGCTCGCGCCTTGCGGGTTGAGCGGCGGCACGCTGATTTCGGTGACACGGAAAATGTAACGGCGATCGCCGCTGTCGCTGTCCGCAACGCCGAAGCCGTCCTTGCCGACCTTGAACACGGCATCGGACACCGAAGCGGGAAGACCGCCCGACGCCTGGCCGCGCTGCAATCCGAACGCAGTCTCGAGCTGGAGCCCGTTTTCTGTGGCGAGTTGCGCCAGCGGCATCCCGCCGGTGACGCGGGCCAGCATGTCGTCGCCGGTGGCCTTCAATCGCCGCGCCAGTTCATCGGCGCGCCAGCGCGCGCCCACCTGGTCCTTGACCTCTTCGAGCGTGCGCTCACGTGTCCGCGTGATGCCGGTCACGTCATAATAGAGGAAGCCGCCATCCGGCAGTTGCATCGCCTCGCTGTCGATGCCGACATCGCTGCCGAACACGGCGCCGATGACGTCGGGCGAACGCGGGATGGCCGCGACCGGGTTGCCGTCCGGCGCGCGGCCGGAGCGATCGACGGCTTCGACCTCGACCGCCTTGAGATTGAGCTTCTTGGCCGTCTCGGTCAGCGTTGCGCCGCCGGCGCGCTCGTCCTCGATCTTGTCGCGCAGGTCGTTGATCTCGTTGCGCGCGCGCTGTTCGGCGAGCTGTTGCTTGATCTCCGGCGCGACCTCTTCAAAGGTCTTCTGCGAGCCGGGCTCGATCTTGCCGACGCTGATCACCACCGTGCCGAACGTGCCCTTGATCGGCGCGCTGACCTGACCCGACTGGAGCGAGAAGGCGGCTTCGGCCACAGCGGGGTCGATGATGTCGCGCTTGGCGACGAGGCCGAGATTGGTGTCGCCGGCACTCAGGCCCCGTTCCTTGATGATGTCGTCGAAGCTGGCGCCGTTCTTGATCTTCTCTTCCGCGGCGGCCGCATCCTCCGGCTTCGGGAACACGATCTGGCGGACTTCGCGCTTTTCGGCCTGGCCGTAGCTGTCCTTGCGCTGCTCATAGAGGGCCTTGGCATCGGCATCGGCGATGGCGTCGGGCTTGGCGATTTCGGCCGGCGTCAGGGAAAGGAGGGTCACCTTGCGATACTCGGGCGCGCGGAACGTGACCTTGCGCTCGTCGAAATACTTCGCCAGTTCCTCGGCGGCCGGGTCGGGGATGTTGCCGGCCTGCGGCGCGGCAAGCTGGACGAATTCGATCGAGCGACGCTCGTTCTGATAGCGGTTGACCGCTTCGACCATGGTCTTCGGCACCGGCAATTCGCCGCTGACGCTTTGCGCGATCTGACGGCGCAGCAGGACCTTGCGCTGTTCGGCGACGTAGCGCTGCTCGCTGTAGCCGGCGTTACGGATGATCTGCTCGAAGCGGCCGCGGTCGAACTGGCCGTTGAGGCCCTTGAAATTGGCATCGGTCATGATGCGCTCGGCAATGGTCTTGTCCGACAGACCGAGGCGCAGCTTGCGGGCCTCTTCGTCGAGCGCGGCTTCCGCCAGCATCTGGCCGAGGAAGCGCTGGTCGAGGCCGAGGCCGCGGGCCTGATCCGGCGAGATCGGGCGGCGCAGTTGCTGGCCGAGCTGCTGCAGCTTGTCGGTGTAGAACTGGCGGAACTGCTCGATCGTGATCTCGGTGCCGCCGATCTTGGCGACCGAATTGGCGCCGAAGCCACGGAAGATGTCGCCAATGCCCCAGATGGCGAAGGACAGGATCAGAAAGCCCATGACGACGGCCATCACGGCTTTGCCGAGCCAGGTGGACGTAGCCTTGTGAATACCGCGCAGCATGAGCGTTCCGTCTCGTTCGCAATTCAGGGGAAATCAGAGGCCGGGCCCTTATAGGGATGGGCCCAACTCCTTGCAACGCCACGGAGAACCCCGCAAAGCCGAGGCTGCGCCGCAAGGACACTATGGCGCAGGCGGGCCGCCTTTGCTAACCGCAGACGGAAATTCAGCCGGAAACAGAGGGCGATAGCGAATGGCGTCGGATCGGATCAGGCCGCTGGTTGCGGGAAACTGGAAGATGAACGGGCTTTCGGCTGCCATGAGCGAACTCGACGCCATGAAGAAGGGCGCCGCCGATCTTGCCGGCAAGGCGGACCTGATGATCTGCCCGCCCGCGACGCTGATCGCTCAGTTCACCTGGGCGACCAAGGGCTCGAGCCTGTTGATTGGCGGCCAGGATTGTCATGCCAAGGCGTGGGGCGCGCATACCGGCGATATTTCGGCGGAAATGCTGGCTGATGCCGGCGCCAAGGCGGTGATCGTTGGCCATTCCGAGCGGCGGACCGATCACAAGGAGAGCAATGCCGAGGTCAAAGCCAAGGCCGAAGCGGTTTGGCGCGCCGGGCTGACCGCCATCGTCTGCGTCGGCGAGCAGCGCGCCGAGCGCGAAAGCGGCAAGACGCTCGATGTCGTCGGCGGCCAGCTCGCCGGTTCGCTGCCGGACGGCGCGACCGCGGATAATCTGGTGGTGGCCTATGAGCCGGTCTGGGCCATCGGCAGCGGCCTGACCCCGACCCCGGCCGACGTCGCCGAGGTCCATGCCTTCATTCGCAAAACCCTGGTCGCCCGCTTCGGGGCGGCCGGCGAGGGCGTCCGCATCCTGTATGGCGGCTCGGTGAAACCTTCCAATGCCGGCGAATTGCTGACGATCGCCGACGTCAATGGCGCCCTGGTCGGCGGCGCCAGCCTGAAGGCCGACGATTTCCTTGGAATCGCCGGGGTTTACCGCTAATCGGGGGGAACCGGCCGGCGCCGGCCGGATGGGTGGAAATCGCGGGCGCGATCGTGTAGAGACCGCCGCGTATTCCTATATAGCGGGCTGAACGCGCCGGAACGGGCAGCGATATGCCGGCGTTGGACGGTTTTTGAAACGGACGTTTTGAGATGCAGCACGTCGTGATCGTTATTCATCTGATGCTGGTGCTCGCCCTGATCGGCGTGGTTCTGCTTCAGCGCTCCGAAGGCGGCGGCCTCGGTATCGGCGGCGGCGGCGGCGGCAACTTCATGTCCAGCCGCGGCACCACCAACGTCCTGACCCGGACCACCGCGATCCTTGCCGGACTGTTCTTTGTCACCAGCCTTGTGCTGTCGATCCTGGCCGGCATGAACCGCGCGCCAACCTCCATCCTGCAAGGCGGCACCCAGGCGCCGGCCGGCGCGCCGGGCTCGGCGCCGCCCCTTGGCGGCAGCGGTGGCGGACTGCTCAATCAGCTCGGCGGCGGCCAACCGGCAGCCCCTTCCGGACCGCAGGTTCCGCAGTCCCGCTAACAGACTTCCCCGAAGGGCCGGACATTCCGGCCCTTCGCTCTTTGGGGCATGCGTTAAAGAACCGATGCAACAGCTTTTCAATTCACAGCTTTTTCACGCTACGCACAGGTGCGGGACAGCCAGTCGCATTTCGCGCTCCCCGAATCGATTCGCGGCGGCTAGAGGTTAGGCCCCATGGCGCGGTACATTTTCATCACCGGCGGCGTGGTCTCTTCCCTCGGCAAGGGTCTCGCATCCGCAGCTCTCGGCGCGGTCTTGCAAGCGCGCGGCTATAAGGTCCGGCTTCGCAAGCTCGACCCCTATCTCAACGTCGATCCGGGCACGATGTCGCCGTATCAGCACGGCGAGGTTTTCGTCACCGATGACGGCGCCGAGACCGATCTCGATCTCGGCCACTACGAGCGTTTCACCGGCAATCCGGCGACCAAGCGCGACAACATCACCACGGGCCGCATCTACCAGGACATCCTGACCAAGGAGCGCCGCGGCGACTATCTCGGCGCCACCATCCAGGTCATTCCGCACGTCACCAACGCCATCAAGGACTTCGTCCGCGACGGCAATGACGGCTATGACTTCGTGCTGGTCGAGGTCGGCGGTACGGTCGGCGATATCGAAGGTCTGCCGTTCTTCGAGGCGATCCGCCAGTTCGGCAACGACATGCCGCGCGGCCAGGTCATCTACATTCACCTGACGCTGCTGCCCTACATCCCGAGCGCCGGCGAGCTCAAGACCAAGCCGACTCAACATTCCGTCAAGGAATTGCGCTCGATCGGTATCCAGCCCGACATCCTGCTTTGCCGCACCGACCGGCCGATTCCGGACGGTGAGCGCCGCAAGCTGGCCCTGTTCTGCAACGTGCGCGAAAGCGCCGTGATCGAGGCCCGCGACGTCGACAACATCTACGCCGTGCCGGAGTCCTATTCGGCGGAAGGCCTCGACCGCGAAGTGCTGGCTGCCTTCGGCATCGAGGATAAGGGCACGCCGGCCCTGGCGCGCTGGCACGAGATCAACGAACGCGTCCGCAATCCGGAAGGCGAGGTGACCATCGCCATCGTCGGCAAGTACACCGGCATGAAGGACGCCTACAAATCGCTCAACGAGGCGCTCAGCCATGGCGGCATCGCCAACAAGGTGAAGGTCAACCTCGAATGGATCGAGTCCGACGTGTTCGAGCACGAAGACCCGGCGCCGTTCCTCGAGCAGGTCAACGGCATTCTGGTGCCCGGCGGCTTCGGCCAGCGCGGCGCCGAGGGCAAAATCCGCGCGGCGCAGTTCGCCCGCGAGCGGCACGTGCCGTATTTTGGTATCTGCTTCGGCATGCAAATGGCCTGCATCGAGGCGGCGCGCAATTTGTGCGGCATTACCGACGCCAATTCGACCGAGTTCGGCCCGACGAAGGAACCGGTGGTCGGCCTGATGACCGAATGGCTCCGCGGCAACGAACTCGAGAAGCGCGCCGCGCACGGCGATCTCGGCGGCACCATGCGCCTTGGCGCCTATCAGGCGGCGCTGCGGCGCGGCAGCCGCGTGGCGCAAATCTACGGCGCCACGGAAATTTCCGAGCGCCACCGCCATCGCTATGAGGTCAACACCGCTTACAAGGACCGGCTCGAGCAGCACGGCTTGCGGTTCTCGGGCATGTCGCCTGACGGCGTACTGCCCGAGATCGTCGAATACGAGGACCATCCCTGGTTCATCGGCGTGCAGTTCCACCCCGAACTGAAGTCACGTCCATTCGAGCCGCATCCGCTGTTCTCGTCCTTCATCGGTGCGGCGGTGGATCAGAGCCGGCTCGTCTAGGGCTTTTGCTTCGTATCTGAAGCTGTAAACTTAACTGGCAACGACGGATTGTTCACGGTATGTTCTTATTATGAGAACGCAATCCACAGCCCCTTACGATGGCCGGGAGGTCGCGAACTATCTCCTGGACTTGGCTGATTCAAAGAAGTTGACGTTGACTCAGATTAGTCTTCTTAAGCTGATCTACTTCTGTCATGGATGGTATTTGTTTTACAAAGAACGGCCGTTAGTAAAAAACGAATTTGAAGCGTGGGAAAACGGACCAGTAATTCGTGTGGTTCGTGACTCTTTTAAACATCATGGGCGGCATGCGATTACTTCACGCGCAGATAAATTTGACTTATTGACTGGTGAGATATTGCAGATAACTCCAGCGATCGAAGCTGAAGACGCATCTTTTATAAGCAAGATTTTTGAAACATATCACGGTTTTGGACCATGGGAGCTTCGCGACTTAACGCACGAGGCGGGATCGCCATGGGATAAACTGTGGAATTCGAGCGAAATAACCGCTCGCTTTGGTCTGAGAATACGAAATGACGAGATTCTGAGCCATTTTTCTTTCAAAGCAAAAAAGAAGACGGTATAAAGATCAAATCAAGAACGTCCACGGAGCCCCAAGATGGCGGGTTTGTTCCTGGTAAATGCACTAGATGTTGCGCGTTTCTTTGGTCCAGATCCTAAGAACATTACTGTTCCTGACGTACATGATCGGATCGCCGAGCTTTATTTGAGACCGAGAGGGGGTGGGTTCAATCATGATCCCTCCATCACAGCACTCACTGATCTGTTTCGGGGGATAATCTCGCCCGCGCAGGCGCGGGCATACTGTTTGACCACAGGCAATCCCAAAGGACGGGAGCAAAACGCAGCGATCATCAGTGCTGTGGGTGACCATGCCTATTCCAATGTCTCGCGTTGTCATCGGATTGGCTACGTCGCGGTGAAAATTGCACGATACAAGGGACGTAACGTCCACGTCGGAATCAAAGCGCCTTTTGTTCGCGTGCAGGCACAAGAGGCTGCCTATCTTGTTATTCCTGGATTTCGCAAGGATTCACGCCCGATAGGCTGGCAGATAGATTTTGTTTGTTCGCTCGCCGCTAATCAATTGGCTCGCGACGACTACGAGCGCGCCGATGTCGAGTATCTCTATGCTGGCCCTGCGGCTGACAGTTCGTCACGTGAATTTCGAGCTTTCTATGGTCGAGATATGAAGCTTTATTCGGCCGATCAAATTGATGCGCTCCTGCAAGTGTATGTAGAAGCGGTCGTAAAGCATTTAGAAAAGGGGCACGGCTCGCAGCCCGGTAAATTCACCGGCTATCGGATCGTTGATCCAGCTCAAGGAAGTCTTTTCTGAACGATCTCGATCTGACGAGATTTTGGCGCGGATGCTCCCAATTATAATTGACGGTCTGCATCGTCCATGCATGCGATCGTTTGATCTGTTGATGGTGCCTGTGTGCTCGCGGTTCGCGCCCAGACGCGATAGACCACGCCGCCCATCACCAATAGGCAGATCAAGGTCGAAATAAATACCGCGAATTTGCGCATCGAAGTCCGATTCCGGTCGATCAATCGGGCACAATGACGAGTGCCGTTGTCACATTCAATGGCGCTGTTTAAATCTGGCGAATTATGACACGCGGTCTCGACCACATCGTCCACGCCGTCGGCGACCTCGACGCCGCGGCCGCGCGCTATCGCGAGCTCGGCTTCACCGTCGGCGCCCGCAACAAGCATCCGTGGGGCACGCACAATCACATCGTTCAGTTTCCCGGCTTCTTCATCGAGATCCTGACGCTCGCCGAGCCGGACAAAATGAGCGGCGATGTGTTCTCGGAGAACTTCGGCGTTTTCAACCGCGACTTCGCGGCGCGGCACGAAGGTCTGTCGATGCTGGTGCTGGAGTCACGCGACGCTCACGCCGATGCAGCCGCCTACAAGGCTGCCGGGATTGCCGCCTCCGAGGCGACGCGCTTTGATCGCGAGGCCAAAAGGCCCGACGGCACCACGGTGCACGTCGCCTTCACCTTGGCCTTCGCGCAGGACAAGACGGCGCCACAGATCGGCACCTTCACCTGCCAGCAGCATTACCCGGAGAATTTCTGGAATCCGGCGTTCCAGACCCACGCCAATGGCGCGACTGGTATTGCGGCCGTTGTCATGGTCGCCAACGAGCCGGCACGGCATCGTGATTTCCTGCTCGCCTATAGCGGCGCCGATCACGCGGCATCGAACGGCGAGAACTATTCCATTGGGCTGCCACGCGGCGCCATCGAGGTGATGACGCCCGCCGCTTTCGGCGCTCGCTTTGGTATGGCGGCGCCGGACCTGACCGGAGGTCCGCGTCTGGCGGCTCTGCGGTTTGACGCGGTCGATTCCAAGGTAGTACAGGCGTTGGGTGCGGTGCTCGCATTCGGCCCGCCGCCGACAGGACCAAGCCGTTGAACCAGCCTCTCAAGCCCAACGCCATCGTCGAAGCCGGTAACGTGCGCTTCGGCAATGATCTGCCGCTCGCGCTGATCGCCGGGCCGTGCCAACTCGAGAGCCGCGCCCATGCGCTGGAAATGGCCTCGGCGCTCAGGCAAATCGCCGCCAAGGTCGGCATCGGTCTGGTGTTCAAGACATCGTTCGACAAGGCCAATCGCACCTCGGCTTCGGCCGCGCGCGGCGTCGGCCTTGAGGCTGCGCTGCCGGTGTTCGCGGAAATTCGCGAGGCGCTAGGCCTGCCGGTGCTTACCGATGTGCATGACGCCGAGCAATGCGCCGCCGCGGCGCAGGCCGTGGACATCCTGCAAATTCCCGCTTTCCTGTCGCGTCAGACCGATCTTCTGATTGCGGCGGCGAAGACCGGTCGCGTCGTGAATGTGAAGAAGGGTCAGTTCCTTGCGCCCTGGGACATGAAGAACGTCGTCGCCAAGCTCACCGGCGCCGGCAATCCGAACGTGCTGCTCACCGAGCGCGGCGCGTCATTCGGCTACAACACGCTGGTGTCCGACATGCGCGCGCTGCCGATCATGGCGCGCACCGGTGCGCCGGTGATCTTCGATGCCACGCATTCGGTGCAGCAGCCGGGCGGGCAGGGAACGTCGTCGGGCGGCGAACGCGAATTCGTGCCGGTGCTCGCACGCGCGGCCGTCGCGGTCGGCGTTGCCGGCGTTTTCATCGAAACCCATCAGGACCCGGACCACGCGCCTTCAGATGGACCCAACATGGTGCCGCTCAAGGATATGGAAGCGCTGCTGATCCGGCTTGTGGCTTTCGATCGTCTGGCGAAAACGGGCGGGCAGGCCTGACGCGCAGTCGTCTTTGGAAGTGCGATGAACCCCGTTCTTACCGTCCTGGCCTTCGTCGTCTTTGCGAGCGCGATGTTTTCTCGGGCGATCGACCCGATCGTGCCGCAGATCGCGGACGGCCTCGGCACCGATGCCGCGACGGCAGCGCTGCTCTCCACCGCCTATGCGCTGCCTTTCGCGATTATTCAGCCCGTGCTCGGCGCTCTCGCCGACATGTTCAGCAAGACCAAGCTGATCCTGATCTGCCTCGCGATCGTCGCGGTGGCGACGATCGCCGGCGCGCTGGTCACCAGTTTTCCTTTGATGGTTGCAAGCCGCGTGCTGGCCGGCATCGGCGGCGGCGGCCTGGTGCCGATCGCCTTCGCCGTGCTCGGCGACCTCGTGCCGGTGAAGGACCGCCAGGTGGCGATGGGCCGGCTCCTGTTCGCGATCATGTCGGGCAATCTTCTCGGCGCCACCGCATCGGGCGCCATCGGCGACCTGTTCGGCTGGCGCATGGTGTTCACCGTCATGGCGGTGCTCGGCTTCAGCGTTCTCGTTGTTGCTGTTCTCGGCCTGCGCGGCGTCGGCCAGCGTGGCGGCGGCTTCAGCCTGTCGGCGATGCAGTCCGGTTATCAGTCGATCTTCGCAAACCGGCTCGCCAAGTTCTGTTTTGCTGCCGTCTTCGTCGAAGGCGCGCTGATGTATGGCGTGTTCCCGCATCTGGCGGCGCTGTTTCACGAGATGGGCGAAACCCGCGCCTCGATTCCAGGCATCGTCATCGGCGGCTTCGCCATCGGCGGCGTGATCTACAGCCTCCGCGTCGGCTTCCTGCTGCGCGTCTTCGGCGAGACCTGGATGATGCGGATCGGCGGCCTATTCATGGGCCTCACCATCGCCTTCATTTCACTGCGTGCGCCGTGGCAGGCCGACGTCATCGACTTCGCCATCCTGGGTCTCGCCTTCTACATGCTGCACGGCGTGATCCAGATCTACGCCAGCGAACTGGCGCCGGCCGCGCGCGGTTCGGCCATGGCGCTGCATTCCTTCTTCTACTTCCTCGGACAAGCGGCGGGCCCGGCGATCTACACACTCGGCTTCCACAATGCCGGCGTTACCACCACGCTGATCGCGAGCGGGCTAGTGCTCGTCGCCAACGGCCTGGTCGCGGCGCATTTCCTGCGCCGTCCCGCGCACGCGGCCGCCTAGCCGCGGCCGCGATAGGCCGCGACGCCCTGGTCCGGTACCCAGACGCCGGACGGCAATTTGCCCGTCTGCCAGAACACGTCGATCGGCATGCCGCCGCGCGGGTAGAAGTAGCCGCCGATGCGCAGCCAGCGCGGCGCCAGGAGATCCTTGAGCCGCTTGCCGATGCCGACGGTGCAGTCCTCGTGAAACGAGCCGACGTTGCGGAAGCTGTTGAGGTAGAGCTTGAGCGACTTGGACTCGACCAGCCACTTGTTGGGCACGTAATCGATCACTAGGATCGCGAAATCCGGCTGGCCGGTGACCGGGCAGATCGAGGTGAACTCGGGCATCGTGAAACGGGCGACGTAGTCCGTGTCCGCGTGCGGGTTCGGCACGCGGTCCAGCCGGGCCGCCTCCGGGGAAGCGGGCTGCGCCACGGCGTGCCCGAGTTGCAGGGTTTTGGTCGATCGTTTCGATTTTGCCATATCCGGTCTCGCTTTGGGCTGTCATTGCCGGGACACGATTGGGTGGTCAAGGGGACGGCGGTCCGCCAGGCCCTTTGCCGACCCGGGGCCAATCCTGTAGAAGCCCGCCAAATTCCTCCTCCAGCGCACCGGAAGCCTCTCCATGACCGCCATTATCGACATCGTCGGCCGCCAAATTCTCGACAGCCGTGGCAACCCGACCGTCGAGGTGGATGTGTTCCTGGAAGACGGCTCGCTCGGCCGTGCCGCGGTACCGTCCGGCGCCTCGACTGGCGCTCATGAGGCGGTCGAACTGCGCGACGGCGACAAGAGCCGCTATCTCGGCAAGGGTGTGACCAAGGCCATCGCCGCGGTCAACGGCGAGATTTTCGAGGCCATTGGCGGCATGGACGCCGAAGACCAGGCGGCGATCGACGAGACCCTGATTTCGCTCGACGGCACCGCCAACAAGAGCCGGCTCGGCGCCAATGCGCTTCTCGGCGTCTCGCTCGCCACCGCCAAAGCGGCGGCGCTGGCCTGCGATCTGCCGCTGTACCGCTATGTCGGCGGCACCGCGGCGCGCCTTCTGCCGGTGCCGATGATGAACATCGTCAATGGCGGCGCCCATGCCGACAATCCGATCGACTTCCAGGAATTCATGATCATGCCTGTCGGCGCGCCGAGCTTCGCCGAGGGCTTGCGCATGGGCGTCGAGGTGTTCCAGACGCTGAAGAAGGCGCTCCACGACGAAGGCCACAACACCAATGTCGGCGACGAGGGCGGCTTTGCGCCGAACCTGAAATCGGCCGAGCAGGCGCTGGACTACGTCATGAAGGCTATCGAGAAGGCCGGCTACAGGCCGGGCTCCGACATCGCCATCGCGCTCGACTGCGCCTCGACCGAGTTCTTCAAAAACGGCGCCTATGCCTATGAGGGCGAGGGCAAGACCCGCTCGATCGCCGAGCAGGCCAAATACCTCGCCAAGCTCGTCGGCGACTACCCGATCGTGTCGATCGAGGACGGCATGTCGGAAGACGATTTCGACGGCTGGAAGCAGGTCACCGACCTGATCGGCAACAAGTGCCAGCTCGTCGGCGACGACCTGTTCGTGACCAACGTCACGCGCCTGTCGGACGGCATCAAGAAGGGCCTCGGCAACTCGATCCTGATCAAGGTCAACCAGATCGGCACGCTCACCGAGACGCTCGCCGCGGTCGAGATGGCCCATAAGGCCGGCTACACCGCGGTGATGTCGCACCGCTCCGGCGAGACCGAGGATTCGACCATCGCCGACCTCGCGGTCGCCACCAATTGCGGTCAGATCAAGACCGGCTCGCTGGCCCGGTCGGACAGGACGGCCAAGTACAACCAGCTCCTGCGCATCGAGGAGCAACTCGGCAGCCAGGCCCTGTATGCCGGTAGCGCCGCGCTCAAGGCGGCCCGCTAGGGCCGCCTCGCCGAAGCGTCAGGGCGGGCCTTAAACCTAGCCTTAACGCCGATGCGGCATTTTGCGGCCATGGTTTCGCATCGCCGCCGCCACGCCATCCTGACCGTGATCGGTCTCTACCTGTTCGCCGCAGCCTTCATCGGCTATTTCGCGGTCAATGCCTTCACCGGCAACCGTGGCCTGCGCGCGCAACAGGAAATCGAGCAGCAGCTCGGGCTGATGCAGACGGAATTGGCCCAGATCCGCAGCGAGAAGGCATCGTGGGAGCGCCGGGTGGCGCTGCTGCGCAACGACAAGATCGATCCCGACATGCTGGACGAGCGCGCCCGCGCTCTGATCGGCCTCGGCGATCCGCGCGATGTGACACTTTTGCTCACGCCGCGCTAACCCGGCCTCAATCGTCCTCCGCAGCATTTCAGACGGACGTTTCGCTGCATCGCAGCGTTGACGGCGGGCGCTTCCGCGCCTCCGTAAATTGGGCTATTTGAACAAGGGCGGCCTTCCGCCGGAACTCCGCCGGGATCCGGGGTTTTTCGGAGCCGCGCACGAAAACGACGCCGCGCTGCCTTTTTTTGAAAAGATCGTGCGTCGGCAAAATGTTACGACCGCTTTTGCCAAGGCCGCAAAGGCCAGTCGTCTAGGGAGTGTCCATGCCGGCGGTTTCCGCAGCTTCCTCCAGCAGCAAGGCTGCAAGCACCAGGTCCGATGGTGCAAAATCCAGTTCGCCGGGCGCGGCTGCGCCCATTGCCGACTTTTCCAAGGATCAGGACCTCTCGGCCTACAAGTCGATGCTGACGATTCGCCGCTTCGAGGAGAAGGCGGGTCAGCTTTACGGCATGGGTCTGATCGGCGGCTTCTGCCATCTCTACATTGGCCAGGAAGCCGTCGTCGTCGGCATGCAGATGGCCCTGAAGGACGGCGACCAGGTCATCACCGGCTATCGCGATCATGGCCACATGCTCGCCACCGGCATGGAAGCCAAGGGCGTCATGGCCGAACTCACCGGCCGCGCCCAGGGCTATTCCAAGGGCAAGGGCGGCTCGATGCACATGTTCTCGAAGGAGAAGGGCTTCTTCGGCGGCCACGGCATCGTCGGCGCCCAGGTGCCGCTCGGCACCGGTCTCGCCTTCGCCAACCGCTATCGTGGCAACGACAACGTCTCGATCACCTATTTCGGCGACGGCGCCGCCAATCAGGGCCAGGTCTACGAGAGCTTCAACATGGCCGAGCTCTGGAAGCTGCCGGTCGTCTACGTTATCGAAAACAACCGTTACGCCATGGGCACCTCGGTCAACCGCGCCTCGGCGCAGACCGATTTCTCCAAGCGCGGCGTCTCGTTCAACATTCCGGGCGAGCAGGTCGACGGCATGGACGTGCGCGCCGTGAAGGCCGCCGGCGACAAGGCGGTCGAATGGTGCCGGAAGGGCAAGGGCCCGTTCATTCTCGAAATGCTCACCTACCGCTATCGCGGCCACTCGATGTCCGACCCGGCGAAGTACCGCACGCGCGAGGAAGTCGACAAGGTGCGCACGACGCATGACCCGATCGACATGGTGCGGGCCCGCATCATCGAGAAGAAGTTCGCGACCGAAGACGAGTTGAAGAAGATCGACGCCGAAGTGCGCGACTACGTCAACGACTCGGCTGAGTTCGCCACGCATGATCCCGAGCCGGATGTGTCCGAGCTCTATACCGACATTTACCGTTAGCGCGCATGATCCCGAAAAGTGGGAACCGGTTTTCGGACAAGATCATGCGCAAACAGAAAATGCGCGGCTTAGTTAGAACTTCGATCAGGATTTCATAGCGCCCATGCCGACCGACATTCTCATGCCTGCGCTTTCGCCCACGATGGAAAAGGGCAACCTTGCCAAGTGGCTGAAGAAGGAGGGCGACACGGTCAAGTCCGGCGACATCATCGCCGAGATCGAAACCGACAAGGCGACCATGGAAGTGGAAGCCGCCGACGAAGGCACGCTCGGCAAAATCCTGGTGCCCGAAGGCACGCAGGACGTCGCCGTGAATACGCCGATCGCCGTGATCCTCGGCGACGGCGAGAAAGCCGGCGACATCAAAGCCAGTGCCCCCAAAGCCGATAAGCCGGTTACGGAAAAGGTGAAGGAAGACGCGCCGTCCGCCGAGAAGGCGATCGCCGAAACCAGGGCGCCGCAGAAGGCCGAAACCGCTGTCGCGCCGCCGCCGGTGCAGGCCGCCAACGATCCGTCGATCCCCGAAGGCACCGAGATGGTGCAGATGACCATGCGCGAAGCCCTGCGCGACGCCATGGCCGAGGAAATGCGCGCCGACAAGGACGTCTTCGTCATGGGCGAAGAGGTCGCGGAATATCAGGGCGCCTACAAGGTGACGCAGGGCCTGCTGCAGGAGTTCGGCGACAAGCGCGTCATCGACACGCCGATCACGGAGCACGGCTTTGCCGGTCTAGGTGTCGGCGCGGCGCTCGCCGGTCTCAAACCGATCGTCGAATTCATGACCTGGAATTTTGCCATGCAGGCGATCGACCAGATCATCAACTCCGCCGCCAAGACGCTCTATATGTCGGGCGGCCAGATGGGCTGTCAGATCGTATTCCGCGGCCCGAACGGCGCCGCCGCGCGCGTCGCCGCGCAGCACAGCCAGGATTATTCGGCCTGGTACTCGCACATTCCGGGCCTGCGCGTCGTGTCGCCGTCGAACCCGGCCGACGCGAAGGGCCTGCTGAAAGCGGCGATCCGCGACAAGAATCCCGTCGTCTTCCTCGAGAACGAAATTCTCTACGGCCAGTCCGGCCCGGTGCCGAAGCTCGATGACTTCGTGCTGCCGATCGGCAAGGCGCGCATCGCGCGCGCCGGCAAGGACGTGACCATCGTCTCGTGGTCGATGGGCATGCGCTACGCGCTCGAGGCCGCCGAGACTTTGGCCAAGGAAGGCATCGAGGCCGAAGTCATCGACCTGCGCACGCTCAAGCCGATGGACACCGAGACCATCATCGAGTCGGTCAAGAAGACAGGCCGCGTCGTCACGGTGGAAGAGGGCTGGGCGCAGTCCGGCGTCGGCGCCGAGATCGCGGCCCGCGTCATGGAGCAGGCCTTCGACTATCTCGATGCGCCGGTTGCGCGCGTGTCGGGCAAGGAAGTGCCGATGCCTTACGCCGCCAACCTCGAGAAGCTTGCGCTGCCCTCGGCGGCGGAAGTGGTCGAGGCCGCCAAATCCGTCAGCTACAAATAAGTCCCGGTAGGCTCTCCCATGGCGACCAACATCCTCATGCCCGCGCTGTCGCCCACGATGGAGAAGGGCAACCTCGCCAAGTGGCTCAAGAAGGAAGGCGACAAGGTCAAGGCCGGCGACATCATCGCCGAGATCGAGACCGACAAGGCGACGATGGAATACGAGGCGGTCGATGAAGGCACGATCGCCAAGATCATCGTGCCCGACGGCACGCAGGATGTCGCCGTCAATGCGCCGATCGCCGTGCTCGCCGCCGAGGGCGAGGACGTGAAGGCCGCCGCTTCGAGCGCCGCGAGCGCGCCGAAGGCGGAAGCGAAATCTGAACCCAAGTCCGAGGCGAAGGCCACTTCACCCTCTCCCCAACCCTCTCCCTCAAAGGGAGAGGGGGCGGGCAGTGCCGTGCCGCAGGCTCAGCGCCCTTCACCTCTCCCCGGCGGGGAGAGGTCGCCGCCGAAGGCGGCGGGAGAGGGGGCTGCTGCAGGCACCCGCATCTTCTCCACGCCACTCGCCCGCCGTCTCGCCAAGGACGCCGGCATCGACATCGCGCGCATCTCGGGCTCGGGTCCGCATGGCCGCGTCATCGCCAGCGATGTCGAAGCGGCGAAGTCCGGCAAGGGCCTGAAGGCCGCGGCCGCGCCAGCCACAGGCGCTCCGGCAGGAGCGCCGTCGCAACCTGCCATGACCGATCAGCAGATTCTCGGTCTCTACGAAGAGGGCTCTTACGAGAGCATCCCGCACGACGGCATGCGCCGCACCATCGCGCAGCGCCTCACCATCGCCACCAACTCGATGCCGACCTTCTACCTCACGGTTGATTGCGACCTCGGCAAGCTGATGGCGGCGCGCGAGGACATCAATGCAGCGGCCGGCAAGGACAAGGACGGCAAGCCGCTCTACAAGCTGTCGGTCAACGACTTCGTCATCAAGGCCATGGCGATCGCGCTGCAGAAGATCCCGGAAGCCAATGTGTCGTGGACCGAAGCGGCGATGCTGCGTCACAAGCACTCCGACATTGGCGTCGCCGTGGCGCTGCCGTTCGGCCTGATCACGCCAATCATCCGCCAGGCGGAGATCAAGACCTTGTCCGCCATCTCCAACGAGATGAAGGATCTCGCGGCGCGCGCCAAGGCCAAGAAGCTCAAGCCGAACGAATACCAGGGCGGTTCGTCCTCGGTGTCCAATCTCGGCATGTTCGGCATCAAGGATTTCACCGCCATCATCAACCCGCCGCAGTCGTCGATCCTCGCGGTCGGCACCGGCGAGGAGCGGGCGGTGGTGCGCAACGGTCAGATCGTCGCCGCCACCATGATGAGCGTGACCTTGTCGTGCGATCACCGCGCCATGGACGGCGCGCTGGGCGCCGAACTCATCACCGCCTTCAAGAAGCTGATCGAAAATCCGGTGATGATGGTGGTTTGATCCTCCATGAGCCAGCTTCTAAGGGATTATGATGAGGAAGCGCTAGTTCGTTGGTTGTTTACAGACCCGTCTCTGATATTTTCGTCATTTTCTTTTATGTTTCACGAGGCCTGCGGCTTTAATTTGGCGGATTGGGAGCTTGATTTTTGGTTTTCTGTTAAGCGTCAAGCGCTCGGTTTGAGTGCCCAAGGCAAGCCGGGCGATATTGACGTTCTGGTCGTTCCAAAATTCAGAAGCGATCGTTTCGTCGAGCGATCAATGGCAATCGAAGTTAAGCGCCTTTTTGCCCCGCGAGAGAAGAGACAAAAGAGCCCAAATAGCTTTGGCGCAAGTCAGGTCAAAGGTCTCTTTACCGACGGTTTTCCGTTCGCCGGTCTAATGCATCTAGTTTTGGCTGAAGCATCGCACGACCACGACCTGTTTCCAATTCCTATTATAATTGGAGTAAACCGCCACGGTGAGTATGTTCATGGCGAGACTGTGCAAATTGACCCTGCGGGATTCGACGTGGCAGTCCGGCATTCCGGTCGATTGTCCAAAATCGATTTGCCATACTTTTCAGGCTATAATGTGCAGATGTTTCAATTAAGCGCAGAAGGCGAGCGCTTCACAAGTATGAGCGTTAACGAAAACAGGGCGCCAATGCGTAACCCGGATTGCTCTGAGAATCTGCTTCGCGCATTGAAGCGCTTCGACGTAGAGCCAGATTGCTCGGTACGATTTACGTATGGCCGTGTGGATATTCGTCACAAGCCGTATTTTGATGAAGCAGACAACTTGATGCCCCTAATCGACGATCCGGGCGCGACCGTCTCAAGTTTTACTCCTGCAACGAAGAACTAACCATGGCCGACACATCTTTCGACATCATCATCATCGGCGCCGGTCCCGGCGGCTATGTCACCGCCATTCGCGCGGCGCAGCTCGGCTTCAAGGTCGCGGTGGTGGAGCGCCAGTTCCTCGGCGGCATCTGCAACAACTGGGGCTGCATTCCGACCAAGGCGCTGCTGCGCTCCGCCGAGATCTATCACTACATGACGCACGCCAAAGACTACGGCCTGGCGGCGGAGAACGTGAAGGCCGATCCCGCCGCAGTGATCGCGCGCTCGCGCGGCGTGGTGAACCGACTCAATACCGGCGTCGGCTTCCTGTTCAAGAAGAACAAGATCACCGTCATCAAGGGTGAAGCCGTCATCGACGCGCCCGGCAAGATCACGGTCAAGAACTACGACTCGCCGCTCGTGAACATGCCGAAGGACGCGCTCGGCGCCGGCACCTATCAGGCCAAGCACATCATCGTCGCCACCGGCGCGCGGCCGCGCACGCTGCCGGGCCTCGAGCCGGACGGCAAGCTGGTCTGGACCTATTTCGACGCGCTCGCCGCCACCAAATTCCCGAAGTCGCTGCTGGTGGTCGGCTCCGGCGCCATCGGCATCGAATTCGCCTCGTTCTATCGCACCATGGGCGCCGAGGTGACCGTGGTCGAAGTGCTGCCGCAGATCCTCCCGGTGGAGGATGCCGAGATCGCCGGCATCGCCCGCAAGCAGTTCGAGAAGCAGGGCATGAAGATCATCGCCGGCGCCAAGGTCACCAAGCTCGACAAGAAGGCCGACAGCGTCACCGCCACCATCGAGGTTAACGGCAAGGCCGAGCAGATCACGATCGATCGCGTCATCGCCGCCGTGGGCGTCGTCGGCAATGTCGAGAACCTCGGCCTCGAGAAGGCCGGCGTGAAGATCGAGCGCGGCGTCATCAAGATCGACGATTACGGCAAGACCAATGTGCCGGGCATCTATGCCATCGGCGACGTCGCCGGCCCGCCGATGCTGGCGCACAAGGCCGAGCACGAAGGTATCGTCTGCGTCGAGGCCATCAAGGGTCTGCATCCGCACCCGATGGACAGGCAGAAGATTCCGGGCTGCACGTACTGCCATCCGCAGATTGCTTCGGTCGGCCTGACCGAAGCCGCGGCCAAGGAGAAGAAGCTGGATATCCGCATCGGACGCTTTCCCTTTATGGGCAACGGCAAGGCCATTGCGCAGGGCGAGGACCAGGGCCTCGTGAAAGTCATCTTCGACAAGAAGACCGGCCAGTTGCTGGGCGCGCACATGGTCGGCTCGGAAGTGACCGAACTGATCCAGGGCTTCGTGGTGGCGATGAACCTGGAAACCACCGAAGAAGAATTGATGCATACCATCTTCCCACATCCGACGATTTCGGAGACGATGAAGGAAGCGGTGCTCGATGCTTACGGGCGCGTGTTGAATATGTAGCCTCGGCGTCATTCCGGGACGGTCCGCAGGACCGGGCCCGGAATCCATACGCCGCAGCACAGGGGTTATGGATTCCGGGCTCACGACCTTTGGTCGTGCCCCGGAATGACCGGGAGACTGTCATGGCCAAATACAATTCGATCCTCGACACCGTCGGCCGCACGCCGTGCGTCAAGATCAACAAACTCGGGCCGAAAGGCATCACTCTCTACGTCAAGATCGAGGCCTTCAATCCGCTCGGCTCGGTCAAGGATCGCCTCGCGCTCGGCGTCATCGAGGCCGCCGAGAAATCCGGCGAGCTCAAGCCCGGCATGACGGTGGTGGAGGCGACCTCCGGCAACACGGGCATCGGCCTTGCCATGGTCTGCGCCGCCAAGGGCTATCCGCTGGTTGTCACCATGGCGGAAACGTTTTCCGTGGAACGCCGCAAGCTGATGCGTTTCCTCGGCGCCAAGGTGGTGCTCACACCCGCCGCCGGTCGCGGCTTCGGCATGGTGGCCAAGGCGCAGGAACTGGCGAAGACCCACGGCTGGTTCCTGACGCGGCAGTTCGAGAACGAAGCCAATCCCGACATGCACGAGCGCACCACGGGCCGCGAGATCGTCGACGACTTCAAGGATACGGGGCTCGATTACTGGGTCACCGGATTCGGCACCGGCGGCACCTTCAACGGCGTGTCGCGCGTGCTCAGGCGCAAAATGCCGTACACCAAAATCGTGCTGTGCGAGCCGGCCGATGCGCCGATGGTGTCGTCGCATACGCCGCAGGAGCGCAATGCCGACGGCACGCCCGCCAAGCCCAACGCCGCCTTCAAGCCGCATCCGATGCAGGGCTGGTCGCCAGACTTCATCCCGAAGATCACCGCCGAGGCGGTCGATCGCGGCGCCGCGTCCGAGACCATCACCATCGCCGGCCCGGACGCGCTCAAATGCGCCAGGGATCTGGCGCAGAAGGAAGGCATCTTCGTCGGCATCACCGCCGGCGCGACACTCGCCGGCGCGCTCAAGGTGGCCGAGAAGGCCGCGCCCGGTTCGACCATTCTCGCGATGCTGCCGGATACCGGGGAGCGCTATCTGTCGACGCCGCTGTTCGCCGATGTCGGCGCCGACATGAACGACGACGAGGTCAAGATTTCGCTGTCGACGCCCGGCCAGCAGATGCCGGCGAAGACATGAGCTTATTTTTCGTCATGGCCGGGCTTGTCCCGGCCATCCACGCCTTGCTTGAATGCAAATAAGCAAGGCGTCGGATGCCCGGCATAAAGCCGGGCATGACGGTGGAGCAGGGGGACATCATGGGTATTATCGCGTGGATCGTGGTCGGCCTAGTCGCCGGCTGGCTGGCGAATGTCATTCTCGGCGGCCGTGGTGGCCTGCTGGGCAACCTGGCGGTCGGGCTGGTCGGCGCCATCGTCGCCGGCGCCATCCTGCCGCGGCTCGGCATCTTCATTGCCCCGGATTTCATCGGCAACATCATCAGCGCCACTATCGGGGCTGTGATTTTCCTGTTCGTCTGGCGCGCGATCCGGGGAGCCTGACGCGTACTGTCGCCCCCGCGAAGGCGGGGACCCATACGCCGTGCCCTCTCGATAGACTGCGGCGTATGGGTGCCGGGCCTCGCTCCGCTCGCCCGGGACGACAGTCATGCGGGTCCATCACCTTGCAGCCCGGGCCCCGCAGCCGTAAGTATCCCCCATGGCCGTCGTCCTCGACCTCGTGAACAATCCGCGCCCGCGCCACCCGGAAAAGGCGCACCGCCCGGATTCCGTGCAATTGCCGAAGCCGGACTGGATTCGCGTCAAGGCGCCGATTTCCCGCGGCTATGCCGAGACCCACGCGCTGGTGCGCGAGAACAAGCTCGTCACGGTCTGCGAGGAGGCCGGCTGCCCCAATATCGGCGAGTGCTGGGAGAAAAAGCACGCCACCTTCATGATCATGGGCGACACGTGCACCCGCGCCTGTGCGTTCTGCAACGTCAAGACCGGCTTGCCCGGCTTATTGGACGCCAGCGAGCCGGAGCATGTCGGGCAGGCGACCGCCAAGCTCGGCCTCGCCCATATCGTCGTTACCTCGGTGGACCGTGACGATCTGGCCGACGGCGGCGCGCAGCATTTCGCGCAGACGATCTCGGCGATCCGCACCCACGCGCCCGGCACCACCATCGAAATCCTCACCCCCGACTTCCTGCGCAAGGATGGCGCGGTCGAAGTCGTGGTCGCGGCCAAGCCGGACGTGTTCAACCACAATCTCGAGACCGTGCCGTCGCTGTATCTGACGGTGCGGCCCGGCGCGCGCTATTTCCATTCGCTGCGCCTGTTGCAGCGGGTGAAGGAACTCGACCCGTCGATGTTCACCAAGTCCGGCATCATGGTCGGTCTCGGCGAGGAGCGTAACGAGATCCTGCAGGTGATGGACGACCTGCGTTCGGCCGGCGTCGATTTCCTCACCATCGGCCAGTATCTGCAGCCGACCAAGAAACATCACGAGGTGAAACGCTTCGTGCCGCCGGACGAGTTCAAGTCGCTCGAGACGGTCGCTTACGCCAAGGGCTTCCTGATGGTATCGGCCTCGCCGCTGACGCGGTCGTCGCATCATGCCGGCGATGACTTCGCGAAGCTGAAGGCGGCGCGGCAAGCGCAGCTTGCCCGCTGACCGATGCCGCAATTCACGAACAAGCGCCGCGTGCGCCATGCGGCCGGCAACATGTTCGACCTCGTCGCCGACGTCGAGAAATACCCGCAGTTCGTGCCGCTGTGCCAGAGCCTGCGCGTGCGCAGTCGCGCCGACAAAGGCGAGGGAGTCGAGGTGCTGACCGCGTCGATGACGGTCGCCTACAAGCTGATCCAGCAGACCTTCACCAGTCGCGTCACGCTCGACCGCCCGAACCTGAAAATCCTGGTCGAGTATCTCGACGGTCCGTTTAGCCGCTTGCAGAACCGCTGGTCGTTCAAGCCGACCGGGGATGACACCTGTGAGGTCGAGTTCTATATCGACTACGAGTTCAGGAGCCGAACCTTCGGCATGCTGATGGGCGCGGTGTTCGACACCGTGTTCCGCAAGATGGCTTCGGCCTTCGAGGAACGCGCCGACAAGGTCTACGGCCGCAAAGCCGCTCCCGGTGCCTGACGAACGCCCGAGCCTCGCCCAACGCCTGCACCGCCGGATGCCGGCGGGCGGGTACCGGCGCGGCCTGCTGTTCTTTCTCGCCATCGGCATTCCGTTCTGCGCGGCGGTCGCCTTGCGCTGTCCCGCTGGCGGTTTGCTCGGCGCCATGACCGGGCTCATCCTGTCGTTTGCCGACGAAGAGGGCGAGCTTTCTCACCGTCTCAAGACGCTTGGAATTGTCGCCACGGGCATCGCGATCGGCGGCGGCGCCGGGATCATCATGCGCGGCTTTCCGCCGGCCCTCTGGGTGTTGTTCGCGATCTCGACCTTCGCCAGCGGATGGTATCTCGGCCGCAGCAAGGCGTGGATGCTGGCGGCACGCTTCGGCTCCATGGCGCTGGTCGTGACCAGCGGCGCGCCGGCATTGCATCCCGAAGAGCTGGCTTTTGCGGTCGGCGCCCTCGGTGTCGTCGTAGCGGCGCGAGTTCTGGACCATCTGGCCGGTGGGCCGCTTACGCAACAGCGTGCTCGTCCTCGCGCGGTACCGAATGGCGGATGGATACGCTTCGCCGTGGCTTATGCCGCGGCTGCCACAGCCAGCCTTGGCGTCGGTTTCGGCCTCGATCCCGGGCGCGCACTCTGGGTCGTCGTGACGACGCTCGTCGTCATGCAACCGGATGCGCGGACGAGCTATGTCCTGATCGTCCAGCGCATCGCCGGCACGGTGCTCGGCGTTGCGTTGGCATTCGGCATCACCAGCCTGACAGCGTCGCCTTACGCAATCACGGCCGTCCTGCTCTGCGTCGCGCCGTTCATCCCGCATCACCTGCAGAACCGGTACTGGTTGCACACGGCGCTTATCGCGCTGCTGGTACTGCTCGCCTACGATCTGGCCGCAGCCGCCGACCCGAGGATCCTGACCGGCCTGTTTACGGAACGGCTTCAGGATGTGTTGCTTGGCAGCGGCATCGCGCTTGTCGGAACGTTGCTTGCTTTTCCGCGCAAGGTGCCCGCTGAAAACTCAAATCTCTAGCGGTTCAGCCACCACACCGACGCGTTGAGCAGCGTCGCAAAACCGACCCAGAAGGCCAGCGGTGCGATTGCGATGCCGGCAATGCGGTCGAGCCGGACGAACGCGACGACCGTGGCGATGACGAGGATAAGCTGCGGAATGATGTTGATGAGTCCGAACTGCGGCGAATGCGCCGCGAAGAACATCCACGACCCCGCGGCATTCAGCGCGAGTTGGACATAGAACAACGTCAGGGCGCGGCGCCTGTCGGGCGACGGCGCCAGCCGATGAATGCGGAAGGCGGCGAAGCACATCAGCACATAGAGCGTCGTCCAGACCGGGCCGAATACCCAGTTCGGCGGATTGAACGGCGGCTTGGCGAGGCTCGCGTACCACGGCGCCAGGTTTGGAAAGGTGGCAAGCTGTCCGAGCACCGAGGCGGCGACGACGGCGCCGGCCGGGATGAGGATGTCCAGCGGGGTTTCATCGCAGCGCTTTCGCTCATTGTTCGGCGACCTCTTTGAGCATCGCCAACGCCTGAAGCACCGATTGGTGCCGCACGGCGCTGCGTCCAATATCCCCGTACCGTTCGGCCGCGTGCATCGACGTACCGTCACGCGACGCAGCGGCGAAATGCACGAGCCCGACCGGTTTCTCGATGGAGCCGCCGCCGGGGCCTGCAATGCCGGTGATCGATACCGCGAGATCGACCTTGCATTTCGTCAGCACGCCGGTGGCCATCGCTTCGGCCGTCTGCCGGCTAACCGCGCCATAACGCTTCAGCGTCTCCAGCGGCACGCCCAACATCTCGTGCTTGGCCTCGTTCGAATAGGTAACGAAGCCGCGATCGACGACGTCGGACGATCCGGCGATTTCCGTCAGAGCGCCGGCGACGAGGCCACCGGTGCAGGATTCCGCCGTCGCTATCGTCCATCCGCGCGCGCGGCATGCCTCGAGTACGGCAACGGCAGCGATACGGATATCGTCGGTCATGGCGCGCTCCAATCCCTCAAGACCACGGCAGCCGCACCGTCGCGGTCGCATAGGCGGCGATGCCTTCGCGGCGTCCGGTGAATCCGAGCTGTTCGCTGGTGGTGGCCTTAACCGCGACGCGGTCGATTTCCAATCCGGCGATCCGGGCCACGGTTTCACGGATGGCGTCGCGGTGCGGACCGATTTTCGGCGCCTCGCAGACGATGGTGAGGTCGAGATGAGCGATGCGGCCGCCGCGCGCCGCGACGCGCTCGCAGGCGAATCTGAGAAAGCGGTCGGAAGCGGCGCCCTTCCACTGCGGATCGCTCGGCGGAAAGTGCGAGCCGATATCGCCGTCGGCCAGCGCGCCGAGGATCGCGTCGGTCAACGCGTGCAGGCCGACATCGGCGTCCGAATGGCCGGTCAGAGCCTGGTCGTGCGCGATGCGCAAGCCGCCGATCATGACATGGTCGCCGGACCCGAAGGCATGGACGTCGATGCCGGTGCCGGTGCGCACATCGCTCAGGTGGGAAAGCTGCATCGCTTCGGCGCGCACGAAATCCTCCGGGTGGGTGATCTTGATGTTGCTGCTCTCGCCGTCGAAGACGCGCACCTGCATGCCGACCCATTCGGCAATGGCGGCATCGTCGGTGAAGTCGCTGCGGCCCTCGCGCGCGGCGCGGCGATGCGCTTCGAGGATCGGCGCGAAGGCGAAAGCCTGTGGCGTCTGCACCGCACGCAGTCGGGCGCGGTCCAGCGTCTCGCCGACAAAGCCGTGGCTGTCGATGCCTTTGATCGTGTCGGTGACTGCAAGGCCGGGAATGGCGGCGCCCGTTGCGGCCGTGGCTTCGATGGCCCGCGCGATCAGGGCAGGGCTGGCAAAGGGCCGGGCGGCATCGTGGATCAGCACGATGTCCGGCGGCTCACCGGCCAGGGCCTCCAGCCCCGCGTGGACGGAGGCTTGACGGGTATCGCCCCCGGCGACCGGCGCATTGACGGACAGGCCGGCCGCGGCCTCCCGAAACAAGGCCTCATCCCCCGCGCGGATGACCGGCTGAAGGGCCTGGACCAGCCCACAGCCGGCAAAGGTCGTCAGACAGCGCCGCAGGACCATCTCGCCGCTAATGGGGCGGAACTGTTTGGGGACCGCCGACCCGGGAGCCCGCGTGCCGCGCCCGGCGGCGACGATAACGCCCGCGATTTTCGCCATGGTTATAGGGTCCTGCCCGATTTCTCGCCGCCCGCTTTACCTTGTTCGGCAGGCCCTGCAAACGTGGGGCGCCGGTTCGTCTCCTCCCGGCTCGATTGCCGCTTTCCGGGGCATGACTTTCATGCGGATATTGCAGTGCAGCACTTGCGCACCGGATCAAACTGGCTAAACTCTATGCAACAGAGGGTGCAGCCTAAATGCTAGGCAGAGGTCCGAAGCCAGACATAAACGGAATTTATGCTAGCTCGCTGACCATCGGCGATGTGGTTGCGCCCAACCGCGTCATCCTCGCGCCGATGTCCGGCATCACCGACGCGCCGTTCAGGCGCCTGTCGGAACGTCTCGGCGCCGGGCTCGTGGTGTCCGAGATGACCGCTTGCGCCGGCCTCGCCAAAGGCGAGCGCGAGGCGCAGGCGCGCAGCCGCGGCGCCGGCGTCGCCATCAATGTCGTCCAGCTTGCCGGCTGCGAGGCGCGCTGGATGGCGGAAGGCGCGGCGATCGCCGAAGCTAATGGCGCCCAGATCATCGACATCAATATGGGCTGCCCGTCCAAGCAGGTGACCAATGGCGCGTCCGGTTCGGCGCTGATGCGCGATCTCGATCACGCGCTGACGCTGATCGAAGCCACGGTGAATGCCGTGAAGGTGCCTGTGACGCTGAAGATGCGGCTCGGCTGGGACGCCGGTTCGATCAATGCGCCCGACCTGGCGCGCCGTGCCGAGAACGCAGGCGTGCGGATGATGACGGTGCATGGCCGCACCCGCTGCCAGTTCTACACCGGCTCGGCCGATTGGGGCGCCGTACGCGCGGTGAAAGAAGCCGTCACGGTGCCGCTCGTCGTCAATGGCGACATCCGCACCGGCGAGGATGCACGCGCCGCGCTTGAAGCTTCCGGCGCCGATGCGGTAATGGTCGGCCGCGCCGCGCAAGGCAAGCCTTGGCTGCCGGGGCAGGTGGCCCGCTTTCTCGCCACCGGCGAAGCCGGCGAGGCGCCATCGCTTCAGGCGCAGCTCGAACTCATCGACGCCCTTTACGCCGAACACATCGAACACCACGGCGTCGCCATTGGCCGTCGCCACGCCCGCAAGCATCTCGGCTGGGCGCTGGATGCCGCGGCCGAAACCGCCGGTGTGCCCGACGACCTGCTCAAGACCCATCGCACCCGCGTGCTCACCACCGAGCAGCCGGACGAAGCGCGCCGCCGTCTGGCCGATGCCTATGACGCATTCGCATGGAGGGCCGCCGCATGAGCCGCGCCCAGGTCAAGCCGGCGTCCGCGACCACCATCACCGCGGACGCGATGCTCAACGCGCTGCCGCATCCCGTGATCATGGTCGCGCCGGATGGCCGCATCGCCGATGCCAATGTCGCCGCCGAGCAGTTCTTCGAAGCCTCGATCCCGATGCTGCGCCGGAACCTGCTGCGCGAACTGGTGCCGTTCGGCTCGCCTTTGCTGACCCTCGTGGAGCAGGTGCGCCGCAGCGGCGTCGCCGTGAACGAGTACAAGGTCGATCTCGCCACGCCGCGCAATCCCGGCGAACGGCTGGTCGATCTGCATGTCGCGCCGCTCACCGAATATCCCGAGCATGTGATCGTCATGCTCCAGGAGCGCACCATCGCCGACAAGATGGACCGCCAGTTGACGCATCGCGGCGCGGCGCGGTCGGTCATCGCGCTGGCCGCCATGCTGGCGCACGAAATCAAGAATCCGCTATCCGGCATTCGCGGCGCGGCACAGTTGCTCGAGCAATCCGCCGGCGATGAAGACCGCCAGCTCACGACGCTGATCTGCGACGAGACCGACCGCATCGTGAAGCTGGTCGATCGGATGGAAATCTTCGGCGACGAGCGTCCGGTGGAGCGCGAACCGGTCAACATCCATGTCGTGCTCGATCATGTGAAGCGGTTGGCGCAGACGGGCTTTGCCCGCCACATCCGCGTCGTCGAGGAGTACGACCCGTCACTGCCGCCGGTGCTCGCCAATCGACACCAACTCGTTCAGGTCTTTCTCAACCTCGTCAAGAACGCCGCCGAGGCGATCGGCGAGGATGCGAGCGACGGCGAGATTCAGCTGACCACGGCCTTCCGTCCGGGCGTTCGCCTTGCCGTGCCCGGCACCAATGCCCGTGTGTCATTGCCGCTCGAATTCTGCGTGCGCGACAACGGTCCCGGCGTCTCGGACGACCTGATGCCGCATCTGTTCGACCCCTTCGTCACCACCAAGCCGTCCGGAAGCGGGCTGGGTCTCGCGCTGGTGGCGAAGATCGTGGGCGATCACGGCGGCATCATCGAGTGTGAATCCCAGCCGCGGAAGACGACCTTCCGTGTGCTGATGCCCATTTACAGCGGCGAGGGCGGCGCAAGCGACGACGCGCCTTCCTCCCAGACTTCATGAGGTAGATGCATGCCGACGGGGAGCATCCTTGTCGCCGATGACGATGCGGCCATTCGCACCGTTCTCAATCAGGCCCTGTCGCGCGCCGGCTACGAAGTGCGCTCGACCGGCAACGCCGCCACTTTGTGGCGCTGGGTCAACCAGGGCGACGGCGACCTCGTCATCACCGACGTGGTGATGCCGGACGAGAACGCTTTCGATCTGATCCCGCGCATCCGCAAGGCGCGGCCCGATCTGCCGATCATCGTCATGAGCGCGCAGAACACCTTCATGACGGCGATCCGCGCTTCCGAGCGCGGCGCCTACGAATATCTGCCCAAGCCATTCGATCTCAAGGAGTTGATCGGCATTGTCGGCCGCGCCTTGTCCGAGCCGAAGGAGCCGCGTCAGCAGCCCGCCAAGCCGGAGGAGTTCGACGCCATTCCGCTGGTCGGCCGCTCGCCGGCGATGCAGGAAATCTACCGCGTCCTGGCGCGCCTGATGCAGACCGATCTCACGGTGATGATCACCGGCGAGAGCGGCACCGGCAAGGAGCTGGTCGCGAAAGCGCTGCACGACTACGGCAAGCGGCGCGCCGGCACCTTCGTGGCCATCAACATGGCGGCGATCCCGCGTGACCTCATCGAGTCGGAGTTGTTCGGTCACGAGAAGGGGGCTTTCACCGGGGCCAACACCCGCTCGGCGGGGCGCTTCGAGCAGGCCGAAGGCGGCACGCTGTTTCTCGATGAAATCGGCGACATGCCGATGGAAGCTCAGACGCGTTTGCTGCGCGTCCTGCAGCAGGGCGAATACACCACAGTCGGCGGCCGCACGCCGATCAAGAGCGACGTGCGTATCGTTGCCGCGACGAACAAGGATCTGCGTCAGCTCATCCAGCAGGGCCTGTTCCGCGAGGACCTGTTCTTCCGTCTCAATGTCGTACCGCTGCGCCTGCCGCCGTTGCGCGAGCGCACCGAGGATATTCCCGATCTCATCCGGCACTTCTTCGCGCAGGCGCAGCGCGAGGGGCTGCCGCCGAAACAGATCGATCAGGCCGCGCTCGATCGCCTCAAGCGCCATCGCTGGCCGGGCAATGTGCGCGAACTGGAAAATCTCGCCCGCCGTCTCGCCGCGCTCTATCCGCAGGAGACCATCACCGCGGCCGTGATCGACAGCGAACTGGCGCAGCCGGCGCTGCCGGCCGGCGGCGACGAGCCGCGCGGCGAAGAGTCCCTGAGCGGCGCCGTCGAGCGCCACCTGTCGAGCTACTTCTCCGGCTTCGATGACGGCCTGCCGCCGGCCGGGCTTTATCATCGCATCCTGCGCGAGATCGAATATCCGCTGCTCACCGCCGCGCTGGCGGCGACGCGCGGCAATCAGATCCGCGCCGCCGACCTGCTCGGCGTCAACCGCAACACCTTGCGCAAGAAGATCCGCGACCTCGATATTCAGGTCTATCGCGGGGGGAACTGAGCCAGTCCCTGGTCGCCCGGATGGAGCATCACCCGGGTTACAGGCTAATGCTTGTGCCTACTTGCCCCCATAGCGGGCGCCGCTAGATAAGCGGCAGTCCCGCATTGGAAAACGGCATGGCACAGGCGATCGAACTCGGACTCGATACTTTCGGCGACATCACCGACGGCGCGGACGGCAAGCCGCTCTCCGGGGCGCAGGTCATCCGCGACCTGATCGAGGAAGCCGTGCTGGCCGATGAGTCCGGCGTCGACTTCATCGGCGTCGGCGAACATCACCGCGCCGACTTCGCCGTCTCGTCACCCGAAATGGTGCTGGCCACCATCGCCGGCCGCACGCAACGCATCCGCCTCGGCTCGGCCGTCACCGTGCTGTCCTCGGACGATCCGATCCGCGTCTATCAGCGCTTCGCCACGCTCAACGCCGCTTCGAACGGACGCGCCGAGGTCATGCTCGGGCGCGGCTCGTTCATCGAATCCTTCCCGCTGTTCGGCTTCGACCTCAACAAATACGAGGAGCTGTTCAACGAGAAGCTCGATCTCTACGCCGCGGTGCTCAAGCAGGAGCCGGTGACGTGGTCGGGCAGCACGCGCCCGCCGCTCAAGAACCAGAGCGTCTATCCCAAAATCGACCAGCCATTGACCACGTGGATCGGCGTTGGCGGCACGCCGGAATCGGTGATGCGCGCCGTCCACTACGGTTTCCCGATGATGCTGGCGATCATCGGCGGCGACCCGAGGCGCTTCGCGCCCTATGCCGATCTCTACCGTCGCTCGCTGGCCGAAGCGGGCAAGCAGCCGCTGCCCGTCGGCGTGCATTCGCACGGCTATGTCGCCGACACCGACGCGCAGGCGCGCGAGGAGCTGTTCGCCGACTACAAGCGCATGCGTGACAAGATCGGCGCCGAGCGCGGCTGGCCGCCCTTCGGCAAGGCCGAATTCGAGCGCGAGATCGAGGGCGGATCGCTCTATGTCGGCTCGCCCGAGACGGTGGCGAAGAAGATCGCCGGCACCATCAAGGCGCTCGGCGCCCAGCGGTTCGATATGAAGTATTCGGCCGGGCCGCTGTCCCACGCCAAGATGATGCGCTGCATCGAGCTCTACGGCCAAAAGGTCGCGCCGCTGGTGCGGGAGTTGGTCGGCTAGCACCGCCGGCGCCGCGACCTCATCCTGCGACCGCTTGGGTTGTCGATCGCGTCAGCGGCGGCGGACAGCGGCAACCGCAAAGGCGCGCGCCCCTCCGTTTGTGAGACGTCCGGCATAGCCATCAGCGGGGTGAAACCGGGGGAGGGAGCGCCGCAGTCTTGTCGCAATTCGGCAACATTGTTGTATAAAAGCATCAGCACCGCGGAGATTCTGCCGGTGCGCCGGACATTTGCCATGTCCGCCCGACGTAAAGCCGATCCACAGGGCCTGACGATCTTATGAGTTTCGACCAGGCCACTTCGGCTGAACTGACAGGTACGGCTTCGCCGTCCCGGCGGGAAGGCAGCCGCATCCTCGGGCCCATCGCCGTCGGTCTGGCGCTGCTGTCGGCCTTCGCCACCTTCGTCGTCCTGGCCGACCTGACCCCGATTGCGCCGACGCACTACGTCGTCGTCTCGCTGCTGCTCGCCAATGCCGCGACGGTCATTCTGCTGCTGGTCATCATCGTCCGGGAAATCTGGCAGGTGGTGCAGGCCCGGCGCTCGGGACGCGCCGCCGCGCGGCTTCACGTCCGCATCGTCGGTTTGTTCTCGATCATCGCCGCCGCCCCGGCCATTCTGGTCGCCATTGTCGCCAGCGTCACGCTCGATCGCGGCCTCGACCGCCTGTTCTCCAACCGCACCCGGGCCGCCATCGAGAATTCGATCGTCGTCGCCGAAGCCTATCTGCGCGACCATGCGCAGATCGTCCGCTCGGACATCATGGTGATGGCCTTCGACCTGGCCCGCGCCAAACAGGCCGTTGACGAGAGTCCCGAGCAGCTCAAGCAGTTCCTGACCTATCAGGCCGCCGTGCGCGGGCTCGCCTCCGCGATCCTGTTCGACGGCGATCTCAAGGAGGTGGCGCGCGCCGACGTTCGCGTGAACCAGACCTTTGCCCTGCCGCCCCGCGAGGCGCTCTCGACCATCAGCGACAAGGAACCGCAGCTCGTGCTGCTGCCGGACACCAATTACGTCGCGGCGGTCATCAAGCTGCAGAACTTCGACGACCGGTTTCTTTATGTGACCCGGCTGCTCGACCCGCGCGTCGTGCCGCAATTGCGCGAGACGCGGGCCAGCGTCTCCGAATACATCGCCATCGAGCAGCGGCGCTTCGGCGTCCAGGTCGCTTTCGGCCTGATGTACACCGTCATCGCGCTCATCGTGCTGCTTTCGGCGGTATGGATGGGCTTCAGCTTCGCCAACAAGCTGGTGGCGCCGATCCGCCGCCTGATCGGCGCGGCCAACGCCGTGTCCGAAGGCAATCTCTATATCCGCGTGCCGGTCCGGCAGTCGGAAGGCGATCTCGCCCATCTCGGCGAAACCTTCAACCGCATGACGCAGGAGCTGCGCACGCAGCGCGACGATCTGGTCCGTGCCCGCGACGTCATCGACACCCGCCGCATCTTCACCGAGGCCGTGCTGGCGGGCGCCAGCGCCGGCGTCATCGGCGTCGATACTTTCGACAATGTCGCCATTCTCAACCGCTCGGCCGAAAAGCTGATCGGCTATACCGAGGCGCAGGCCGTTGGCAAGCCGCTCAACGAGGTCTTTCCCGAACTGGCGGGCATCATGCTGGCGGCCAAGCATGGCGGCCGCACGCAGGATCAGGTCACGATCAACCGGGCAGGGCGCGAGCGCAATCTGTCGGTCCGCGTCACCAGCGAACGATCCGGCGCCACCAACCATGGCTATGTCATCACGCTGGACGACATCACCGAGCTCGTCACCGCGCAGCGCTCCTCCGCCTGGGCCGATATCGCGCGGCGCATCGCGCACGAGATCAAGAACCCGCTGACGCCGATCCAGCTCTCGGCCGAACGCCTGCGCCGCAAATACGGCAAGGTCATCGGCGAAGACAGCGGCGGCGTGTTTCAGCAATGCACCGACACCATCATCCGGCAGGTGGACGACATCCGGCAGATGGTGGACGAGTTCTCCAAATTCGCGCGCATGCCCAAGCCGGTCATCGTCGGCGAGGACGTCGCCGACGCGGTGCGTCAGGCGGTGTTCCTGCAGCGCGTCGGCAATGCCGATATCGATATTTCAGCCGAAATCGCCGAAGAACCGCTGCACGCCCAGTTCGACCGCCGCCTGATTTCGCAGGCGCTCACCAACATCATCAAGAACGCCACCGAGGCCGTCGCCGCCGTGCCGGATACCGAGCGCGGCGAAGGCTGGAAGGGCACGATCCGGGTCTTTGCCGGCCGCGAAGGCGAGAACATCGTCATCGATGTGGTCGACAACGGCATCGGTCTGCCGCGCGAGAACCGCAACCGCCTGATGGAGCCCTATGTGACGACGCGCGAGAAGGGCACCGGCCTTGGTCTCGCCATCGTCGGGCGCATTCTGGAGGAGCACGGCGGCGCGCTCGAATTGCGCGACGCCGCCGACAAGATACCGGGTCAGCGCGGCGCCTGGATGCGGATGCGATTCTCCGCCACGGCAAAGCCCGGCGCGACGCCCCCGGAGACCACCGAGGTCGCGTCTGCCGATCCGGTAAAAACGACAAGCGAGTAACAGCGCATGGCAGCAGAAATTCTCATCGTTGACGATGAAGCCGATATCCGCGATCTCGTGGCGGGCATCCTGGAGGATGAAGGCTTCATCGCGCGCACGGCCCGCAACAGCGACGACGCCATCGCCTCGATCGTGACGCGGCGGCCGAACCTGATCTTCCTCGACATCTGGCTGCAGGGCTCCAAGCTCGACGGCTTGCAGTTGCTGACCATCCTCAAGGGCGAGCATCCCGAGATTCCGATTGTGATGATCTCGGGCCATGGCAATATCGAAACCGCGGTCGCGGCCATCAAGCAGGGCGCCTACGATTTCATCGAAAAGCCGTTCAAGGCCGACCGCCTCGTGCTGGTCGCCGAACGCGCGCTGGAAACGTCGCGGCTCAAACGCGAAGTGCGGCAGCTCAAACAGCTTGCGCCGTCGCCTTCGACACTCATCGGGCGCTCGGCCGCGATGTCGAGCCTGCGCCAGTCGATCGACCGCGTCGCTCCGACCAACAGCCGCGTGCTCATCGTCGGCCCCTCGGGCGCCGGCAAGGAACTGGCCGCGCGCACCATGCACGAGCTGTCGCAGCGCACCGGTGGGCCGTTCATAGTCATCAACGCCGCGGCGATCACGCCCGAGCGCATGGAAACCGAACTATTCGGCGTCGAAGCCAATGGCGCCGAGCCGCGCAAGACCGGGGCGCTCGAAGAGGCGCATGGCGGCACCTTGTTCATCGACGACGTCGCCGACCTGCCGCGCGAGACCCAGAACAAGATTCTGCGCGTGCTGGTCGATCAGACCTTCAGCCGCGTCGGCGGTTCGTCAAAGGTCGCGGTCGACGTCCGCATCGTCGCCTCGACCGCGCGCAATCTGGAATCCGCCATCGCGCAGGGCCAGTTCCGCGAGGACCTCTATCATCGCCTGTCGGTGGTGCCGGTGCGCGTACCGCCTTTGTCGGAACGCCGCGAGGATATCCCCGAGTTGATCGACTACTTCATGGAGCACATCTCGCAATCGACTGGTCTGCCCAGACGCCGGATCGGCGAGGACGCCATGGCGGTGCTGCAATCGCATAACTGGCCGGGCAATGTGCGCCAGCTCCGCAACAACATCGAGCGCCTGATGATCCTGGCCGGCGGCGATCCGGACGCGGTGATCGATGCCTCGATGCTGCCGCAGGATGTCGGCTCAATGGTGCCGGCGATGCCGAACGGCAATGGCGGCGAGCAATTGATGGGCCTGCCGCTGCGCGATGCCCGCGAGGTATTCGAGCGCGAGTATCTGGTGGCTCAGATTTCCCGCTTCGGCGGCAACATCTCGCGCACGGCCGAATTCGTCGGCATGGAGCGCTCGGCACTGCACCGCAAGCTCAAGGCGCTGGGGATTGGATGATGATGCGTTTGACAGCCTCTCTCGGCCTCATCCTGAGGAGCGCTCCGCAGGAGCGCGTCTCGAAGGACGAGGCCGCCCCATCCTTCGAGACGCCCGCTGCGCGGGCTCCTCAGGATGAGGCGGAAAGAGCTTCGGAAGAGTAGCCCATGTCCCGCATCGCCTACGTCAACGGCCGCTACATCCCGCACGCCGAAGCCGGCGTGTCCATCGACGATCGCGGCTTCCAGTTCGCCGACAGCGTCTATGAGGTCTGCGAAGTCATCGGCGGCAGACTGGTGGACGAACGCCGCCACATGGCGCGCCTGCAGCGCTCGCTCGATCGCCTTGCCATGGCGCGGCCGCTGACCGAGCGCGCGATGGCCGTCGTCATGCGCGAAACCATCCGCCGCAACCGGGTCACCGACGGCGTCGTCTATGTGCAGGTCTCGCGCGGCCAGATGCGCCGCGACTTCCCGTTTCCACCGGACGGCACACCCGCGAGCCTCGTCGTCACCGCGCGCAACAACGACCTTGCCAAGATCGAGGCGCGCGCCGCCAAGGGCGTCGCCGTGGTCACCATGCCCGACGAGCGCTGGCGCCATGTCGATATCAAGTCGGTGGCGCTGCTGCCGAACGTGCTGGCGAAGCAGGCCGCGCGCGAACAGGGCGCGCAGGAAGCCTGGCTGGTGGACGCCAAGGGCTATGTCACCGAAGGCGCGTCCTCGACGGCCTGGATCGTCACGCGCGACGGGGTGCTGGTGACGCGGCCGCTCAAGGGCGACATCCTGCCCGGCGTGACCCGCTCGGTCGTGCTCGATCTGGTGGCGAAGCAGGGGCTGCGCTTCGAGGAGCGCGCCTTCACCGTGGACGAGGCCTATGCGGCGCGGGAGGCCTTCATCACCTCGGCCAGCCAATCGGTCATGCCGGTGACCCAGATCGACGGCCGCCCCGTCGGCAACGGCGCGCCGGGCCTGACCGCAAGCGGCCTGCGCCGCGACTACCACAGCCAGGCCGAATTCACCTGACGCCCTCAAATCGCCCCAAAATGCGCCAAAACAGTCCATATTTCAGGGGCTTGGGGCGATTTATCCAATGTTCCGCTTGCGCGAATAGGCAGGGTGCCATCTAATACATGTTCCCGGTCCCCGGATTCCGCTCCTGAATGGGGAGAGCGGCGACATGCGAGGGCTAAAGGGCAACGATTGTCTCGCGCGTTAAGATGCGGGCTAAAAAATGGACCACGGCCATGGCCGCCGAACGAGCTCAGAACCTTCAAGACACGTTTCTCAACCACGTCCGCAAAGCGAAAATTCCGCTGACCATCTTTCTGGTCAACGGCGTGAAACTGCAGGGCGTCGTCACCTGGTTCGATAATTTTTGCGTCCTGTTGCGTCGGGATGGGCACTCGCAGCTTGTCTACAAGCACGCCATCTCGACCATCATGCCCGGACATCCGATCCAGTTGTTCGAAGGTGGCGAAGAGCCGCTGGCGCCGGAAAAGGCATAAGCGCATGATCGCGAAAAGCGGTCTTCCGGTTTTCGGGGAAGATCATGCGCCAGAAAAGATAGCTTTTGGAAATACGTGATCGCGACAAGAGTGCGGACCTGCTGACTCCCTCCGGGTCGGGCAGCGGGCGTGCGCTCGTCATCGAGCCCTATCTGCGGGGTCATGGCGGCGCGTCCGCCGACACGCGCACGCCGGACGCACGCCTCGAGGAGGCGATGGGGCTGGCGCGCGCCATCGACCTTGAGGTCGTCGAAGGCGGCCTGGTGCCGCTGCAGGCGGTCAAACCCGCGACCTATATCGGCTCCGGCAAGGTCGACGAGATCGCCGGGCTGGTGAAGGGCCATGACGCGTCCGTGGTCATCATGGATTGCCCGATTTCCCCGGTGCAGCAGAAGAACCTCGAGAAGGCCTGGAACGCCAAGGTCATCGACCGCACCGGCCTCATTCTCGAAATCTTCGGCCGCCGCGCCCGTACCCGCGAAGGCGCGCTGCAGGTCGAGCACGCGCATCTGACCTATCAGAAGGGTCGGCTGGTCCGCTCCTGGACGCACTTGGAGCGCCAACGCGGCGGCTTCGGCTTTCTCGGCGGCCCCGGCGAAACCCAGATCGAGGCCGACCGACGCATGCTGTCGGAACGCATCGGCAAGATCGAAAGCGATCTGGAGAAGGTCAAGCGCACCCGCAAGCTGCATCGCGAGAGCCGCAAGCGCGTGCCTTATCCGATCGTGGCGCTGGTCGGTTACACCAACGCCGGCAAGTCCACGCTGTTCAACCGCATGACCGCGGCGTCCGTGCTGTCGGCCGACATGCTGTTCGCCACGCTCGATCCGACCTTGCGCTCGATCGACCTGCCGCACGGCACCCGCATCATCCTGTCCGACACCGTGGGCTTCATCTCCGATCTGCCGACGCAACTGGTCGCGGCCTTCCGCGCCACGCTGGAAGAGGTGATCGAGGCCGACATCATCCTCCATGTCCGCGACATGTCGCACGAGGACACCGGCGCGCAATCGGCCGACGTCGCCAAGGTGCTCGGCGAACTTGGCATCGAGCCGACCGACCGCCGCATCATCGAGGTCTGGAACAAGATCGACGCCCTCGACGCCGACGGCCGCGAGCGCATCCATAACCTCGCCGCCCGGCAGGCGCCGGAGCGTGCGCCGATCATCGTCTCGGCGTTGACCGGGGAGGGCATCGACGACCTCACCGGCGCCATCGAGAACCGCCTCGGCGAAAGCCGGCAGACGCTGTCGCTGACGCTCGATGCCTCCGACGGCGCGGGGCTGAGCTGGCTCTACCGCCACACCGAAGTGCTCGACAAAACCACGGATGACGAGGGCCATGTCTCGGTCACCGTCCGCGCCACGCCCGACAAGGCCGGCCAGGTGAGGGCGAAATTCGCGCTGTAGCTGACGCTCAAGCCGCCTCACCGCATCCATCATCAAACCATCATGAAACCCGGCGCAAAACTGCGCCCGTCCGGCGTTTGAAGTGCGCCGCACGTTCCGGAATTAGAGCTCAATGATCCGCCTCGACAACATCAGCAAGCAGAACGGCCACCAGATCCTGTTCATCGAAGCCTCGGCCGCGCTGCACCGCGCCGAGAAGGTCGGTCTCGTCGGTCCCAACGGCGCCGGCAAATCGACGCTGTTTCGCATGATCACCGGGCAGGAAGCGCCGGACGAGGGGCAAGTGGTGGTCGATCGCGGCATCACCATCGGCTATTTCAGCCAGGACGTCGGCGACATGTCCGGCCGCAGCGCTGTCGCCGAAGTCATGGACGGCGTCGGCCCGGTCAGCGAGGTCGCCGCCGAACTGAAAGAACTGGAAGCGGCGATGGCCGATCCGGATCGTGCCGACGAGATGGAAGCCATCATCGAACGCTACGGCGAGGTGCAGCAGCGCTTCTCCGAACTCGACGGCTATGCGCTCGATGCGCGCGCCCGTGAGGTGCTGGCGGGCTTGAGCTTCACGCAGGAGATGATGGACGGCGATGTCGGCAAATTGTCCGGCGGCTGGAAGATGCGTGTCGCGCTGGCGCGCATCCTGTTGATGAAGCCCGACGCCATGCTGCTCGACGAACCGTCGAACCATCTCGATATCGAGAGCCTGATCTGGCTGGAGCAGTTCCTCAAGGGCTATGACGGCATGCTGATGATGACCTCGCATGACCGCGAGTTCATGAACCGCATCGTCAACAAGATCGTCGAGATCGACGGCGGCGCGCTCACCGCCTATTCCGGCGACTACGAATTCTACGAGCAGCAGCGCGCGTTGAGCGAAAAGCAGCAGCAGGCGCAGTTCGAGCGCCAGCAGGCCATGCTGGCCAAGGAAATCCGCTTCATCGAGCGCTTCAAGGCGAGGGCCTCGCACGCCGCGCAGGTGCAGAGCCGGGTCAAGAAGCTCGACAAGATTGAGCGCGTCGAGCCGCCGCGAAGGCGCCAGAGCGTCAGCTTCGATTTTCCGCCGGCGCCGCGCTCCGGCGAGGACGTCGCCATCCTCAAGGACGTCGCCAAGGCCTATGGCAGCCGCACGATCTATGACAGCCTCGATTTCTCCATCCGCCGCCTCGACCGCTGGTGCGTCATGGGCGTCAACGGCGCCGGCAAATCGACCTTGCTCAAGCTGATCGCCGGCACCACCGAGCCGGACGCCGGCACGGTGTCGGTCGGCGGCAGCGTCAGGATGGGCTATTTCGCCCAGCACGCCATGGATTTGCTCGACGGCGAGCGCACGGTGTTCGAGCAGCTCGAATACACGTTCCCGCAGGCCAGCATCGGCTCGCTGCGCTCGCTGGCCGGCTGTTTCGGCTTCTCCGGCGACGACGTCGAAAAGAAGTGCCGCGTTCTGTCCGGCGGCGAGAAGGCGCGCCTCGTGATGGCGATCATGCTGTACGACCCGCCGAATTTCCTGGTGCTCGACGAGCCGACCAACCATCTCGACATGGCGACCAAGGAAATGCTGATCGAGGCTTTGGCGAAATACGAGGGCACCATGCTGTTCGTGTCGCACGACCGGCATTTCCTCGCCGCGCTGTCGAACCGCGTCCTCGAACTGACGCCCGACGGCATCCACGCCTATGGCGGCGGCTACACCGAATACGTCGCCCGCACCGGCTATGAGGCGCCGGGTATCCTGTAGCCCGGATGAGCGCAGCGAAATCCGGGGACGCCGCATCATCCATTCCCGGGTTGCGCTTCGCTCCACCCGGGCTACGGCTACTCCCGCTCCGCCATCTTCGCCTGATCCCACAGCGTGTCCATCTCGGCGAGGCTCGCGTCTTGGGGTTTCTTGCCTTGCGCGGCCAGCGCGGCCTCGATGGCGGTGAAGCGCCGTTCGAACTTGGCGTTGGTCGTGCGCAAAATGGCCTCCGGATCGGCGTCCAGATGCCGCGCCAGATTGACCACGGCGAACAGCAGATCGCCGACCTCGGCGGCGGCCTGGTTTTTCTCGGCGCGATCGAGCTCGGCCTCGATCTCGTCGGCTTCCTCACGGATCTTGGCCAGCACCGCGCGCGGATCGTTCCAGTCGAAACCGACGCGGCCGGCCTTCTGCTGCAGCTTCAAGGCGCGGGTCAACGCGGGCAGGGCAACCGGCACCCCGTCCAGCGCGCTCGGGACCTTCGGAGGATGCCGTTTCGCGCGCTCGGCCTTTTCCTCCGCCTTGATGCGTTCCCACTGGCCCTCGACCGCCTTGGTGTCCTGACCGCCGGCATCGCCGAACACATGCGGATGCCGCCGGATCATCTTGGACGTCACGGCCTCGACGACGCCGCCGAAATCGAACGCGCCTTGCTCCTGCGCCATCCGCGCGTGAAACACGACCTGCAGCAGCAGGTCGCCAAGCTCGTCGCGCAAGTCCGGAAGATCGCCACGCTGGATGGCGTCGGCGACCTCGTAGGCTTCCTCGATCGTGTACGGCGCGATGGTCGCGAAGTTCTGCTCGAGGTCCCACGGGCAGCCGGTCACCGGCGTGCGCAGCGCGGCCATGATCTCGATCAGACGGGCAGTGTCGCGGGACGGCTTCACGGGCTTACTCGGGCTGGGAGGTCGGGTCGGACGGCAAGCCGAGAACCTAGCGGCGCAGGCCGACCATGGCGCGGCAGGCCGCGGGCTTATCCAGAGACTTCGCCGGGCCCGCCGGCCTATACTCGATTCGCATAAGACATATTATGGAATATCTTGATATGTCCGGATTGGTCAAAGGCCGATGCGATACTTCAGGATTGCTCCACATTTTATTGAAATCATGCGGCTTTCCGTGGCGTCTTCAGGCATCGAACTGCATGCCGTCATAGGCCGGCTCGATGCCGTCCGGCAGCGTCCGCTTGAGCGTCTGGTAGTCCAGATCGGTATGCATGTCGGTCAGGATGGCGCGCTTCGGCTTGATGCGCGCGATCCATTGCAGCGACTCGTCGAGATTCATGTGGCTCGGATGCGGCGTCTTGCGCAGCGCGTCCACGATCCAGACGTCGAGACCGTCGACCGCCGCGAGGCTGTCCGGCGGCAGGCGCTTGAGGTCGGTCGAGTAGGCCACATCGCCGAAGCGGAAGCCGAACGAAACGATGTCGCCGTGGTCCTGCAGGAACGGCAAAAGCTCGATAGGGCCTCCCTGCCCGTCGATCGTCACCGGCTTGCCGGGCGTCAGGCGGTGGTCGGCCATGATCGGCGGATAGCTGCTGCCGGCCGGCGTCCGGAAGCAGTAGCCGAAGCGGGCGTGCAGGTCGGCCGCGGCGGCTTCGCCCATGTAGACGTCGACGCGGCGCTTGTGCAGCACGAACATCGGCCGCAGGTCGTCCAGGCCGTGGGTGTGATCGGCGTGTTCGTGGGTGATGAGAACGCCGTCGATCCAGTCGACATTGGCCTCGATCAGCTGTTCGCGGATATCGGGGCCGGCGTCGACCAGAACGCGCGTAACCTTGCCCGGCGCGGCCATGCGCTCGACCAGCAGCGCACAGCGGCGGCGGCGGTTCCTGGGCTCGTTCGGATCGCAATCGCCCCAGCCCAGAGCGACGCGCGGCACGCCCATGGACGAGCCGCATCCCAGAATGGTGAAACGCAGACTCATCCGGCCTTCCTGACGTCGCCCGCGAGTTCGCGCGGCACTTTGCCGAACAGCCGGAAGAAGTTTTCCGTGGTCTGGCGTGCGATTTCGGCTTCGGATACGCCGCGGGTCTCGGCCAGCACCTTGGCGGTGTTGACGACGTAAGCTGGCTCGTTGCGTTTGCCGCGATACGGGATCGGCGCCAGGAACGGCGCGTCGGTCTCGACCAGAATGCGGTCGGCCGGCAAGTCGCGCGCGATCTCGCGCAGCGCTTCGCCGTTCCTGAAAGTAATGATGCCGGTGAAGCCGATATAAAGCCCGAGTTCGACCGCCTTGAACGCCAGCTCGCGGCCGCCGGTATAGCAATGCAGAACGGCCGGGAAGGCGCCCTTCCCGATTTCCTCCTCGAGGATCGCCGCCGTATCGGCGTCGGCTTCGCGGGTATGGATCACAAGCGGCAGCCCCGTCTCGCGCGATGCCTTGATGTGCTCGCGAAAGCCCCATGCCTGATCGGCGCGCGGCGACTTGTCGTAGTGATAGTCGAGTCCGGCCTCGCCGATGGCGACGATCTTGGGGTGCTGGCTGAGCCGCACCAGTTCGGCGGCATCGATATCCAGCTCTTCCTGAGCATTGTGCGGATGGGTCCCGACCGAGGCGAAAACGTCGGGGAAACTCTCTGCGACAGCAAGCACTTGCTGGAGCTTCTTCACCCGGGTTGAGATGGTCACCATCCGCCCGATCCCGGCCGCCCGCGCCCGCTCGACGATCTGGTCGAGCTCAGGCGCGAATTCCGGGAAATCGAGGTGGCAGTGGCTGTCGACCAGCATCTAGGCCAAACCTCGCGGCAAACTCCGCTCATTCCCGCGGACGCGGAAATCCAGAGTAAGCGAAAGACTGGGTCCCCGCTCATAGGCGTTCTGAAAGAACGCCGTTCTTCGAACGGCCATGCGCGGGGACGAGCGGCGATGTGGGGTCACTTCTTCGCCCTCTTGGGCTCCCTGGGCGCTTTTTCGGCGCCCTCGGCCGCTTCCGGCTCGACATAACGCGGAAACACGCCCTGCGGCGCCGGCAGAGCCGAGCCGGGCGCAATGCGCTTGCCGCCTTCCAGCGCCGTGAAGCCGCGCTCCTCCGCCGGGATGGCGAGCAGGTCGAGCAGCTTGCCGGCCGACACCGGCATCACCGGCTGGGCGAGGATGGCGACCTGCCGGATGATCTCGGCGGTCACGTAGAGGATCGTCCCCTGCCTGGCCGGATCGGTCTTGGCCTTGGCCCAAGGCGCCTCGGAGGCGAAGTAACGGTTGGCGTCCGCGACCACCGACCACACGACGTGCAGCATGTGGTGCAGTTGCTGGGTCTTCATGTGCTCGCGCGCCGCCGGCAGCATGGCGTCGGCCGCCGCGAGGATGGTCTGATCCTCCGGCGTGAACGCGCCCGGCACCGGCAATTTGCCGTCGAAGGCCTTGCCGACCATCGACAGCGAGCGCTGCGCCAGATTGCCGAGATCGTTGGCGAGATCGGCGTTGATGCGGTTGACGATGGCTTCGTGGCTGTAGCTGCCGTCCTGGCCGAACGGCACCTCGCGCAGGAAGAAGAAGCGCATCTGATCGACGCCGTAGGCTTCCGCCATGGCGAAGGGATCGACCACGTTGCCGACCGACTTCGACATCTTCTCACCGCGGTTGAACAGGAAGCCGTGGCTGAAGATGCGCTTGGGCACTTTGAGGCCGGCCGACATCAGGAAGGCCGGCCAGTACACGGCGTGGAAACGCACGATGTCCTTGCCGATGACATGCAGCGCGGCCGGCCAATAACGCTGGAATTTCGGGTCGTTTTCGTTGGGGAAGCCGAGACCGGTGATGTAGTTGGTCAACGCGTCCACCCACACATACATGATGTGCTTGGGATTGCCGGGCACCGGAATGCCCCAGTCGAAGGTGGTGCGCGACAGCGACAGGTCCTTGAGGCCGCCCTTCACGAAGCTGGCGACCTCGTTGAGGCGCTCCTTCGGCAACACGAAATCCGGCACCTTGGCGTAGAGCTCGAGAAGCTTGTCCTGATAGGCCGACAGTTTGAAAAAGTAGCTCTCCTCCTCGACCCACTCGACGGGCGTGCCGGTCTTGGTGGCGAGGCGGGTGCCCTGCTCGTTCAGATGCGTTTCGTCCTCGGCGTAATAGGCCTCGTCGCGCACCGAGTACCAGCCGGCGTATTTGTCGAGATAAATGTCGCCTTTGGCTTCCATCCGCCGCCAGATCTCCTCGGACGAGCGGTAGTGGCGCTCCTCCGTGGTGTGGATGAAGTCATCGTTCGACAGGTTGAGCATCTTCACCATGCGCTCGAACGCGGGCACGTTCTGGTCGCGCAACTGCCGCGCCGTCAGGCCGAGCTTGGCCGCGGTCTGCTGCATCTTCTGGCCGTGCTCGTCGGTGCCGGTGAGAAAATAGACGTCGTAGCCGTCCAATCGCATGAAACGGGCGATGGTATCGGTCGCGATCGCCTCATAGGCGTGGCCGATATGGGGGACGCCGTTCGGGTAGGAAATGGCGGTGGTGATGTAAAAGGGCTGTTTAGCGGACATTTCGGCCTTCATCGGGGCCCAAAAGGCCCGAAAAACCGGGCGCGAAAGGTTCCGCAGCCCGTCGATTCAACGGGTAGGTAACAACCCCCCGCCGCTTCGGCAAGCAAGGCCAGGTTACCAGGTGCCGGCGCCGCGTTCGGACGCGAATCCGAGGGCGGCGCCGATCGCCGAACCAAGCGACGCCGTGCGCGGCTCGCTGCGCCCGCCGGTGATCTCGCTCGGCGGCATGATGGTCGGCCGGCTGTAGCCGCCGGCAAAGCGGCGAGGCGAGGCATTGATGCCGTCCGCCTGCATGGCCGCCTCTTTCCAGCTCGTGCCGTTGAGGTCGGCAACCACCACGATCTTGTCCACCTTGCCGTCGAGGAAGGCGGTCAGGAACTTCTCGTAATCCTTGAAGGAGACGCAGCCATTCGATTGGCCATTCGGCCCCAGCATGTAGCTGTGCGCCAAAATGCCGTCGCGGCCGTGCATCTTTTCTTTGTAGTACGGGTTCATGCGGATGGCGCGCACGCCGTGGAACAGGCGTTCCCGCTCGGTCAGCACGTAGACATTCGGCGGCGTCGGCCCGCGCATGCGCACCTTGGTGTGGCGCGGGTCGTTCATCATATTGCCGAGGCCGGACTGCGCGACGAGCTTGGAGCCGTCGGGCATGTGCACGGTGCTCCCGGTGATATCGTAGACGGCGGTGCGGCTGACCGACTCCGGCAGCGTCGTGGGCAGTGAGACGGGAATGGTCGCAACCGGCGCCGGTTTCGGCGGCGCCGTGGCCTCGTTGCGCGCCGCAACCCTGGCGTCGATCGCCGCCATCGCTTCATGCTTGGAAACGCGCTCCGGCTTCGCTTCGGGCATCGTTACGGGTTTGGGCGCCGACAGCGTGGCAACCGGCGTTGGCGCGGGCGCAATCACGGGAGCCTCCGCGACCACGGCCGGTTTTGGCGCTTCGATCTCCGCGCGCGTCTGAGCCAGCCGCGCCGGCAAAGGACGCGGCAATGGCACGGCGGGAGCGGCAACGGGCGCCGCTTTGGCCTGCGCAATGGCGGGGCGCATCTTTTCCGGCGGCAGGATTGGTTTGCTGCGGTCGATATAGGCGTCGGCCCATTGGGAGCCGCCCTGCCCGCGCGCCACCTTCGTCGCGGCCTGTTCCTGTGGGACAAGCGCCAGCGAGCCCGGGCCGCTCAGCAAACGCGCCTGCGGCTGAATCGTACCGCCGGTCATCCATGCGGCTGTGAACGTCACGGCCAGCGCCGATACGCCGACAAAGCCGACCGCGCCGACGCCCAGGATGATGCAACTACGGACAATGCCGAGCGCGCGCGAGCCGGATGCGGCGCGCCGCTCGTTATCCCAGGGAGCCTGAACAATGGCCGCGGCCGAATAGGTCATGCGATACGCAACTCGAACTCAACACGCGGCCGTTACGCCGGCATTCCAAGGGCGATCTGTTGAGCGCTACGCTGCGCCATTAGGGTTAAGTCCCCCTTAAGCCGCAGAACGGATTCACGAATTTTCTGCGCTCGGGCCAGTGCCGGTTACCAGGACCGTTCGGGTTGTGCCGTTGCGGGCGACTCATCGTAAATCTTGGCCATGACCATGCTCCGCCTCGCCTGCATTGCCTTGTCCGCCCTGGTGCTGACGGGCATCGCCAATGCTCAGCCGATGAAATGCAGTGGTGAGGAAAAGACCTGTCAGGCCGCTTGCGCCAAGGTCGCGACCGGGAAGACGTCGGCCTGCCTGACCGAATGCGGCGTGCGGAAGAATGTCTGCATGCGCACCGGCTGCTGGGACGACGGCCGCTTGCGCTATTGCGGCCTCGCCAAGCAGTAGCTGGTTACAGCACCGCTTCGCCGCGGCGCGATATTTTTAAGAAAGCGTCATCCGAATCGCCTACGCTTCTTCACATGGCGGTTCGTCGATTACGGATCGATAAGATGCTCAGGTCAGTCGGGACCGACATGCTCCCGAACGACCGAAGCCAGCCGCCGTCCCTCGCAAAGCCCGCCCTGCCCGCTCCCGTCGCCGTATTCGGCCGGGACTGGCACGTTCGATGCATGGACCCTCCTGCGTCCGTCACGGACAGCGGGCACTTGCGACCCTCAAGCAGTCCACGAGAAGGAGTCGGCCTTGGGTAAGAACCTGAACAAGAAGAGACGCCGTCATGATCGCTTGTCTGGAACCGCCGAGATCATCAACTTCCAGAACAAGTTCGAGGCCGAACGTATCCTGCCGCCAATAAAACCGCTCAACGCCACGCAAGCTGATTATCTCGACGCGCTTCGCACATTCCCCCAGGTCATCGTCCTCGGCCCCGCCGGCACCGGCAAGACCTGGATCGCGGCCACACACGCCGCCGACCTCCTCCGCAACCGGGAAATCGACAAGATCATCCTGACCCGGCCCAATGTGCCGTGCGGCCGATCGCTCGGTTTTTTCCCGGGCTCACTCGAAGACAAGTTCGCGCCGTGGGCCGCGCCGGTGATCGAGGCGATCAAGGAGCGTATCGGCAAGGCCGCCTACGACATCGCGCTCAAGAACGGCGCCATCGAACTGGTGCCCTTCGAGGTGATGCGCGGCCGAAGCTGGAAGAACGCGTTCGTGCTGCTCGACGAAGCGCAGAACACCACCGCGGCCGAGATCAAAACCTTCCTCACCCGTATCGGCGAGGACTGCACCGTCGTCATCAATGGCGACATCAGCCAGTGCGATCTGCCTAAAGAATCAGGACTCCGCACGGTGATCGAGATCATCGACGCGCAGGATCTCCCCGTTCCGGTGGTGGAGTTCACGCGCGCCGAGATCGTCCGGTCCGGCATCTGCGCCATGTGGGTGAATGCCTTCGAAACCGCGCGGTTGTAGGATCCTAATCGCGCGCCGCGGCTAAATGGCCGGAGCGGAGCCTCGTTCCGGCCATTTTTTGTCGCATATTCGCCCCTGTAAAATGCCGCGGGACAGTTGATTGAACCGCCCCGGCGCGCCATATAACGCGTGTAATCATCATCCCGCCGAAGATCCCGCACAGCGACCCTCCAGGAGAAAAATTTGAGTCAATTCAGAAGTCCGGACGCATTCGAGCGCCGGAACAATGCCGCTGCCGTCAAAAAGGCGATGCTCGAGAAATTCCGCGCCGCCACCCAGGACCCCGAACTCGAATCCAAGCGCCAGGAGCGTCTCGCCATCGCCGAGGCGCGCGCCGAGCGCCAGGCCAAGCGCGACGCCGAGCGCGAAGCGGCCCGCAAGGTTCGTGAAGCCGAGCAAGCCCGCCTCGCCGCGATCGAGGCCGAGCGTCAGGCCAAGCTGCAGAAGGAGCAGGAAGAACTCGCCGCTCTGGAAGCCGCCGACAAGATTGCCGCCAACGAGGCTCTGCTCGCCGAACAAAAGGCCAAGCGCGACGCCCGTTACGCCGCCCGCAAGGCCGCCAAGAAGAACAAGAAGCGCGGCTACTGAATTTCAGCCCGCGCTTTTGAAACTGACATGTCGCCGGCCCTTGTGGCCGGCGATTGCGTTTAGGAAGGCGGAATCCGGCGGCTAGGTCACGTCTGCCGCGTTGGCCGCGCCATGCACAGCGGGGCCTCCGGTCTGGCACTGCGCCGCCACTTCCTTGGCGTGCGCCCGCGCCTGCTGCAGCACGAACAGGCGGATCGCGGACGACAGGTTACCGCCGTCGCGTTTGGTGTCGATATCGTTGACGACCATCGACAGCGTCATCCGCCGTTGCTCGGCGAATTTCTTCAATTCTTCCCAGAAGGGATCCTCGAGGCTTACGCTGGTTTTGTGGCCCGCAATCACGATCGAACGCTTGGTCACCAGCGACTTCATAGGTCTCTCCTTATGGCAAGAGCTCTTACGAGCGCTGCCGCCGAACGGTTCTTTGCCGCTATTATGGAAGGCCGTTCTGGCCGCGCTGTGATTGCCAACACACAGCGGTATGATGGGCTTTCGCGCATGGCGGCGCGCGGCCCGATTTCGACCGGGCGATCAGGAACGCCGGGCTGCTTCAGAAAGTTCCCTGAAAACCGCGAAAACCAGCGGCTTGCGCTCGAGATTATAGGCCTCGACGTCGCGGGCAACGCGGTTGATGCGGTCGAAGGCGACGGCTGCCTTGTTCATTTCATTGGCGCCGGCATCGGCCCGCAGCCGATCCGACAGCCAGCCATTGACCAGATCGACGAAAGTCTCGAGCGATTCCGGATCGGTGCCCGACAGCGCATCGCCCAGCGCATGGAGCGCCCGCGGATCCGGGTTCGGTAGCTGCGCCATCAGATCGAGCACCTTGCCGCGCAGCGCCAGCGCCGGCCCGTCCATCAGGCGCAGCGCGCGCCCCGGACTTCCGCCCGAGGCCTCGGCGACCTGGCGGAGTTCGGCTTCCGGCGTGCCGGTCGCCGCCGCAACGGCGCGCGCCACATCGTCGGCCGCCAAAGGCCGCAGCAACAGCCGGCGGCAGCGCGAGCGGATGGTCGGCAGTTCGCGCCCCGGCGACTGGCTGATCAGCAGCAGCATGGTGCGCGGCGGCGGCTCCTCCAGAATCTTGAGCAGCGCATTGGCGCCGTCGCGCTGCAGGTCGTCGATCGGATCGACAATGGCGACGCGCCAGCCGCCCTCGCCCGCGGTCGAGCCGAAGAAGCCGACGGTGCGCTTCACGTCGTCGATGCGGATGTTTTGAAACAGCTTGCCGGTCTGCGGATTGATGACGCGCTCGAGCACCAGAAGATCGCCCTGCGTCTTGACCGCCATGCGCCGTGCCGACGGATGGTCCGGATCGACCGCGAGCGATGTTGCGTTCTGCACGTCGGCGGCGGCCGGATCGGGATGCGCCAGCACGAAACGCGCCAGGCGATAAGCGAGCGTCGCCTTGCCGATGCCGGGCTGCCCACCAATCAGCCAGGCATGCGGCATGCGGCCGCCGCGATAGGCATCGAGCAAGGTGCGCTCGGCGTCGGCATGGCCGAACAGCGCCGTGGTCTGATGCGGCGCCAGCGTGTCGCTGTCGTCGATCTCGTCCTTCGGGGCCTTCACGGGACCGCCGCCTCCGCCGGCACCGCGGCCTCGCCGAGAAGCCGTTGTTCGACAGCGGTCCAGATGCGCTCGGCCACGACGTCACGCGGCGCGCGGCCGTCGATCACCGTGAAGCGTTTCGGCTCCTTGCGCGCCACGTCGAGAAAAGCCAGCCGCAGGTTTTCGTGAAACTCGACCGACTCCGCTTCGAAGCGGTCGGCGGCGCCGGTGCCGCGCCGGGTCTTGGCGCGCGCGAGCCCGATATTGGCCGGCACATCGATCAGGATGGTGAGATCGGGCATCGACTCGCCGACAGTGACGCGCTCGAGCCCGCGGATCAGCTTCATGTCCACCTTGCCCATCGCGCCCTGATAGACCCGCGTCGAGTCGATGAAGCGGTCGCACACCACCCACTTGCCGGCCTTGAGCGCCGGCAGAATGGTGGCGTTGACGTGATCGTCGCGCGCGGCGGCGAACAGGATGGTCTCGGTCTCGGTGCCGAGCGGCTTGGCGATGCCGGACAGGATGATGTGGCGGATGATCTCGGCGCCGGGGGAGCCGCCCGGCTCGCGCGTCAGCACCACGTCGAGACCGCGCGCCCGCAACCGCTCCGCCAGCAGCGCGGTGTGGGTCGATTTGCCCGAGCCCTCGCCGCCTTCGAAGGTGATGAACTTGCCGCGCCCGCTCATGCTTCTGCGCTCACAGCTTTTGAGCGCCGGCACGGAACACGCCGATCACCAGCTCGGCGGCGGCATCGACGGCGCGCTGCGGCAGCGAGCCTTGCGCGACCGCTTCGGCCGCCTTGAGCGGCACATTGAGAATGACCTTGTCGTTGCGCCAGACGCGCAGCACGCCAATCTGCTGATCCTTCTTGACCGGCGCAGGCACCGGGCCGCTGTAAACGATACGCGCGATGAGGCGATCGCCGCCGGTCTTCGGCATCATCACATGAACCTGCCCCGGCGCCAGCAGCGGCACGCTGCCCTCGGCGCCGCCATAGATCTTGGCACTGCCGATGATCTGGCCCTCGGCGAACAGGATGCGATGGTCGAAATTCTTGAAACCCCATTCGAGCAGTCTGCGGCCGTCGTCGGCGCGTTCCTTCGGCGAGCCGAGGCCGTTGACCACCGCGATGAGCCGCGTGCCGTTCTGCACCGCAGAGCCGACGAGACCGTACCCGGCTTCCTTGGTGAAGCCGGTCTTCATGCCGTCGGCGCCGATTTCCAGCGCCAGCAAAGGATTGCGGTTCGGCTGCTTGATCTTGTTCCAGGTGAAGTCGCGCTGGCCGTAGATCTTGTACAGCTCCGGATAGGTGATGACGATGTGGCGCGCCAGAAGCCCGAGTTCGCGGGTCGTAACCTGCGTGCCGGGATCGGGCAGACCGTTGGAATTGGCGAAGGTCGATTTCTCGAGGCCAATGGCGCGGGCGCGCTCGGTCAGCTTCCTCGCGAACTCCGCCTCGGTGCCGGAAATCCCTTCCGCCAGCACGATGCAGGCATCGTTGGCCGACTGGATGATCATGCCGTGGACGAGCGCATCGACCGGAACGCGGCTGTGCAGCGCCGCGAACATGGTCGACGTGCGCGAGGGCGCGCCGCCCTTGCGCCAGGCGTTCTCCGAAACCGGAAACTCGTCGTTGAGATTGAGCCGGCCCTGCTTGATCTCGTTGAAGACGTATTCGGCCGTCATCAGCTTGGCGAGCGAGGCCGGGTAGATCAGCACATCGGGATCGCGCTCGAACAGCACGCTGCCATTCTCGGCATCGATGAGAATGGCGTGCTTGGCGTTGATCGGCGGTTCGTCTTTCTTTGCCGGGTCTTTCTTGTTGGCGAGTCCGGAGGCCGGCTTGTGGCCCGAGCCCGGCCGGTGCGCCTTCGTCGCCGCGAAAGCCGGCGCGCAGACGGCGACGGCGAACAGCGCCGCCATCAAGGCTCCGACGATCCTGCTGGTCCCACACGCTGTCATCGGCGACCCGACTTTTCCCGCTTCCCGCTCTACCCGCCCACGCGGACCAAAGGCGCGACGCGCGCCCCGCAACGGCCTTTCCAGCCGGTTCCACCGGGCAAAAATGGCGGCGCTGTGACGGGCTATATCAGAAGCGGCTCAGTAGAGCCCGCGGCCGTTAAATCCCGAGCGGCCATCATACCGGGTCGGCGCATAGGCCGAAACCGGCGAAACGGCGGGAGCGCTTGGTGCCTGCGCGGTTTGCACAGGCGCGGAACGCACCGGAGCCGGCAAATTGACCGCAGCGATGCGGGCCGGCGCTTCGGTTTCCGCCTCGTCGTCATCCGACGCCGCGGCGACCTGCTGGGCCGCCGGCGTCATGGTGGCCGGAGACCTGGCCGGGCGCGGAGCCTCGGCCACAGGACCGGCCATAGGCTTGGGATCGAAATAAGGCGCGAAGTCCTTGGATGAGGCCACCTGCACCTTCGGCGGCGGCGCGCTGCCATCGCGCAACGTGGCGACCAGCTTGCGATCGTCCGAGCCGGCGAGCGGCGCGCGGCCGACATATTCGACCTTCACCCTGGTGACGCCGTGGCCGTGGAACTCCAGCAGCCGCGCCACCCGCGCCGACAGATCGATGACGCGGTTGCCGACATAGGGCCCGCGGTCATTGACGCGCACGATCATGGACTTGTTGTTGCGCAGGTTGGTGACGCGCGCATAGGACGGCAGCGGCATGGTGGGATGCGCGGCCGTGATCGATTCCTTGTCGAAGATCTCGCCATTGGCCGTGTAGCGGCCGTGGAAATCCGAGCCGTACCAGGAGGCGAAGCCTTCGGCCTTGTAGTTCACGTCCTCTTCGGGAACGTAGGTGCGGCCCGCGACGGTATAGGGCTTGCCGACGCGGTAGCGGCCGCCGCCTTTCGGCACAGGCTGGCCGTCCTCGATGACGCGGGGGCTGGCCGCGACGCCCCACTTGGGGTCGAGACGGGAATTGGCCGAGCAATTGGCAAGCAAAAGCCCGCTCGCGACGACAACCGCGACGCGCGCGCACAGACCGAGCCGGCCGCTCTCCATCGAAACCTGCATGCTTGGCGAATTCGTCCCCGGTGGCAGTGCAGCGACATTAACCTCAACGGCCCGGTCTGCAAACCCGTCGGCGACGTTGTGGTAAACGATTGGTTCCCCTCGGGGTTTTCGCCCGATTCGAACCAAATCGACGGTATTCGGGATACTGAAGGCGGCGCCCTGGCGCAAGGGCGGCCGGTCACCGCCGATGGACCGGTGCGGCCTTGCTCCTACGATCCGGCCCTGTCCCGCCGCATCACAGCCTCCGCGCTCCTTCCCTCAATCGAAGTACCTCGGGATCACCAGCGAGAGCCACGGGATATAGGTGATGAACAGCAAGGTGACGATGCCCCAGAAGATGAAGGGCAGCAGCGCCCTGATCTGCTGCTCGAGGGTGATCCTGGCAATCCGGGCGGTCACGAACGCCGACGCCGCAACCGGTGGCGTCAAAACACCGATTTGCAGATTGACGACTAGGATCACGCCGAAATGGACGAGGTCGACGCCCAGAGATTTCACCAGCGGTAGCAGCAACGCGCATGCCATGAGGACGGCCGGCGCCGGCTCGAGGAACATGCCGAGAATGAGTAGCATCACATTGATGAGCGCCAGGGTCTGCCACTGGCTGAAACCATCGAGCAAGGCCAAGATCTGCTGCGGCAACTGGCTTCGCGTCAGCACCCACGTCAGAACATGGGCCGCGCCCACCAGGATCATGATAACGCCGGTGTCGATCGCCGTGCGCATGAACGCAGCGTAGATGTCGCGCCACGGTTTGCGGCCGAGATACAGCTCACGGACGATGGCGTAGCCCAGTGCATACGCCGCCGCGGCGCCCGCCGATTCCGTTACCGTGAAAACGCCGCCGACCACACCGATGACGATGACAGCCGGTATCACCAGCGCCGGCAGCGCCGAGACGAAGGCCTCCACGGCTCTGGTCAGCACGAAGCGGGTCGAAACGGAACCATAATTGTACTTGCGGGACAGATAGACCGACAGGAACGCGAACACGATCGAGAGCAGCAGGCCGGGAATGATGCCGGCGAGAAACAGCTTGATGATCGATTGCTCGGCCGCGAAGCCGTAGATCACCATCAGAATGCTCGGCGGGATGATCGGTCCGACGATGTTCGCCGCCGCCGTCACCGCGCCGGCGAAAGCGGGTGGATAGCCCTCTTTCACCATCGCCGGGATCATCATCGATCCGACAGCAGTGGTGTCCGCCAGACAGGAACCTGAGATGCCCGCGAACAAGGTCGATGCCGTGACGTTGCCGATCGCCATAGAGCCGCGCACGTGGCCGATCAGCGAGTTAGCAAAGTTGACCAGCGCATTGGTGACGCCGCCGACCGTCATCAGATTGGCCATCAATAGGAATAGCGGAATGGCGACCAGCGGAAACGACTTGAGCCCTTCGAAGGTCTCCATCGCCAGAACGATGTAACTGTCCACGCCGAGCAGAACGAGACCGAGCAAGGCCGCCAAGCCGGTAGCAAACACCAGCGGCACACCGATAACGATCAACAGCACGAAGGAGCCGAGAACGAGACCGCCGATCATTGTCCCGCTCCGCGGATCAGGTTGAAAAATCGTTCAAGGGTAAAAATGACGATGAATGCGCCGCTGAGCAGGATGATCGAGTACATCGTCGCCCACGACACGTCGATCGGAACCCCCTCGACACTCGCTGACTTCGTGACCTCCATGAGCTCCCAGGCCGAAAAACTCAGCGCGATTGCAAACACGATCGCCAAGACCAGTGACACAGCTTCCGCCACACGGCGTCCGCGATCGCTGAGCCAGTTCCAACTGAAACGGACATACATGTTGCCGTCAGAACGCACGGCGGCGGCCATGGCCACGAAGGTGAGCCAGGCCATTGCCGCCGACGCCACAGGGTCGGACCACATGGTTGCGTCGTTGAAGACGTAGCGCATGATCACCTGGGCGCAGACTGCGACCAGGACCACAGCCACGAGCACGGCGCCGAGCAGATTGAGCGCCCATTCGCACCAGGCCAATATGCGTGACATGGTGGGCCGGCCTTACTTCGCGGAAAGCTTCTGAGCCCACTCCCACACTTCGGGCAGGTCTTTCTTGAGCGGTTCGACGGCCTTGCGCATCTCGTCTGTGGTCATGCCAGGCTCAACGAACTTGACACCCTTCTTCTCGAATTCGGCGATCAGCTGCTTCTCTTCATCCTGCGTGGTCTTGCCATAGAAATCGCTCGCCTCCCGGGCCGCCTTGAGGAACGCCTCCTTGTTCGCGGGCGTCAGCTTGTCGACCCACGGACCGTAGGTCAGGAACGCCTTGGGCGACAGCACATGCCCGGACTTGATCGCGGCCTTCGACACGTCCTGCATCGAATAGGTCGCCATATCAGAGATCGCGCCCTCCATACCTTCCACGACCTTTTGCTGCATCGCCGTGAACACCTCGGCGATGTTCATGGGCGTCGAGCTCAGCCCGAGATACTTGAGCTGGTTGACATAGATGGCCGTGCCCGGCACGCGGATCTTCATGCCTTTCACATCGGCCAGCGACTTGGCCTCCCGCGAAGTGTAGATCCACCGCGGCACGTTCCAGGACGGCGCGATCATGCGGTAGCCGCTGCGCTTCTCCACTTCGGCGATCAGCGCCTGCCCTCCCGCCCCGTTCCAAGCCTTGAGCATCTCTTCGGCATTCGCGAACAGGAACGGCCAGGAATTCGCCGTGACGATGCTGACCTGCTGGCCGAGCGCGTCCGGCTGAATGAACATGACGTTGACGAGGTTCACCTTCATCTGCGTCGCCATCGTGCCGAACGTGCCGAGCTGGCTGTTCGAGTAGATTTCGACGTTGAGGTCGCCCTTGGAGTACGTCTCCGCGCGCTCCTTGAACAGCGACAGCGTCCTGCCAATGATGCTGGTCGGCGCACCGGTATCACCCACGATGACCTTTTGCGCCGCCTGCGCGGACGAGAATGCGCCAGCACCGATGAGCATGGCCAGGGCCGCGAGTTTCAATGTCTTCAACATGGGTTTCCTCCGTCTATTTTTTGATTGTCGGGTAGCGGGGCGCCGTCAGCCGGCAGGCGTCGCGGCAGGCTTCATCAATCCCTCAGCCCGCATGCTCGCGATCCGCAGAGCCACGGCCTTTTCCCAGCCGCCGATGGCGACCTTCTCGAGCAGCTCGGGCGGCAAGGGCTTGTATTGAACGCGGGTCTTGCGCGTCAGGTTTTCGAACACGCCATTGGCAAAATTCACACGAAGGTCGTCGCCGGTCTCGCACTCCTTCGGCACGCCCCAGCAATGCGTCATGAAGGGCACGCCGGCGTTGATGGCGTTCCGATAGCTGCCGCGCGGTATCGACTCGCAAACGAAGCCGAGATCGAGCGACTTGAGGCCGAGCAGCCCCTGGATGTGCGGGTTGCCCTGCGCGAAGCGCCGGCCGGCGACGACGATGTCATGCGGCTTCGCCTTCTTCGGAAAGTCCGGATCCACGCCGCACATGACGAAATCGCGCAGCACTTCGAGGCGCGTCTCGCGCTGGCTGGCGAATTCCTTCTTGGTGAGGTCGGCATCGACTGCAAGGTTGTCGCCGAACTTCCAGCACTTGCCCTGATAGACGAAATCCATGACCGGCCTCAAAGATACTTGCGGGGATCGGCGATCTCGCCGGCGATGGCGGATGCGGCCACGGTGAGCGGGCTGGCGAGATAGACATTGCCTTCACGTGTGCCAAGCCGGCCGGGATCGTTGCGCGTGCCGGTGTTGATCGAATTCTCGCCCGGCGCCATCGGCGCGATGCGGCCGCCGGCGCACGGCCCGCAGCCCGGCGCCGTCATAACGGCGCCTGCGTTCATGAATTCGGTGATGAGGCCTTCCTCGCCCGCCTTCACGGCGATTTCCTGCGTCGCCGGCGTGATGAAGAGGCGCACGCCTTCGTGGACCTTACGGCCGCGAAGCACCGTCGCCGCTTCGCGCATGTCCTCGATCGAGCCGTTGGCGCACGAGCCGATGAACGCATGATGCACCGGGGTGCCTGCCACCGTGGTGACGCCGACCACATTGTCCGGCCGCGGCGGCGCCGCGACCTGAGGCTCCATCAGGCCGAGATCGTAGTCGTGGACCGACTTGAACCTGGCGTCGGGATCGCTCTTCTGAAGCTCATACGGCACGTCGGTGCGGCCCTTGAGGAAGTTGACCGTCCACTCGTCGCTTTCGATCAGCGCCGACTTGGCCCCCATCTCCAGAGGATTGTTGCAGAGGGTCATGCGGCCGCCAAAGCCGATATCATTGAGCGACGGGCCGCCATATTCGACCACCAAGTAATCGAGATTGTCCTCGCCGATGTCAACGATCATCTTCTGCGACACGTCGCGGATGGTCATGCCGGCCTTGAGTTTGCCGGTGAGATTGACGCGCACAGTCTCGGGTACGCTAATCCACACCGATCCGCAGGCCAGCACCTCTGGAATTTCGAACACCATCGGAATGCCGAGGCAGCCGACCGCGCCGTAGTTCGTGACGTGGGTGTCGTAGGCCAGGACGAGCATGCCGGGCCTGATCATTCCCATTTCCATCGGAAAGATGTGACCGAGGCCGCCGCGCCCGACGTCGTAGAAGTGCTTTATGCCGTACTTCCGGACGATCTGACGTATCTTCTTCTGTCGCTCGGCGGATGCGGGGTTGGTCGCGACGGGTTCGTGATCGGTCGAAATCAGCACCCGGTTCGGGTCATAGAGCGTATCGACGCCGAGATCGATCAGCGCCTTGTCGAAATTCACGACGTACCAATCGTGCACCGTCATCAGGTCCGGCACCGGGTAGATCGTCTCCCCGGCTTTCACCGGTTTGCCCATGACCCGCGACAGGATTTTTTCGGTCAGTGTCTGTCCCACGTATTTCTTCCTCGTCCGGGCGATTACAGCTTCAGCACCTGCCTGACCGGCTCGCCGTTCAGGATGCACGCCTCGCGCTCTTCGTCCTTCTTCTGCTTCTCGATTGCTTTGCCGGCGACTTCCGCGGCACGCTCGGCGGCGACAACGACGACGCCGTCCTCATCGCCGATGACGATGTCCCCCGGCTTGATCGGCACTTCGCCCAATGAAATCGGGACCTGCGTCCAGCCGGGGTGCGACTTGACGGTGCCGCGGACATTGATGCCGGCCGCAAACACCGGGAAATTCAGTTTGCGGATCTGCGCGACATCGCGCACGGCTGCGTTGGTGACGCAGCCGTTGATCTTTCTGGCGATGCAGGCGCAGGTCGAGGTGCCGCCCCAGATCGTCGCGCCGTCGGTATTGCCGGCATCGATCACAATGACGGCCCCCGCCGGCGCTTCCTCGATCGCCCGAAACACGACGAGGTTGTCACCCGGCATCGCCTTGACCGTGAAGGCACGTCCGCACAATCGGACGCCATCGACGACGGGACGGATATTCGGCGCGACCTCGCCCCATTTGCCGTTGGCTTCGTAGATGGTCGCGGTCGGCAATCGGCCCAGCGTGGCAACGATATCGTCGGAAGGCACGGGCTCACTCGACACGGGCGATCCCCTTCTCGGCGAGCACCTTGGCGAGCTGCTTGGCGGCGCTTTTGATTTCGCGGCCCAGCGCCGGCAACTGGCCCTTCTTGATCTGGCTCGTCGCAAAACCGACCGACAGAACACACAGCGGCTCGCCGTCGGCGTTCAGCACGGGTGCAGCCACGGAGCCGACGCCCGCCGTCAGAAGCTCCCAATTGGTCGAGTAACCATTGGCACGAACCTCGGCGAGACATTTGGCCATCGTGGCGTGGCCGAACCCGGCCCAGCGTGTCTCGGGCCGCAATGGCGCCTTCTTGAGCAGGCGCTCCAGTTCATCCGGCGACAGCTGGGAGAGCGCGACTAGTCCCGTCGCGGTGTTGTAGAGCGGCAGCTTGGTGCCAACGGGAATGGTGTACCGGATCGGCCCGGGCCCTTCGAGCGCAAACAGGATCAACATCTGATCGTCGCGTAACTCGGACAGGTAGCTCGTGAACCCGACGCTGCGCACGAGGGCGCGCATGATGGGCGTTGCGAACTGACGCAGCCTGCCCGCCGAATGATAGAGGCTGCCAACGCGCGCGACTTCCGGTCCCGGCCGATACAGACGCGATTGCGGATCGCGATCGATGTAACCATGCATCTCGAGCGCCTGAAGGAAGCGTGAGACGCTTCCCTTTGACAGGGTCATGGCGCGGCTGATTTCCGCAAGGCCCTGCTCGCGCCTCTCCGATGTGAAGCTCGAGAGGATGTTGAGGGCGCGAGAGACGCTGAGGGAAAACTCAGCGCCGGTTGGCGCTTTGGCGCGAGCGGTTGGCGGCATTTCCTCGTTCCGATTATCGGACATAATGTCCGTTATTTGGACTACGTAATCGCAGGCGCCGCGGACTGTCAACCGCGCGGCGCAGGGCGCGGCGCGGCCCGCTGGCGCGCAAGCGCTCGATCAGTATGCAGGAGGCGGTCGCACATCCCCATGCGCTGCAAAGCCGGGCGGTCAAGCTCCGGCGCGAACGCAACGTAATCGCCACTACGCGCGACCGCGTGCAGCCGGCGCCGACGGGTGGCCTGTCGCCCCATGTGCTGGACACCGTGCGGGCCATCCCGGCCGCCGGACTTGGTGTCGAACTGTGGGGCCAGGACGCTTCCGGTCAGCCGATCTGCCTCCAGCGCTTCACGACCGACGCCAACGGCGCCTCGAGCCACGATCTTCTCGGACAAGGCCGCCTGCGCGCGGGCACCTACGAATGGCGCTACGACACGCCGACCTAGTTCGCCACCAAAGGCTATCCGACTCCGGCGCGCAGCTTCCTGGGCAAGGTCAGCGTAGCCTTCTCGGTGTGGAACCCTGAAGAACACTTCCACGTGCCGCTGCTGCTCACGCCAGGTTCGTACATGACCTATCGCGGCAGCTAGCGACACGTCTTGCGGTCGCCTGTTAGGACACGCCCTCGCCCCAGTGCCAGTAGCCGAGCTTGGGCTTGCCCGGGACCTGGCCGGCGCCGGCATAGATGTGGTCGCGGGCCTTCTCGCGCGCTGCCAGCATCTTGGCCATGTCGACACCGACCATTTTGCCATCGCGCTTGCGGAATTCGCCGGCGACCATGACGCTCTTGATGTCACCGCTCGACGAGTTGAGCACGACATGTCCCGCCGCATCGCCCTCGGCGCGGCCGAAAAGGCTGGTGTCGAGCAGAAGCAAGTCCGCCTGATAGCCCGGCGCAATCTGGCCGACGATGTCGCCGACGCCATTGGCCTCCGCGCAGTTGGTCGTGGTGGTGCGCAGCACGTCGCGGGTCGAGAAAGTCGGCACACCGGGGCGGCGCGACACCGGCGACTGCGCCTCATGACGTTCGTTCACGCCGTCCATGTAACGCTGCAGATAGAAGCAGAGACGCATCTGGTGATGCAGGCCGTAATTCATAATCACCGGCACATCCATGCCGAGCGCGATCTTGACGCCACGGCGATGGCCGCGCGCCATCATGCTCATCGAGCGGCGGCCGGCATAGGTTTCGGCTTCGGTCTGGGTCGACAGGAAGCCGCCCATGGCGCCGAGAATGTCGAGATCGCGATCGGTGGTGTAGTTGCCATGCGCCGGCATCAGATCCGGGCCCATGACGCCGTGTTTGTCGAGGAACTCGATTTCGCCGGCCTTGTTGCAATGCCAGGAGCCGCGCACGCCAAGTGAGCGCGTGAACTCGACTTCCCTGAGCACGTCCTTGGCCGATTCCGGTGAGACTTCGCTGAGACACACGGCAAGACGGACAAGGCTGGCCTTGTCGTTCGACAGCTTCGACCTGATGCGCTCGATATCCTTAAAGCGAGCGGCGCCGGGCGCCAGAGCCGACCTGCCGCTGTGATCCTTGCCGCGCAGGTCATAGCCGAAAATGGCGCGCATGCCGGAGTCGCGCAGCGCCTCAACCGCGGCATCGGCGTGCTCAGGTGAGCGGATGCAATGGCTGTAGTCGAACATCGAGGTCGTGCCAGTATAGAGCGCCTCAATGCAGCCGGCGTAGATACCGGCATAGAGGTCTTCCGGATCGACGGTCGATGCCAGTGGATGGATGTTGGTGAAATACTCCATGCCCCAGCCTTCGGCGATGCGGCCCTTGAACGGCGTCTCCCACAGGTGGCAGTGGGTGTCGGACATCCCGGGCATGATCATCATGCCGGTGGCATCGACCACTTCGGCGCCAGCGGCGGCAAGGTTCTTGCCGACCTGCTTGATGGTGGTGCCGTCCACCAGAACATCGGCGTCGACATCGCCCACCTTGTCGTTCATCGACAGGACGAAGCCGTTTTTGAACAGAACCTTGGCCATCACGCGAACTCCCTGACGTTTCTTTGATTATGCGTTCAGTCCGGCCCGGCGCTTCCAGGCGTCGAGTGCCGGCACCGACGACAGCAGCAGCTTGGTGTAGTCGGCCTGCGGCTCGGTGTAGATCGTCTCGCACGGCCCCTGCTCGACGATGGCGCCGCGATGCATCACCACGACGAAGTCGGACACCTGACGCACCACCGCGAGGTCATGCGAGATGAACAGGTAGGCGAGATTGAGATCGCGGCGCAGATCGGATAGCAGATTGAGGATCTGGCTCTGCGTCGACACGTCGAGCGCGCTGACCGGTTCGTCGCAAACCAGAAGGCGCGGCTGCGGCGCCAGCGCGCGGGCAATGGCGACGCGCTGCTGCTGGCCACCCGACAGTTCGCTGGGATAGCGATCGAGGTGGTACGAAGGCAGCTGCACCTTGTCGAGCAGTTCGGCGGCGCGGCGCTGCGTCTCGTCGTCCGGCGTATCGAAGTGACGCTTGATCACCTGCGCCAGCGTATCGCGGATGGTGCGGCGCGGATTGAGCGACGAGCGCGGGTCCTGAAACACCACCTGCACGTCGCGGCGGAACGACAGCGGCGTGTTCGAGCCGAAGGCCGTGACTTCCTGGCCATCGAATTTGATCGAACCGCGTGACGGCTTCACCAGCCGCAGGATGGCGCGGCCGACCGTGGTCTTGCCCGACCCTGACTCGCCGACGAGACCGAGCCCCTGCCCGGCGGCGATGTCGAACGACACGCCCTTCACCGCATCGAAGGTGCGGCTGCGGCCGGGAATGATGCTGCCACCGGTCCGATAGGTAATGGCGAGATCCTTGACCTGGAGCAATGCGGTCATGCGCCAACCTCGAGCGACAGTTCACCGGCGCGGACGCAGCGCACGCCATCAACCAACGCCACCGGCGCGATGGTGCAGGCCTCCTTGACGAAGGCGCAGCGCGGCGCGAAGCGGCAACCGCGCGGGAAATCCCACGGCGGCGGCACCGTGCCGGGAATGGTCGGCAGCCGGCCGGCCGGCGCCTCGTTGCGGGGCGTCGCCTTGAGCAGCGCATATGTATAAGGATGACGCGGCTTGGCCAGCACGTCCGCCACCTTGCCGACTTCGACGATTTCGCCGGCATACATGACGACGACGCGGTCGCAGGCTTCCGACACGACACCGAGATCGTGCGTCACCAGCAGCACGGCCATGTCGAATTCCGTCGACAGCCGGCCGAGCAGCTTCAGCACCTGCGCCTGCACCGTGACGTCCAGCGCACTGGTCGGCTCGTCCGCCACCAGCATCTTCGGACGGCAGCTCAGCGCCATGGCGATCATGGCGCGCTGCGCCATGCCGCCCGAGAACTGGTGCGGATAATCGTTGATGCGCTGCGCGGCGTTGGGAATGCCGACCATTTCCAGCAATTCGATGACGCGGCGAGTCGCCTCTTCCTTGCCGAGACCGAGATGATGCTGCATCGGCTCGATCAGTTGCTGCCCGACCGTGTGAACCGGCGACAGCGAACCGATCGGGTCCTGAAACACCATGGCGATTTCCGGACCGCGGCGCTTGGCAGCCTCAGCCGCGGGCGCGGTCAGCATGTCGGTATCGCCAAGCCAGACATGGCCGCTGCTGCTGGCGGTGTCCGGCAGCAAACCAACCATCGCCATGCCGGTGGTCGACTTGCCGCTGCCGGATTCGCCGACGAGCCCGACGGTCTCGCCGCGATGCAGATCGAGTGAAATGTCCGACAGCACTTCCATCGGCTTGCCGCTTTCCGACAGATACGACACGCGCAAGCCCTGCACGGTCAGCACGGTGTCGGCATCCTGCACAGGTGCTTTCGCCTTCGGCGCGTTCCTGGCGCGGCGGTCCTGACGCAGCTTGCGATGCGCCACACGGCGGCGGCCCATCAGTGCATCGCGCAGCGAGTCGCCGGTGAAATTGAACAGCAGCACCGCCGCCATGATGGCGAGGCCCGGCGGCAGCGCCATGAACGGGTGCAGCACCTGATACTTGCGCGCCTCGTCAAGCATGCTGCCCCAGTCCGGCGTCGAGGCTTCGAGACCCAGGCCGAGGAAGCTCAGCATGGTGATGAGCATGATCGCCGAGCCCAGCAGCAGCGCGGCCTCGACGATCAAGGGGCCGGCGACGTTCGGCAGGATTTCGCGGAACAGGATGCGCGGGGTCGACAGGCCGCCGACGCGCGCGGCATCGACATAAAGCAGCTCGCGCTCGCGCAGCATCAGGCCGCGCGCAATGCGCAGCATGATGATGGAGAAGACGATACCGACCGCGATGGCGGTCTGGTTGACGCCGCGGCCGAGGATCGCAATGACGGCGAAAGCGAAGATGAGCGACGGGATCGACTGCGCGATGTCGGTGACGCGCATGGCGACGCGATCCCACCAGCCGCCGAGATAGCCGATGAGAAGACCGAGCGGGACGCCGATCAGCAGCGCCATGCCGACCGACTGGAAAGAGGTTTCGACCGCGGTGCGCGCGCCGTACAGCAGCCGCGAGAACAGGTCGCGGCCCAGTTCATCGGTGCCGAGCCAGAAGGTGGCCGACGGTCCCTTGAGCCGGTTCAACACGTCGTTGTTATTGGGATCGTAGGGCGCCAGCGCCGGCGCCAGGAGCGCAATGAGGACCAGAAGCGCGATGCCGGCGAGGCATGCGGCCGCCAGCGGCTCGCGCCTGATCAGAGTCATCCAGCGGCGCGCGGGACGCGGCGCCTTATTGCCCTGCCGGAGCTGGCGGCCGGCCGGCGAAATGACGGATTCGGTTTCTTCAGCGGCGAGTGTCATTGCGGCCGAATCCGGGAGTCGAGCAGGCCCATCACGATATCGATCATCAGATTGACGGTGATCAGGATCGTGGCGGTCACCAGGATCGTGCCCTGCAACAACGGGAAATCACTGGTGATGACGGCATTGACCATCAACGTCCCCAAACCAGGCAGCACGAAAACCTTTTCGATCACCGTGCTGATGGCGAGCAGCACCGCGACCTCGATGCCGATGATCGGCATCACCGACACCAGCGCATTCTTGAAGACGTAGCGCGATATGACGACACGCATCGGTGTGCCGCGCGCCCGCGCGGCATTGATGAAAGCGGAGTCGAGCACGTCGATCACCGCGCCGCGCATGTGACGGGCGATCACCGCCGCGCCGTGCACCGACAAGGCGAAGCTCGGCAGCAGCAGACCTATGACCCAGCGCGACGGACTTTCCGCGTAAGTGGTGTAACCGGCCACCGGCAGGATGCGCAGCTTGACCGCGAAGAAGTACGCCAGCAGCAGCGCCAGCCAGAAGCTCGGAATGGCGAGCGATGCCGACACACCCGAGGTCACCAGACGATCGACCCACGAGCCCGAGCGCAGGCCGGCGTAGATGCCGATGGTGATGCCGAGGATCACGGCGATGACGCTGGCCGCGATCAGCAGCGACAAGGTCACCGGAATGGCGTCGCCGATCATCGACGTCACCGGCTTGTGGGCGAAAATCGACTGGCCGAGGTCGCCGCCCAGCACGCGCATGAACCATGTCGCAAGCTGGACGAGGATCGGTCGGTCGAGGCCGAGCTCCTGCGTCAGCTTCAGCCGCTGCGCCTCCGACGCACCGTCGCCGAGCGCCAGAATGGCTGGATCGGTCGGCGACAGATGGACGAGGCTGAACGCGAAGCTGGCGGCAAGGAACAGCGACAACAAAGACATCGCAATGCGCAAAGCAATCAGGCGCGGCATCGTTGGTCGTTTCCTTGCCGGTCGGTCGTTTCGTCTACTTCAGGCGCACTTCGTCGTAGCGCAGCGTCGAAGCCCGCAACACCGTGGTCGGAGGCTGGTCGGTCTTCTTCGGATCGTAAGCCCAGGTGGTGTGCTGGGCGAAGAAGCCGCAGTCGAGCGCCTTGTCGTTGATGTACTTCGAGACCTCCTGCCAGCCCTTTTCCTGCGCGGCCGGGTCCTTCTCCGCCAGCGCCTTGGCGGCGAGCGCGTCGAGCTCCGGCACCGGGACCTTGAACGGATTGCCGACGCCGGCCGGTGAGAAGCGGAACTGGTAGTAGTCCAGCGGGCCGATGTCCTCGGTCGACGACGAGTTCAGCTGCAGCGGATACTTGTCTGACTGATAGAAGCTGAAATACTGGCCGGTGGTCATCAGCTGCGGCTTCACGTCGATGCCGATCTGCTTGAGCTGGCCGGCCAGGATCAGCGTCGCCGTCTGGTTGTTGGTGAACATCGGCAGCGTGAACGAGATCTTCGGGTTGCCGGCGGCGGCCATGTACTTCTTGGCTTCGGCCAGATTGTGCGACCAGCCCTTCACATCCGGGTTGAAGCCGGAGGTGCCCTTCTGGAATTTCTGCGGCACCGGCTGGGCGATACCGTTATAGGCCGCCTTGGTGATGGCGCCGATATCGGCCACCGAACAGACCGCCTTGCGCACGTTTTCGTCGGCGAACGTCTCGCGGCGGTCCAGCATCAGGATGTGCTGCACCAGCGAGGCAGTCGAGAACGTCTTCATGCCGGCGGCTTCCGCACCCGGCAGCTGCGACGAGTCGAGCTCCGTCACCTGCACAAGGCCGGACATCAGCGCGTTGAGGGCGACGCTGGGGTCCTGCAGCACATGCATCACGATGGTTTCGACGCCGACTTTCTCCGGCGCGTAGTACTTGTCGAAGTAGCGGAACACTTCCTTGGTGCCGAGCTGCGACGCCGCGTTGTCATAGATCCACGGGCCGGTGCCGTTGCTCTTCGACCAGTCGCCGCTTTCGATGGTCTTCGGCGACACCATGAAGCCACCGCGCGAGGCGAGGCGCTGCAGCATGGTCGGCGACGGGCTGCTCAGATGCAGCGTGAGATGCGTCGCGTCCTTGATTTCGATCTCGCGGACCGGCTCGAAGCCCATCGACCACTGCGTGCCCGACTTGCGGAACCACTCGATGTTCCTCTTCACCGCCTCGGCATCGAACGGCGTGCCGTCATGGAAGACGACGCCGGAGCGCAAGGTGAGTTCGAGCTTTTCCGGCGTCAGCGTCCAGGCGGTCGCGAGGCTGGGCTGGATCGTGTAGCCATCCGGCGCGGCGCGCACGAGGCCTTCATAGACGATTCCGGTATAGGTCTGGTTCGGCTTGACCAGCGGGTTCCAGTTGTTGAGCTGGATGACGGTGCCGTAATTCAGCGTGCCCTTGGGGCGCCCTTGCGCTTCAAGCGTGGTGGTTCCCCCAAGGGCGATGAAGCCAGCGATGAACAAGGTGTGCAGGGAATATTTCATGTCGCCCCTCTATTTCCATTCCGGTGTGTGATCGGCGGCCGCGTCCGCAATCCCGATCGAGGCAGGACCACGCTTCACTCTCATCGTCGGCAAAATCTGGTGCTTCGACTTTATCTTCAGTCGGACGGACGCGATCAACGCCATGAGATCGCCGCCCGATGCGTCATATTGACCGCAAGTGTCGGCGGCCGGATGCTGTATAAAAATTCGGCGCGGACGCCGTTTGAGTCTCGCAATCATCCCCCTCCGGCTGAAGTCCGGCCGCCAAAGTCTGCTATGGCCTTTTTGCTTTGAACAGCCGCTTAGTTGTGGCGTCTAAGCCGTTGAATTTCATCAGGGCGGGCTTTATCTCGTTCACGATCGTAAACACCTGGATCACGCGGCGGGCGACGGGTGCACGGCATTCGAGATCCGAACACTTTGACGCGCGGGCGCTCGATTCCAAGCGCGTCCGAACTTAGCGGCCGATGCCGCGCAGCGGGCAGTTTTCGCTGCTCCAAGCCTAGAAACTGGGCGGCGTGCAGGCACTGATCAACTCGCACGGCCCATCGCCGACGTTGCGAAAACGGTGCGGGCGCTTGCTGGCGAAGTAGTAGGCTTCGCCAGCCGACAGGACGCGGCGCTGGTTGTCGACCGTCACTTCCAGCCGTCCTCTAATGATGATGCCCCCCTCTTCGCCGTCATGTGTCAGCAGAACGCGGCCTGTATCCGCGCCCGGTTCATAGCGTTCCTTGAGGATCTGAAGCTGGTGTTCGACCAGGTTAGTGCCGACCTGGAGATACGAGATCGGCCCCTTCCCGATTTCGACCAGTTCATCGGCGCGCCAAAACAGCCGCTCGTCGCCGTTCGGCGACATAGCGAAGAATTCCGACAGGCCGATGGGAATGCCGTCGAGTACGCGCTTCAGCGCGCCGACCGATGGATTCATCCGGTTCGACTCGATGAGCGAGACGGTCGCGTTGGTGACGCCGGCACGTCGCGCCAGTTCGCGCTGCGACATGCCGTTCTGCATGCGGATGAAGCGAAGCCGCGCACCCACATCGACTGTCATATGCCGCATCCTCGCCTGTTCACGATCTTTCGAATCATGCACCGGTATCGGAGGAATGCAAGCGCTTCTCTCAGAAAAGGGATGTCCTATCAGTCATTTGCGGTTTCGCTGCATCGGGCGTGAGTTCAGGATGCTTAACATCCTTTAGTTGCATCCGGTCGCAGCCCTGCCTCGGGTTAAGCGGCGCGCTTCAATGCATCCGTCAGGATCGACACCATTTCCGCAATATCACTGCGCTCGATCGTTAGCGGGGGCGACAAGGCGATGATGTCGCCGGTGACGCGGATCAGCAGCCCCCGCTGGAAGCAATCGACGAAGACATCGTAAGCACGACTGCCTGGCGCGTCGGGCCGCGATGCCAGTTCTATACCCGCGACAAGCCCGAGCGCGCGGACATCGATGACATTGGACAAACCGCGCATGCCATGCATCGCATCGGCCCAGCCATCGGCAAGTTCGGACGCATGCTCGAGCAGGCCTTCGCGCGCGTAAACGTCCAGTGTCGCCATGCCGGCGGCGCAGGCGATTGGATGAGCCGAGTACGTATAACCGTGGAACAGCTCGATTTGGTTCTTCGGCCCGTTCATAAGCGCGTCGTGCACCACACGACTCGCAAAGACAGCGCCCATCGGCACACAGCCATTGGTGATGCCTTTGGCCGCCGTCATCAGGTCCGGCACCACGCCGAAGTGGTCGGCGGCAAACGGTGTCCCGAGACGGCCGAAGCCGGTGATAACCTCGTCGAAGATCAATAGGATGCCATGCTTGCGCGCGATGTCGGCCAGGCGCTGCAGGTAGCCCTTCGGCGGCAGCAGTACGCCGGTCGAACCGGCAACCGGCTCGACAATCACAGCGGCTATGGTTTCGGCACCATGCAGCCCAACCAAACGCTCAAGATCGTCGGCGAGGTCTGCACCGTGCTCGGGCAAGCCTTTCGAGAACGCGTTTCTGGACAAATCATGCGTATGGCGCATGTGGTCGCCGCCCGGCAGCTGCGGAAAGACGCGACGGTTGCTGACAATGCCGCCGACGGTAATGCCGCCGAACCCGACACCATGATAGCCGCGCTCCCGGCCGATGAGGCGCGTGCGCGTGCCCTGCCCGATCGCCCGCTGATATGCGAGAGCCATCTTGAGCGCGGTATCGACGGCCTCGGAGCCTGAATTGGTCAAGAAGATGCGGTCGAGGACGCGTATCTCATCACGCGGCGCTATATCCGCAAGACACTCGGCGAAGGCGAAGGCCCCGGGATGCCCCATCTGAAACGGCGGCGCATAATCGAGGCGGGCGAGCTGTTCGGAAACCGCTTCGGCAATTTCTCTGCGGGCATGACCGGCATTGACGCACCACAGACCGGCGGTGCCATCGAGGATCTTGCGGCCATCGTCGCTGCGATAATAGACACCCTCGGCCGAAACCAGCATTCGCGGTGCGGCTTTGAATTGACGATTTGCGGTGAAGGGCATCCAGAAACTATCGAGCTTGGGAACGTTTGTGCCGTGCATGATGCCCTTCCATTCAATGTGACACGCCGACACGGGAGCGGCTTTCGGGCATAATCCGCAAGTCTGTTTTTCGATGCTGTTAAGTGCTTGAATTTTCAAAAGCGGAAGATCAAAAATATCGTTTCGTGAACATGTAACCGCGAGCGATCACGAACAGCAAAGGAACTACCGATCGCGGCTACGGTGACAACGCCTTACGCAGCAGCTAATTCACAGCATCTTCCGGAAATTCCTGGTCTGCCGGAGCGGTTCTAGGGCTGTTGCCTTACGATGGCTTAGCGAAACGGACGCGGAGAGTTGCGGAGCGACGCCCAAACGTTTTCGAGATAGGCGTCCACCTGTGCGGTGCGGATTTTCACCTCACGCGGCTCACCTTTCAGAATCGACAAGCGCACGTATTGCTCCCGCGAAGAGATGGCTACCGCCCGCGTTGCGTTGCCAACCGGAATGGACAGCTTAGGCCAACGGCTTGCGTGCTCACATCGACGGGAAGCGACGCACGTATTGCGGATTTCGGGAGCCGGAACGTTTCACCGGACGCGCCAATCTGAACAGCATTGTCTCACCCACTCGGAGCGCAGTGGGGCAAGCGCAACAGCTTGATTGGGCTTATGTATTGAAGAGGCTGAGCTCTTCATGAATGTGGTGCCCAGGGGCGGGATCGAACCACCGACACTGCGATTTTCAATCGCATGCTCTACCAACTGAGCTACCTGGGCGCCCGGCGCACCACCCGAAACCGGACGGGCGGAGACCGGCGTTATAGAGCCCCGTCCCGACGTGTCAAGAAGGCATCGGCTTGGAATCCGGGACGAATCCGGGACGCACAGGCCCCGCGCCTCGGGCAAAGAGGCTTCCCTTTTCGGCTCGCCCGGTGCACATAGCGCCGAAGCCCGACACGATCGGGCGGCGCAACGTCGCACGCTCATTTTCGGGATTTCGGCCTCGAAGTCCGTCGCGATCGCAAAGCTGGAAGGGTGGCCGAGTGGTTTAAGGCACCGGTCTTGAAAACCGGCGTGGGTGCAAGCCCACCGTGAGTTCGAATCTCACCCCTTCCGCCAGCCGCGTCTACCCCGCCCGCCTCCTACTTCCCGATCGGCGTCGAGAATTTCAGCCCGAGGAACGGGATGCCGTTGTCGGGATCGCGGCGGAACGGCAGGCCGGGCGGCGCCGACGGCGATGCCGTCGCCGGCGGATCGCCGCTGAGATCGAGCTGGAATTTCGGCGGCTCGTTCGCTGTCCGCGGCGAAGGTTTCGGCGCCGGCTTGTCGTCGGCCCACGCGATGGCGGACGTTGCAGCGACCAACGTCAAAGCCGTCGCGGCCAGCATGGCCATGCGGATGCCCGCGCGTTTCATCGCAGCCCCCTCATCCATCCTTCTTCTGCACCCAGAATACATACATATTCCCGAAAATGTCGGGATTGTCGCGCTCATAGGCGTCCCATCGGTCAAGGTCGGTGAGCGACCAGCCGTGGCTCGCGAACACCGCGCGGTGGTGCTGATGCGTCGGCTGATGGCTGAATTCGAAGCCGATGAAATTCAGATCGTTGGCGGCGATGAACCGGGCGATTTCCGGAATCGTGAACTGGCTCTCCTGCACATGAAAGATCAGGTCGCGCACTTCGCTGGTGGTGAAGAAATCGCGCAGCGTCATGAAGTTGAACCTGGCGCCGCTGTCGAACAGATCCTGCCGCACCCGCCGGATGCCGTCCAAAGTCGGCGGATAGCCGCTCTCGGCGATGAACTGTCGCGCCTGGTTGATGGCCTTGCGCGCATGCGCGCTGTAGAGGCCGACCTGCATGAGGCCGTCCGGCCGCATCAGCTTGATCAGTTCGCGCCAGCCGCCGAGCGGGTCCGCCATGTGGTGCAGCACGCCGCCGACGCCGATGAAATCGAAGTCGCGGCCGATCGCGCCGATCGACATAATGTCGGCCTGCGCGAATTCGATTTTGTCCTTCAGCGCGGCCGGCGTCTTGCGCTTGGCGGCGGCGAGGCTGGCGAGGCTCAGATCGACCGCCAGCACCTGCGCGCCGGCGAAACTCTGCGCCACTTCGAGCGCGATGCGCCCGGTGCCGCAGCCGGCGATCAGGATGTCGAGCCAGTCGGTCTTGTTGAGCGGCCGGAACGGCACCGTCGGAAACTGATGGCGGATAAGTTCGTCGAGCACCATCGGCGGCGGCGGAGCCGGCAGCCGCACCCAGCGTGGATAGGGATTTTCCTCGTATTGCTGACGCACGGCGGCGGTGATGCCGCCGGCGATCGGCGTGAGCACCGGCATGGTGTCGCGTAAGGCCGCCTCCTCGCGCGGCTCGCGCAGTTGCTGCGTTACCACTGCATCGACCGCGGAGGGCCATTTGCGCGTCAGCAGCCGCTCGGAGCCGCTGAGCGCATGCAGCGGCTCGTAGGCGGCCAACACGGCGAGCGACAGCGGCGCAATCGGCGCGCCGGCATCGAGGTTTTCGGCAACGCGGCCCTTGAGCGTCGCAAGGCTGTCCGCCTCGGCGTCCGACAGCGCGAAGACGTATTCATTGATGTAGCCCTGCCGCGCCAGCGCCGCGGCGAAGGCGACGACATCGCCGCTCGGTTTGGCCGACTCATCGAGCGCCTGTTCCAGCAGCGCGGCGCGCAGGCCCGTCAGCCAGCGTTCGAAGGTCCGGTCGCGCACGGCGGTGTTCTCGAGCACGCAGCGCAGATAGACCTCGGCGGCGATCGCCTCGGTCAGCCCGGGCGCGGGCTCGCCGCGCGCGACCGCCTCGAGTGCTGCGGCCAGATCCGGCAGCAGCGCCGTCAGCGTCGTCAGCACGGTGTCGAACTGGTTGAGCGTCTGCGGCGCGATCCGGGCGAGCTCGACATATTGCGCCGCCGCCTTGTCGCGCTTGCCCTGCATCAGGAACAGCGCCGCCAACCGGTCGCAGGCCACGGCATGGCCGGGCTCGCTGGCCAGCACTTTTCGGTAAAGCATCGCCGCGCCCGCCAGGTCGCCCTGCTGGTGATGCATCGACGCGCGCTGGAACAATTCGGCCGCCGCCGACGGGGCCTGCTTCTGGGCGATGCGGCGTTGGGTCCGGTTCATGGGCGCGGGCCTTAAAGAGAATTGGCCCGGCTTATAGGGGCGCCCTTGCGGGCCAGCAAGACGGCGGCGTCAGGGACGCCCGCCCCGCAACTGGCCGAGGGCGACGCTGGCTTCATGGCGCAGCGCGTCCATGTCGGGGTTGTCGGCTTGCGGCGCGGCGGCGTCGAACAAAGGCGGCGCGGCGCTGGTCAGCGGGCGCAGGCCGGAGGTCGTGCCTGTCCCGAGCGGGCACAGCAGCAGCGCCGCGCAACAGGCGGTGGCGACGAGCAGGATCAGGCGCTGCCGGGACGACATGACACGGGACATGACCAAGGACATGACCTGACAATTGGCACGAAACCGCGCGGCGGCAAGTGAGGCGCCCGCGCATTGCTGCCATGTTTCGCACACAAACCGTTCAATTCCGTTCCGCCGCGCGCGGCAAATGGCGCGACCGGCGTAAGGCGCCGTTAGCCATAGACCCGCGCGTGCGGTTCAGAAATCCAGCGGCAGGAACGGTCCGCCGGCGGTGCGGCAGGAGCGCAGGCAGGTGCGGTCGCAGTCGTCGGTGAGCTTGAGGCACTGGCCCTGGGCGTCGCGGTAGAGGCACCCGGTCTGGCCCCACGCGCAATAGGCGCCGCAGTCGCGCATGCAGGCGCTCGCGCCCCACACCGCCTGCGCCCGCTCGCTGCGCGGGAATGGCAGCATGATGGCCGGGCTCGCCGCGCGGGGCGCCCGGGCGTCGGCGGCGTGCGCAGGCGTCAACGCCGCGGCAGCGACCACCAGGCACATCAGCGCAATGGCGAGGACCGCCCGCCCGATCGTCCGCTTCATCGCCGCCTCCTCAATGCCTTCCGCGCCATTTCTAGACCATTTCGCCGGGACCGTCGCCCAAGATTGGCCGCAGGCAGGGTATCGTATGGAACTCCGCCTTTTGCGACGCAGCTACGAGGACTAGATTAAGGCTGCTTCGGCCGTCCGCGGCCGCCGATCCGATGGAGACGACACGACCGTGACCCTCGCCGACCAGACCGACAAGCCGAACCAGCAATTCGGCACCGAAGGCATCAAGCCGATGGGCCGCCCGAGCGCGATCACGCGCTTCTTCATGGGCGTGGTGTCCTTCGCCGAGCGGCTGAACCTGAAGTTCTCCAAGGTCGGCAACCCGCCGATCTACGACAAGGCGGTGTTTCCCTGGGCGCGCGAGATCGAGAAGGAATGGCCGGCGATCAAGGCCGAGCTTGAGAAGGTCCTGATGCGCAAGGACGAGCTGCCGGGCTTCCACGAACTGTCCACCGACGTCTCGACCATCAGCCAGGACCGCGGTTGGAAGACGTTCTTTCTCTCCGGCTACGGCTTCAGGTCGGAGAACAACATCCGGCAGTGCCCGCAGACCTGGCGCATCTGCCAGAAGATCCCCGGCCTCATCACCGTGATGTACTCGATCTTCGAGCCCAACAAGCATCTGCCGGCGCATCGCGGGCCCTATAACGGCGTGCTGCGCCTGCATCTCGGCCTCATCGTTCCGGAGCCGCGCGACAAACTCGGCATCCGCGTCGAGAACGAGGTCTATCGCTGGAAGGAAGGCGAGGCCGTGATCTTCGACGACGCCTTCGAGCACGAGGCCTGGAACAACACCGACAAGGTGCGGGTGGTGCTGTTCGTCGACTTCCGCAAGCCGCTGCGATTCCCGGCCAATATCATCAACTGGCTGCTCCTCAACGTCGCCGTGTTCACGCCCTTCATCCGCGAAGGCATGGACAACCAGAAGGCCTGGGAGAAGAAGTTCTACGAGGAAGCCGAGGCGCTGAGGAATCGCTGACTGTCATTCCGGGGCGCCGCGCAGCGGCGAACCCGGAATCCATACGCCGCAGCCCTTACCCGTCATCCTGAGGTGCGAGCGTAGCGAGCCTCGAAGGATGAGCGGCCAAGGTACCCATCGCCCTTCGAGGCCCGGCGATCGCGCGTCGAAGACGCGCTTAACGCAGTTTTGAGGCGGGCGCCTCAGGTAATAAGGGGCACCTTGCCCGCCCTTCATGATTTCGGATTTGCCGGTTCGAATGAGACGACCATGCGCTTCGCCTTGATGCGTCCATGGACGCCATAACTTGAATCAAAGCTGAGCGTGGTGCCGCTAGCGTCAATTTCGACCTCAAGTCGATGGATAATCCCGGCTTCCATGAACTCGAACAACTCGACTTCGATTAGATCGAAAATGTGCAGGGTCACATCGACATGCTTGGTGAGCACGAAATAGCCCCGAGCGTCGACCTCGGATTTCATCCGGAATGTGCGCGCGACCAGACGACCTGGCGCGCCTTGGCGTAGTTCGAGTTCACGCAACGTAGCGTCATGGAATAACGGGACGCGCTCGAACCACGCGCATAGCGCTGCCCCACCTTCCAAATCCGCTATCGTGGCCATTGTCATTTCTCGCCGGTTAGACCGCTGCCTGAAGTTTGTATCGATCCGTTAGGGACCCTATCGCATCTGCCGGCCGGGTTCTGAAATGGGCGAAGGGCCTTTTTTCCCCGGATGTCTGGGGCAAGCCCTGCAGTGAGGAGGGTTTTGGCCGCGCACGCCTGGGCCGTCGCCCTTCGAGGCTCGCCGACCTGCATGGCCGGCTCGCACCTCAGGATGACGGGGAGCGAGGCCCAGCTAGGTCCGCCCTTGCCAATCCCCCTATTCGCCTCTACCTCCCTCCCGCATGCTCGACACCCCTGCAAAACCCGCCTCTGATACCGACGGTGCGCCCGCGCCCAAGGTCAGCTTCGTCTCGCTCGGTTGCCCCAAGGCGCTGGTCGATTCCGAGCGCATCATCACGCGCCTGCGCGCCGAGGGCTATGAGCTGACGCGCGAGCACAAGGGCTCGGACCTCGTCATCGTCAACACCTGCGGCTTTCTCGATTCCGCCAAGGCCGAGTCGCTCGACGCCATTGGCCTCGCGCTCAACGAAAACGGCAAGGTCATCGTCACCGGCTGCATGGGCGCCGAGCCCGAGAGCATCACCAAAGCGCATCCGGGCGTCCTCGCCATCACCGGGCCGCAGCAATATGAGAGCGTGCTCGAGGCCGTGCATCGCGCCGCGCCGCCCAAGCACAATCCGTTCATCGATCTCGTGCCGCCCGAAGGCATCAAGCTGACGCCGCGGCACTACGCCTATCTCAAAATTTCCGAAGGCTGCAACAACCGCTGCACCTTCTGCATCATCCCCAAGCTGCGCGGCGATCTGGTCTCGCGGCCGGCCGCCGATGTGATGCGCGAAGCCGAGCGTCTGGTTCAGGCCGGCGTGAAAGAGCTTCTGGTCATCTCGCAGGACACCTCCGCCTACGGCCTCGATACCAAATACGCCACCAGTTCATGGAAGAACGCCGCCGGCGAGACGCGCGAAGTGCGCGCCAAATTCCTCGATTTATCCCACGCGCTCGGCGAACTCGGCGTCTGGGTGCGCATGCATTACGTTTACCCGTACAAGCATGTCGATGACGTCATCCCGCTGATGGCCGATCGCAAGATCCTGCCCTACCTCGACATGCCGCTGCAGCACGCCAATGCCGACGTGCTGCGCCGCATGAAGCGCCCCGCCTCGCAGGAGAAGACGCTCGACAGCATCCGGCGCTGGCGCGAGATGTGCCCGGACCTGACTTTGCGTTCGACCTTCATTGTCGGCTTTCCGGGTGAAACGGACGCCGAATTCGAAACCCTGCTCGAATTTCTCGATGAAGCCTCGCTCGACCGCGTCGGCTGCTTCAAATACGAAGCGGTCAATGGCGCGCCGGCCAATGCGCTGGACAATCCGGTGCCCGAAGAGATCAAGGAAGAGCGCTGGCATCGCTTCATGCAGGCGCAGCAGAAGATTTCGGCGCGGCGTCTCAAGCGCAAGGTCGGCACCCGCCAGCAGGTCATTATCGACGAGGCCGGCCCGACCGTCGCCAGGGGCCGCTCGATGGCCGATGCGCCGGAGATCGACGGCAACGTCTATATCGCCTCGCGCCGCCCGCTGCGCGTCGGCGAGATCGTCACCGTCAAGATCGAACGCTCCGACGAATACGACCTGCACGGCTCGACCGCCGGCTTCTGAGGGGCTCTCACGGCGCGGCGAACAACGCTTCCGGCAGTTTGTATTTCTCGACCCAGTTCAGCCAGTAGACATCGGTCGGGCCGATGACGAAGTCCACCACCGCCCAGCCCTTGGCGTCGCGGCGCAGCAGCGCCAAGACGAGGCCCGAGAACACATCGTCCTCGAAGTCCTGCTTGAACTTGGTGGCGCGCCAGTCGATCGGGCGGCCGTCGCGGCGCACCGGTGTCGCCCCGACATAGGCCCACTCGCCCATGACATTGATGGTGCCGACGACGAAGCTGACCGGCCCGCCGGTCTCGGCCTGGATGGTCGGCCGCAACGCGTCCAGCACCTCCGTGCGCAGCGGATTGCTGCGATCCGGCGACGTCACCGGCTGCGCCCGCGCGGCCGCCGCGACGCACAGCGCCAGGATCAGGCCAATACCCCATCGCCAGATCATCGCCCGCATCCTCCTGCCCCTGTCGGACGGGGTATCTTCGCCGGGACGTCCGTCGCGCGCATGATTTTTATCAATCCGCCCGCCGTCATCCGGGCGCGCCGCCCCCGGGCTGGCCGTGATTTAATCCCTTGACCCGTATTCCTACTAGTCCTATATTCCCACTATCCCGCCCCTGTTAACGAGGGGTGTCTGTACAGCATCTTCAGATGCTGGGGCGGGGAGCGGTGGCCGGGACGGGGCGTCGGAGATGCGGCGC